>JACCDI011403093.1_pt1 | contig 176124 bp, 223 predicted proteins | sample 7442791 | NCBI WGS metagenome assembly JACCDI01 (sample SAMN15323434, study PRJNA562643) | freshwater metagenome | isolation source: river surface water | place: USA:Blue River Watershed | collected 2017-08-15
GTAGTCTCTGCTTCTAAGTAAGTAGGCCAGTCTTCTATGTAGTCAAAGTTGTCTGGGTCATCTTGCTGGGACCATCTAATGTTGCCAATTAGCCTTACAGGTATATACTTGTGACCCATCTGCTCAAGGTAGAAGGAACGATGCCGCCCTTCGTGACCTGTAATCTTTGCACCGCCGTTACCATCCATCTGAAACAAAAGAATAGGTATGGACTCAAGCTTTACGTTGTTTGATACTGCGTAGTCAATACTAGATATTTTGTCATCTTGAATTTGATGCAGAGCTAGAGGTTTGGCTAACTTGCGAAAAATAGCAGGAGACATCTTAACTATCTTTTCTCTGCTTTTATACGCCGGCTTGTCATCAATAAAGTTTCTATTGTGAAAGAGATCCTCAACAGAAGCTTTTACACAGTTAGGCACATCCTTTTTGCCTTTCTTTTTCATACCTATCATCTCGTAGCCGTCCCAGCAAGGATCTTTTGCTACTTCTAAGGACATTGCTGTTGACTTTTTATCTCTTTTAAATTTAAGCCAATCGCTTTGCTCAACGTAACCTTTGTAAAATACGTAAAAACCCGGATTGCTTCTTCCTGCTTTACCGACGTATCTGGCTAGTCTAGGTTTACCTTTTTTAGAAACTACAAAATCAGCAAAAAGCTCAGCCTCATCTTTTGTTTTAGCTAGAAAAGAGTACTCCCCAACTTCTGCGCCTTCAAAAGGGTCGCTCATTTCAGTTATTGGGTATTTCATGTACGAGCTCCTTTATCTGTAAAAACCAAATCTACCGTAGGGACTAACAGGGGATATGCTGATGCCTACTGCACCCATGTTGCCTACTCCTCCGGACAACATTGATCCGTCCCCGTCCCCTAAACCTTTCTTAATTAGGTTCTTCTTAAAATCTTTTACGTCGTTGTCTAGACTAGACTTTAAACTGTCAGCAAGTGTCTGGTAATACTGAGATCTATCAATGTCTAAGGATATGGCTTGGCCGGAAAAGTTAAATGCTTTTTCACCTTCAAGTAGATACTGGGCTTGCAGCAAAGCAACTTCGGTGTACCTTAGGCAGAACTCACGTATGGGTCCAGCAGCGTTAGTCATAGTAATGAAGGTTAGAATGCCACCGGCTGCGTTAAAGTAATCTCTTCCGCGAGCTAACATCGACATTATTACTGGCGGAGTAAAAAGCTCATCCTCAAACCCCGTTAGCGTAGTCTTTGCTTTTGCTACGACCTGTTCAATGCTTTTCATACAGTTAAGCATTGAAGGATTAGCAACGTACATTCTTGAGGTCTCTCTGTTAGTGGAACCTATCTGATTTTTATATTTCCAAGATACAATATACGGGTCTAAACTTGCTGCTAAATTTGAGGTGTCAACAGCAACCTGGTAGTACCAACCACTGCTAACCTTAGCTGCGTTAGTTACTCTAAACTCTGGAACAACTACCTTAGTAGAATCAGCAGCCCCTGAGCCAAATACGGTAACTGAAACTTCTTCGTATGGCTTATCTAAAACCAAACAAAGGGTTGCAGCATCACCTCGTAGTTCAACAGTGTCTTCAGCGCCTTGGGGCACTGTAAAGACCTGATTAACCTTTAAGGTCTCGTAGCTGTACTGACTAGAACCTCCGGCTACTAACTCCCACCGCAGCTGATATTTTTGATTGTCTACTGAAGAGGGCATCGACGACGGTGCGTTAATAACAGCGTGAGCTTCTACGGCGGTGTACGTTGAAGTCTTTGTTAGCAAATAGTCGTAGCAATTACCTGAGGAATATACCGTGCCTGCTGAATCTAAAAGTTGCCAAAGAACATACCCGTTAGATATATCTTGATCAGTTAGGCCAGTGTTAGAAGGGAGTATAAAAAACGCCTTTCCAATAGCTGAGTCTCCTGCGTCGATTGAGTCAACAAGAGATTGAAAAGCAAATGGGTTGTACCCTTGATATTTTATTGCAAGATCATCCTGAACCAAAACAGCTAAAGTATGCTGATGCTGCGCCCCAAGGTTATCAACGACTAAAAGGCTTACTCCGTAACTTACACCGTCTAGTCCACCTTGAACTAAGACGGTTGCTGTAACTCCCGCATTGCTTACGCTGCTAACCGTAAGTGCGGGTGTTGTTATAGGAGATGTTTGATATACCGTAACTGACGATATTGTGTTTGTAACAGGGATAAGGAAGGCTAAATCAATTATGATCTGCCTATCCTCAAACTGAGACTTACAAACTACTGATGGGTTTCTAGGATTAGGCAAACTCATAAGGAGCGTTCCTTAGTTCTTGTTGATTGTTTTTAGAATCTCTTGAATTGCTTGGTCAGGTAAAGCAAAGCGATCTTTTAGAAAGTCTAAATCGTCAGCTGCTGCGGCCGGAGCGTTCTCTGATCTAACTAAGAAGAAGGAGATAACAAAGGCTTTTCCTCGTTGGACTCTTTTCTCAGTGATCGCAACTCTAAGTCTAGCTCTAGTTGCTACAAGCATAGCCTTAGTATCAACGTATAGCTGCTGCACGATCTTGTCCACCAACTCTTTGTCTTTTACTGTAGGCTTTAGAACAAAGTTAATTTGGTTTTCTGACTCGTCAATTTCTACTTTAGCTATTGAAGTTTGGTAAAGGAACAACTCAGGAGTTATCGTAGAGGGCTGTAACAAAAGTCTGATTGGTACGCGCTTGATTGAGTTAGCAAACTGATTTACTCTTAGCAAGTCTGATAATCTAACTGCTACGGTCGCCATTTTCAAAATTTGAATAGGCTGAACAAAGAGCTTCTTAGATGGTGGCTCAAACTCGTTAAGAACGTCAAGGTAGTATTCAGCGCCATCTTCAGTAACCTTAACTGAAGCAACAACAAGCATAGTGGGAACTTCACTACCGTTGTCGTCAATTAAAGCTGATAGCTGAATGTAATGGGCGTAGCACAATGAGTCTTCATTAGTAAAGACGTAGGTGTTACTAACGCTATCTTGGTAAGCCATAGCTCTTGATACTAAGGTCTCAAGCTTTTGGGTAAACTCTGTAAACTCTTCTGGTGCTGACTTCTGTGCTTCATTACTAAGGAAGTCAAAGGTTTCGTCTAAACCTTTATAGATCTGCTTACGAACTGACACTAAGCTTTTTAAAGCTTTAGAGGAGTCGGAGCCCATATCACGAGAAGCCGCTTTAATCTTTGCCTCAAGAAGTTCAAGTGCTTGCTTAGCGTCATGCAGACTTTGAATAACCTGAAAGTTCTTTTCTACTGCCTTGTAAACCTTTAGCGCGTTACCGCGCTTAGGCTTAGGCGATTTATTTAGTGTAGGGCTTTCGATAACAAAAGCTGATTTACCAGCTTGTTCAAGGGACCGTTGGAACTTTTTTAGAACCTCTAATTCCTCAAATACTTGCTGACTGATAGCTTCAATATCGCGCTCAGCCTCTTTTAAGCTTCTGTAGTTCTTTTCTGATACAGCTGTAACGCGGAGTTCTTCAACTGTTTTTAATTTAGTTATTGGCATATAGTTACCTTTATCACCAGGTCAATTTTCTTACTATAAAATTAAACATAATTAAAACTTTTTTGTGATATTTGGCCGGTTCACAACAACGGAGTTTTGGCTTTGTACAGGTCTACGCTTTGGCAGTATAGAGTAAACTTCCTGCGGCTGGGTAGGCCTAACATTACATTCCCACCCTAAAACAGCTCGTCGTTTGTCGTTCCACCAATTAGAACTGGTTACTTGAAGAACCTTGCTATAAGTGCTGTCAACAATTATATCTCCGTTTTTTATATTGGGTAAAGATGGAGGTAAAACAAGCTGAAAGGGGTCAGTACGCTCAATAAAAGTCTCAGCCTCACTCTGACTTAGTTTTGGAAATTCGAACAGAGCACTCTTTGCACTCTGATTTATTTGAATTTCCACATGGGTAAAAACCTCAGAGGTGTCATGAGCTTGTTTGTCAGTAAGCAACTGAATAGCCAAGACTACAGGTTTGCCGTTACAGTAACTTATAAGATCGTGCTCACTTGCAAGCAGATTTCCATTAGCGTATATTCTTGCCTTAACTGTCTCGCGCCCATTAAAAACTCTAAAGGAGTCGATGGAGAATGCAAAGGGTAGAACTACAGGTTGAAACTCAACTAAGGCGCCTTTTTCAGGTTCAATCAAAGGGACAAACTCTTCGTGGTACACGGTCACAGCGGAGGATAAGGCTTGACTGTCTAAGACTAACCGTAGGCCGTTATAGACAGAAAATCCCCCTACAATACCTGTACCAAAACAGATAGGGCAAGCAACATCAGTTAGACCAAAGCTAAAAGAGTCAAAGTTTTCTGAGGCCAAAAGATTAAGTTTGTTTACCGCAGATTCTTCATCGTCGTTAAACACTGGGCCTGCATCTCCAAACCCATCGCTAACGTCGTTTCCTCTTTGATAGTTACTTGAGCTCTGATAGTTTTCTCCAGGAGCGCCTGTCTTAACTGGCGCAATAGAGCCGCTGTCTCTCTCGTAAATAGAAGGTAGCGCTAGCTCTGCCGCAGGCCCACCAGTGCTTATAACAAAGGTTTCTGCCTGCAACGGCTGTGAAGGTTTTACTCCATAAGGTAAAAGACCAAAATCTTGACCTGTCAACAAGGTATTTAGAACACCGGGATTTGCGTTGCCCTCCTCGTCAAGAACTGTACTAAGCTTCTTATTTTTACTCTTGCACAAACAAGCTTTACCGTGTGTAAGTTTAGAGTACAGCACGCATTGAAAACCTTGTACCTGAAAAGCTGAGTCGTATCTCAAATTCTGGTGCGGCAAAAGCCTATCAATAGTAGACTTAGCAACGTCAACTGATCTTCGATTGGTAGGTATTAGCTGGTTGTTAGTCTTACTTCTAATTGGCATCTTTTATCCTTCGCTTGTTGGTACACCACAGCCTTTAATTCTTACCTTTTCGTAAAAGTCTACTAGCTCATTCAACTTAATTATTGCTTCGTCTCCTCGCTCCACGAGGTCGATAAGAGTTGAAGAAGCTTCTGGCGTAAGTTCGGCTCTTGCTTCTGTTTTAGATGTTCCGGCAACTGAGGTAGGACTACTGGAGTCACTGGGGGGCTTACAACCTTTTGTGGGGATTGACAGCCCGCCACGGCTATTAAGATCCCTAAGCTTATTAGACAGTTCTTTACCACGAGCTAGCTCCTTATCTAAAGTTTTTTCAAGTGCAGCTAAACTTAGCTTATGCTGTTCAGTGAGTTTAGCCGCGTTAGCGTTAGCTTTTGTTAGTGATGTAGCGTGTGCCTCGTTAATGACCCTTATCTTCTCTTCGTACTCTTGCTTAACAGCTTTAGTAGCAGACGTAGCAAACCATTGCCCTACGTAGTAGTAGGAGTAAGCCACAGCTGCTATTGCTACAACCCCTACGATAAGACCCTTAGCATTTCTTTTAAGAAAGCTTAGAACAAATGTTGTTATTAGAGGCATGTTTTCTCCTTAGGTTATTCTTAGTTATACAAAGACTTCTTAGCCCAAAGGATATTGTCTTCTATTCTTGCCTTTTGGCTTTGAGGAACTTTATTCTTTATTTGTTCCCATAAGTGAAGAGCAAAATCATAGGAGCGCTCAGCATAATAAGCACTGAGAGCAAGTTCATCGTAGGCTTCCCAATCGTAGTGCGAAGTTTCGACGAACAACACGTCTGTTGTCTTAGCGTGGGCTAGCTGTAGTAGCTTATCTTTTAAAGCATACGCCGATTTGTACAATTTTTGCTGATTTAAGATTCGAGTTAGGTGAACTAGAGGCTCGATTCTGGACGGCCGTCTTTCGTATGCTCGCATCAACCAGTATATTTTATCCTGGACCTTACGTTGAAGAAGTGCATACTGGTATTGCGCGTGCCATGCTTCCTCTTCAAAGCCACCCATGCTTGCTCTACCGTAATAGTAGTTAGCAGCTCTAGCTAAATCTCCGCTGTCGCGGTAAGATTGGGCTAGGTAGTAGGTGTACCTTGGTTTTAAATGCTGTTGATCTTTGGGTAAGTAGAGTAATGCTTCACCTAAGACTGCTATGTCTTTCTCATATTTTTTATTGTCAGTTGACCTTGCCCCGTCGGGGTTCACCTTTATTGAGAGAACCTCTGAAGAGGCGCTAAGTTCTTTGTACTCACCCTTAGCACGAAAGTACTCGTGAAGCACAGACTCATAGAAACCGTCTAAGGTTAACTTTGCTAACATAACTCGTTCGTAAGCCAAAGAGTTATACTTAACTACACCTCGTACAACTTCTGCTGATCTTGTTAACTCCTCTAGACTAGTCTTATCGAAGGAATGAAGCTCTTCGTCAGCGTCAATAAACAAGGCATAGCAATCTAGGAGCTTACCTAAAGCCCGACCGTTGTTACTTACAGTAAACACAGCGGCTTTAAACGCCTCTGTTCTATTGTGCGCAAAGTTAACCCAAGGCTGACTAAGAACTATAAAGTTTAAACCTTTGTCGCTAAGGTAGTCTTGAATAACTTTAACTGTGTTGTCTGTTGACCCAGTGTCGCTAATTACAACGTAGTCAGGTGTAACCTTAGCTAAAACAGAGTTAAGGCACCTAAGTATAACTTTAGCTTCGTCTTTAACGATCATGTTAAGGCAAATTTTCATAACATACTCTTTTCGTAATTGATAACAATCGTAATTAACAGTTAATAGGCTTATTCTTCAGGGTTAGTTGCAACTTTTTTGTGCGTCGATCTGCTAACAATAATAGCCTCAGCTGTTTTTGACAGGGAAAAAATTCCTACATAGATGAACATAGCATTTTCGTTTATTTCTTTGTTAGTTAAAAAATCAGCAGAAATTAGCCAACTGCTAATACCGAAACAACCGATAACAACTAGCCTATGTGAGGACTCCTTTCCGTTCTCGTCTCGCAACATATTAGCAAAGTTGAAAGACGTTTGCTGCTGTGCTTTATAGACTACGTAAAGCATAAGCCCAACGCAAATTGCTAAAAATACAGCTGGTAGATCAACAAACTGCTTTAAAAAATTTAGTAGTTCTGTGTTCATGCGTACACCTAAGAGTTAGATTGTATTAACTAGGTTTCTCTAGTGGCCACCCTCTTTGATTATGTGTCTAGTCAAGTAGGTGATGTTTATACTGACTCATATTTTTATTGATATAGTCAATGCAAGCCTTATGCGTTTTGGCTATTGACCCTTTGTAACCTACCTTGTCCATAAGATCGCCTTTCTCATGTGAGTTCATTCTTTGCCACACCTTATGTGCAGCAGGTATGTCATCTGAGGCTATCTCAATTTTTAAAATACCCGGATATTTAGTTTCAACAGCGCTCATTGACGAAGCTCGAACTACTATTTTTTGAAGTTTACTTTCAGCTGTTGCTACTACGATGTTGTAGGTTTTCATATTTGCCCCCACTTATGAGATTAATTTTTAGCTGAATACATGTTAAGGTCAGCTATCTTGTAGCTAAACTTTTAACTACAGTCAAATCACGTCTAGCTAGGTCGCCCATACGTTTTCTTACTAAGACTAACTCAGAACAAATTTTAGAGTAGTCTGCCTTAGCTTCAGCAAGGCGTCGTACGGAGGACTCTGAAATTGGAGCTTCAATGTCAGTAGAATCTAACTTTTTAAGAAATACCCCTAGTTGCCTAAAAGAATTTAACTCTCTTGAACTTACTAAAGCGTCAGCACAATAGTAAAACGTGTCATCTGATGCTGTCTCAATACTCTTCAGGTTAGAGCCGTATTTTGCCTCAACTGCAGACATTGAGGTAGCTTGTACTACTTGCTCTACCAGGGTACCTTCAGCTGTTGCAACTACAACCTTGTAATTTTTCATCATGTTTCCTTTTTAAACTTATTGTCTAAAGGCTAAACTTAGCAGATTAATTTTTAGATTGAGTATAGTAGGCTGAGTTTTCTTCATATACAAACCCGTAGCACCCTTCTGAATCTTTTGCTAGTGTGTCGTGGGGGTGTATAAACTTCTTAGGTTCTTTTAACGATTGAGGAGCAGCCTGTATACTTGAGGCTAATTTAGAGCCCGCAAGTAGCATAAAGGGTGCTGTAATTAAAGGTAACAATCTAACTAAGGTTAAAACCCGAGCCAGCCTCCTTTTTGATCGTTGTCTTCTTCTTACACGTTGCTCGTGCTTGCCTAACCTAACTGACTCTTTTTTAAAATTATTTTCTGTTGAGGAACCTACTGTCCCTGCTAAAGAGTCAGATGGGTTGTTAGAATTGCTAATTCTTCCCATCCTATCCACCTAGTTTTAAATACGCCCTAAGTGCCCCTAAAACCGTAGCTAAGGCACTTAGCAGCAAAGTTACACACAAACTATTTCTTAACGTTCGATACAGCTTTATTCTATCTTCCTTTTTATCATGCATTTCCACGTGATCCTCTAAGTGGTCACGAATATCTTCTTCTGGAAAAGCAGCTAAAAATTCTTTTCTTAAACAGGTTATTTCTTTTTGAAAATCTGTTTTAAGTTCAAGCTTTACTTTTTCGATTTTTTCGTCACAATGTTCTTTCTGACTAGCCATGATGCAGCACCTCAGTCAAAAATAACATTCTTGTAAACGTGTACAGTTGGTTGACTAAAGAAGACCGCGTAAAAGGTATTGTAGGTAGTCTTAGACGGATTGCCTAATAGCTTTAAAAAAGTCATAAACAAATATCCTTGTAAAAAGATACACAGCATGTGTTTTTTGGCTGAGATAGTGTATGTAACCTACCTTAGCCTAAGGTTTTTAGCATGCTGCCAACTCCTAGTATTTACTACCTAGAACCTTTTCCTTCAATGGCTAGTTGGAGGTTGTTAATCTCCTCCTTAACCTGAACCTGCTCTCTCTGATAGCGTTGTATTATTGCTTTTGAAGAAACAAAATCATGCTGAGTTAGCTCTAACTCAAACACTCTATCTTCAAGATACTTGTACCGTAAACTTAACGCAGCAAGCTTAGACGTGCGGCCTAGCGCATCAAGTTTATCCTCAATGCCTGCTAGTTTTGCTGCACTCACTGTTGCTCTTGAGTTAAACTGCTCAGCAGTTACAAACTCAGTCTTTAAAAAAGAGTAAACTATGTAGGTTGATCCGATAGTCATGGTACATACGGATGCTATGAACCGTATGTACCTAACTAAGGACAACTTTTCGGGATCATCAGGTAACAGTTTTTTACCTTTGACATTTTCCTTACTAGGCTGTGTCATATCTAACTCCTTATCTTGTACCCACAATTGCTTCAAGTGCTTTCACTTTTGCTGAAAGTTCTTTAACTGCGTTTACAAGAACGGCGACTAAGTCGTCGTTACGGAATTTATATTTTTCTTCGTTTCTAGTGTCTACAATTACGTTGTCTTGACTAAACTTTGCTTCTTGTTCTGCAACCTGCTGTGCTGAAAAACCATAGCGTAGACGACCATGAGTTTCTTCTGAGTCTCTTGCTACCTTGAGTTTAAAGGTTATCGGCTCAAGTTGTTCAATTAAAGGCAAACCAAGAGTAAGGGGGGTAATTTCACCTTTGTCTCTTATGTCAGAAACAATTGATAAGGCGGCATTTACAAAAACTTCTGTAATAGTTTCGTCGCCTAAGAAGCCTACGTTTGCTAACGTTGCTGAAGAAGCCAAACCGCCCCCACCGAATTTACCAGAGTTGTTACCAATTGCAAAACAGTTGGTAGCGGAGGTAACTCCTTGGAATGCGTTAGTCCCAATACTGGTAGAGTTAATAGCTGTAGTCAAACCAGCTGCCGCAAGGTTACCTACTGCGGTGTTTCCTGAACCAGTTACATTTGCAAGCAGAGTTTGAAAGCCTACTGCTGTGTTCTGACTTCCAGTAGTGTTACCACCTAACGCTTGGTTACCTAACGCTGAGTTTGACTGTCCAGTGCTGTTTACAGCTAACGAAGACGCTCCCACCGAAGTGTTAGTTGAACCTGTAGTATTTATAGCTAACGCTGAAGCACCTACAGCCGTGTTAGATGCTATAGCTCCAGCACCACGACCAAGAGTTACACCCTGAATTACTGCTCCGTTAGTTAAAGTTAACGTACCTAGCCCAGCCAGGTTGTTACGGATAGTTGTAGTACCAGAAGTTGCGCCTAAGCTTACTGTTGTTGCTGCCTGGCCTACGTTTAAGGTTGTAGCTGTTGTATTGAACAAAGAAGCAGTAGTAGATGCGGTGGTGACGTTACCACCGTTAACAGCTACGCTGCCTGAGAACGTAGCGTTCTGAGCAAAAGTTGCTGTCCCTGTTACTGATACTGCGTCCCCTGAGGAATCTCCTAAAGTTACTGCACCGTTAAAAGAGGCTGAGCCCTGAACAGTCAGGTTGTTAGACAGGATAACTGCTGCACTAAAGGTCGCGGCGGAGTTTACCAACAATGCGTCAGTGCTAGCGTCGCCTACCGTAACGTTACCCTGAAAGGTCGCTGGGGCTGCAAAGGTTGCAGTTGAGTTAACTGTCAAGGCGTTAACTGAGCTAGTCCCTAGTGTTACGTTTGCCTGAGCAGTAACTGGTGAACTAAAGGTAGAAGTTCCGTTTACTAAGACTGTGTCTAGACTATTACTTCCTAAAGTAACATTACCTTCAGTAATTAAGGCCTGATTAAAAGTTGCTATTCCGTTAAAGGTAGCAGTAGAACTGTTAGTAACTGGGCCAGAGAAAGTAGACGTTGAGTTTACAACAAAGGTGTCAGAGGTAGTAGTGCCAAAAGTTACACTTCCTGGGCTACCGCCACCGCCTCCCCCACCAGCTCCTACCTGAACCCAGATTGATCCAGTCGCATCCCAAGAGTTTAGCTGTTTAGTGGCTGAGTTCCAGTAACGATCACCTTCCTGTAGAGCTGATCCGTCAGCTCTAGCCAATGGAGCTATTGAAGCTACCTGTTCGCCTGGGGTATACTGCCAAGTTGGTCTTTGGTTTGGCCCTCTTGACGACAGTACGTAACCTAAGAGGCCTGCTGAGTTTCCGTTTGCAAGAAGTTGGCTGTTTAACGTTAGCGAATTTGCGCCTGACGTACCAAGAATAACACTACCACTAAGGTTTACACCTCCAGACGCAACTAAGGTTGTAAAGGACGCTTGATTAGGTTGAGTCAAGCCAATAGGTGTGTCATTTATAGAAGAAGCTACAACTGGGCCTAGGGTTGCAAGGCCGCTAACGTTTAGTGTAGAGAATCTAGCAGCTGCGGGGGTAGTTATACCAATTGGTGTCGAGTTTAAGCCAGCTGCGGTAAGTTCACCAACAATGGTTGCATTGTTTACAACTTGCAGGGTGGTAAATCTGCCAATAGCAGGAACTGAAGAACCAACAGGTGTGCCGTTGATAGCACCACCTGTGATACCTACGTTAGATTGGTCGATACCCGCACCGCTTGAGCTTGCAGCTAAAACTGTTTGAAAGTAAACGTCAGCTAAGTCCCCAAAGCTTGCAGCAAAAAGGAAAGGTGTTGCTAAGCTTGCTGTAATCTGGCCTGAGCTTGCCGCAGTTACAGTTATCTCTCTTGCGAGGCCCTTATTGGCCCCTGACTTAACAGAGAGGTAAAGCTTAGTGCTAATAGCTGGGGGCGTACCCGGGTAGCTAAGAACAACCGAAGAAGTTGTTGCGCTTACAAAGGACTGCTCACCAACCAGGAGGCCACCAGCAAGTTCCCAAATCCCACGCTCAGGTTTTGTAACAGCAATAATTGGTCTGTCAGAAATACCAAAAGCGTTAGGATTAGCTTGAGAAGCTAAGGGGAGACTATCAATAGATGGTCTAACTACTAGCCCGGTAGTAACGTTGTTTACGCTTGCCACTGAAGATCCGTCTAGGCTTGCCTCAATAGCTATAAGGCCAGCAAGCGCGCTAATTAAGGTCGCGTTTACCCCAATAGCTACTAGGTTAGAACCTTGAAACAAACCGACTTCACCAAAAGGCTGACCGTTTAGCGCAACAGCGTCAAGATCAACCTCGTATGTTGGAAAGCCGCTTGAGGTGTCAACTGCCCCGGTAGTGGTGCCTTGGGTTATAAGAGATCCTTGAATGTCTGTTGCGGTAACTTGTGGCGTGTAGTTAAAGCCTGAACCTATAACGTAACGTAGGGTCGCCGGAGCACCTGAAGAGTTAAATAAGTTTTGGCCGAAGGTAGTAATAGTGAATATCATTTGGTTTCCTACTATTATTGGTTATTCAAAAGTTTTTGTACCTGCTGCTCTAATACAGCTATTTTTTGTTGCTGCTCTTGGAAACCCTTAAGCAACAGGAGGTTAATAACTGAATAATTTACTGTGTCAACTTCCTTACCGTCATCGTTTACAGTTTGTACTAAAGAAGGTGCTACAGTTTTAACTTCGTCGGCTATCAAACCTAGAAGTTTTTGTGGGGTTTTTGAAGTGTCGCTAATTAGGTTGTACTCGTAAAGCTGAAATTTTAAAAGTTTACCAGTTACTTCCTTTTCGTATACAATAAGATTTTTCTTTAAACTTCTATCCGACAATCCACCGTAGCTGTTGTTACGGTTAAGAAGGTTGCCGTTACCTAAAATTCTGCAAGTCGTTACGTTAGCACTACTGGTTCTTAAGTGGCTAAACACAGGGCTTTGTGGTGTTGCGGTGCTTAACACTAAGGAGTCAGTTATAAGCCCAGCAGCCTTACTATGAACTACCAAGGTTGGCGCAAAGGCGTTGCTGCTAGTTAACTCGTGATAGGCTGTTGTTGGGGTAGAAATGTAGTCGGCTTCTGGGCTTGCCTTAAAATAACCTAAACCGTTAAACTGACCGTTCTCTGTCCCAGCGTTTATATTGTTAGCAAAGATTATCTTGCCGTTAATAAACGGGGCAACAACTCTGGTCTCAGTAGTTAACTGCGTACTTGAAAACAGAATGTTACTTTCGCTGTCTCTTATGTAGGCCCCACTAACTGAAGCAAGTTGAATATCACCATTCACCGAAAGTTCGTGTTCAGGGGTGGCTGTGTTAACCCCAACCTTACCGTTTTCTGTATCGACACTAAAAACTCCGGATGATACAAATAATCCGTTGGGGGCAGAAATTTGGCTAGATCTAATAGTCAGTAAGGCCATTGGGCCACCTAACGTAGTAGCTGCGCTACTTTCTAATGTTGTGAATCTAGCAGAAGATGGAGTTACGTTGCCTAACTGGGTCCCGTTAATAGAGGCAGCATTTAAGCTTGCTAAAGTAGCTGTACCTAGCACAGTTAGGTCAGTAACTGTAGCAGGAGCAGGGTTACCGACACCAATAGTCACATTGTCTAATGATCCGCCAGTTGCGGCCAACCCACTGGTAACAACACTGTCGGCAGTTAGCCCATCAGCAGTTATCGAGTCATTCACAGTCAAGGTAAAGGCTCTTAGGTTCCCTAAAACCTCAGCAGTTGTAAATCTAGCTGTCTGAGGAATCAGCATTCCTAAAGTTACGTTGTTAAGAACACCTTCGTTTGCAGTAAGATTAGATAAACTTAGATTACCTAGTGTTGTAGTGCCTAAGACAGTTAGGTCGCCTGAAACTACAGCAGAGTTTAGCACAGCTAGATTAGAAGCTTCTACAGTTGAAAAACCTCCGTATGCCTTAGAAGCTACCCCAATTTGAGTCGCGTTAATCTGGCCCCCGGTTAACGATACATTAGGCGAGGTTAACTTGTCTGCTAGTAGGTCATTTGCGTAAGAACGTGCATAAAAGTTTGCATCGCCTATAACGTTAAGACCACTTTGCAGTAAAGAGTTACTTGTTGCAACTAGGGTTGTAAAATGCCCACTTGCAGGACCTAACAACCCTATAGGGGTGTCGTTTAAACTTGAAGCTTGTAGGCTATCAGTTATCTGGGCGTTTGCGGCAACTAGAGAGCTAAACTTTGCGGTTGACGCTAAACTTTGCCCAATAGGGGAAGCATCAATCGTTGCCCCAACTAAATTTTGGCTTTGTTGAAGGGCTTGAACGTTTCCTGGGCTTGGTGCATCAGCGTATATCTTAACCGCGTCTTGAGTCTCAAACTGACGTGAAGCTGCTGTGAGCAAGACCACGGTAATCTGGTACTCAGATTTTTCGGTTACAGACCCTTGTTTTATCAAGCCTTTGTTTGCACCTGACGTAACTGAAAGATATATTGTTTGACCAACAGAGAAAAACGTTGTCGTATTCAACTTAACTGTTTGCTGAGTTGAATCTTCTGCTACAAAGGCATTACCCAGGTTAAGCGCACCAACTAACTCCCAGATGTTTAAGGCGTTATCAGCGACAGCAATTAAACCTTTTGATCTAAAAAAAGCTAGGTTTGGATTTGCTGTATGTGCTAAACCTAACTCGTCAACAGTATTTACAAGTCTTAACTCTGCCGAGTCAGCTATTAACGGCAAGGTTACCAAAGGTGAATCAGTCAATGGAAAAACTATGCTAACTAAGCCAGAGGTAACGTCAAATAAAGCAGGGGCAGAAGCTAAGGCAACTAAATGACTTCCGTCAAACAAGCCAATCTCACCGAAACCTTGACTCTGCAAAAATTGCGCATCAAATTTTACCGTGTATCTTGGTGGGTTCGATTGAACAATAGGTTCAGTTGAGTTTGATAATATCTGAGAACCCCTGATTGTGGAGTCGATTGCTAAGGGGGTATAGCCAAAGCTCGATCCTAAAACGTAGGTAAGGGTTTCCGGTAGAACCTGACTATTTGAAGTAAGGTTTCTACCGTAGTTAGTTAAAACTACGGTAAATTGTTGCATTGTAATTTCCAATTATTTACGTTTTAGAATTTCTACCTCAGCTGTTAGCTCTTGGATGGCCTTAATAAGCGGCGCAATAAACTGAGCGTAATCAAGACCGTATCTCCCATCGCCAAAAGCTAAACCTTCAAACGTAGGTGCAATGCTTTCTACTTCCTGGGCAACTAAACCTAACCTTGGTTCTGAACTGATAAGGTAAGATACTGGTCTAAGAGCATTAATGAAATTAAGTCCTCGATCTGAGCTTATGTCTAAAATCTTGTCCTTTAGATTTCTATCAGAAGTAGTTATGATTGAACCCGCAAGGTGGAAATTTTTCCACCTTTGTGTCAATGATCCAAGATCATACTGGTTATCAGAAAACGGTCTAATGTTTGTATCTACTGATCCTACGATAAGAAGTCTAGTAGTGGGATCAGAACCTAAGGTTACCTGACCACTTGCGTTTAGCGTAGTAAAGCCACCACTTGCCGGTGTAATGTTACCAACTGGTGTACTGTTTAAACTTGTGAAAGTTGCAGTGTTAAATGTAGCTGTTCCACTAACTGTTAAACTGCTAAAGTTTCCTACTGCTGGCGTCAACGTCCCAATGGGAGTGTTGTTTATTGCAGCAGCTCTTGTTTGTCCTAAGACAACGTTACCTGAGGTTTCTAAGGTAGTGAAAACAGCGCTTGAAGGTTCAAGCACACCAATAGCTGCTCCGTCTAGGTTGTTTGCTGAGATAGTAGTAAAGGCTGCAGGAGCTCTTGTAGATAAGCCAATAGGAGTAGCGTTTAAACTACCGCCAGTCATTGTTGAGCCAGTTATAACTTTGTTTGAAATAGTTTGGTTAGACGTTGAGAACAACACCTCACCTTGGCTGCTGGTTAAAGAGCCGGTAACAACTAAGTTACTAACCTGCAAGTTAGCTGGATTAGATATTAGTTGAAAAGCTGTACCGTCAAAGCAAACCGCAACAACCTGACCAACTTCTCGAATGTCCCCAACCTGTAGAGGTGTATCCGCATCTTTTCTTACTGGAACAATACCTAAGTTGTTTATGTTAAGAGTAACGTTTGTAGTAGTGTTAGCACCAGCAGCCAAAAAGGAAAGAATCTGACCTAAAGCTACACCAGTAAAGGTAGGATCTGTAATAGTTCCGTTTATTGTGTCTGTGCCAGTTACGTTGTTTATATAGACTATACCGTTTTGTCCAGCTGGTCCTGGTAATCCTCGAGGACCAGTGGGTCCCGTTGGTCCGTTAATACCTTGAAGCCCTACGCCAGTTGCTCCTCTAGGTCCAGTTGGCCCTACTGGCCCTACAAAACCAATTCCGGTTGCCCCAGTAACACCAGTTGCACCTGTTGAACCGGTAACACCTTGCAAACCTTGAGCTCCGGTGGGGCCTGTTACGCCTTGGGGGCCAGTAGGACCAGTGTTTCCTGTAGGACCAGTTATACCAGTTACGCCGATAACTGAACCAGTGGGTCCTTGCGGTCCTGTTGCACCCGTTGCTCCAGTAACACCTTGCAAACCTTGTAGGCCTTGAGGACCGGTAGGTCCTGGCAAACCTTGCGGGCCTGTTGCTCCGGTTATGCCAATTCCGGGTATACCTTGTATACCTTGAGAACCCGTAGCTCCAGTAGCTCCAGTAGCGCCAGTAGAACCTGTGGCGCCTTGAGGACCTGTAACACCAACAGCACCTGTGGGCCCAGTAACACCAGGGCTACCTGTTGAACCTGTAGGACCTACCGAACCTGGTATACCTTGGGCGCCGGTAGCGCCGGTTGAGCCTTGGATACCCTGAGGCCCAGTGTTTCCTTGAGAACCCGTTGCACCTGTTGCTCCTTGAGGACCGCGTGAGTTTACTGCGTTTACGGGTTGGCCCCAAACGTAAATGTCATCACCAGCTGTAGCTGCATTAGGCAGTGCATTAGTAAAAGCTACGCTTAGAACACCCGCTACGTTGTTTGATACAACACCTTCTCGTATTACTCCTTGGTTTGAGCCAGAAGAAAAGGAGATGTAAAGAATTGAGCCAACAGTAGCACTTGAAGGCAATTGGAAACTTACAGTGCTAGGTGTGCTAGCTAAAACATCAGCTAGTCCAGTGTAGAACCCACCGGTGATTTCCCAGTAGGTTTTGTTAGATATGCAGAGAATTCCCTGATCCTTAACCGCAAAAAGGTTTGACTCAACTAAGTTAGCGCGGGGAAGATTGTCAACAGAAGGAACAAAGGGGATTTCGTTAGCTTCTGATAGACTTACAACCTGAGCAGGAATAGACGCACCTGATAGTGGAGCGGTTATAGTTACGGTACCTGATGTTGCTGTTATTTCAGTTGAGCTAACACCAATAGCTAAAAGCGTGTTACCTTGATAAAGACCGATTTCCCCAAATTTACCACTAGGCAGAAGAGAAGCTGAAAAGGTTATACGATAAGTAGGGTTACCTGACTCTAAGTTTACTGGGTCAGTTGCGCCTTGGGTAAGAACTGTTCCTTGAATTGCCGTCTGTACTGCGGAGGGTGTGTAACCAAAACCTGAACCTACAACAAAATTAAGTTGTTCTGGTGCGCCAGATGTGCCAAAAGCAAGTTGGCCGGCGTTAGTTAGAATGAATAGCATTTGATTTTCCTTAGCTTAATAAGGGTGCATTGTTTACTACATAAAATTGTTGTTGCCTTAAGCTAAGGAATAAGCAACAACCTAATTTTTAGGGCATAAAAGCAAAAAATCCTGAGATAGAACCGCCTTAAAAGCAGCCTAGCTCAGGATAAAAGGTAAAACTATTTAGTTCTTAGAATTTGCAATCGCTGAAAATTGGAAGTAAAATGCTGCTCCAATTTCCACAGAAGCAACCTCAAGCACAGCCTCAGCTAGCAAAAGAAGAACGTTTGCAGGGATGTTAATCTTTTCGTTCTGCTTTACCATCTCAGCAATTTGATAACGCTTTACCTTTTCTTCTTTAGGTAAATTGCTGCCGCTTGAAAGTAAAGCTGAGCAAACAACATCCCGGAAGGTAAGCTTAGCGCCGGTTGTTGGATTAGTTAGCACACCGTTAAGAGACACTACTGGCGTGTTTACGTCTAGCTCAATAAGCTTAGGTTGCTCTTGCGCCTGTTCAGAAACAACAGCTTGTTCTGTTGGAGTTTGTTCAGGTTCTTTTGGCTCAACTTCTTTTGATTCAACGTCTTGTACGTCTGTATTACTCATATTTATCTCCAATTAAAAGGTTGGTGTTGTCAAGATGACTAGGCATCTAACTTAGTCTATTAACAAAAGTTAGATGCCTAGAAAGTATAACCGTAGGCTTCTTAGTAGATTGGCACTAGCGGTTTATTTCTTGTGATGCCTAAATCAGCTTGACTGTCAATAACAGTTTGTGGTCCGTAGTTTAGAACAGGCACTAGATTGTTTACGATAGCTGGTAGATCAGCAAACACCGCAGTTCTTATGGCTGGGTCAATGCTAGACTCAAACTGAAAAACGTTAAATGTGTTTGCAGTAATGTCGTTAATTATCCCACCGTACTGCTGAAATGCTCGAGCAATAACTACCCCATGTGGGGTAAGACCTAAGGCCGTTACGTCTACACTTGGGTGTATAGCGAACACCTGGCCAAGAGGAATTAAGCCGTTGTAGCCGTTTGGATTATCTGATCCACCATCACATTCTCCTAAGGGCCACAGCCTTCGAAAGTCAAAGTAAGCTGATGCCTGTGTTGTTGGGTTGGCACCTAAGAAAAGGTTATCCTCAAGAACAACAGGTTGTAAGGCCTCAACTACTTCAAAGGTAGTATGGCGGGTCGTTGAGTTAAAAGAACTTACCCCAGTACAGGTATAATTAACTCCGTTGTGCGTTACTTGCAGACCAGCAGTGAACAGATAGGTGTAATCCATTATCTCTGTAAGAGTGCTTCTGGGCCTCACTGTAAAGGTTTTAGCCTCTGAATCAGAGGAAACAAGTGTAACTCTGCTGCTCCTCATTAGCCTAGGATCAATCTGCATCCCAATCATGTGGCCAACTACGCCAGCGTCTAGGTCTGCCTTTCGTATACAGCCACCTAAGGCACCTTGTCCCCCAGCTCTATACCCAAACTGAAAACCGTATGTCTGAGGGGACAGAGTATTAGTTATTTGGGTTTGTGAGAGAATAGGCCAGAATCTTGCGTTATGCCCATAACCGTAAAGGTCATGTACGTGAGCATAGCCAAAGTAGTGCTTTTTAAGCACGTCATCCCAGATGTAAACGCCAACCTCAAGAACGTATCTTTTATCAGGTGAGATAAGATTTAAAATACGGTCACTAGACTGGCCAGGGTACAGTCTACGATTAGGCATCTTAATCTTTAGGATGTTCCCAGTGTATTTAGAGAACCAAGGGCCTACTGTCTTTGGGACTTGGCTTAGGTCTGTCTCAACGTCACAGATAGGATCGCTGTCTGAGCATTGATAAAAAGCAATACCACCGTTCCAAGCTGGGGCAGGCTGATTGGACCCCTCAATCCAAAAAATGTTTGTTCTTTGGCCTGACTTAACAATCTTAGTAGCCCATTGGTCCTGCAAAAGATCGCACATTGGGTTACTTTCAGCTCCGTAAACTACGGTTGAAGAAAGTTTTGTATTCCAAAATGAATCTTGATGATAAGGATGCTCATCTGGTTTTCTATAAAGGCTCATGTCCGCTACGTAGGACTCTAGTGTGCTAGGCTTAAACTCAATTTCTGGATTAGAGAAAGTGTAGCTTAAAGACGAAGGTACGACCGTAGTAGCAAAAGAACAGGTGACTTCTACGGTGATATCGTGCAAGGTGTTTAGCAGCTTAGTTCTAGGACCGTTTGCTGAGAAGAAGTGAGCAGAGTTCACTGTTGCTATACCAGCCTGTACGCCTACTATTGAAATAACAGCGTTTACACCGGACGCGTTGTTTCTAAAAAATACGCCGCTGTTAGTAAACTCTTTAACCGATCTTAGGGTTATATTAGTAGTTAAGGTTGCAGGTGGGGCGGGCAAGGTAAATCTAATGTCTACGCTATCTCCAATGTTTATACTCCCCGCGGGAATAACAAAGTTAAAAACTCTGGTGTCAATGTTTGCGTTAGTTACTGTGCTGTTAAAGATAACCGCAGGAGGAAATATCTGATTAGGTTTTGGCTTGTACCTATAGTTATACCCGTTAGTTATCTTTTCCAGTTGTAAACCTGACTTCGGCAAAACGGGTTCATCCCCCATGTCAAATTGGGGGATGCCGTTGATTGCCTCGTACAGCTTATTCTTGTCGTTGTCAACGACCGAAAGCAATACAGGGTTCATTTATTACACTCCAGTAAGTTTGTACGAATTTGGAGTAGCCGTAGGAATTAAGGCTAAGGTAAAGTTTGTTGCACTTCTAACAATTGGCGTGCTAACCCCGTTAATAAGAACTCCGGCCCCAGGAGTAATAGTAACAGTCCCTGTTGCGGGTAATAAGCCTGTAAAGTTAAATCCTGAAGGCAACCCAACAGGTACAGTAACGTTAGCATTTTCTGCTAGGTCAAGAATATTGCCAGCATTAGCGCTTGTAACAGTTAGAGTAGTAGGTACTGCAATAACCTTAAGTGTTCCGTCAGCAGTTGCGGCACCAAAGATATCGTAAACAGTCTCAACAAGTTTGTTCATTGTTAAAACTTCTACGTTACCTAAAAGCTCCTGAGTTCTTATGTACTCAACTAAGCTTCCTAAAGCAGTTAGTGCTTCGCCAGCGGTGTTAAATTCGCTGTGAGCACCAAAGACTACAACACCCTTGTTAGCAATGGCTTGGTCAACTAAGTTCTGCCAACGCTCAAACAGCGTACCAGCAGTAAAACCACCCATGTTTACCCTACGAATAGCATAAGGGTCACCAAAAGGCGCAGACTCACCAAACGGCAAAGGGGGATTGGAGTTGTTACCACCCAAGAATTCACAACTTGTTCTAAACATTCGCTTAAGAACAGGCCAGTTGTCGTAATACAATCCAGTAATTCCAGGGGCGTTATGGAAGGAAGAGCTGCCCCTACTAAAGTCTTCTGTACCAGATATACCTAAGGCTTTCATCGCCGCCTTAAATCTAGCGCCTTGAGTAACAGCGTGTTCAGCTGAAATTGCGGTATCTACAGTTACCCCTGCACCTTGACCACCTTGTACCTGACCAATCATCTGCCAGCCGTGCTTCTGATGTAAGGTAACTAGCTGAGAAGGGCTAATAAACCCGGTTTGCCCCATCTTAACTACAGTGTCGATCGCACAGCAAGCTGGGTAATTGTACTTTGAAAGAACGGGGAGGGCATTAGTGTATTGACCGATATGCAAATCGTCAAAAACGAAAACAATTGTAGCTTTGCTTTTAGCTTTCTTTACAGCTTTAATTGAGTAAGGCCTAAACTTTGCACCTGTTGCTCCTGAGCCGCCTTGAAGTCTAAATCTAGCCCAAGTAACTGCCGCCAAGTCAGCGCCAGCACCGGAGGCTGTAAAGCTTTCAATAGGCATAGAATAGCTTATGATAGTTCCGCCAGTTCTTGCGTCAATCCTTACGAAACCTTGAGCAAAAGCACTAATCGTAACAGTGTGGAAGTTAGAACCGGGAGAAGCTGGTGTTCCTGCAGAGTACAGTTCAACCGAAAAAGTTCCTAAGTTAGCACCTGTGTAGTTCACACCTAAATTATCAGGGAAGGCATACTCAATGTGAATGTCATTGCCAATAACGCTAATACCCGAAGGTAGAATAGTTGCTGGGGCAAAGGTAGCAATAGTGCTTGCACCGGGCTGTGTGTATTCAACCGCAGTAGTACCAAAAAGTTTTTCACCTGCTGTTGAATCAGTGCAAGCAGCTGACTGACTTAACACTGAGGTTGCTACTGTTGGAAAGAAAGCCAAAGGTATAGCATTTTTTGGAACCAACGTAGTTTTTTGATCGGCCTGTTCAGCCACAGACAAAAACAGATTGCTTGGCCCTACGTTAGACGGATTGTTGAAGTCGTCAAGAACTATACGAGCACCTGAGTTAATTTGAGTAACTTGTCTTGAACTATTTAAGGGTACACTTAGTCCAGACACAAAAGCTTCGACAGATATTGGACGTACAAAGTTTGCAACTGAGTCGTAAGGTTTAATAAAAACCTGGTTTGCGTTAGCGATACCCCTAATAACAACTGATTCGCCTTCTTTAATTCTTGAGTAGGCGGCTGTTGACCCAATACGCCACATTATTATTTTGCCACTAGTGTTCATTATCTCTAAAGCTGAGCAAGCTAACGAGGGTAGTTGAGTATTTCCACCACCGCTAGAGATTACTACGTTTAGAGTTCCCGCTAGTACAAAGGTTTCAGTATTAGTGAGTGCTCTAGCTGTTATGGTGCTTGTTCTTGAGATACCACTTGCGTAGTCTACTCTACGTATACCAATCTGGTTTGCGTTGGTAATTCCAACTACCCGGCGAGTTTGCCCTGGCTGAATAACTATGGTTACGCCAGTTGCGTTTCTTTGATATTCTACATCAGCCCCGCTGTCGTTTAGAATAACAAGTTCAGTGCAAGGAGTATCTGCAAAAATTGCAAATGCTGCATCGTTGATTGTTGCCGTTGTCGTTACAGAGACTGTAGTCTCAGAAGTTACGGTCGGAGGTGTGTACGATCCACCACCACCTCCACCAACAGGTACACCTAAGACAGTAGGTGCAACCTGAAAGTCAACTGGTAGTGCTGGGTTAGTTCCATGCACTATAGAATTTACTGATAATCTAGACATAGTCTATCCTTTAATTTAATTAATCCCAGCTAACTTATTTTAAATAAGTTAGCTGGTTAAGATTATGCTTTATTACTAAGGTTAAACTTCGGCTTCAAAGGTAAAGGTCTTGCTAGTGCCTAAAAGAGATTGGGGTAGCCAAGCTCCGTCTGACATAACAATTGGACCGCCAAACGTTTCAAGAGTTGTTAGCCCCGTTGCCCATACGTATCTAGTGGCGCTTGATCTCGCCATACCGTCAATCCATTCCCACTCAATCCCGTCTGTTTGATTTACAAGCTTCAACTTTCTTGCTCTAAACGGTATATTAAACTTGAGCATTTGCTGAACAGAAGCACCAGCAGTTAAGCCAGCTGTCTGCAAGACTTTTTCTCTAAAGGTCAGTACCCCAGCAGCTGGCGTAGTAGTTATAAAAGTTTCTAAAGGTATAGTTCCGCCAGCGTTTCCACCCCCAGCAATACTAATTGCTGACGCGTTTGCAAACCCAGTAATGGACGCAACAGTTACAGTTCTAGCCCCAAGAGCACCACCGCTACTAACTGTAGTAGATATTAAAGGTGTAGCGTCGTTAAAAAAGGTCCCTTTGTACTCACGAACTCTTTCATCTATTGGATCCTGCAAGCTAGCACTTGAAAGAATAATTGCCATGTTTTATCTCCAGTTAAGCAGCAGTAAAGTAATCAGCAGCCCAAGAAGCAAACAACGGTTGAAATCCCCCGTTAGTTACTACTAGGTCTCCGGCCTCATTTGGGTGTAAATTGTCCCCCGACAAATCAGCAGGAAAACCGCCTGCAACTGACTGCCAATTTTGTGGTGACAAACCGTCATTAACTAGGGAGTTTGTATCAACAAAATCGTAGCCTAAGGTTGCAATTTTTGCTAAGTAAGCTAGACGCCGGTTGTCGCTGTTTACAGTTAAGCCACTACGAGGGTACCCGTTCCAGATACCAATCCTTGCTCTCCAAAGGCGCTGGGCTCTTTGAATACAAGCCATAACGTTACGTAGGTTTGTATCAGTAGATGCTGTTGACCAAGCACTTTCACCAACAGCCATGTCGTTAACGCTGGCGCCTTCAATTAGATAGTGTGTTGCCGCAACTTGCTGACACAATCTTTCAAAGTTTGCACGATACTGGGTACTGGTCTGGGTGGAGAAACCAAAGTTAGCTATCTCAATTGGTCTAGTGGGTGTTGAAAGAGCTACTGCTGCTCTATGGTGCCAACCACCTGGCTGCCGTGCCAAGGTATTTGTGTTGTTGTTAGTTAAGCTAGTACCAGATACGGCGATTGTCATTACCTTGTAGGGGCTAAGATATCTAATACCTACAAGAATTCTTCGACCTGTTGCTGCTGGTGTACGACCTAAAGGAGAAGTTAGTCTGTCCCCGTAAGCTCCAGCTTGGAACCACAAACGTGAACCGCTTGTCCAATCAGCACCAGTAGGTTCCCAAGAAGTAGTAAGAGAGTTAGTACCCTGTGGAAGTGCAAAGCGTGTTCTTGCAAAAAGTGCTGGGAGGCCACCTACTACGTCGCTTCTTGGTACTGAAGATAAAGGTATTGGGTCGCTAAACAGCAAGTTAGACTGAAGACCCGGAGGTATTACAGCGCTAGTTGCTCCACCGTTGAACGTTACAGTTACAGGTGTACCAGCAAACCCAGCATCCTGAACTTTGTCAGAATAGTCAGCGGCAGCCAGGGCCCTAGAACCTGTTATTATCATGGGGGTTGTAGTCGAAGAATTCTGGTATATGAGCTGTACGGCCTCATATTCACCTACCTCAATTGCAACGTGCTCTGTCCCAAGATCAGTACCATCATCTAAAAAAGTACCACCTAAGAATATACTGCTGGGTGAGTTAGGAAAAGTGCTACCCAAAGTAGCAATTCTAGTACCCCAGTTACTGTCCGCTGTAGAAACTTGAGCTGTTGAAGGCCCAACAGGGGTTGAGACTTCTACGGGAATTAAGCCGTGACGTCTAATAGACACAGCAACCCCGCTGACAAAAGACACTAAGAAACGACCTACTTGGCCAGCTGGTATAACAGCTGACCCAACTAAGGTTGTACCTGCGTCCCCAGCCACTAAGGAAGTTTGCTGGGTAGTTTCGTTAACCACATGAATAAAAGCGTGGTAGGTGTTGTCCATTGGAACAAAACCTGAGGTCTCTCTAGTTATGTCAGTAGTTACAGGCAAGGTGATAGTAAAGGTTACACCTGGGCTGCCTGTAAGTACAAAAATACCAGATAAAAATTGGGCAGGAGTTAACGTTATGTTGCCAGCAACCGTTATAGCCGTAGGTTGTGGGCTGAACGTGTTTACTGCTGCCGCTAAGTTGTTTATAGCACCCTTTACTTCAGGGTCCATAGTAGAATCTAAAATTGGTTTCTGAATCATACCTGAGCTCCATTCCAAGCGTCTTTAAGAATTTGTTTTTGTAACTCTGAACCAAGGCCGTTAGCGTGAATGTTGTCACCTGTGTCTAGTTCAGGCTTTATTCGTCCTTTAGTAACTCCGGGGCCGCCCGGTTCGTAGTTTGTTACCGCAGCGTCAGTGTCAACTATAATTACTGAACGGTTGTCAGCAATAGACTTAGCCCAAGCTATACAAGCAAGCCTAGCTCTTTCTTGGCCGTCTACACCCGTAGATGCCCCTAAGCCGTAACTCGTATGCAAAAATACTCTAATGCCTTTGGCCTTACAAACGTTTAGCAGTTGAGATAGCCTACCTATAACTACGTCTGCACCAATGGTTTCAGCAATAGCCCCGTTCTGAGACCAGCAAGGAATAAGAATGTCAGTGCAAGAATGTCCAGCTTCTAAAACGTTCTTAAGCATTGCTAAGAACTCGTCTTGCGTATGTCCTGAACCACCTACTACAGCCGGTGCAATTGGATTTTGTGCTGTGCTAAGCTCAAGAGCAGCTTCAAGTGCCCAAGGTCCTAAACTTCGGCCTGTGTAGTTAGATGCCCCGCGAGAGTCGTCAGCAATAGCAAATGATCTAGTTTTTACCTTGTATACAAACTCAGGCCACATATAAATACCTGAGCCTAAAACAGTTGGGTCTGCGGGCACGTTAGCTAAAGTTCCTACCCCGTCGTTTGAAGTTGTATAAAGTTGCATAACTCTAGAACCAGGAGTAGTAGCAAAGGCAGCGTAACCTTGTACTGTAACAGAAGAAAGAGTTGTAATTCTTCCTCCGTTAACATGAACTCTAGCCATTACCAATGGACGAGTGCCTCCGTCAGCTCTAGGTACACTGGCTAAAGGAATAACGTCTGTACACAAAAATCTTGATACCTGAGAGTTGTTTCCGTATAAACCGTTAACTAGCGCGTTACTTCCACCCAAGCGTCTACCACTTGGAGGAAAACAAGCTGCTGGTATTGTGTCAAACTGAGCATCTCTAAAGGTTGCTCGCATCCAACCTTTAATTGGGCTAGCTGCCGGTGGATTAGTTAGTATCGTGTTATAAGCAACACCACCAACTATTGGTTGGAAAGCATTTGAGGCGTTGTTTATAGCGGCAGTTTCCGTAGCAGCTACAATAGCTTGTACAGGGCCTGACGGACCAAGACCTTCTCTCGATCCTAGCCAAAGCCTTACACCGACAAACTCAGCCTCGGCTTCCCACTTGCCAAAGCCAGTTCTAACACCGCTAACACCGCTTGACATAGCTGAGTTAGGAAAGATACGAAGTGCGCCGTAGCTTAAGCTTTGCACTGTGCCTAATACTTCTGGTCCTCCTGGGGTAAGTGGTTGACCAGCCACTGTTGGAGCTACCTGAAAAGCAACTGGTAGTGCTGGGTTAGTTCCATGCACTATAGAATTTACTGATAATCTAGACATAGTCTATCCTTTAATTTAATTAAGCTTTGACCTCAATGTTACTTATTAGCTGTTTTTATCTTGCTCTAATTCATGCTCGAGCATACGAATCTCGTCACGCCATAGTTGTCGGTTCTGAAGATCTTCAGGGGTTACTCTGTCGTAATCTGGTAAGGCCTTGTAATCTGTTGCAGTAAGCATAGCCTTTAACTCTAGTATACGTAGAGGTCTAGGGTCAAGGTATCCGATTTGTTCAGGAGTATTACCTTCTTGACACCATTCCAGGTATGCTTGCCAGTCGTTATTTAAAGGATCGTTTGGTATGCAAGCTCCATCAGACAGCCTTTTAACTATGTTCTCGTTTACAATTTTGTACATTTTATTTCCTCACAGCCTTGCGTTTAAGGTAAAGAACGGCTCCGATATAAGCGCTGATAACAAATAGACATCGCCAGTGCTTGATGCTGCGTTTGTACTAATTCCATCAACCATTATCTGATTTGTCTCCTGCCTAATAGCAAACACTGTGTTTGTTAGCGCCCCTAGAGGGGAGTTAATTCCAGATGTAAAGGTTGCTGGCATATTTTGAGCAACCACACTTAAAGTGGTAAAAGTTACAGTTGGCGTTGCTCTTTTTCTTACTGCGTAATTCCACACGTACTTAAAAGCGTTTGCTGTTTGGAAAAAAGCCTTTAATGAAGAAGGCCCAATCTCAAAGTAACGCTGAGTTAAAGCTAACTCTTGAGCAAAGTTTCGTCTAACAAAAGGAGTTGCTATGCTACCTTCTTCTAACTGTAAGTTAGTAAGCTCAATAAAGTTTCCAGCAGTAGCTCCCCAGTTAGTTGCACCTTGCGCTGACAGGAATTGACCTGACAACCAGGTGTTAAGAGTGTTTGTCTGAAACGTACCTGTGTTAAGAAAGCCTACAGCTATGACTAGACCAAAGGCACTAGAGTTAGGTATGTCTGCTCCAAGAGGTACTGTAGGTATTGACAAGGAAACTTGGGTTGGGGTGTTAGCTGTTGCGGTAAAAGTAGCTACGTAAGAACTAGTGCCTGAAATTCCGTCATTCACAGCAACAGAGTACGTACCTGAAACATTAGTGTTAAAAACAAAAGACAGGCTAACAGGTTTGCCTTTCAAATCAAAGACATTATAACCTTCAAGTCTTGTGTATATACCTTGCCATCTAGCTGACCCAGTCGTTGTTGCTATTGGCGTGTCTACGGTTTGTCTAACCGTATTTAGGGTTAAACCACCAAAGGTTAAGGATCCTTGTGACTGTGTAAATTGCCCTGCGGCACCTGACGAGGTAGCTGCCTGAAATAGCTCAGGCCCACCAAAACCAATAGTATTTCCTGTAACAGCAACAAAGGTTGGTACGTTAACTACCTGGCATGACCCGTTAATTACTCTATTGCGATCACCAGAGATCGCCCCTGCTGAACCTAACCTACCAACTACCTGTTGCCCAGCTACCTGAATGCTAGTTGCAGCAAGTGATCCAACCTGCATGTTAGTTGCAGCTTGACCTAAGTTTAAGGTTGTAGCATTGCTATTGAATATACTAGCAGTGGTAGCCGAGGTAGTGATATCACCACCGTTAACAGCTATATCACTAGAGAACGTAGCGTTCTGAGCAAAAGTTGCTGTTCCGTTTACTGTGACGATATCTCCTGCTGCGTCGCCTAAGATAAGCCCGCCTGTGAATGTTGCTGCTTGGGTAAAACTTACTGGGGCACTAAAGGTCGAGGTAGCGTTTATAGCAAGAGTATCAACAGCTGCGTCGCCTAAAGTTGTGTTCCCAAGAACGGTTAAATTACCTGAGGCTGATAGCTGAGTAAACAAACCTTGGTCTGGAGTTATGTTACCGATTATGGTTCCGTTTATTGAGCCAGAGGTAATAGCAGCAACAGACCCAGCAATAGGTACGCCGTTAACAGTTGGTGTGGCTGCAAAGTCAACCGGCGTAGCTGGCCCTGCATTGTGCGTAATTCTACTTACGGTTAATTCAGACATTAGTGTAGTCCTTTAAATTATATCTTATTTGTCTTACGCTGATTCAAGTGCAGTAAGTCTAACTAAGACGTCAGCTAGAGTTTCACTTAGAGTAGTTATTTGGTCTTGCTGGCTTTGTATGGTAACAGCTTGATCTTCAATTAAGGTTTGCTGCTCCTGAATAACTTTGCCATAGATTGCAGTAAGAACAGAAAACTTAACACTCTTAGTCACGGTCCCTAAGTCGTTACCTTCTGCGTCTAGATTTGGGGTCGAAGTTACTAAGCTAGGAAAAATAAGCTCAATCTCTTGGGCTATAACACCGAACTGCTTGTGTGTCTCGTAGCCTGTAGTTTCCTTAAAGTTAAAATTGCAGAAACGAACTTGCATAAATCTACTAAGGTAGCTAGGGGCATCTACAATGTTTTCTTTAAGATCCTGATCCGATATGGCTGCGTAGATGTTATTAGCGTTTTGAACATCACCGTTTGCTAAGACTTGATACACAGAAACAGCGTTTATAAACCCTCTGTAATGAAAGCCTGTTGCACCAGTAGGGAGGAAAGTTTGTACGCAATTATCTGACGCACCTGTGCCAGCGTTTATAACATACAAATTGTTGCCTGCTGACGCTTGAAAAACGTGATTGCTAGAGGCAGAAAGATCGGAAAGTCCAGCAACACCGCCGTAGACACCGGGGGTGTTTGAAGCTTTAAAATACCTGTTAGCTGAAAATCTACCAGCTTCTCTAATCTGACTTGTATTAGTTGTGTAAAAGGATAAGTAACTTGATACAGTATTAGCTATATGTGACGTACACACCGCGCGTACAGCACCAGTACCAATAACAAAGTTAGCTGAGTCTGTGGTCTCAAGATATAATGTGGCGGCAGTTTCGTCTGTTTGATCCGTGTTGCCTAAACGTATCTGAACGTCCTGAAAAGGTTGATTTTGTATAGTATTAGCTGAAGCTCCTCGAACCCAAAGTTTTGTTGTTGGGCTCTCAATTCTTGTAGTCCCAATTAAGAGATTTCCCACCTCCGAAAATCTTGCCATCTCCGTAGGTGTTCCAGTATTAGCGTCGTTTGCAAAAATAAGAGCTGCCGCTAAACCTCCAATGCCATTTGCAAGTAACCTAGAGTTTCCGGCAGCAGTATCAAGTTGCAGGTAATTTGGATTGCCACCACCACGGTATATACGTAAGGAGGCCACGTTTGCTGGTGAAGTAGTTTCACCTAAGTCTAAGCGACCAGCGTTGTTTAGGGTCATTACTCGGTTAAAAGTAACAGCAGCCCCAGCGGTACCAGACGACGCTGTATTCCAAACGTGAGTGCCAAGAGTTTGTTCGTACAGTGCTGCAAAGTTTGCGCTTACGTATCTTCGAACGTCACTGGCGTCTAAAAATGAATTCGTGCAGATCTCTACTCTGTTATTACCGTTTGCGGCTATTGAGCTCCCTTGTGCAGCAAGTGTTAACACCTTAAAGGCTGAACTCCAAGCGTTTGGCGTTACACCTAAGCCCAAGTTGCCTAAGCTATTTAAAAACAACCTTTGTGTAAAGGTTGTGGCTGCACCAGCTGTACCTGAAGGCGCATTACTAAAAATAACGCTACCAACTCCGTCAAAGGACATTAACTGAGCTGACACCCCAGAGGTTAGATACCTGTCTACCCCATCGGTATCACTGTAACAGTTGTAAGATAAAGCCCCACTACCTCCGCCTGTCTGCCAAAGAGCTAAACGGCTACTAACTTGAAGAGCTTTAGCTGAGGGCTGCCAAACTGTTGGTGTTATACCTAAGCCCAGATTTCCGCTATTAGTCAAAGTAAGTGCTTGAGTGAACGTAATCGGGTTGCCTGCTGTGCCGGAGGGGGCTATGTTAAAGACAATTGATCCGTTGTTACCGTTGTTCTGGACAATCTGAGTGGCAAAATCAGAGGTAATGTATCGGGATACGAAAGACGACTCTCGATAGTAGTTGAAGCCGTAAGAAGCAGCCGCGTTGTTCACGTTTTCAAGCACCGTGTTTCTGATCTGGAGTGCTTTATCTACCTCCCTCCAAGCACTGGGCACAACATCCAACCCGATGTTACCGGCAGTGTCTTTATAAAACTGGTTCGAGCCGATGTTGATAACACCTGTGCCGCCAGTTAAAGAAGCAGTATAAGTTAGGTTACCGGTAAAGCTGCCAGATCCAGTAACATCTAAAGCTACAGTAGGAGTAGCGTTGTTTATACCAACACGGTTGTTAGCTGCATCAATAAAGAGAGTGTTTGAATCAAAGCTAAGATTGTTAGGTATGTTTATGTTGTTGCTGTTAAACGTAACTGGGTCAGTCGGTGAATCACCAATAATTACTGGTCCTAAGGTAAGCAATGTAGCAAAAGCTGCCGAAGCTGGCGTAGTAGACCCAATGTTTACGTTATCAAGAGACCCAGCCGTAGTAGGTGCAACTTGGAAAGTAGAACTGGGACCTAGCACCTGCAAGTTTCTTAAGACTGTAGGTGAACCAGGGACTCCCTGAGTTAAAACAGGGGACCCGTCGATGTTAATGCCGTCCGGAGCCTCAATAGGAGCTCCGCCTCCGCTCAGGGTTGTTACAATTAAAGTACCGGCCATAATAAAAATTCCTTACTTGGTTAATTGCTTATTTATTTTTAAGCTGTTAAACTACAGCCCAACCTGAGCCTACTGGGATGGTTACCGTAACGCCTGGATTTATAATTATTGGGCCAGCAGTTACAGCGTTTCTTCCTGGGTTAAGAGTGTAGTCAGCAGTTACAGCTTGTTCGTTTTCATAGAACAGTTTGTCGTCGTTACCACCTGTTGGGACCTCCGAAGTTCCTACCGGCTTCCACTGCACACCGTCAAAGTATTCTGGCTTAGAAGTTGTGTTACTTACCCTTACGTCGCCAAGTTCCGCAGGAATAGGGCGTTCAGCATCTGAACCAACAGGAAGCTTCATGGCACCTGTTGAGTTAAACTCAGCGCGCCCTGACAAGTTTAGATTTCTAAACTGTAGAGCGTTACTTCCTAAGTCTACGGAGTTATTTACTCTTGGTAAAAGGTTACTGTTCAAACCGCCACGAACTTCAACAGAGTCGGTGATATTATCGCCAAGTACCGTTGTGCCTGTTGTGTTTAAGACACCGAAGGTTGCAGCTGGTGGGTTGATAGAGCCAATAGTAACTCCGTCAATTGTTCCGCCTGAAATAGCTACGTTAGCTGGGTCGTAGAGCGAGTCACCTGCCGGCCCAGTAGGTCCAGGAATACCTTGAAAGCCTTGAAAGCCTCTTGGACCGGTTGGTCCTGGGGGACCTTCTGGTCCTGTGGACCCTGTTGCACCAGTTGCACCTGTAACCCCCTGTGGGCCTGACACAGCATTAAGGTTGTTTCCAATGTACGCAACAAAGGTGTCGTTTGGATTTAGGTCATCAGGAACTGGAGTCTCAAAGGAGAACTCAGAAGAGTTAGATGTACGCCCTAAGAATCTTGCTATACGAACTAGCCCTGCGTTTAAGCCAGTGCTAAAACAAAAGATAAAATCAGTTCCTAGTTGAATGCCTTGAAAAGGTTGATTTACTACCGCAGTCACTCGATTAGCATTTATTACGGTAACCGAAGAAGAGACTAAAGTTGCACCTGATAAAGTCCAACGAGCTCCGCTGGTGGTAGCAATAATGTCTGAGCCAATTGCTCCGTAGATATTTGGTTTAGCAATCGTAGATCTTGGTAGTTGGTCGAAGGACGACAAGAAGTCAATGTTTTCAGGGCTGTTACTTTGAGCTACGTTTGCAAGTAGCCCAGAAGGTGCTGAGTTTAAAGGCAACGGACAGGCAATAGAAATGTTGCCTGTCCCGGAGTTAATTATTAACTCCGGGTTTGATCCCAGGGCTACAAGATTACCAGCGTAGTACAAACCAACTTCACCAAAGGAAGACAGGCCTTGTTGGCTGGTTAGAACTATGTTGTAGAACGGCGTTCCGTTCTTTAAGGTAACTTCTTCGGTAACACCTGTGCCAACTAAGGTACCTCTTATGTCAGTATCAGAACTTAGAGGAGTGTAGCCAAAGGAAGATCCTAACTTGTAGTCTAGGGAGACAGGTACACCCAGTGTGCTTACTAGCGTGTCCCCGTAAGTGGTTAAGCTAAAGAACATAGAAGTATTCTCTCTTAGTTAGTTGTTGTATGGGCTTTTTTATAAAATTGTTGTTACACTTAGATAAAATCTAAGTTAGTAAACCTTGAACGGTGGCCTCTAACGAGGTTAGCCTGTTGGCTAAGGCTAGTAGCTGCAAGTTCAATAGTTGGTTTGTTTGTTGCAGAGTTCTAAGGTTAACCGCGTCCTGCGCTAAAGCTGGATCAGCTACGTTAAGTAGCTTAAACTGATTTGCATCCACGTTTGAAATAAACGGAACAGTCCCGTCACTTCTTAAGTAAAGAGTGGCGTTAGCTAAAGCTGCTTCGTTTACTTGTTCTGCTGAAACCGTTAGGCCTTGAAAGAACTGTAGAAACTGTGTGCTTAAGGAAACAGCTGTGTGCAACTTGTAGGGTGTGAGCGTTGGGTTTGTCGTTGAAGGCAAAATACCTGAGGTGTCAATTGGATTTGCAAAGGTCAATTCGCTAACTGTTACCCCGTTACCTAAAGTTACGGTAGTAAAACTTTGAACTATTCGAACGATGCCGGCTAGCTGAAGAATGAATTGGCCAGGCTGAACTAGGTTAGGTAGAAGGATATCTAAGGTTACGGTGTAAGGCGTTACCTGCCGCAGTGCTAAGAAGCCTTGGTTCAAAAGTTGATACGCAGAAAAGGACCATGAGGCAAATGCTGATCCTTGTCCGCCAGTTAAAAGGCATGAAAGGCTCTCTTGTGTATTTCCGGTAACGAAGGGTGAGGTAGTTAGATAGAAGTTTCCAGCAGACCCGGCAGTCTGTGTACTTGTCGATACTGCCGAGGGTAGGTTTTCAATTGAGGTTACCGATGGAATACTCAGTGGGGCATCTGAGGATTGAGAGTCGCCAAAGGCAACAGCAACCCCAGTTGAGAAATCAAAAAATACATTAAAGGTTATAGTGTTACCTTGAACCCCGTTTGCGTTTGCTCTTTTAGTCAAGGCAAGATCGTTTACAACTATTGCGCAGATGTTGTCAGTCTCGTCTAACAGAATAATTTCGCCAACGTTAAAGTTACCTAAGCTATTTGAGAGAACAAACTGATAACCTTGAACAGAGTTAGCCGCGTTAACTGCATCGGTAAGAAGTGAGTCACGGTAAACCTCTTGTCCAATTAAGCTACTTTGAGCACCAGAAGGTGTGTAGTTAGCGGCTGACCCGTATATAGGTTTGAGCCGCTTAGGGGTCGTAAAGTTATCTGAGTTAACGGCTACTTTTAGCATACACTCTGCCTTTTGCAATTTGTTTAGAACAACATAAAATTGTTTTTACAAAGATTGATTAGCAGTTTTCTTAGTAGCGTAGAATAGGTGGTTTATACGCCTTTTGTTGCTACTGTTATGTTGTGGGCTTGTAACAATATAAGCACAATAGCATTGAGTACATATAGGAGCCATTTGGTGTAGCAATTAGGTAGTGTAACAGTATAGCTTTATTGGTTGCTATGCTGCCGTTAACCGTAATCCTAAGGTTTACAGAAATACAATGAAACACAGCAGCCGTAGGCTAATTGGTTTAGAAGTATGAAACGTAACAGACAGGCTAACGTGCCTTATTAGTTTCTATAAGGCTTTTGACAATACACACAGCCATGTAGCTTTAAGTTGTTTGGGGTGTGTTATATAAGGTCCTTCCCTATATTTGAATCCCACTGTACTTTGTACGTCCTAATCAAATTACCCCCTATTCCTTATCGTATAGATCGCTATACTCTACGCTATATGGTGTTTATTGGTATGTTTATACTCATTTTAACGAAAACCTCAGAATTAAGGGTTTTCCCAGGTTTTTGTAGCCATGAATATAATAAACATAGTTTTTTTACTGTGTTTTTTATATTTAGCATAAAAGCATTGGAATTCACCCATTCTACACAAAAGGTTAAAATAGGTGGTTTTTACGCCTATATAAAAAACTATGTTTTTTACCTGTGTTTATTATATTTCTTGTTAATGTAAAATACAACAATGCTAAGGAAATCTAAATCAATGATTAAATACGATTTAACAAAGGTTATGCCTCAGGATGACATTAGCTGTGGCCTTGACGAGAACCTTGCTCAAACAGAATTGGAAGTTACCGAAAGAGAATACGATAGGAAGCTTCGAATCCTACAAGACTTATGCGCCCTATCGTATTCTAAAAAGCTGGGCATCTACGTGAAGGTGAGTATCGAGCCTCAAGGAGATAAGTACCTCGTAAGTGCTGTCAGTAAGAACAACGCTACTTCTCACTTCACTCTTTACAAGTCTTCTGAGAACCGTTTCTTCTTCAATGTTCGGGGCTCACCCACTAAACTACTAAGTGGACAAAACATAGTAGAGACTTCAAGCGATGATAACGTTTTGCTACGCTCCTTAATGACTCAATTCAACTGCTCTCGTTTTGTTGCTCTATCTATGGCTGCTTTCTTTAAGCTTCAAGATGAGGTCGAGCTAAGCCTTGGTAAACAATTCTTTAACGCTGTCGAGTACATTAAGGTGAAGCGTGGTGAGGTTAATTTAGCCTCCCTCACCTTTGCTGTGTTTTTAGATATTGCTGAGTCTGATCGCAATCGTATCTTTCACTACCTGGCTTCAATGTACGGACACAGAAGTTACCGTGACAACAACGAATTGGTTACCCTTGGGAAGTTCTTCAACGTGCTGGCTAAACCTTGGTCGCAGGTTAGCGAAGATGATCCCACGTCTAACAGAGTGTTCAGTGGTATTCTTTTGGCCATCAAAAATAGCTCTAGCGCAACGGTAGGTAGTTTGCAACTGTATCTAAAAGATCATGAGATGAAATTCAAGGAGCGCAAGAAAAGTGCTCAGGGTAACTTGCGGCTAGTTAAAGAAAGCCCTGAGTTGAAAGACGAATTGGGAAGACTGGTTAGAGTAGACTGCTCCTTTAAGAAACCTTTATTGAAGCAGTGGTACAAGGCACTAACGGGCGAGGAAAGAAACCCCACCATACTTGACCTTGATCCTTTGTTTAGCCACGAGGAACTACTGAAGATTATGATTCAGGATTTGATAAACTCAACCGGTATGGCCTTGGTGCTCAAAGCTCCGTCTATGAAACAGGTGGTTGAGTTGTTGGCATCTTTAAAAGGCAAGGAGCATCTGCTGATCAAACAATGGTTTGAGCACAAGGAATTAAGCAAGCCAATTTGGCGTCCTCAAGACTACCCAAAAATAAAAGAAATTTTGGCGTTGTACAATTTAGACCTAACCGTGCCTCTGAGGTTTTACGAACTATTGGATGTACTGAGAACTAACTTCTTGGCTCACTCCCTTGAGGATCAAAGGGCTATTGAGTATTCCTTCCTTGGGTTAGACGACACTAAGGAGGCGGTAAGAGCTCCGGCTGTTTTGGCAAAAATAGAAAAAGACAAGATTGATTTGATTTCAAAAGTGAAGCTTAGGCCTTTGGTTCTGCCATCAAAAAAGCAGGTAGTTATACACCTTTTATACTCAAATTGACTCAAAAACAGGTAATTTTTGGCTAAAAAGTGCAAAAACCCCTTGTTTTTGATCATTTTTCATGTTAAAATGAGGTGTAAGTCTAACTTTCTTAAAGGAAAAATCATGAAAGCTCAAACAGTTATTGAGAAACTTCAAGCCTTAGTTGCTGAAAACCCCGATGCAGAGGTTTTTGGTTTGTTGCTAGAACACGACAAGGACATCCCAATTAAAGAGTCAGCACTTATTTGCGCCTCGTTAGTACCTGAACAGGCTAAGGCCTTAGTTGGCCTTTGTAAGATGTTTGGTTAAGTTTAACCTAAGGGGTAGCTTAACTACCCCTTAACTTTTTAGAATAGAGACCTAAACATGGAATACTCGCTAGCATCAAACCTTTGTACCCAAGAGCAAATAACTAACCTTCAAAAACTTTTAGACTTCGTGAAGAGCGGAAACGCTAAGACAGATTTTGACATGAAAACTTACGCTTGCTCTCAGCCTAAGAAGGATGACGTGGTTTTATTTGAAAATTTGAACCTTGGCCTTTACGAGGTAAAAAACGAATGCGGAACAGTATGTTGCCTAGCTGGTCATGGACCTTTAGCTGGTGTTGAAGTATCTTATTGCGAAGATTGGAATTGGAAAGACTACGTTGAAAGAGTATTTACCAACGGTAGCCGAGGTGTTTACGCTTTTCTGTTTTCACCTTATTGGGCAGACTATCAGCCTTCTAAAGAAGAAGCCATTTTTAGATTAGAGTTGTTTTTGAAGAAAGGCCTGCCCGTTAGCTTTAGAGACAGCCTTAGCCACGGATACAACTACGAACTTTTTACAAGAGAGTGTGTCTTAAAACTTCATTCCTTTGAATAAAATTAAGGAATCTCTACAACGAAAAAAAGGTGTAACCAAAAAATTAAATCTAAATTAATGAGGACTTAACATGACCTACGAGCCAGCCAAAAATTTTTGTTCAGAAGAACAACTTCTTAATCTAGAGAAGCTCTTGTCTTTTCTAAAGACAGAAGTAGAGTTATTAACTGAATTTGATATGCTTTATTTCTATAATAACAAAAAAATATATATGCGTATCTCCATACCTGGGGATGTTAAGAACGAATGCGGTACTGTTTGCTGCTTAGCAGGTCATGGACCTTTAGCAGGAGTAAATCCCCTCCTCTATGAATCTTGGAACAGCTACGTAGAAAGAGTATTTACAGAGAATAACGATGTTTTTATATTTCTTTTTGAGTCAGAGTGGGAAGACTTTCAACCCACTAAAGAAGAAGCTATCTTTAGATTAGAGTTGTTTTTGAAGAAAGGATTTCCTGTTAGTTTTAGGGATTCTCTTGCTAGAAGGTACAACTATGCGCTCTTCACAAGAGAGTGTACTCTAAAGCGGCACACACTGGATTAAAAATGAAACAGAACGATCTAAAATATCTTGCGCTTGTCTTAGCTAAGCTTAAAGAAGCAATATCTATAAAAGGTCTTACTGAAACCTATAATTCAATGGCTGGTATATCTTATGAAAATAAGATTGCTTTTCTTAAAGCTGTTGTTCCCTGTAATGCGTCTGGAAGAATACTACCCATTTTGTTACCTGATAACAGCTTTGGTAGACTAGATCTAAACCACAAGCAGATATTGCAGCCAAATGCGCTAATGGCCCTCGCCTTAGTTTTATCAGATACTAACAACCCCTTTTCAATTAGCCAAGGGTACGAGTACCAGGTAAAAATAGGCAATGACTTAGTTTTACTAAGCAGCGAGACCGGCTACACCATAACTGAACCTAAACCTTTAATCTGAGAAATAAAAATGAATCACGCTGAAGTATACAAGCTGCTAGAAGCTGTTGCACATGATACCACCGTAGTGGTTAAAGGGTCAATGGGAATCGGTAAAAGTAGTCTTTTTGCAAAGTTAAAAGAAAATTTCCCGGAGCACCACCCTTTCTTTCTAGACTGCACGCAAGTAACCGACGGCTCACTTTTTATGCCGGACGTTGACCGAGTACGGGGAGTTTCAACCGAACTTATAAATGAACGGTTAAACTTAGGCCCACATAATAACTTGTATAGCGAAAACCCAAAACCTCTGCTTATCTGTTTTGACGAGATTGGTAAGATGGGACAATACTATAAAAATCTAATTGCGCCAATTGTGTATGAGAGGCGCCTCCACAACTGGTACCTGCCAAAAGGCTCGATTGTTTTCTGCACCACTAACCTTGATATCGAAGGGCTCGGTGACGACATTCAACCTCACCTCAAAAACCGTTTGTTGTTTGTTCGTCTGGTAAAACCAACAGCTACTGAATTTTTAGCATACGAAGGACCAAAAGGTTTGCACCCGTTAATCTACGCAGCGGTGTCAAACACTCCGCAGTGTCTCTTAGAGTTTGACGATGAGGCAGCTCGAGGTATCCCATATATCTATAACCCACTTGAAGATTCAGAGCAAGAAAATTTTGTTACGCCTAGGTCTCTAAAAGAAGCTTCAAAGGCTCTACACAATTTAGAGAGAGCTGGCGTGGTTCTTGAAGAGAGTACAGATTTTCTTACTGAAACCATGACAGGGGCAGTAGGAGCAGCGTTTGCTAACGTAATTACTAGACAGGCTCTTTTGTTAAATAGCCTACCAACGGTAAATCAGATTGTTAACGACCCGTTGACCACGGAGATTCCTGAACATACAGTGTTGCAACTTATGGTTGCAAATAAACTTGTCTGGTCAGTAAACGACAACAAGGGGCGGGCGGCAGCTTTAGTCTATCTAAAGCGCCTTCACTCTGAAGTTTTGCTATACACTCAATACAAAATTTTATCGTGTACCGACGTAGGAGCTTGGGTTGCTTTGCCTGAGTTTTCAAATCTAACAAAAGGTCTAACAGGTGGAATAAATGTTATCTCCTAACGAGGAAACCGAACTGCACATAAGGACTAAAAAGAGTATATCTCTAGCTAGGTCGGATGTTGTTAAGAGCAATGAGTTTGCCTTTCTAGTACCCTTTATGTTTTTAGGAAAGGTACACTATGTAGCTAAGGGGCACCCAGTAACGATAGCAGCAACTGACGGTATAGACGAGTTCTATAACATAGACAGCTTTAAGCACCTGCCTAGAAAAGATGCAGCTTATATTATAGCTCATGAGGCTTTACATAAAGGCCTCAGCCACTGCTTTTACAATGAGCTAGTTGAGGCGCAAGGCTTAGAAAAAGACTTGGTAGATAGGGCTATGGATTACGTCGTTAACCTCTTGATTGCGGATCTTGATCCCCTAAACAAGATTACTAACAAGCCCACAGCCTTTCCGCCGCTGTACGACGAATCTTATAAAGGCCTTAACTTTCTTCAAGTTTTAGAAAAACTAAAAAGTAAAGATAAAAGTAACGGCGGGGGATTTAAGATTAAGTTTGACCAGCATCTGCCAAATAAGTCAGCAGGTGCCGATGACACTGAAGGTAAGCAACAAAAGTTAAAAGCTGCGCTTATTAAAGCCGCTCAAATTGAGTCTCAGTCAATAATACAGCAGAGTAACTTAGACAAAAGAGCCACTGACGCTTTAGGTTTACACAAACTTCTAATTGAGGTTACGACTAGAGCTAAAACAAACTACCTAAGCGTTTTACGGAATGTTCTTTACATGAAAAGTCCTGGGTGTACTGAGGGAACCTTTAACCCACCAAACCGAAGATTCCTACCTCTTGATTTAAAGGTTCCTCAGAAGATTGATAGGACAGCAAAAAAGATTCTTATAGCCGGTGACAGTTCTGGTTCAATGGACGAGCACCATAAAAAACTGCTACCTGAGATATTTAAATTATTGCAGCAATTCCCTAATACGGAGGTTAGGTTAGTGTGGTGGGGAACAGTCATAGCGCACGATGAAATCTTTAATGCACAGTCAGCAAAAGGTAGATCTATAAAACATCTTATAGACCTATGCGTAGGCGCAGGAGGTACAGACCCTAACGTAGTGAATCCAATTATAGAGAAGTACAAACCTGACGTTTGTATCTACCTAACTGACGCTGAATTTTTTGGTGCACCTAAATTTAATCGCAAGGTGTGCAAGCTTTTTGTTTTGCCGTCTAACTTAACTAACTTTAAAGCCCCTGATAAAAATTCCTTAGTAATTGAGGTTTAGCCACCAGTTGTTTAGTGCTTGACAACTAAGCAGCAATCTGATAAACTAAGTTAAAGAAAGCTACAAACGAATAACCCTTTACTTTAAAAGGAGTACGTATCATGCCTCGTAAACTTGCCTTTGTACCACCCGCCGTAAAAGCAGTTAAGGTATCACTCGCAGTTAAGGTCGACGAGCTTGCTATTCTTAGACAAGAGATAGCAAGCCTAAAACGCCGTGAAGCTGAACTTGAGGGTTTACTAAAGAGTAAACTTTCTGATGAAAAAGATAAAAGAAGCATAAAAGGTCAAACCTACCAGGTTGAGATAACGAGGATGACCTCAACAAGTTTTTCTGCGGTAAAAGCTAAGGAATTTTTGACCCCAGCCCAAGTACGTAAGTGTACAAAGAAAACTCAATACTTAAAAATAAACATCCGCAATAGGTTTGAAGACGACGTTACCTCAGACGAGATTATTACTGATCTTGCTGACGGCGTGTAAAAGGTCACTAATTTTATTAGGTGTTAAAGCAATACAGCTTATAACTTTTGGAGAACTACGTGGATAACAAAGAGTACCAGCGTCAAATTGGGCTATTAGAAAATTTGCAAGATCAAATGATCGCAACAGTTTCAAGAAAAGAGTACACCAGCGTTCGCAATACCTTAGTCGCCTTAAAACTACAAGGTAGTGCCGTAAAGGCAGCTCAAATTATATTTAATAAGTTTGTAAACGTTAGCAATACGCTTCGCGTAGACGAGATAACTAGACCGTCAGCAATCAAGATGATTAAGGATCTAGTCAAAGAGCTTGAGATTGCCTTGGCTAATCAGCAACTTATTGAAGAAATAAAAGAGCCAAAGGCTGACGGTGAAACCAGCGACTTAAGTTTAGGGTTTAACTTTGATAACGAAAAGGTTAAAGAGCTTTTAGAAACTTATGACGGCTCAAAGACAAAGTTAGAAGCTGACCTAATAAAAAACCATAAGGTCATTGGCTACGCCCCAGTTTTGCCATTGACCAAACCTGGGTTAATGGCAGAGAATTTAAATCGAGTAGGTATAAAAGCCTCCCGTGTAGCGGGTTACACAGTATTAGACAAACAGCTAGTTGTTGGAATTAGCTTAGACTTTCTAAAGTCAGAAGTTGAAAACTACGGTTTACTTCGTGACTCCCTAGACTCAGTTATAAGCTTAGGGAAGAAAGCCACCAAAACAAAGGTAGCAGATGGGGCCTACTTTCTAGCTGTAGTGAAGGCTTCAGTTGCTGCTACAACTATGGCTGAACGTTTTCCTGAAGATGAGATCGCTCAAGATTTTTTAACCAAGTTTAAAAAGGTTAAAATAAAAGACATGGACACAGCTAACAGCTTGTTAGTCGCAATAAAAGATTTAGCTCACCATATATCATCCCAGCTAAGTGAATACGGTCCTAAAGGTCTAACTGAGGCCGATCTGCTTGAGTCCTTAAAAGATGCAACAAGTCAGGCTATGGGAAAGCGATTAGTTCAACTTGGGAATGTAACAACCGCTATCGGTGCAAAATGGCTTTGGCTTGCCCCAGAGAAACACGTTGACATGCTAAATAAATCAGCAATGGGTGGGCACTTTAAGCTTCAAGCTTGGGGCTTAGCTTTTTCGTCGACAAAAAAGTAAAAACAATTTCATTTTTCCTATTACTTTGTTAAGCTAGCTACGCCTAGCTTAACTCTTTCTGAAGCACGTTTCTAACCTCACTTCCTATTGAGATATGAACATAATAGACACGTTAAAGCATCACTCTATTCCTACCTCTAAACTTTATAGCGTAGGAGCAGCAGTATTGCTGTACGCTTTTAAGTTTGAGAGTCAACGTTGGCTAAAAGGAGAAATAATAGAAGCGCTATCAAAAGATAGCGATAAGGTTGAGGATAAAAGGCGCAATCAAGACATCGCATTTAGAATATGCAGTAGGCTTGCTTGGGATGGTGATATTAATTTAATCGACAAGGCTCTAGCCTTTGAGCTTGCTGCCAACGAGTTCACGTACACAAGGCCAAAAACAGTTGTGCTAGGGCCAAACCAAGCACAAAGAATAAAAAAGATTTTGCAACACGAGAACAGCCACAGTCAGAGGTTACTTAAAAAGTTAAAGCATCTAAATAAGAACTTTGATTCCTTAACCTTAGACGAGATAAAGTCAATTGAGAGTAAGGTTGTAAGGAACAAGGACGTAAAGACTTACACCTCAAAATTTATTTACCATAAAATGTCGTTCATAATGAATAACTATGGTGTCTCGTTAGAAGACATTCAGTCTGAGCTTTACAGCCGAGCGATTTACGTTATACGTAGAAACTACCCAGCGTGGAGATCCCCAGGTGAACTTCTTGCAATGAGTAAAAGTGGCATAAAAAGTAGCGGACATAACTTTATCTTACACTACGCAAGCGCTAAGCGTGCAAAGATTGACAGATCAAACCTAATGCGAGAAACTTCAATTGAAGGTGTTGCGGCGGCTAGCGACATTTCCACCGTACAGGATAGATTTGAGTTTAGCAATTTGATCTTTGCCGAAGTAGAAATAACAGATTCAGGAACATGCAACTTTGATAGCAAAACCGATAATAAGATAATTGTTAATCAACTTTTAACATCAAAAAACTTAGCTAAAGGTCAAAGATACTTTTTATCGTTGCTGGTAGGCAGACATTGCGATTCCTTCTCTGCTTACTTAGGTGTAAACAACGCTGAGTACGCCGACGAAAAACCTTTTGAGACAACTCTAAGTAAAGCAAGCTCTTTTGTAGGTATTAGCTTAGAAGAAGCCACTACCTTTTTAAACTCTCTAAAGTAGACGACAAATGGCAAAAAAGTCTAAGGTTAAAACAAAGAACCTAAATAAAAAATCAAAAGTTAAAGGTGAATTTTTAGGTACTGTTGTAGAGGAAGATTTGTTTTCCTTCGCACTTCGTAACATGCAGGTTTACTCAAAGACAGTAAACGAGGAACGTAGCGTACCGGATCTTTTCGACGGTTTAAAGCCTGTTGCTAGACGCATCTTGTGGTCCAGCTACCAGTTATTCAGTCAAACGACAACACAGGTAAAGACCGCTAAGCTAACTGGGCATTGTAGCGGCTCCTACCATCCGCACGGCACCGTCTCAATTGCAGGGGCTGTTGCAACGATGGTTAACTCTGACTGCCCCCCTCTTTACGGAGTTGGGAACTGGGGGTCGTTAGTAGACCCCCCAGCTGCGGAGCGATATACAGAACTTCGAGTGTCAGCTTACGGTAGGTCGTTTCTTAACAGGGATTACCTAGCGGTTGCAAACTTTATACCTAACTACGACGGAACCTCTGTTGAACCTTTAAGTTTGCCCGCATTGTTACCTTCTGTGTTTATGAACTCTACCTCAGGTATTGGGGTTGGTTTAACAACAGACATACCTGCGTTTAATCCATCGCAACTGCTAAAGGTTTGTTCGATGATATTAGACGGGGAGGTTCCCGACAGTAAGTGGTTGGCTAAAAATCTCAGTCTTTACTACTCTTGGGGAGGCAGACCAGTTAAGACACCTGCTAACCTAGCAGCCTTAAAGTCTTTCTTTGAGACAGGACAAGGCACTGTTCAGTGGGAAACTGTTTTTGAAGAAGATAGAGATAAGAAACTTATCTTTGTTAAGAAGTTTGCCCCGCAGCTTAACCTTGAGAGTCTTATATCAAAAATAAACTTAATTCCTCAAGTAGATAAAGTTTACTCAGCTAAAGGACTTTCGTTTGTTGTTCGAATAAAACGATCTGTTAATTTTACAGAGTTTGACGCAATAAAGGAGAAGATAAGGTCATTAGCTATTACTAAGGTAAGCTATAGAATTAACGTTACAATGAGAACTCCTTTAGAGAACGGGAAGTATAACGTTTCCTTTTTACGAGAATCCTTTGTCGAACTTCTTATACGTTGGCTGAAATACAGAGTCTCCTTAGAGAAAAGGTACTTAACGTTAAAGGTTCAAAACCAACAAAAAGATGTTGCGCATACAGAATTGTTAATTAAGGCAACAGACGCGCTAGACATTATCTTTAAAGCTCTTAGATCTGAAGATCCAGCAAAGAATATTTCTAAAGGCATGAAGATAACCTTAGACGAAGCAAACACGATACTTGAGTTGAAGGTTAAACAGTTAACAAAGCTTGATCAGGAAAAGCTCAAGCTTAAATTAAAAGAGCAGCTTAAAGAATTAAAGATTTTGCAGGCCAAGTTAAAAGCACCAGCCAAGACTGTTAACGAGTGGTTTAAAACCATAAAATTTGAAGAAAATGATGAAAGATGGAAGAATCAGCATCAATTCTACTTAAAAATGTGATTTTCTCCTTAGTTTTTGCAAAAATCGGCTTGTTTTGTTGTAAAAATGTGTTAAAATGAATAAAAGGCCTCTTGCCTTTGATCTAAATGGAGAAATCATGTTTAAGCAAATCAAAAAGTTCTTACGTTATCTGGTAGGTGAAAAGCTGAGTGAGGAGGCTTTTTTAAGAAAAAACATTCAAGCTAATAGAATAAATCTACTCAAGTATCAGAGTCAGAAGGAATACTATGCAGCATTGGAGGCTTATCTTATTAAAACAGCTGTCAGAAAATCCGCTGAGCGTTTAGAAGACATGAGTCTTCAGGAGGCTCAAGACAATCGAGAATACTTTGCAGCCATGGAGGTCTACTACGCCAAGGTAATAAAAATTCAGATTCAAGCGCTTGAAGAAGCAGAGGCAAGAGCGAAGACTGCTGAAACGTCAGAACCTTCTTCTTATCTTTTACCAGGCAAACACGGGAGTTAGTATGGGTATGAAAAAGAACACAGCCCCTACCTCAAAGTTTAAGGCACTAACCATGCCAAAAGGTGGCGACACAATTTTAAACTTTGACCTTTTTAAGCCTGCTAAAGGTGACCCAATAATTAGCCTTAGGCAGTTTTACTCTGACGCCGACGGAAATAAGAAGCCTGGCAAACAAGGCTTAACCCTAAGGTATGAAGACGTACCTCAGTTTGTAGAAAACCTTAAGGCGACCTACAAAGCCTTAAAGGCTGAGTTGGAAGAATCGGCGGAAGATTAAAGCTCACAATTTTAACATCAATTTCATTTTTCAATTTTTAGGAGAATACAATCATGGCATTTACCAAAAAAGCAGGCTCAAGTAAGTCATCCGGCAAAACAGGAAAAACTAAGGCTAAGGCAAAACCAGCTAAGATTACCTTTGATGCCCCTTCAGATATGAAGCCCTGTTTTATTGAGTTCTTCTTCCGTACTCAGGAAGACGGTTTAATTGGCGGTGGCGTTAAATGTCAGAGGGTAAAGGGTAACTGGTCTAACCCTGAGGCGAAACGTTTCGACATGCTTGAATACGACCCGCAAACAGTAATTGCAATTACCTCGAGGTTTGCTGCACGTACCTTCGCAACTAACGCTGGTAAACGCTTACCAGCGAATACAGCTTTTAAAATTATTATTCGCGCTGGTTTGCGTAAAGCTGACAACACACTGATGGGTGGAGTAAAGTCAATAGCTATTTTGAAGAAGAGCGAAAAAACAGGTAAGTCTCGTTGGGCAGAGATTGAAGACGCAAAAGATCCAGTACGCCGCAAGCTACGTAGCGTAGGCAGATTTATTCCTGGGGCTTTTGTTAATTTGCAATTGCCCCCTTCAACTCGTCGTTCTAAGAAAGATGCAGACGAGGAGTAACACAGTACCTTAGGGTGGGTTAAACCCACCCTAAAACCTTTTAGGTAACTAACATGGACGATGAAAAACTTGAAGAGGTAGCCACTCAGCTAATAACAGCTCTTGACGAAAACGGCATAAAAGAGGTAGCCCAAACTTTGGCTCTTATAAAGAGCAAAAGAAAGATATCTGAGTTAAATGAGGGTGTCTTATACAACGTAGGTGACCTACAAAACGGCTATTATTTTTTAGAAGACCCGGTTGAAGGAGTTATATACTTTGTTAGGTACAAACAAATTAAAGCAAACGGTAACTTACTTGGTAGACAAATCCTAGTTTGGCGAGACGAAGACTGTTTAAATGCTTCGGGGGTAGCTAGGCATGTTTTTTACCGAGTACTGCTACCTAAGTTTAAGGCGCTGTGTGCTGACACACAGCAAACTTCAAACGGTAAAAGATTTTGGTTTAACCGACTTACTGAATCCTTAAACAGCAAAAAATACTACGTGTACGCGCTTGACCGTCGCAGTAGTCCCAATGAGCTAACAAAGCTTAACTCTTTAAGAGAGTTAAATAATCTAACTCCCTTGTTATGGGGTCCGTCAGACGGGCATAAACGTACTCACGCAGTAATTAGCGTTTCACCTCTTAAGTTAGTTCCTAAAAATGAAAGGTAAAAATTTTGCCGGCTGTCAGGATACACGTTGCTTCAGCGCCCTCCCTGACGATGAACGACACAAATACACAAAACGTTCAGCCTAGGCAACTAGGTACGCGAGCACAAATTCGCTAAGGCAAATCTGTTAATAAGGTATAAATTGGAACGGTAGCTCAGCGGTTAGAGCAGAGGACTCATAATCCTTTGGTCGTCGGTTCAAATCCGACCCGTTCCACCAAGTAATTTAAAAGCCTTGGCTCTGTGGCGAAATTGGTAGACGCAACGGACTTAAAATTCGTCGCTGAAAAGCATGCCGGTTCGACTCCGGCCGGAGCCACCAGTAAAACTGCTGAAAGGTACAACATGATTGCATACACGTTTAGTAAGCAAGTTAAAATAAGGTATTGTCATGAAGGTACGCCAGCAGATGCTGACTGTTTTACCGTAAACCCAGGCGAAACAGTTTATCTAAACGCTAATTATAGCGTAGAGCTTAGCTTACCTAAGCAAGTAGAGCTTAGCGCTACCCCTTCTAAAGCAAGACAGCCTTGGCAGGACGGATTAAAGAACTTACCAAATAAAAGAAAGAAATTTAGATTTTAGAAAAAGCTTTTGAGTTTAGCGCCATCAAGTAAATACTGGGTGCCAGAGTGGATGAATGGTGAGGTTAGCAAAAATCCGAGTCTGCTGGCTAACCCAGCAATAGACAGGTTTCAAGAGTTCGAATCTCTTTCCAGTATTTACTTAATGGTGCATTCACCAGGTTACCACACAAAATTAACTCTCGATAGTTAAAACGGACATAACAAATCCCTTCTAAGGATTAATTCGTGGTTCGATTCCACGTCGAGAGGCCAATGTTAAAGAGAAATTTTATGTTTACAATCGTAAAACACGCACAACATCCCGTTTGGGAACATCACTTTTTAGTAGACCCAAAAGTAGAAGGCGTACCCCCTAAGATGAGTGCAATGTACACTCATGCTGGTCGAGCTGAGAAAGTGCACCTAATCTACGAGGATAAGAACGAAGCCAAAGCTGACTGTAAGCGACTTAACCAGTCAAACGTTAGGGGTGACTACGCAGTTTGCCCTGTAGTCTTAGGCTAAATTTAAGAACGCGGATGTGGCGAAATTGGTAGACGCACCAGATTTAGGTTCTGGCGTAGCAATACGTGAAGGTTCGAGTCCTTTCATCCGCACCAGTTAAAAAGGAGAAGTTATGCTAACAATTACTGTAGAAGGCCCAGAGCATTCCGGCAAAGGTCACCTGATGGTCTTATTAGCTCAGTTGCTACAAGACTCAGGCATAAAGGTAGCCTTGCAAGGGGCTGAGTCACATTTAAAAGAAAAGCTAACACAAAGCCCTCTTGTGCATAAGGTTAATCTACAGAAAAGACAAGGACTAGTAGTTAGGATAATGGAACAGCAGTTTTAGTTATTGTTAATAAGAAGGAATGGTGGTAACAGTAGTAAAAAAGAATTAGCTTTTTTGTAGCTTTTACATTAAGGCAAGTAGGTGACTCACAAGGTCAATTTTTAATCATTTGGAGATATCTCAATGTATCGTGTAACAATTGCAGCGAACAACAGCATTATTACTCTGGGCTCAAAACCAGAAGTTTTTGGGAATAAAGATTCCGACCTTCGGATTGCCGATGGCACAATTTTTCACAAAGACGACATCGTATACCTTGACAACGAAGGTAACACAATCATTCAGTCAACGTTGACTGTTTCTTTCGTAGCAAAGAGTGTACTGTCAAAAGAAGGCCGCTATTTGTTTACTAAGGAAGACGACGGTAAAGTAACTTTTTACCCAGGCCGCGGCATGACTATCGAAGTTGCTGAAGTTACAGCAGAAGAAGTTTCTGACAATGAAGATGATGAAGATGATGAAGACGAAGACGAAGCTCCAAAATCTAAGAAAGTTAAGCCTGCTAAGAAAGGTAAAAAAGCGCAAGTAGAAGAAGATGAAGATGACTCTGACGACGAAGGTGATGATGACTCAGGGGATGAAGACGAAGACGACGAGGATGAGCTTCCAAAGCGGAAAGGCGCTAAAGCTAAGCCAGCTAAGAAAGGTAAAAAAGGTAAGGTAGTTGAAGACGAGGATGAAGACGACGAAGGTGATGACGAAACATCCGATGATGAAGACGAAGAGGACGAGCTACCAGCAAAATCTAAAAAGTCTAAAGCTAAGCCAGCTAAGAAAGGTAAGAAGCCCCCAGTAGACGAAGACGACGACACCGAAGGCGAGGATGACGATACCGAAGGCGAGGATGACGATACCGAAAATGAAGATGATGAAGACGAAGACGAAGCTCCAAAATCTAAGAAAGGTAAGCCTGCTAAGAAAGGTAAAGGCGGCGGCAAGGCTACTGTTGATTGGGACGATTTCTAATAAAGTCTAATCAAATTAACTAACGCAACCTAAACTTTCGGGATTAACTACCAGGTTAATCCCGCTTTTGGAGAAACAAGAAATGAATACACCCGATGTTAACCCAGCCTTGCAAGCGATGCAGGAGTCAATTGACGCTAACGGCGGCATTGAGTTTCCTGAGGAAGACCAGCAGGCTGATTCAGTACACCCACAAGCCACTTTAGAAAATTCTGAAGTTGACGGTGTTGCTGCCCCGGACATGCTAGAAGTTATTGATTCACCTCTGCACAAAAATGGCCAATGCTTCAACGTTCAGCTTTACGCTGACGGTTGTTTAGACTGCAAGTCTCTAGTTCAAGACGCACAGACAGACTTTAAGAAATGCCATTTTACTGCTGGGAATTTGCACTGCCCAGCTCAATACTTTAAGATCTCTTTTATTGGAGAAAAAGTAAAGTGGGAAAAGCGTATTTCAAAGATTAAAGCTATGCCTGTTGGAGCTGAACGCACAGACTGTATGCTTGGTCTTATTGAGAAAGCTAGAGATATTGAAAGTGACGACCTTCGCACTCAGATTCTTGGTTTAATCGGAATCTAAGACGGCTCGCAGTGACTAGGTTATGAGCGTTTTTAGTCACTGCGTTTAAAGACTTGTTTAGGACAATAGACGTGACGACTTCTTCTAGAGCTACAAGCAAACCTACCCTCACTTTAGTTAGATTCAAAGGGTACCTTTACCCTAAAACAGAGAGCGACTACGCTTTTCTTAAAGAACGTAATTACTTCAACTTTAAGATTCCTGAATCGACGCTACCCTTCATTAAAAAATCAGGCATTTTAAAATGCTCAGTTGTAGTTGAGGACTTTCAGATACACTGGAATAACTTTAGGGCAAAGTTTAGCGCTAACATCCAAACGTTAGGCGCGTTAACTGAGCGCTCTCCCAAAGAGTATCTACTTCTAACAGACGACTTAGGTAAGCACAATGTTGAGAATTACTTAGACCAGGTTACTCAATGGTCGCAACGCTACTGTGTTAGGCTTAGGTACGAGGTTAAAAGTCGTAGTAAAAGTTCTGTTAATTTAGAAAAAGAACATCTGTACCGTATTACCTTTGAGCACGATGACACGTTAAACAACGCCTTTGGTTTTGATAGTATTGATAAGCAGAACGCATCAATTGAGGTGCACCTAGCTAAGGCGCTTAAACTTAAGCTAGAGCTCTTAAAGTTAGATTCAAACGGTACGCAAGCAGTATCTTTTTCCTTCCTAGAGAAAAAAGGGGATAACTTTTCTGAGTTCACTAAACGTGTAGCACAGGTAAACGCCCTTAACAAAGAAGAAATCAGAAACCTTATTAACTTTCTAACAAGTCTGCTATGACAACAAAAGTGAGCAAAGCAAAAGATACTACTTACAGTAGTTCAAGTATTAAGCATTTGTCTGGGCGTGACTCAGTAAGACAGAAAGCTAGTATGTACATTGGTCCTACTGACGGTTCAGGCATCTTTACTCTTCTTAGAGAAATACTTGATAACGCAAGAGACGAAAACTTAGCAGGTCACTGTTCGTCTTGCGAAGTGTTAGTTGACGACGACGGGTCTTTTGTCGTAATTGACGACGGGCGTGGAATGCCTGTTGACCTAATGGAAGTTAAAGATCAGGTGTCAGGTAAGTCTTACAAGATGCCCGCTATACAAGCAATAACTTCACTTCTTCACGCTGGCGGTAAGCTAGATAAAGATAACGGGGCTTACGCAACCTCTGTTGGTTCTCATGGCATCGGCCAGAAAGCATCTAACTTTCTTTCAGAATGGTTTGAAGTTACAACGTACGATAGTAAAAAGAAAGCTTGGTTTTTTATTGGCTATGAAAACGGGATATTAAAAACCCCGCTTAAGCAGCTTGCAAAACCACCAAGCCACCCTTTTAAGAACGGTAAAAAACTTTTGAAAGGTACAATGGTTGCGTTTAAACCCGATGTTAGTTTCTTTTCTGAAAAGAAGTTTCCGCTGTCTATGGTTAGTGAGTGGGCTAAGATGGCTGCCTACTTTACAGATAAGATGCGCATAACTTTTAGCCATCACTCAGGTAAGCAAAGAGAGTTTTACGCTCCCGATGGGCCTATAACCTACGTTGAAGACAAGCTTACACAGCTTAAAGCTGAGTCACTGCATCCAAAGTCTTTTGTTTTTAGAAATGCTTTAGTTGACTGTGTTTTTCAGTTTACAAATTACGATGGTTGCGAACTGCAAGCGTTTACTAACGGTTTAAACAACCCTGAAAAAGGACAGCACTTTAACTCTTTTTTCCAAGCACTTTACAAGTCAATTGAGCCATACGCTAAACCTAGGCAAAAATTTAGCTTAGCTGAGTTAAAGGAAGGGCTAGTTGGCTTAGTTAACGTCAAACTAAGTGCTCCGCAGTTTGCATCGCAGACCAAGGAGAAACTTATTGACGAAAGAGCTGGTAAGCCTGTTTACGATATTTTGTTTTCTGAGTTGGCTAAGTTCTTTAAGGCCAACAAAAGTTTAGCTGAAAAGATCTGCGCAAGAGCTCACGAACTTAAGCAACTTAAGTCTCAGTTTACAGCGTCTAAAAAGACCTTAACTGAACTTAAAAAATCAGCTAAAAAAGGACTCCCAGCAAAAGCAAGTTTAGCCCCTGACTGCAAACCCGAGGAAAGAGAACTTTACCTTGTTGAAGGTGAGTCAGCTGGGGGCACAGCAAAGATGGCCCGAGACGAGTTTTTCCAAGAACTTTTACCTTTGAAAGGTAAGGTTATGAACGCAATGAAGAAAGACGCAGAGAAAGCCTTACTGTCTGAGGAAGTCCTTCACGCTCTAAACATGATTGGTTTTAATCCTTCAAAGTCAGACCCTCTTAGCACACTTAGGGTGGGAAAAATAATCTTATTAGCTGACCCTGACCCAGACGGCCCCCTAACCTTGGACACCCCAGTAGTCACAGAAGTTGCTGGTGAATTTAAGATCAGGTCTTTGGAAGAAACTGTTAATTTGATTAAAGAAGGCCATGAAGTTTACGTACTGTCCTGGACAGGACAAGCGTTTAGAAAAGAAAGAGCTTACGTAGGTTACGAAGGTTCTACGGACAGCTTAATAAAAGTAAAGTTTAAGGATTTCAGTGTTCTATGCACACCTAACCATCAATGGCCTATTGTTGTAAAAGACAGCATACGATGGATAGCTGCTAAGGAACTAAAGGCTGGCTTAACCATAGCAGGACATCCCAAGTTTGGAAAAAACGAATTAAAGTCGTTAGCAGGGCATACTGGTTTTGTAAACCACAATTTAATCATTGCCTCTGTAAAACAAAAAACAGTTTCTAGTGAGAAAGTGGCCTGTTTAACAGTCCCAGGTCAAGGGAACTTTTTGTTGGGTAACGGTTGCCTAACTAGCAATTGCCATATTAACTCTTTGCTGCTTGGTCTCTTTTATAAGTTTCTGCCTCAGCTCTACGATAGAGGAACTGTTTATATCGTAGACAGCCCAGAGTACTATGAAGTAGTTGGCGACGAAGTTATAACTGGCTCAACTCCCCAGGAAGTCCAAGCTAAACTAGACGCTAGAAAACTAAAAGGTCGCCCACACCACATTAAAGGCTGGGGCGAGATCAGTGCAACAACCCTTGAAAAACTAGCGTTTGGCGACACCAGAAAGTTAGTTAGAATTCAACCAGTTGAAACAGAGCAAGGGGTTGAGTTTGTTAAACTGATGGGTACAGGTGTTGAGGCGCGCAAAGCGTTACTAGGCATCGAATAAACCAAAAATTAAGTAAAAATTACCAAAAAAGTAGTAAAATTAGTGAAAAAGACTTGTTTTTGGTCATTTTTCATGTTAAAATAAGGTGTAGGTGCAGTAATAATAGGTACTTAGACCCAAAAATAGGTTTGTAGTCAGGGCGATACACACCTTTAAACATAGCCCTTTGTTTTACTCTTCATTTTTTAAATTCAGGAGATAATTATGTCAAAGAAAGTTCAATCAGCCTTGGCCCGTGCAACCGCAGCTTTGGATCGCGCAACTCAAATGTTGAAAGCAGCACAAGACGCGGCCGCCGCAGAAACAGGTGCAACAGGCAAAGCAGCTAAAGCTGAAAAGCCTGCAAAAGGTAAAAAAGTAAAAGCTGAAAAGCCAGCAAAAGCTCCTAAGGCAGGCAAAGCAGCTAAAGCTGAAAAGCCAGCAAAGAAAGTGAAAGCTGAGAAGCCAGCGAAAGGTAAAAAAGTAAAAGCTGAAAAGCCAGCAAAAGCTGAAAAGCCCTCCAAAGGCCCAAAAGTAAAAGCCGGCAAAGCAGCTAAAGCTGAAAAGCCAGCAAAGAAAGTAAAAGCAGCCAAGGTTCAAGCTGACGATTTTCCAGAAGCGTAAGCCTAGACTGTCGGTAGTTAAACTCAACCCCCAATCGCAATAAACCGCCTTGGGGGTTTTTCTTTATTAGGGACAAAAATGTCTAAAACTTGTATTAGTGCAAATTTAGCTGAAAGTGCGCAAGCAACCCTGCAGCTTTACTGTGTAAATGCTCCGTACCCTTGCGGAGTTAACAACCCAATATTCTTAGATAACCCAATCTCCCCAAAACATCTTATAAGTTGTCCACCTTTGCTTACGCTAACTGTACGCTCAGTTGACGTAATCTACAATCCTACTTCCCTTGTTAGTGAGCTTGTTATCTCCTTTAACTCCCCTAGTGGGGATGGAGTAACTCTTAATGAGTACGGTGATAAGTTTGTACCGTACATGGCTTTAGCACAGGACCCTTACGTGTCACATAACGGACGCAGATTTGTGAGGCAGCTAACCGACGCTCTTATGGACAACAACTACGACATTGAAGTTATACCAATGTTAGTAACGGAAGGCGCTGACCTTTACGAGTCCTTAGTAAAGTCGTACAACCCGGAAGTTCCAAAATACTATGCAACAAGAGACAGGCAAATACCTTAAGCTTGTTCTTAGCCAAGACAAGACAAAATGTTGGGTTTGTAATTCTGTCTTTACTGATTCAGGGGGCTTAGAGGCTGTAAGAAACGAGCACCATATTGTTCCCAGAGCTAACGGAGGACTACACGGACCTACGGTTATGCTGTGCAGTGAGTGCCACGATACGCTTCATCAGATAGCAACAAACTTAATGTCTGCAAACTCTTTAAAATCTCTAAGAGACTTAGCAAAGGCTGAGACCTTGCTTTTAAGCCTAAACATCGGTTTGCTAGGGAACAAAGAGTTTATGCGGTGGTTAGTATCACGCGTAGTCGTATCAACCTTAATTGTTGCTGACGACCCTAACAAAAAGACAACCATTAGTTTTCCACTAACTGCAAAGGACCAGGAGAGACTAGATGCTTTAAAAAAGATTCTAAGCCTTAGATCAAGAGAGGCGGTAGTTAAGTTTCTAATAAACAAAGCTTACGATAGTTACTTTAAATAAGGAAGAGGGCAATGAAGACGCAAAAGATTAGCATGTTTGTAAAAAATACAAAGCCTGAGTCAAACGCTACAAAGTTTAACACCAACCTTCAATGTGGAGACTGCCTTCACTACAAAGGTTCAAGACACCCAGCCATGGATAAACCCTGCACTGAGTTAGGTATTGGTTCAAAGTCAGAAGCCCCGGGTTGTTATACCCCTGACGTCACCGCCTTTCGTAGTTTAGGGTTAGACGCTTTCGGCGTCTTAGCTGCCTTTATATCTACCCTTACCCCCAGACAGAGCAGAGTTTTATTAGGTGTTTTAAAGTACGCTGGTTCTCTTGAACGGCACGGTCTTCAATTTTTAGAAGAACGCTACTTTAAGTTAGGCGATAACTACCTAGACAATTATTACAAAGGTTACGTTATCGGAGTAGGCAAGAACGGTGAGTTCATCTTAGTTGGAACAGACTACCTTAATTGCTCAAAGGCGAGCACCTTAGCTTATTTAGATAAGTCTTCTCTGCTAGATGAAAAAAGGTTTGAAAAAGAAAAAACTATCCTCCTTAGCCAAGGCAGAGTAAAATCACCAAAGGTTGCACGCTTAGTTGCTCGTGACGAATATCAGGTACCAACAATTGACAACGAGCCCAAAGGTGAAAAGAAAGTTAAGAAGAGAAGCGGCAACAAAGACACAGTAACTCAACTTCGTGATGAAGACTACGTAATCCGGTCATAATGTTAACTGGGGCAGCAAAATGCTTTTTAAGATAATTGAACAACCAAAGGTAGTTGAAGAAACAAAACCTTTTGTAAAGCCGAAGTGCCAGCTAAGCTGGCCTCCAAAGCTAACTAGGCAGCCAAAAGTGCGAGTGCCTAACGACGATGTTTTTGAGGCACTCGGGTTAGAGGAAAACCCAACCTTTAAGGTTTTAGTCAGTGACCTAATTCGTCAGGAAAACATAAAACCAAGACTTTGGCTTAAGGGGGTTATGCGGGAGGAGCTGTACTCTTTAAAGAAAGGTGAAACAGTTTTTACAAGACTTCACTTTCAGAATGAAAGTTACGGCAGAGTGTTTGTTATCTTTAACGGTGAAACTTTTGTGTACCCGACTGAGACCTACGGAGGCAGCAGGCTTAAGAACCTTGTGTTCTACGACCCAGCAAAATCTGTACTTTCAACTAAAGACTCGGATAAGGTAGAGGAAAAATACAGGTTACTGTACTTTCCCTAAAAAAATTGTTAATACGTATTTTAGGAGTTTACGAAACATGGGTCAATTCTACTCAACAAAAACTTATGGTCATGAGAGAGGCTTAAGCTGCGCGTTTAGGCAATGGCGCGCTAACTCTCACTGCAATTTGCTACACGGATACGCACTTTCCTTTACCTTTATATTTGCAGCTGAGCACCTAGACGAAAGAAACTGGGTTCAGGACTTTGGTGGGTTAAAGGAGCTTAAAGATCAACTAGACTACTGGTTCGACCACACGACAGCTGTGGCCGAAGACGATCCTACATTGAAAGTCTTCGAAGACCTTGCTAGTCAAAAAATAATAGATCTAAGAGTTCTTAAGAGTGTTGGATGCGAGGCTTTTGCTGCGCACGCTTTTAAGTTAGCTAAAGATTTTATCGACACAAGATACTACGATGATAGCTTACTAAGAGGGCTTAGGGTAGTTAGCTGCGAAGTTAAAGAACACTCTGGCAATAGTGCTATTTACGCAGAGGAGGTTTCAAGTGAACCCAAAAGGTAAACATAAGTTTGCTATTATTGGCACCTCTTGTGCTGGTAAAACTACGTTAGCTTACGGTCTAGTAAGTAGACTAAAATCCTACGGTGTTTTAGCCGACGGTGTTTTTTCTCAGGACAGAAAATTCTCCTTCGATAAAAGTTTGCTGGCTTCCGAAGAACTTGCCCAGCAATGGATGGTAAATAATCTAATTGCTAAAGAAACTGACGCAATACTTCAATCTGATGTTAAGGTTCTTGTGAGCGACAGATCAGTTTTAGATCTTTTTGCTTATTACTCTCTTCAATACCCTGACTCAGCCGCTTGCGTAGCCATGTATAACTACGTGGTCTCATATCTAGAGACTTACGATAAGCTCTATTACCTTAATCCTTTACCCTATCAAGATGATAACAAGAGACCAACTGACGAGTTTAGACTCGCTGTTGATCTTGAGCTAGCAAGGCTACTTGGCCAAATTGAATTGACCTCAAGCTTAGCAAACAAAGTTGTAAGAGCTGACAGGCACAAAATTTTAGAAGACGTAATGTTGACGATTGGTGTAACTAAACCAAGCGTTAAAAAAACTCTTACTAAGGAAGACATGCAATTTTTATCTAACAAGCTTGGAGCTACTTTAGCTACAACAACAAGAACTTTTCTAAAAGTTGACCCAGACGTCTTGTCAGACACAGATATTTTTTGCCCCTCCATAGAAGTAGCTTCAAAGGTAAAAGAAGCCTCCTTACTTTACTTTGGTTCTTGGGTTAAAGTAGACACCTTGCTCTACTCAGAGCACTCTCTACAAGCCTCTGACTTAACTATCTTTACACCTCAAGCACCATGAAGAGAAACAAGAGCTTAGACAAAAAGTCCTACCCTAAAGTTGGGTACTATTGGGTGCCAGCCTCCATTGAGGGGAGCAGCCCAACAATGTCTGTAGGAGTAACCCCTATAAAAGACAAAAACGCAAAAAGAGATATAACCTACAAAGTTACTAAGGACGAAAAGACTAGAAGGTTTGTTTATTCGGTAAGAACACCAACTACAGTAGTTCAGTTTTCAACTAAGGGTAGCTTAATTAAAGGTCATGAGCAAACTTACCACCTTGGTAAGTCCCTGTACGAAGACTTAGACTTTTCTCTCTACGGCGTAGCCGAAGCACCAGCTAAAAAGTTTAGTGAAAAACGTGACCTTATCCGAAGTAAGAGTCACGTAATTCAGGATTCCGGAGGCTTTCAGTTAGCTACGGGGGTTGAAGAATTCCTTGACCCTCTTCATGTAGCAAAAATGCACAGCCTATACGCTGACTCTGGTGTTGCCTTAGACATACCCACCTTTGGTACGAAAGACCAAAGGTTTCTTGCTGCAACGGCTAAGATGCAGAGATACAACAGCAAGGTCCTAAGAGAGCACACTGATAAAGCTGTTAAGCTCATGAACGTCTGTCACGGTATAACCTTAGACCTACGCAGTTCTTATCTAAAAGAAATCTTAAAGGGTGAGCCTTTAGATTCATTGTGCGTAGGGGGGCTAAGACAAACCGCAGTAACTTCGTCAACTTCTTACATTACCCCGCTTAGGTTTGTAACACACGTTTTACTTTCTTTGTTTACGACTAGCAAACTTTACGAGCACTATCACGTTTTAGGTGTTGCAAGTGACTGGCAAATGTCCTTGCTTGCGATCATAAGCGACGTTCATCAAAAGGTTATAACTAGCGATAGTGCAACTCACGTCCTCAGCAGCAAGTCAGGTTTACTCCTTCAGTATGCTGGTCAACAAACCTCAACATCTAAGATTGGTACCGACTTAGAAATCTTTAATAACACAAGATGCTCCTGTAAAGCTTGTTGTGCTGTTCAATACGAATACATCTATAAAAAGTTTACTACCCTAGGCGCGTTTCACAATCTGTTTGCTTTACAACAGCAAGGCAGGGTGTACGACGGGTTAGCTAAAGCCTACAGTAGAAAACTTGACAGCTCAAAGCTCTCCGACATTTTGCTTCGTAACTTAAAAAGCTTAGGAACTACCGCAGCTGATAAAGCTGATTTTAGAAAAGCTGTAAACCTTTGCCTAAACGCAAAGAGTATTTCTGATTTAAAAAGTGTGAATGAATCAGGCGGAAGTCAGTCAGTTTTATTTGGGTCTGGTCAAACAAAGGACAAGTTAGAATTTCTTATGTCAATCTTAAGAAGGTACGAGTCCTATCATAAGACAAAGTTTTACTGATCCTCTTGATACTGTTAATTAGAATTTAACTCCTAAAGGGACTAAAAATGTTTTACTACATGGGCCTAGAGCCTTACGAAGAACGCTACACTTTGCAACTTCAAAATTGGGCTATTAATGCTCTAAAAAGAAACAAGGTAGCATACAGAGTAGTACCAGGCGAAGCAAACACTAATAAAGAAATAAGAGTAGGACAAGTTTTAGATGCCGTTGGACGCTCAAACTATAGCCTAAGTCAGATCCAAAACTTATTATCCATGCTGTCCGACCCGTTACACAAGATGTCTAACAAGGACATAATCTTTTTTGAGGACATGTTTAGCCCAGGGATTGAAGCTCTCCCCTACTTCTTTAATCAGATACCGGAAAACAAACGTCCTAAAGTTTTTGTTAGATGTTTGGCTCAAACAATTGACCCTGACGACTTTGTTAACAAAACAGGGATGCAGCCTTGGATGCATCAGTACGAAAGAATGGTAGTCAACTTTGTTGACGGCATCCTCTGTTCTACGGAAGAGATGGTAGCTAATGCTAAAGTTGCAGGGTGGCATTTAGGTAAAGCTAAGCTATACAACGTAGACGGGTTAACCTTTAACGCACAAGAAGTAAGATCCAGGGTGTACGGGGCCAGCACTAAGCAAAGAGTAGCTAAATTAAACAAACACCTAGACGTTGCCTTTGCCTCTCGCCTTGATTCCGAAAAAAATCCCCACTTTCTTTTAGACGTAGTTAGCCACTGTGCTAAATTTAATCCTAACATTAAATTTGAAATTCTTCAAGGATCCGGTACCCTTAAATCAGACGACAAAACTTTTCTAAAAAGACTAGCGGGGTACGTTAAAGAAAATTCTAATCTAAGTGTGCGGACGGGACTAAAGAAAAATGTTTATTATAGCAGGCTGGCCGCTTCTAAAGTTCTTTTCAATACTTCGCTACAGGATTGGGTTAGTAACACAGCCTCGGAGGCTGACGCCTTAGGCTGTAAGCTTGTACTCCCAGCATATAGATCTTTTCCTGAGTGTACAAGATCAAATCCCAGTCAACTCTATATACCTTGGTCAGTTGAAGACGCCGTAGAAAAATTAGTCAAAGCAGTTAATTCTAAAGACCAGCCTAACTTTAAGTTTAGTGACCATACCTCTAAAACAATGGATAGGATTATTAAAATCTGCAAAGGGCAAGGTGCTGACTACGAAAGATCATCTTCTGACTACCGTAAACACGCGGTAAAAACTAATTGGTGACCTCACTATGAACCGACCGTATCTAAACTTAGGTGATTCCTTGCTACCTAACCCCCAAGGATTTTTTGTAGGTACAGAAGTTGAGAACTCAAAGTTTAAAGGACAAAAGACTCTCTTTGTACCAATAGTTTTAAGCTTGGGGCAAATTGACCTTATTAGAAGTCAGGCTGACCTAAACAACTGTACTCACGTGTATTTAGGGGCTAATAAGTTAGATAAAGCCTACGACTGGGCATTAATCACCTGTCTTCTAACGTCCTATAACGTTACCTTAGACGTTACCTCAAACAACAAAGAAGTTTTATCCTCAGTCCCCTGGGGTGGTTTGTGTGAGAAAAGATTTAACTTAATGCTTAGCGTAGAAGTACCTAATGCTGTAGTTGGGGCTATTTCAATAAAGTTAGACGATATCGGCTTTAACGCAACAAATCCAGGAGTATGGGTTGCGCAAGCAAATGAACTTGAGTTTACTTCTTGGGATCAGTACACAAAGGACAAACTATTATGACAATTAAAATTTCACGTAGGATCTGGGTAACCTTTCAGAAGGCCGGCTTGCACCGATATCCTCAAGCTTCTACTGACAAAAATTTATCTGACGTGTCTTACCTTGGGTTTACGCACAGACACCTTTTTAAATTTAAAGTAGCAATTGAAATTACCCATAACGACAGAGATATTGAATTCCATCAATTTTTAAACTGGCTTGAGAGTCTGTACGATAAACAGGCCGTTCTAAGCTTAAACAGTAAAAGCTGTGAAATGATTGCTGAGGACTTAGCTGTAGAGTTATCTAAAAAGTACCCCGGTAGAACTTTTTCTATTGACGTTTCAGAAGACGGGGAGTGCGGAGCAGTTTTAGAATTTAAAGGTGCTAGCTAAATGTACATACCTCTCGTAATTCAAAATGCTGACGTGGACGCTAAGTCCACGTCTTACGCGCATCTTAAGCAAGATGAACTCCTAGTAACAAGTGAATTCTACACTATTCAAGGCGAAGGTCCCTGGGCTGGTGAAGCTACTTACTTTATAAGGCTAGCTGGTTGCAATTACGGCAGTAAGGAAAACTTTTGTAAGGGGTGCGATACAAGATTTAATTTAGATGAAGGCAAGGTAGTTAAGTTTGAGACACTAATTACTAACGTTTTAGTGGGTTTCCCAAAAAATTACCTAAGTCTTACAAGAAAGGTCGTCATAACAGGTGGAGAACCGCTACTTCAGAAAAACTTAGTAGACTTCATACATCTTTGTATAGAAAATATGTACGAGGTTCAGGTTGAGACCAATGGTTCTCAAATACTTGGTATGTTAAACGCAAAGCAGGCTGGTGCTATAGTAGTGTGTAGCCCTAAAGCAAGTTCAAAAGGTTACGGGAGTAAAAGTTTAATAACCTCTGAGCACGTTAGCTGTTTAAAGTTTGTGGTTTCAGCAAACCCAAATGACCCGCATCATAAAATACCTGAGTGGGCATTCACAAAGAACGTACCCATCTATGTTAGCCCCTTTACCGTTTACAATGTTGCTTACCAAGGTGAAGTAAGCTCTGTCTGGGATGCAACACTTGTTAATCAGAAATTGACAAGAGAAAATTATTTGTACGCCGCTAAGCTTGTTACCGAAGACCCTAGGCTTAGAATTTCTGTTCAACTTCATACTTTGCTAGAGCTAGCATAAAGGATTACCGCATGTTATCTAAAGAAAAATCAGACCCAGCGTTAGGTTTAAAGATTCACCAGCACTTATTAGAACATAAGGTTGAGACCCCAATAACAGGGTTAGTCTTGTCTCACGCTGAACACAAAATCAAAACTATTGAGCCTTTGTTAAAACAAGTTTGGGAAACCTTAGGGCTTGACTTAACAGACGACTCGTTAGCTGAGACACCAAAAAGAATAGCTAAGATGTTGGTCTTAGAAAAATTTTATGGTCTTGACTACTCTAACTTTCCTAAAGCCACCACAGTTGAGAACAAGTTTAAGTACGACGAAATGGTTTTAGAACGAAAGATTAAAATCAACAGTATCTGCGAGCATCACGGTATAGAGATTATTGGTCAGGCGCACATAGCCTATATACCAGATCGTCGTGTACTTGGTCTTTCTAAGCTAAACCGTATCGCAGATTTCTTTAGTAGGCGTCCGCAGATACAAGAAAGGTTAACGGAGCAAATTTACTTTGCTTTACAGTTTATCTTAGAGACACACAACATAGCAGTTTGTATTGATGCCGAGCACATGTGCGTAAAAACTAGAGGGATAATGGACGCTTGTTCAGATACAGTTACTTCAAAACTAGGTGGAACCTTTAGGCTACCTGAGGTCCGTAACGAATTTTACAATTTGATTAGTCTTAACAGAAATTAAGGAGAGCTTAAATGAGCTTTGGTGAAGATATTAAAAAGTTTAACAGCATGTACAATATGCCCTGTCCTGATCTTCCAACTTTAGAAGCAGTTGGCGATCCTCTAAAAAGGTTAAGTAACTTCGAGGTAATCATTCGTAAAGAAATAGACGAAATTAGAGATGATACGGTTACAGGAGAATTAGGCGTAATGACCTTGGTTTCAAAAGCAACTGTCTTTAAAGATCGAGAAGCTACGTTAGATGCCTTAACAGTATTGGCAGATTGGCTAGGCGACATTCAAATTTTTGCAGCTTCGGAGCTAACAAAATTTGGAATTTCAAACGATGTAATTCTTAGCATAATTATGCAATCAAACTTTTCAAAAATGGGTGAAGACGGTAAACCTATTTTTGACGAGCTTGGTAAGCTGCAAAAAGGTCCTAACTACTGGAAACCTGAGCCAAGGATTAAAGAGCATCTTCGTGCGGTACTTGCAAGCTCATTTGCTGAACAAGAGTCAGATCTTGAAGACGTACAGGAGTTAGTTGACTACAAACACACTAGCCTTAGCCCTTTAGACGCACAACAAGCCACACTTAATTTAGCAGTAGTTAGCAAGGACGTATAAAAATGAGTAACGACAAATTAACTGCTACTAAACAAAAATTCCCTTTTTTGTTTTCTGAAGAACGTAGTCTTCCTGTTCTACTTCTTTTAGAAAACGGACAGCATATTGCAGCCTCAGTTGACTACATACCCCCGTTTACTGATGTTAACTTTTCTTTTGAAGTAAACTCCCTTAAGGAAGCTACTGATCTTCAAGAGGCTATTATTCTAGCAGAAATTCAAAACGGACTAGAGGTGTACAACGTAAGACTTCTAAGTTTTTCAAACTCAACATTAGACACAAAACCTACTCTAGTTTACTACCCTCTAAGCCCAATCTTAGACACTAACACGACCCCCATGTACTTTAGAGACTCAAGAGTTCTTAAGCTAATGCCAGAGAACTTTAAAAAGCCTTATTTGCAGTCATGCAGCTCAATACAGTTAGTCTAAACTATGCAACAGTTACTAAAGTTAGCTGAAGAGTACTCCTCGTTAGAAAAAATAATTGATAATAACTTGGAGGCTCTTTCTAAAAATTTAAAAACGAAAAAGATAAACGACGCGATAGCAAGCTTAGAAGACTTTCTTACTATTGACAGTGGAAAGTCACCTACAACTAAGTACGCTATTGCTGGTTCAACAAAACTTAGATTTCTTTTAGACGACGACGCTCCAACTTTTTCAAAAGTTGACACAGCAACAATGAATTATTATCGAAGAAAGTTGTTGCAGTATTATCACCCGGATAAGGAAACTGGGAGCTTAGAAGAGTTTGAGACTACTAAAAAACTGTTTGCAGTTAACAACCTAGAAGTTTTAGCAATCATGGCTTCTAAGATTGGTGTTAACATAAACGACAGTGACATAGAAAAAATGAGTGCCAGCTTAAACTTAAAGTTACAACAGCTAAAACTTAGCAACAGCTTTAAGATTGTGCGGTTAATAAAGTCAGGCCGCACGCAAGAAGACGTAGAAAACGAACTGCAAAGAGTTCTTGATAAAAAAGCCGACGTCATAAACCTAATGGTCTTAGGTAGGCTTCGGTCACAGTTGCAGAGCGAGTGTGAAAACCACCCATCTAAAGAAGGTGACGACAATGAAAGTGCTACCTGATAGGTACGTTATAGGGCAAGTTATATCTGATAAAGGCCGAGGCTATTTTTTAGCTAAAGTAGAGAAAGAGGCTAAGGAAGGTTACTTAGTTCGATTTGAAGAAGACTGTCATTTTAAGCACCGCAGAGGTATAGTTTCAGCTGATAGCTTAGTTCTTAACCTGGGTAAAAACCCCTCGCCTGGTGTAGTCTACGGATTTGATCTATCTTCTCTTTATCGTAAGACCATCACTACAAAGCTAGACTACGAGATTCATCTGTTTGAGAATGTTAGTGAAGAAACAGAAGCTAAGATTAGCCGAGCTCTTGATCGAGCAGTTAAAAAACTCAAAGAGTTTGGTCTTGGTGCTCTCGCTGAACAATCAATAATTTTTCAAATTTTCCCAAAAAAGGGGAAATGGTCAGGCTGGTTTACGCATCCTAAACACGCTGGTAAAGAAAACGAAGAACCCAGCAAGATTACCCTCGCCTTAAACCCTCAAAAAGAACTCAACGATTACTCAGACTACGTTTACCTGCATGAATTCGGTCACGCCTTCCATCATTACTTCCTTAAGGCTTCTAAAAAACTAGAATCAAAATGGCTTAACCTTTATCGAGCTTCAATAGCACCAACCGTAGTTGAAGCAAAAACCGTTAAATCAATGTACAAGGATTTTCAAGCTGCTGAAAGTTGCGCAGCTTGGAAAAAAAGTTACGAAGAATTAGAACTTAAGAATTGTGCGTCAGTTATCTTACGCCATATATCCCAGTCTCATAAACTAACTCCCCGTGACCTAAACATTTTGTTAGACGCTGAAGACTACGACTCCTTAAAGGAGGTTTGGCCAGACTGTGATCTACACAGCACTGAATTAAAACCTTTAATAACCGAGTATGCGACAACGAACTATTCAGAGACAATTGCTGAAGCCTTTGCATTCCACCTAATGGGGAAAAGTTTACCTAAAAGCGTAGATAAACTAATGCGTGAGTCAATTCAATACGCGCTTGGGGCAAAATAGTATGCTTACTATAGCTCAAATTATAAACAAGGTAGATCCAGGGCGCCTCGACCGCTCTGAGTACGTTCGAATAACTAGGCTAAAGTACGGACTTTCAAAGCAAACCAAGTTACCTAAGGCGGTGGCTCTGGCTTACTCAAAAAGAGAAAACTACATAAGCCCAGCTAGGTACACGTGCTTAGTAAAGGCTATTGACGACAAAGGTAACGTAAAACTTTCATGCTCTTGTCCTGATTTTACTTTCCACGGTTACGAGTATAATCTTTACCGACGAGGCGCTGCTGACATTATTTACGGTAACGGAGAACGACCCACCGTTAATAACTACGGGGTAGGTTGCTGCAAGCACTTAGTGATGCTTATAAACGAGTTGTTCGTTCAAAAAAAGCTCGATAAACTCTTAAACTTTAAAGATGCTGTAAAACCTAAAGGGGGTACAAAGCGGTGAGTCAGCAACCTTATCAGAGCTCTCTTATATTTGGTGCCTTAAAAGTACAAAAAGACGAAATAGACGTAAACCTTACGACGTCACAGTACATGGAAAAACTTGATGGCTACTTATACTCAGCCTTGTACCCTATCTTAGAGAATACCAACTACGTTGAAGCTTTTATTATTGGCTTAATTGGCTGGCAAGAAAAACATTACCGTAGACGGGTCAGCCTCCTCACTAAAAGAGAGTTTATAACTAAGGCTATAGCTTGGTTGCTTCGACCCACAAAAGCTGAAAAGGTAAAACTTCTAATTGATCTAAAATTTGACCGGGGTGTACTGCTAACTCTTTGCCAGTCCTTTCTTATAGAAAATAAACCTTTTAGCTTAGTAGCAAGAAAAATAACCTTATCCCAAGAAGACCTAGCTGTGCTAGTCTCTACTACCAAAAAACTTGAAACATCAACCTCGCAGCTAAGCTGCGCGCTAGCCTCTACACAATATAGAGTTGAGCAAGCTTTAACGTATAGAAGTAGCATACTTAGTAAGTATTATCGACTTGCGCTTTTAGCTGCCAAGCGTGATTACACAAAATACTTTAACCACCGAATTAGCTTAGACGACATGGTTGCAGAATACCTCCTTGCTACGTCTCGCGCAATAGACAAGTGTGACTACGAAAGAGGGCCTCTCACTACCCACGTTCAAAATTGGTTCTTTACAGCTAGGTCTCAGTGTCAAAAAAAGTACGACACTAGCTTAAAAGAGGAATCAAAGGATTTTTCTGAGGCGTATGAAGCTACAAGTCTTAGCGATAGAACCAACGCACAAAACATGCAGTACCTACTTGACGAAACAACTGTTAATAGCGTAGAAGAGGATCTTGGGAGCAGTCAATGCCACACGGTTAGGCTGTTAGCAAAAATAGCTGACCCAAAAGGTTTAGCTAGAAGATACCTTGGTATAGAAGAATTTTTAACCGTTTACGAAAAACAGATACTAGGACTACGACCGTGAGTAACAAACACCTGCATCTAAACTACGAGATGCTTAACCTTCAGCTATTAAAGCTTGCTAAAAAGATTACTAAGTGGTACACGTCAGAAAGGGTTAGCTCAAAAACCCAACTACTCTTTAAAATGTATCCAGTACCTAGAGGAGGCGTGCCAGTAGCTTTAGCCTTAGTTGGTCTGTTAAAGTTGCCTAACTACGTCACAGTTATATTAGTAGATTCTCTTAAGGACTGCGATATAGTCGTAGATGACATAGTAGATTCTGGTAACACTAAGCAAGAAATTTTAAACGAACTCAAAACTCTCAAAAAAGTTGACGTACCATTTTTTGCTTTACTAGACCATTCTAAGCTTACCGTAGAGGACAGGCTTGTAAAACCTTGGGTAGTCTTTCCCTGGGAATCTGTTAATAAGGAACAAGATGACACGATAGTAGGTACACTAAGAAACAGAGCTGCAAAAAACCCAACTGAAAGTTCACTGCTACTGAATTATGCCTTAACAGAAGACGAAGCTAACGCATTGCGGCTAGAGCAAGACTTACGCTTTAAGAAGTTAATGAACGCACTAATGACTGATAATCTTTAATTTTTCACAAGGAGAAAAGTATGGCTAAAGGCCACGACATGGATGACGTCCCTGTATCAGGCGGCGGTAATAAAAAGAAACCTGCTGACGTAGTTGATTTGTTTAAACTACCCAACAACAAGTTTGTTAAGCTACGTTTTGTAGGTTCGGTATTTGCTTACGGCGGGCATTGGGTTGAGACTGTAAACAAAGAAGGTAAAAAGGCAAACTTCTTTACTACCTGCGCCGCCTTTGACACAGAGACTGGTCAGGTTGACTCAACTAAAGATTGTCCTTGGTGCAAAGACGACTCTGGTAAGGTGAAGACATCGGTAGAGTATTTTAGTAACGCAATATCTAGAGCTGAACAAAAGAATGAGCCTTCAAAGATAAAGCCAACAAAAGCTGAGTTGGCTTCCGGCTTTAAGGATAAAGACTCAGACACGTGGACTCCTATTAAAGCAGTAAGGTTAACTGCCTCTGTTTTGCGTAGGCTTAGAGAACTCAAACAATTAAATACACATGAAAACGAAGACGGCGACTCTGTTAGTTATAGTATCAGCCACCCTAAGTTTGGGTGCGATGTGTCTCTTAAGTTAAATCCAGACGCTTCACCCGCACAGATGTACGAAGTACAATTGGGGTCACATGCGCCAATTCGTAAAGCTGAGCGTTCTTATCTGCCTTGGGATCTTTCTGATCTTATGGACTTTGATACTGAGGCTGCAGCTAATCTTGAATACACTAAGTGGGCTAAGAGGGTGGGTCTTACTTCTGAAGACGACGAAGATGAAGATGACGATGACACGCCGCCTTCAAAGTCTAAGAAGAAGAAATTAAACTCTAAGACTTCTTCTAAATCTAAAGGTCGTAGCGACGACGATGATGAAGATGATGAAGACGAAGATGATGAACCACCTAAGAGCAAGAAAGGTAAGCCAGCTAAAAAAGGTAAGAAGCCCCCAGTAGATGAGGACGAAGATGACCTAGATGAAGACGATGAAAACTTAGATGAAGACGAAGACGACGAAGACGAAACTCCAAAATCTAAGAAAGTTAAGCCTGCTAAGAAAGGTAAGGTAGTTGAAGACGAAGATGAGGATGAAGACGAAGATGAGGATGAGGATGAGGATGAAGACGATATTCCTCCTTCTAAGTCTAAAGCCAAGCCAGCTAAGAAAGGTAAGAAGCCTCCAGTAGACGAGGATGAAGACTACGAAGATGAAGATGAAAACGCTGATGAAGATGAAGATGAAGATGAACCACCTAAGAGCAAAAAAGGTAAAGCTAAGGTGACATCCTCTAAAAAGTCTAAGTCTAAATCTAAAGGTCGTAGCGACGACGAGGATGACGACGACGATGATGACTTTTAAATAGGTAAGAAGTATAAGCTTAAGGGTTAGGTTAACGTTAACCTAACCCTTTTCCTTTTATAACTTAAAGGTATTCTATGCGAACTGACAAAAAATCTGCTAAAAAGAATGAAAAGCCTAAAAAGAAAACAAGAGTAGAACATGTTGAAGCTGAAGAGATTGAGGATACACCTAAATCTAAAAAGTCAAAGGTTAAGACTGAGTCAACTTACCCAGTAAGTGAACGTGAACACGAACTTTCTGATCTAGTTACTGAGATAAATAAGTTAGTTAGAGTTAACAGCATTAGCTTGTCTTCGGAGGACCGAGTTTCTTCTGGCATGTTATGCTTAAACCTCCTTTTAGGGGGCGGTATTGCGCCAGGGATGTATACCTTCTACGGACCCGAACAGTCCGCTAAGACTACAGCTGCTATTACCGTTTTAGCAGCCTCAGTCAAAGGGTTGGTTGATCTAAGAGTACTTTGGGATGCAGAAAACTCTTCTGGGTCTTCAACTGATTACGTAGCAAACATTTTCAACACAGTAGGTTGCAAGGCCACTGTTGACCAGGTTTTCCAAGGGGACACTAAGAACGGTAAACTGCCGCTAGTTATTTATCGTGACGACTACGAGGCTGAAAAGGTCTTTGACTGGATACACGCATTGCAGAAGCGTCTTCCAGACAAACGTTTTGAGAACGGTAACTGGTGGTACGTCTACGACGAGACTAAAGAAAATAAAGCAAAGGTTAAAGACTACGATAAAAAGATGACATCAATGATGAACGGGGGGATTTGGAAACGTGCGGAAGACGGCCGCCTACAAGCCATTATTCTTCTCGACTCGTACCCATCTTTAGTGCCAGCTAAAGCTGACTCAGACGAGGGTGACAACTCAATAGCTGTACAAGCTAGAATGTTTTCAAAACAACTTCCTAGAATTAAGGGATCTTTTAGGGCAAAGCGGATAGCCTTAATTGGTATAAATCAACTTCGTATAAACCCAATGGCTAGATTTGGTAACCCCGAAACTGAACCAGGAGGCCAGTCATTAAAGTTCTTTAGCGATGTTCGGTTTAGGTTTTACCCACGCGCCTTGTCAGGTGTGCCTTTTAACCCTAAAGGTGAGGGGCAGGTTGAGAAAGAAAAGTCTGTAACAGTTGAAGGGGGAGAAGACGTATATCGCTATATCCACGTGTCAGCCGTAAAGAACAAGTTGTCAATGCCTGGTAGACAAACCTGGTTGCGAATTTGGGTTTCAGACGCAAACGGTGATGCACGTGGGTATTGCCCAGTCTGGGATTCTTTTTACTACGCAGCTCAAACTGGGCAACTAACAGGTAAGAGAAATCAGATTAAGCTAAACGTAAAAGGTTTAGGGGAAGCTGAAAGGAGCATAACCTGGTTAGAGTTTAAAACTCTAATCTTAGGTAGTAAACAAGACATGTCTGATATATGCGCTAAGATTGGCTACAAGTCTGTTAATCTAAGAGAAGGGTTCTTTAGGCAACTAGCATCTGGTAAAGGGGAGGATCTCTACATTGCCCACAATAGACCTAAGGCTACACAAAAAGGCGACGAAGATGACGATACTGAAGATACCGACGACTAAGGAGATTTAAAATGAAAGTACACGTGCTACCAGACGACTACTCTGGTGACCCCCAAGCCGTTGCAATGCTGCAAGCTTTTTATAGCCGAAGCAGCCAAGGTATTGTAGAAAGACTAGACGGTTTAGGCTTTGATTTAGAAAAGGTTAAGGCTGCCTTAAAAAGTTATTATGTGAACTACGGTCATGACTCGATTGCGGGCTGCGGCAGCGTTACACTGTTTATTGAAGGTGTATCTTTTTTGGCGGCAAAAGTTATTCAAAATAATCCATTATACAATGGCCAAGAGTGCAGTAGTAGGTATTTAGATTTCTCAACTACAAATTTTTACACACCGCAAAATACGAGCAACAATGGTCGAGCCTTGCAATCTTATTGGCTGAATCTTTACAATAAGATTTTGCCTTTGGTTAACGCTGGGATAGACAGAAAGTACCCCGACACGTTAAAAGCTAACAAGGCTTTTGCTTTTGACATTTGTAGGGGTTTTTTGCCCGCTGGGATGCTTACTAACTTAAGTCTGCATGTTACTTTGCGAAATCTAAATGAGCAAGTAGCCCAATGGCTAGTTCATCCTCTTGAGGAGGTTAGAGCAATTGGTCAGGAGATTTACTCAACTATCCTTTCTACTAAGTACGAAAGCAGCAATAGTGTAGCAAGGCAGTCAGTAACTCCTAATATCGAATACCACTACGACTGTTTTACTGACGGTGTTCCCGTAAACAGGGGACATAAATTTATTGACCTAGGTTTTAGCCACAATAAGCCTTGTAAGTCTTACCTAGCTGAAAGACCTAAGTACCAAAAAGTACCCCAGCACTTTGCAAAGACTGGCTTGTTTGACTTTACTTATCTCATAGACTACGGCTCGTACAGGGACATACAAAGACATAGGGCTGGTTTACAGTCCTTTCCCTTGTTAACTTCAAGGTTTGGTCTTGAAAGTTGGTACATGCAGGCAGCTATAAGATTTTTAGGAGTTGGGGAAGTAGACGAGTTCGTAACAACTTTCTCCAAGTTACATAGACTTACAGCAAGTGCTGAGGACAACTCTGATCCTCTTGTTATGCAATACGCAATACCTCTAGGGTACAAGGTTCCCTTCTGCGCTACCTGGGATATTGGTCAGTGTATCTACGTAGCCGAGCTTAGAACAGGTTTAACTGTTCACGCAACAGCTAGGAAATTCGCTAATTTCCTTACGGAGATTATATCTAAAGCAGGCGTTAATCACCACGCAGTAGAAGACCACGAGTTTCTAATACCCAACTACAAACGTGGCAATCAGGACATAGTGAAGACTACGTAATTAAGAAAGCTGCAATTATATTTTAATTGCAGCTTTTTATCTATAAGAGGGCAAAATGAAGATTTGTGGAATAGGTGATTTGCACCTAGATGGTAGACTAAAAAAATACATTCCAAACTTTAATCAATTTGTTATATCAGAGGTTAGGTCTGTTGTAGAAAAGGCTATTTCAAAAGGATGCAGCAGGGTTATATTCTACGGAGACATTGGGGACAAGCCAAAACTCTCTTATGAAGCGCATGAGCTACTGCTAAGCTTGTTTGTTGATTATAAAAGTATAAAGTTTTACCTGCTAAAAGGCAATCACGATCATCACGATGACCACCATACTGGGCTTGATCTTTTAAAAGCTATGTGTGATCTAAAACTTTTGACTAACGTAAAGGTTATAACTGAACCTTTAACCTTAGCAAAAGGCACTTCAACTTCAATTAGGTTTCTACCTTGGCCCCACACCTCAGTCTGCACTGATTCACTAAACGTCTTACACATTGAGACTCAAGGGTCAACAATGGACTCAGGTAGAAAAATACCTGAAGGTCACGGGGCAAAAATACCTGAGGATGCGGTTTGTGTTTCAGGACATCTACATACAGCTCATAGAGTTAAGAACTTTCATTATTCTGGTACCCTATACCAAACTGGCTTTGGTGAGTCGGAGAAAAAATACTGGCACCTCATAAACATCGACGAAGATACTGGAGAGCGGGTCATAAAGAACATACCCCATTCGCCAAAGTATGTTCTTAAGAATATCATCGTAAAATCTCTAGATGACGTTAAAACTTTACCTAAAGACGAATTTACCTTATGCAAGGTTTTTGTTAATAGTAGCGTAACACTCCCTGCTAATGCTTTTGACAACTACCCAAACGTAGTAAAGACCAACACCTTTAAGTCTAAAGAAGAACTTGAGGCTCTAATTCTTGAAGACTTTGTTTTAGATGACTACTCAACTGCTGCAAATTTTGAGCTTAATACTGCGCTTGAAGATTGGTTAGATGTAAAAAAGATAGATAAAGAGCTTAGGCAAAAGGTACTAAAGTTAAATAGCAAATTTTTAAATAAAGGCTAATCATGTCAGTAGACAACGAATCAGGTTTTCATAACAAGTATAGACCTAAAACTCTTGACGAGGTGATCGGTCACGAAAAGATAGTTGCAACCTTAAAAGGTATGATTGAGAAGGACAAATTTCCTTCTTGTATAGCTTTCTTTGGCCCCCCGTCAGCTGGCAAAACCACACTGGCCTCTGCGTTAGTCCGAGACACGATTGGTAACTCAAAGTCTGATTTTACCTACATGAACATGGCTGAGAGCAAGACTATTGAGGATGTAAGGCAGGTAATTCAGATTTCAAATTTAAGCCCCACTATGGGCAAGCGTAGGTTTATTCTCCTTGACGAAATGCAAGGCTTGCTTAGTAACCCACAAGCAACTGCTGCTATTTTGCCTAAGCTTGAGCTACCACATAAAAAAATGACTTGGCTCATTGCATCAATGAGCCCTGAGAAGTTTACCTCCTCAACAAACGGAAAAGCTGTACTAAGCAGAAGCACACAGTTTCACTTACAGCCTTTTTCTGAAGAAGAAATGCTTAAGCAGCTTAAGCGTATTTCTAAGGGTGAGGGAATGAGCTATTTAACAAAGGATATAGCTCATGAGATAATTAAGAATAGTCAAGGGGAAATGAGAACCCTTGCAAACCTTATGGAAGGCTTGTTCAACTACTATGAAGGTCTTCCTAAGAAAGAACAAAAAGATAAACTTGATATCGAAGATATTCAGTCGGTTATAAGCTTGCAGGTATCAAGCGACGATACACAAGCGATAAGGTTGTTGACCGCTATCTATGCTAAAAAGTTTATGGGTGCTCAGAAGGAAGTGTTAAACATTCAAGACGGGTTTGCGGTAATTCAAAAGATGCTCTATGCTAACTACAGCGTTATGAACGATGCAGTGCTCGGTGGAGCTAGGCACCCTAAAGTGTGGATGACTGAAGGCGCAAGAAATTTAAGAAAGAACATTGAAGTGGTTTTAGAAACCAGTGACAAGACTAAGATAGTGAAGTCAACTTCTTTTGTACAGTCCTGCTTGGTGAGATTAAAGACCCAAGCCATGCAGTTTCAAGTTCCTGAGGACATGGCATTATCAGCTTTTGCTTACGAAACTATTAAAGCGTTAAAAACTATAGACGACTGACTAAGAGGAAAAACCTTATGAGTTCCAATAAAAACAGCCTTAGAAAACTAAACTTAATCTTAGTTAGGCACGGTGAATCAACTGCTAACGTAGACAGTTCTCTTTACGACCTGCACTGCGACTCTGTTATAAATTTAACGCATAAAGGGGTACTTCAGTCTCTTGAGGCCGCAGATAAACTTAATGCGTGGCAAGACGAGACAGGTATAGTTATAACTGACATCTGGTGCTCTCCTTTGTTGAGAGCAATACAAACAGCTCAAATAATTAGCCATAAGCTTGGTGGCTTAAATTTAACTACCCGGGGTACAGAGTTTTTAGAAATATGCACCAATGCAGCTAACCACGACGAAAGTTTAGCAGCCCTCAGCGATCCTGACTATAGAGCAAAGTTAGGTGTAGTTACTGACGTCTTAGCGGGGGTTGTAACTCATTTATTACCTAACTCTTTTCGAGAGATGGTTAACGGACTTAGAAATGTCCTTGTTAGTCACGAAGACTTTCTTACAGCGTTAGATAAATCAGAAGCCTTACTAATAGTTGCTCACGACTACGTCCTAAGAGCCTTAATAGCTGCAATTGACGAGACTATCACCGTTGAAGAAGCCCACTCGTATTTAAAATTTGAGAACGGTGTGCCTTACTGGCTAAGGGGGGAGTATAACGTAGACAACCCTAAAGAAAATACGGTCACAATGTCAAGGCTTACCCTAAGTACAGACGAGCGAGCTAAAGATGAAATTAGGCAAGCTTAGCATTCAGAACAGAATATTTTTTAAAGACGTAACCTTTGACTTTAATCACGTTGGGCTGACGGTAGTTCACGGATTAAATTTAAATGCTGGTAAGGACAATAACAGCAATGCTGCTGGCAAGTCACTCTTGTTCTCTAACGTTCAAGACCTGTGCTATACTGACGTGCTAGTTGGTTCAAGGCGAGACAGAGTTACTAAGGGATCAGCAACTCTTGAATTTTTGCAGGGTAAAAACGTTTTTACCTTAGTATCAGAGCAAAAAAAATCTTCCTACGAAACATCCATTCTAAAAAATGGAAAAGACTTAGGTATACGAGAAAAAGCTGAGGTTCAGAACTTTTTAAGAAAATTTATACCAGACACACTAAGCGCCTACGCAACACTTTGTCACCTTGATAATTCTATTCCCCACCCAATAATTCGAGGCGATACTGCTCAACGTAAAAAGTTTTTCACAGAGTTTTTTGAACTCGATTCAACTGACAGCCTTCGTAAGTTAATCTCGCTTGAGCTTGACGAAATTAAGTCTGACTCTAAACTCCTAGCTGACAAACAAAATAGATTAGCTAACTTAGGTAGTAAGGACGAGCTAGAATCCAAAAGTAAAGAACTAAGGCTTGCTTATAAAAAGTTAGAAGCTAAGGTAGAGCAGTTAAATCTTCAATGCAAGGACTACAATGCTCGTGCTTTTTTACGCCAGTACATTCAGGATAACTACGAAAACCTTGTTAAGTATAGAAACAAACCTTATAAATACTCTTTACAAGAATTAAGAGAACAGATTGCTGAGGCTGAAGAGCAGGTCGATGTTAGCATGACTACCTTAGAGTACCAGGCTGACCGTAAAGCCTATAAGAAGCTTAAGTCTGAGTACCTTGACGAACTAGCCTCCTTGGGGTTTAGGCACTCAGAAGAAGTAGCTAAAAGATTAAAGGTTATTAAGAAAGAGCTTGCAAGTGTAGACGAAGACGAGGCCCAGTTAAAACTAAAAGAGCGTGAAGTTAAAAGAATACGAGCTGATTTAGACCACAAGGCAAAAGAACTTAAAGAGCTTGAGGATCACAAGAATCAAAAGGCTAAATGTAAATACTGTGGATCTAGTTTAAAAGAAGATAGCTTAGAATCTCATAAAAGAAAGATAGAAAAATCTATTCTTAGCGTAAGGAAGAGTATTTTAGCTCTTAACGAAGAGCTACGTGAGACTTCTGCAGTTATAAGCCAGTTGAAGAAAGCACTTAGAGCAAGTAACACAAAAGAATTGCAAGCGGAATACAGTAAGTTACAAGATCTGCCTCCTAAACCTAAGCCCCCAGTTAAGCCAGATAAGCTACCAACAGACTTACCTAATTTAGAAGAGGCTAAGGAAAGATTAAAGGAGTTAAAAGATAGGTTAGATACGCAAGAGTGGACAAAGAACAAGTTGTTTGCTCAGGCAATAAAACTTACAAAAATCCAAATGAAAGAGCTTTTAGCTGAGCAGGATCCAACTGACTTTTATCTTAAGCAAGTAGACCGATCTCATGAGATTAAAACTAATCTACGTGAGGCTGAGTCTAAGGTAGAAGAGTTTAAGGAGCTACAAGAAAGTTTGGAACAGCTAAAAACAAAAGCACAAAACGCAGAAGCCCTTCAGGTACTAAGTGAAGCTTACGGCCCTAAAGGTATTAGGAAGATCCTAATAAACACGATCTGTCAGAGTCTACAAGACGTCCTAAACAGGTACGCAAAAACTTTGTTTATGGAGGACTACTCCTTTGAACTTGAGATGGAAACCCAGTTTCATATTCTGGTTCATCGCAAGGTAGGTGGAAAACTACAAACTTCTGACGTAAGAAGACTCTCAGGGGCTGAAAGGTCTCTTTTCTCTCTTCTGCTCTGGTGCTCTCTGCTTTCCTTTGTGCCTAAGGAGAAACGGCCCAACTTTGTTATTATGGACGAGCTAGACGCTAACATGAGTAGCGCCTCACTTGAAAGATTTTTGTCGTTTATACCTAAGATGCTGTCAATTGTAGACCACGTTATCGTAGTCACACCTAAGTCAAAGGTTCGCTACGAAGACTATATTCCAAATACGCGCTATCTAACCGTAGTAAAGAAAGGTTCAGTAGCAAAACTTAAAGAAGGAAAATTTACACATGCTTGATAAACTAAAATTTATAGCTTTTGCTGGTAGAATGTACGCTGGGAAGACCTCAATTGCTAAGGCTTTGGCTGACAAACTAGGCTCTGACCGTGCAGTAGTCATGTCTTTTGCTACGCCTATTAAGAAGATGCTTCTTACTATGGGTCTTACTGAGGATCAAGTATACGGAAGTTTGAAGGGGGTCCCCGACTACAAAATCTTGGGAGGAAAGACCCCTAGGCACGCTATGCAGACCTTAGGCACTGAATGGGGCAGAGAGATGATAAACCCCAACATTTGGGCAAACATTCTAATGCTTGAGTCTGAAAAAGTTAAAGGTAAGATAGTAATAGTTGACGACCTTAGATTTGAAAAATCTGAGCTTTCTGCAATCGAATCAAAAAACTCTGCAGTCTTTGCTATCAGGACTTTGAGTGAAAAAGAGCCGGTTAAACTTTCAGCTAGTGAGGGCGTTACTGTTCACGTTCACAAGTCTGAGACTCTCTGCCTTGACTCATTAGAAAACCAGCTGTTAAATGACTCTACAATTGAGGTGGCGGTAGACCGTGTGCTTGAGCGTATTCTAAACGGTGAAGCAAAGTGCAAGATAGTAGACGAGCACTAACTACAGAAAAACTTAAAAAGGCAGGTGTAGGTCACTTTGTAAAGAAAAGGTACGCTGTTTACTCAGAGCTTGGCCTGGTAAAGCGTGCAAGATACAGAGCTGACCTAGTTTGCTTTAACTACAAAAAAGAAATAATAGTGGTTGAGATTAAGTCTTGCCTTGCTGACTTCAAAGCAGACAATAAGTGGCAACAGTATTTGTCCTACTGCGATAAACTTTACTTCTTAATTCCTGAGTCTCTATGGGTTTTAAAAAGAGAACTTTTAGTTAGAAACTTAAAAGGTAGATCTGGCATTCTTATCTTGTCAGAAGCTACTGGCTATATTAAGGTTGTTTTAAAAGCTCCTACCCAAAGTTTAACTGAGGAAGTTAGGAATATGTTAATAGTTCGTATGGCCTACAGAGCTGACTTTACAAAGCGCAACACAAAAAGGTACAAGGTATTCTTAGCATGATAGTTTCAATTGCAGTTACTTCTGACTTAAGATTTACTATACACGAGCTATGTAAAAACTTAGGAATAAGCTACGCTGAGTTTAATTCAAAAGGTAAGGTTAAGCACGAAAATACCTTATCGTCGTTTGTTCCTAACAAACTTCTGTACGTTGACTCAATGTTGCTTGCCCTTAAGATATTTGAGGGGGTTAAAGACTCAAAGCTTCATTGGTCAATTCTAATAAACGCTTCTGAGCTTGAAGCCTCAGAATATAACCTCCCTTACTTAAAAGAAGTTAGTAGAGCAAGTTTGCTAAATCTTTTAACTGCAGCTGATGACTATCAAAGCCTTGTACGTCGAAAAGATAAAACAGCTGTTATCCCAACCTACTTGTCTAAGATAATAACTGAGCTTTACAAACTACCAAAGGATCAGCGACCAGCTAAATTAATTTATGAGCTTGTAACTGGTAAGCGTAAAAGAATACCAACCGCGTTCCCTGACTCCTTGGTTCTTGCTGTTAAGCAGGCAGGCCCTTTAACTGCTGCTATCTTAGCAGCAACAGCTACTACAGAGACACCAAGTAAAGAAGAAGTTCGTAGAGTTGCAAAAGAGCACATTGTCGACATATTTGAAATAAATTACTGCTTAGCTAAGGTAAGATCTTACCATGAACAATAATCTGCTCTTAGCCTTAGACCCGGGCATGAGAAACTTTGGTTACGCAATAGTTGATTTGTCAACCAACAAGCTTTTAAGAAACGGTATGAACCCTTACCCAATTTCTTCCTTAAACCACAAAGAGCTGCCCACACAAAATAAACTCTTTTCTACGTGGGTAACTAAGCATAAAAAGACGGGTTGCCACTTCGTTGTAGCAGAGAGATTTCAGGTTCGTAGCAGCTTACACGGAACTTCGTGTGAAGCAGTTTCCTTTATGCTCGGTGTGCTATCAAAAATAATACCGAGTTACAGATTCATAATAGCTTCGCAATGGAAAAATGAGTACAACAGGCAAGGTTTAGTCTTAGAAGAAATCTATCAAGCCGTAAAGCCCCTAACTCCACATCAAGCTGATGCTGTTTGCATAAGTTTTTGGACATTGTGTAGACTAAAAAAGTTTAAGCTGCCCTCGCAAGAGTTCATTATCAAGTCAATAAAAGAAACCGCTGACGATCCTTTACCTAAAGTAAAGATTGTTAATAAGAAGAAACGGAAGAGGAGACCAAGATAAGATGATGATTTGCCCGTTAGTTTCAACCGTAATTTTTAGCAAAACTTGCGACGTGTCAAGCTGTATGTGGAATCAACAAGGCAAGTGCATACACGGGAAACCTATAAACGAACAAAACACAGATCCTAACGAGCTTCAAAACGGTGTAAACCGAATCAAGACATTTATCGTAGTAGGTACTTTCTTAGAACAAAAGACAAACAAGTCTGTTGAAGATCTCAAATACCGAGATATACCGCCAGTATCAGAATTTATAAATTGGGCAAGAAGTAAGGAATTAGACATAACCTATGTTGACTACGAAAACATAGTTAACGAAATTTTAAACAACCTCTAAGGAGTAAACAATGTTTGCAAATAACAATAGCCAAGTAACGATCGACTCGCTAACTGCTGTTGAGGTAGGCCCCATTTGGGCTATCAATACATCAGCAAAGAGCAATCCCCCAGGAGCCGACGTCTACATTACCGTCTACGTTGGAAAGCAAAGCTCCCCAGCTATTTTGACACTACCTTTGTCTTGGGTTCCGTTTAACCTAAACGAACAAGCCCCAAGACAAGCCATTCTTGAGTCACAGCATTTTCTAAAGGCTGTATCTAGTGGCTCTATCACGTTGGTGACACCAGAAGAGGCCGACGCTCTAAGGCAGAGAGCTACGTATAGCAAAGAAGTAGAAAGATTGCGTCAACTTCAAGACGCAGTTAAGAACGCAACACAAAACTCTGGCAATAACTTTACATTAACTCTTGATGACAAAACTGAGTCAGTTGGAATCCACCAGAAGCCAGCTAAAGCAAGTCTGGGTCTATCAGACGCTGACTTTGCACCAGAAGCTGAAGAAGTTAGTGTAAGTTTTAAAGCTTGGTCAAACAAGCTAAACACGCTTGGCGTTGAAGAAGCTATAGCAGCCTTGCAACTTAGGGGTACATTTAGTAACGAAGAATTGATCCATATTCGTGACACTACTAAGCACGACAGAATTCGTGCTGGTATGACTAAGAAAATTGACGAGCTTACAAACTCAGGGGAGTAAACATGGCTGGAGCCGTAATTGAAACCTGCGTAAAAATGCTAACGCAGGTTGCCGGCCTAACTGAAAACATTATCTTAGCCCCAAGTAAAAAAGGGATTAAGGCTTTTTCCGTTAGCGACGGTGCAGTAGCTGAAATTAAGATTCCAAATCTTGAGATAGAAGGCCTTTCAATGGCCGTTGAAGTTGCAACAGGCACGCTTCTTGAGGCAAGTAAGGGTCGTGATTTGAACGTTTCTTTTTCAGGTCATGATCTAAACTTAGCCAAAGGATCGTACAAGGCCAGTATAGCTGCGTCAGAAGCTGCTGGTGAGCCAGAGTTCCCAACCTTAGAAGAGCTCACTACTGAAATTACTTTAGGTGACGACGCAAAAGCCTTTCTAACTCAGTGCTTACAAGCAACTAAGATTGAAAAAACATTCTCTGGTATGCAGGACATCTTAGTTTACGTTAAGTCAACAAGCACAAAGGTGACTATAGCTTCCTTTGAGGCCTATCAGGTTGCTTTTATTCAAACTAAGAACAAGGTAAGTTTTCCTGATTGCGAATTTGTTCTTCCGTTGTCAACTTTAGCAAAACTTACGGCTTTTCCCGGAGAAGTTAAACTTGAAGCAACCGAATCAATGGCAAGGATGCAGAGTAAAGCTCTAAAGTACGTTACTCCTCTGTCTGTTGAAACAATCAATGCAATCCCCAAGGACGCCATTGTTGGTCTTATCAAATCAACGGCTTCCTCAAACGGCGGCAAGGTTATGCTTGAATTGGAAAAAGAGAAACTTGATACTTTCCTAAACAACTCAAAGTCTGTAGTAACCACGGGAAGTGAGGTTACCTTAACGGGTGACGCAAAGCAAGTTTTGCTTACTGTTAGTTCAGGAAAAGGGTCTGTTAAAGAAAAGTTTAAAGGTAGCTGTAACGGTACGATCAATCTTGACTTTAGATTTTTGCAAGCTTTATCAGCTAAGTCAAAAGACCATATCATTATTGGACGCCAAGACAACTTTGTACTTGCAGTAAACAATGGAGTAACCTACGTCGCTGCTCTTAGCGAAGGCGCGGGTTAGCATGAGCCACGGTGTAGGTGATCTTTATCTTACCGTTGAACCTCCTAGCTTTGTCGCAGTCGACACAAAGCTAGGAGTTCTAAACTTTACGCCAAAGGCTTTAGTAACTCCATGCGAGTTTTCTTTAGCAAAACACTCAATAACAGAAGGCCTCAACTTACCTTTAACCGTATTTGAGGCCTTCTGTGTTATTAGCGGTAGAAGTATTGGCTACGCCTTTCAGTCCTCAGTTACCCCAATAAAAACTAAAAACGGCTTACTTTACAAATACAGCCAAAAGGACGAACTTCCGGTTCTTTACTACCGAGACGACCACTTTATGATTTACCATGCGGCTAATGCCTTTACACTGATTAGTCGTCCGTATGTCCCACCAGTAGTAGAAAATCTTATCTTTTCTATCTAACATAGAACTACCGTAGAGGCCAGCGTGTCTAATTTAGCCCAACTCATAAAAAATGACAAAGCATATAAGCAGCTTAGAGAAACAACAGAAACAATTACTGCTTCGGTCGACCACGACAAAATTTTAAGAGAAGTAAAAACTCTCCACAATGATAGGCCTTCTAGAAATCTTTATAAGATTGCTATGGAACCTTCAAAGCTTTTTATCGCATCTGCTCAGGACATGTCGCATAGAAGTAGGATGTCAGAATTAAAGGTTACTCTTTTTCAAAGGATGAAGTCTCTAGAAAAGATAATTGAGGAGACTGAGGTTCACATTGGATCTAAGTTTCAAGAAGAAATAAGAGCTAAAGCAAAAACAGCGCACGAACGCAAAACTTTAATAGCTAAGTTCTTACAAACACCTCTTGGTGCCTTAAAAGATCTAAGTTACTCAATTGAGGTTATCGACATATACATAAAAGACATTGACCAAGCAAGCTACTCTTTGCAACGCTGCGTAGAGGTAGTTAAGATGACCGTAGAAAGAAAAGCACAGGGCTTATAGTATGGCTACCGAAAAGGTTAAAGAGAAAAGCTACAAGGTTATACCCATTTACAAGGCCACTGGTGCTTTGATAAAGCTGTCTGATCTTGGGTCTATTGAAACAGAGTTTGTAGACGAAGCTATAACACGATACTCATACTCTTTTTACGAAGAAAAGAACTGCGCTAAGTGTGATCAATTAGAATCAAGACATTCTGAAATTTGCGATAACTGCGCGAGTTTTAAAGGTATAAGGCAACTGGCTAAGTCTGTGTTGATAAAGGATGAGCGCTACTTACAGCTGCCCTTAGGAAATAAAGAGAAGATAGTTAGGCTATTACGCGCGTTTAAGCTTAAAGGTAAAACTGTAGTTAAGCATAGAAAGACTCAAGACTTTAGTAGACCAATAAAGTTTGTTCGAAAGCTTTACCCTTACCAGGATGAAGCAGAAGAGGCCGCTTTTAACGCACAACGAGGAATTATTGAGGCGCCCCCTAGATCTGGTAAAACAATTATAGCTACAAGTCTTATTTGCCGAGTAGGAAAGAAAGCCTTAATCTTAGCACATCAACGTGAATGGTTAGATCAGTTTAGAAAATCTTTTCTTGAAGACGAAGGTGGGTCACCTTTTACTAACGCAAAAAAGACTCAGGTTAGGATGTGCAAGACTGTAGAAGATTTTAAAAAGACCGATGTTTGCTTAGCCACGTTTCAGCAGTTCTTTAACGAGAACGGGAAAAATACGCTTAAGAAAATAAAAGGCATGTTTGAGATTGTTGTTTCAGATGAGGTACATCAGACGGCCGCTCTTGAGACAAGCCGAGTTCTTGCTCAGTTTAACTCAAGGTACATGATTGGTTTGTCAGGCACACCAGAGCGCAAGTTAGTTACAGAAAATGTAATTTTTAACTTGTTGGTTGGTCCGGTTATCTACAAAGCTAAGGTTGACCGATTAAAGCCATTGCTTGTACCACTACCAACAGGAGTAAGCCTAGACCCAAGCAATAGCTCACAAGGTGCGTTCACTAGGTTTTATGCTTCACTAGAGCAAAATAAAGAAAGAACAAAGGTAATTGTTAATGCAATTATGAAGGCTGTAGAGGACGGTCATAGCGTTATGCTTCCTCTTAGTCGCACTAAGTCTGTAGATTTATTTGTTAAAAAGATAAATGAAGCTGCGGATGCAAAAATAGCTGTCCCGTTTACAGGTCAGTTAAAAAAGTTTAATCGTGATAAAAATCTTGCAGCTGTTAAGTCGGGCGAGGCAAAAGTTATTGTTGGGTCAATTGGTCTTTTAAGCACTGGGCTTAACATACCGATACTTTCTTGTCTTATTGAGCGGGCAACCGTAACTTCAAATAAACCTAAGTGTCAGCAAAGGGTAAGTCGAATACTTACCCCTATGCCTGGGAAACTCAACCCCTTAATAATCTACCTAATGGACGAGTCAAAGCTCATGAGGTCTACAGCTAAGAATGAATTCTGGAATGCTCTTAAGCCAGGCGTAGATCCTGTAATTGAGCCTAAAGAATATTCTAAGCTCCTTGACTGGTTTAAGGGTGGTGGAGGGTTTGGGACTACAACTTACGGAGAGTCCTTACGAGGCGGTGTATGATAATAAAAATACCTAATAACGATTGGTACGCACAGAGAGGCGTAGCTGTTCCTGGAAGAGTTTGGCAACAAGGAAAATTTAGGTTTTCCCCCAGAGACTTTGCCCCTGACGCGGTTCAACTTAAAGACAAAATTTACGACGCAAACATTCAGACTGATAGCTTAACCAGGTTTTTGGAAAATCCAAGTTATCCAGGAACCTACGGCGTAGCTAGTGAACCAAACGACGCTATGGCTATGTACTTTGCAGCCTACTTAGTTTCTGAGTTTACCAAGATTAAACCACACGGTGTTGTTTGGCATTCTCTTACCTCAGGCTTTGATAACCCGTTAATTGAAGACCCGGTAAGCGCAGAGCTCCTAGTTATATCGAACCTAACTAAAGACAGCAGCAAAACTCGTCTTGAAAAAGCCAGGGACCTACTTGAGTTTTACGCTCACATACCTCGCATTGTAGTGATCGCAGGAGATGACCCAGTGAGTTTCTTTTCTACAAAACTTTATTTTAAATTAACCCATCTATTTTTTGCTGGCAGCCAAAATTTTAAGCGCCGCGTTGAGGTTGTTTAACTATGCCTAAATTAGTAAGTACCGTAACTGAAGCATTAGCTATTAAAGGGATGTGCTCAAAGACACACGCTGTACGTGGTCTGCTTATGAGCCGCTTAAACGAAAGTTATTTTAGAACAAAGCAGGCTAAAGAATCTTACGAGTACATAATGGGGTACGTAAGAACTAAAGGCGAACCCCCCGCCTACAAGATGCTATGTGAATCTTTAAAACTTTCAGCAGAAACTAGAGACTTTCTTCAAGCAGTTGAGGGTAATCCTAAAACGTTAGAGGCTGCACAACAGATTGTTGAAACACTGAACGGTTATCGTAAGTGTTATCTCTTTTACGAGATGAGCAAAGAGGTTCTTGAGGAACTTGAGAAAAAGAAAGTAGACATTGACGTACTGACTGACAGAAGTATTTCACTCCTGTCTGAAATTCAGACTGGTCGTGACGTTGCAGACTCAACCTTTCACTTTGGTAAAGACCACAACGCTGATGATCTAGTTCATAAGATTCTGTACGACGAAGACGACGATCAAATTATACCCACTGGCTATAAAGCGTGGGATGACAAGAATGGTGGGTTGCCTAGAGGTTCGCTTGTTATGCTTTGCGGTTCAACAGGTGCAGGTAAATCACAAAACGTGGTTCAGCTCGGTATTAATCAGGCAAGATTTGGCTATAAGGTTACCGTAGTTCCTCTTGAGATGTCGGAGGAAGCCATCACTACGCGATACATGGCAAATTTGTCTGGTATCGACTCATTAAAAATAATGAGGAAGTTACTTGCTACTGACGAAAAAACTTTCATCGAAGAAAAGGTTAAAAAGTTTAAAAATAGAACGGCTAAGAAGAACGGGCGTTTTACTATTTTTAAACCTAAGTCAGACATAACAATTGAAGAGCTAATAGCAAGCCTGCACTCCTATAACTCTGACGTTATCTACATCGACTACATTTCCTTATTGAAAGGGGCGGCAGGTGAAGATCAATGGCGTAAGTTAGGCGAAATAGCCAGGTACGCAGCAGTTTACGCAGATGTTCATAAGAAAGTAGTAGTGCTTCTTGCTCAGGTGTCAGAAGAAGGAAAAATTAGATACTCGCAGGCTGTAAAAGAACACGCCGCTGTTATGTGGTCTTTTGTAGCAACTAAAGAGTCAAAGGAGCAAGGGTACTTAAAGTACGAGGTTCAAAAATCTAGAAACCAGGCTGGTAATAGCTTCTCTATGAAGATTGACTACTCTGTAAGCCGCATAACTGACTTTGAAAACGAAGAAGCTCCTGAAGATGAAGATTCTAAAGAACAAAGGTCAGCTAAGGACAAAGGCAGCAAAACTAAGAACAAGAATAAAAAAGGCTCTAAGTCAGAAGACGACACAATGCCCGATCTAACTGGAGACGAGTAATGAAAGGTTTAAAATTCGAAGATCATATATTCCACCAGTACGCAGTAAACGATGGGCTTATTGTGAAGGTTGGGTTTTGGAATGACGGAGAAACAGTTAAGCCACCTCAACCAGGAAAGTATCAACGCCTTTTAACTACTAAGCAGGGAGCTCATAAGGTAGAAGTTCACACATGGACAGGCAAACGTTGGGAAACTGCTAAGGGTAGTTACTCTGCAAAAGGTCTGCTTTGGAGAACCTATTCACCCTTTGCTGTTGACGAGAAAGACAAAGATGACAACTGCTAAGTCTAAAGCTAAAACTTCCCTACTCACACCTAGTAAAAAAGGTCGCAGGTTTGAAAAACCTAAGGTTAACAACCCCGTTGTGCTTGACACTCAATGGGAAAACGGCCACCCAACAACGAATAGACCTAAACCTTTAAATCAGGAAATAATTGAGTTATCAAACGTCTATAAAGAAGAGCTTCCTAATCTTCTAAAAGAAAAAATAGATGAAGCTCGTAACTTTTTTCTTCACAGCTTGGTACCTCTTATTGTCTCGCTTGACAACGGTATACAAGACGGTATAGAAATCCTAAAAAATGCTGTTGAAGAAGAGCCAGACGCTAGCGAAGTTACTGCGATGCTAAGTCAAAGTGTAAAAGACGCGATGTTTGTTAAGATAAATAGCTACGTAGGAAAGCATCTTATGCTAAGCGAAGCAGAGCAAGCAGCCTATGCTTATCTTAACTATACTAATCGAAGTTCGTCAGACCTAAAAGAGCTTGTATCAATACTTCGTAAGAACAGCAGCACTGTAACAAGGCCAGCAAATGAAAAAGAAATGCCTCAATTGCCGAAAGTTTCTCGTATGCAAAGACGAAAACAAAACAAAGATACTTAATTACTTTTGCGATTCGTTTAAGCCTCTAAAAAGATCTGTTTCAGAGATTGAGCTAGTACCCCACTTTCACAACGACGAAGCCCCGTTTGTTGTAGACCATGATATTCCCGAGGATCTTGACGACAACTTTGTCTACGAGGCTATGAAGCGTGCTTACGATCCTGACACTAACACTGTTAGGGATCTTCGTATTGACGATTCAGCCATGCCCTTGGCTAAAAACTTTTTTGACTTCTGTTTTAATATCTTAGGTAAAGATGTAAGACCCCCTTTTGCTAGGCAGATGTGGATAGCTTACACCCTACTTTCAGAGTATTGCCCTGACTGTACTAAGCCAAAGTGGTACGAAGATATTGAAAACATTGAAGTTGACATGGATCCTTACTCCTTAAGGAAGAAGGTTGCCTTCTTAGAATACGGAGTTTGCCCCTTCTGCACAAAAACTAAAGGGCAGCTTATCGAAGAGGGTAAGCTGTTCGACAAAACAGACCTTATTCTTTTATTGGGTCAACGGTCAGGTAAAAGCACAATATCAACCTTGCTAGCGGCCTACGTTACGCATCATCTAGTGAAGGCGCCAAGGCTTTCTAAACTATGCTCTGGTATTCAGGACTTTACGCCGCTAAGCTCAACGTTTACGGCAACAACCGCAGCGCAAGCCATTAAGACTTTGTGGAATCCTTTTAAAAAGATTATTGCTGCTTCCTCTTGGTTTAAGAATTACTTTAGTATGCTAGATGAGTATAAAGCAGAAACTGGTAAGGAGCTCTACCAGTTTAATCCGGCTTCTGGCTTGTACCTAAGATTCTTCCACAAGAACTTAGAGCTTTATAGCTCAGGACCAGCAAAAAGAACCTTGCGAGGAGACACACGATTTTTCTGTGTAGCCCAAGACTCCCTAGTTTTAACTACCGAAGGCGAAAAACCAATTCAGACAGTGCGAAGAAAAGACCGAGTGTTAGTTGGCACTGAAGAATTTAGAGTAAAGGCTCTTATAGCCAACGACATAAGATTCTGCGTTGAGCTTGAACTTGCAAATGGAAACAAACTTATCTGCACCTCAGATCACAAGATTAGAGTTTTTAGTAAGTATCAGATTGATCCTTTCCTGTGGTACGAAGCTAAAGAAACCCTAGGCGAACTTGTTGTGATTCAGCAGGAAGAAACTAGGGATACAGTAAACAGAACAGATAGAAAAAATTTAGGTTACTCAACGTGCATAGCAGTTCGCAGTGTAGGTTTTAGACAAGTGTACGATTTGTCTATTGACTCTGAGGAACATGCCTTTATTGCTAATAACATACTTGTCCACAACTGCGCAACTGACGAACTTTCGTACTTCCCCTTTAACGTGAACGAAACCGATGAAGACGGTGAAGAAGAGCGTGAGAGAGCTAACGCTGACGAGGTGCATCAGTCTTTAGTAAACAGCTTAGCTACAGTTCAAGCGGGTATTATGGAAGCCAGAAAGAAAGGCGTGCATCATATACCTCAAGCTATGTTTGCAAACATTTCGTCGCCTTACTCCTGGCTTGATAAAGCATGTAGACTATATTTAGAAAACCAAGATAATCCATACGCTCTTTGCGTAAAAAAGGCAACATGGGAAATCTCCCCAATGTACCTTAGAGACAACCCAGTTATTGTTGCAGCCTATAAGCGTAATGCAAAAAAGGCTGAACGTGACTTTGGAGCAAACCCACCAAAGATTGGTTCTGACTTTTACAGCAAAGAAAGCGTTCTAAAGTGCTTTCAGCTTTCTCACCAGTACAAGCTAAGTCACCAACCAGACTCAAGGTACACTAAGGCTAAGTTAGTTGAGCTTCAGAAAAAAGATAAATTGCTCCCAGCGGTCTTATCAATTGACGCTGGTGTAAATAATAATGCTTTCGGTGTAACCTTAACAACCCGAGTGGGGGCTAGCGTTTACGTTGAGGTTCTTTTAGAGCTTGTTCCTCAACCAGGAACTGAAATACACTACCCTGATTGCTACGAGAGCATCTTAAAGCCTTTGATTAAAGACAGAAACGTAAAGGTATTAGTTGCTGACCGGTTTAATTCCTTACAGATACTCCAGCAAGCGCGAGACGACTTCCCTGATATAAAAGCTGTGCAGTATTCTGTAAAGCTTCAGGATTTTCATAACGTGCTTAACCTAGTTGCAACTGAAAACTTATTTTTTCCAAAGTTAGATCTAGCTCCTGAACGAGTAGAATTAGTAACCAATTACAAGGTTGAGCTTTTACAGCACCCTGCTGATCATCTGTACCTACAATGTATTACGGTGCAGGAGCTTGGTGGAACAGTGGTTAAAGGTCAAAGTCCTTCTGGCGTAAAGTACACTGACGATATTCATAGAGCTATGGTTTTAGGTGTTGCAGCCGTTACGTCAGAAAAAGTTAGCAAGCACTTAGCAAAATTTAAGGCCCTAGAAAAGTCTTCAACTAACGCTCCTCAGAGTAGAGTTTTAGTTGCAGGTCGCCTTCAGAGTTTATTAGGGCTAAGACGATGACAATTTTAAGTCATACACCTAATAAGGGAGTGTTCTAAAAATGTTTCTTACTACCAGCCAAGTAGGTCAATCTTTCGCTAAATTTGAAAAGAAAAAGCAGGAAGCTCTTCTGCTTAAGAAAAGTAATGACGAGTTGCCTAATGCAGAAACAGCAGCAAGCATAACGTTCACTGACGCGTCTATCTGCCCTTACTGTAACAAGAAGATGGTGCTTAGTTCAATAAACGCTTCCTATGGAAAAAGAGAACCTGTTTATCTTTGTAGAGAAGATAGAACAGTCGCTGTTGTTCCCGACGAAGTTATTGAAAAACTCGCGTTGGACAGTAATGTTACCTCAAACAGATCAGATTCAAAGGTTCCTAAAAATCCAATGTTTTCTGACTACTAACAGCTAAGAGAGTCTTATGCTTAAATCAAGAATAACTGTAGACAACGGATCTTTTCAAAGACGGGCGCAACCTCAATCGGGTGGCGCAAGAGCCTTAAGAGCCGCACGCTCCGGTGTTGACCTGCAGCAAGAATTTAGCAAAGGTAAAGTTGAAAAGGCCTTTGGTGCAGGTATACCTACGTCAGTTACCAGTTTTGGCGGCGTTCAGTACAACACAATGTTTAGGGGTATTCTCCCAGATTCGTCCTCAGACGACGCTATTCTAGGAACTTTAATTAGAGACATCTACGCTTACGATAACGTAGGTGGGTCCGCTGTTGATCTAATGTCCGGTTTGCCTTTTTCAAATTGGAACCTGATTGGCGTAGATAACAGGATGGCGGAGATTTACTCCGACTCAATGGCAAGACTAAATATGAGAACTATGCTACCAGAGGTAAGCACAGCATACTTAGTTGACGGGGCCTTTATTGGTACGCTACTTTGGGACCCATCGTATAAAGCCTTCCAAGATGTTCTTATTCACGACAGACTAAACGCAACCTTAAGTCCTAGACCTTTCTTTAGTATTGATCCAGTAATAACCGTAAACAGCGCGCATAATCTTGAGCAGTTTTTTAGTTCCTACAGCCCTTATGCTGAATCAACTATTAAGGCGTACCCACGTAGAGTTATAGAAAACTTTATGCAAGGGTCTAACGTGCTTGACCCAGTTACTACGCTGTTTATGATGCGTCGTGGTACCCAAGATAAGACTAGCGTCTCCTACCTTAGACGCCTCTTGCCTATGTACATGCTTGAGAAGTCTCTCTTTAGGGGTACAATAACTGAAAGTGCCAAGCGCCAAAGAGCAACAACCCACATTGCGGTTGGTGACGACGCTTGGGAACCTACGCCTGGAGAAATGCAGACTATTTTAGAGCAATTCCAGATGTCTGATATGGATCCTTTAGGCGCTTGGATCGTAACCAGAAACGGAGTTACTGTAAACGATGGTCTAAGGCAAGGTGGTGACTTTTGGAAGTGGACAGACGCAGCTGATACGCTAGTACCTTATAAACTGCGAGCATTAGGTATTAGCGAATCCTTCATGAGTGCTGACGCAAATTTCTCAAATACAGAAGCAGCACTAACCATGTTCTTAGACAACATGGAGACGTACAGACAATATCTTACCTACAAGATATTTGATTCAAAGCTGTTCCCCTTGATAGCTGTTCTTAACGGTCTTTACAGAGATAAGTCAAAGGTTAAGGCGGGCAGTGAGCTAAGCAGCTTGCTCTACAATCTTAATAACCAGAAGAATCTTTTTGTACCTAAAATTCAGTGGCATAAGAACCTTACTTCACCAAACAGCACACAGCTTATCGACAACCTAGAAAAACTTACCGAAAAAGGTTTCCCAGTACCCTTAAAGACTTGGGCTGCTGCTGCTAACATTGATCTTGGCTCTATGCTAGCTGACTTAGAGCAGGACAACGACATTAGAATGCAGATTGATAAACTGCAAGGGGTTAAGGAAGATCTTAACGACGCAATCGGTAAAAATACCGACCCTGACGACTTTAACCAGGAAGACTTCGGTGACGAAAGTTTTGCTGAGGCTTCAACTCAAAACCCCCGCAAGGCTTTAAAAGGTCTGCAAGAGTTAGTAAAGAACGCTGAGGTAAGATCAGCTCAATCCCCAGTTTTTGCTAGAAGAAAAAACTTGTTGAGCCGTGAGTTTAGTGGTGACTTTAAACTTTCTAAAACAGGAAAGATGGTGCCGGCAAGCGCTAACGAATCTCGTATGGCAAACGAAAAGATTATAAAAGCAGCTAAAGGTCTTCAAAATCCGCATGAGCTTGCTAGAGTAAAACAGCAGGTTATCGCTAAGCTGGGCAAGGTCCCAAGAATAGGATGGTGAGTATGAAAGTTTTAGGCATAGCTTGGGAAGTTTATACCTCTGAATTAAAAGGCGTTTTAGTACGTGACCTTTTATCCTTTAAAGGTTTGTGGCCTGATTTAGCTATTGAGCTTTGTTCCTCTCCTGAGGAGATAGCAAAAGCTAAGGACTGGCTACAACCTGTTTTAAATCTAACTGACATAAAGATAATTAACGGTAAAGAGCCTCCTGTCTGGAAGGTTTACTTTTATAAAGATGAACCTCAACTCCCACCTTACGCTTCTAACATATTTAGAAAAAATATGTTAACTCCCCATCAGCGCAAAAGAGCTAGGATGATAAAGGACGCAGAACGTTACCCATCTTTATATCGCTCTAGCGACAACAGAATGGTGCCACCGGGGTTAAGCCTAAACATAAATAAGATACCACCTAGGCGTAATCAGAATGCACCTTATTCTCTTCCAATGAATTACTTCTATTCGCCTTTCTTGTAAAAGCATAAACGTCTAACCGTAAGGTAACTTGTTAATTATGATAAGAGAACTTAAGGCAGTTACGTCATCTGCCAATTTAGCTACTAACGACCCAGAACTTCAACAAGAAATTAATCGCACTGAGATTGGGTTTGAACAGTGGTTACCTTACGCAGCTAAAGCCTTTGATCTTTCAACTGAGCTTAAAGATTACTACATAACCGCAGCACCTCTTCTAACAACTGAGATAAGCAACAGAAACGGAGTTGCTTTTCCAAACAATGAAGTTCTTGCTTGGAACCGAGATCTTGGAAGACAAGCATACAAGGGTTGGCAAGGTATGCCTTTGCACGTTGAGCATAAGGCTGATAATCCTAAGGAAGCTATCGGAGTTGTTGCTGACGTAACCATAAAACAAATAAAAGGTTTTAACGGCAGCCGTATTTTAAAGATAGTTGCGCTAGTGGCAGTTGACACAACTAAGAACACTGCTATAACTCACCCTATAAGGGACGGCCTAAGAACCACCTGGAGTATGGGTTGCTATGTTAACCACTACTCTTGTGGCTACTGCGGTGCGCTTGAAGGAAAATGCCAGCACATTGACCCTAAGAAGCCGGTTGAGTTCTACGAAATCGACGGTGTGCTTGTATTTAGAAATGTTCATGGAGTAACACCTTTTGAATTTTCATCAGTAGCTGACCCAGCGTTTCCTGCTGCAATACACAGGCATGATTGGGCTATGGCCTATTAACCGTAGTTTGTAGGAGACATTAGTTTGAATCGCTATAAAGTAAGCATAAACTACAAGGGACAGACAGTCTCCTACGAAACTACAGCAGACAGTGAAGGTAAAGCAAGAGCAAACGCAGCTTCAAGATTAGCCAGTGACGCAAAAGTAACGCCAGCAATAATTATGTCTTTTCTACAAGCACATCCTCTAAGTATAGAAATAAAGCTTTTAAGAAGAGACATAGTTAAGCCTACAGTAAACGACAATAAAAGTTTCTCTGAGCTTACAGAACTAAAAAGAAGAAAAGCTTTTCTGTCAAGAGACCCTGATAACAAAGAAGAAGTTAAGGACATACAAGCGCAGATTCATGAGCTTGAACTCAGGATAAGAAACAACAATTAAAAGAGGCACACATGCTTATAAATTTATCAATTAGAGTAGCACCATCAGTATATCTTTATTACGAGCATATTGCGCAGCTTAACGCTACAGTAGCTAGTCGATTGACCTTGGCCTTAGAAGGCAAAACCTTAGATATATCAAGAACTTCAGAGTACCTAACTGAGCAGCTAAACAAAATTCTAAGAACAGACAGTTCATTAAGTCTGCTACACGGAGTTATAACAACAGACAGGTACTACGTTGAGGAAGATACGGATGAAGGAACACAATCTGGCGTGTCACCCGTCACCTCTATGTTTGTTGAAGTTAGTTTAGATGTTTTACCTCACCTAGCAAACGTTACAAACTGTAGATTACACTAAAAGGTTAGGTATGGAACTTCACGTAGCAAAAAAAGAAAAATTAAAGAGAACTACCGAATCAGTTTTAGACAATGTTATACAAACTACCTTATGCAAATACCCAGTAGACAAGGAACGTTTAACTAACTTAAGAGTTTCAAGTTTTCCTTTTTGCCCAGTAAAATGGTTCTTAGGTTTACCAACTTCTACTGCTAAGACTCGGGAGCAAGGCTTTCACTCAACGTTTTTTACAGAAGTAGGGACTACCGTACATACGGTAATTCAGAACTATTTAAAAGAAAGCCCCTACGTTGTGCGTGATTGGATCTGCTCTGACGCTAAGTGTAAACATCGACATGAATTTCAGGTAAAGCCAGATAAGTGTGAAGAGTGCGGTAATCCAAATTTTAACCACGCTGAGCATAAGGTTAAAGCTGGAGTTATTGTTGGTCACATGGACGACTCAATCTTAGTAGCTAGAAAAAAGATAAGGCCAATTGACTACAAGACTACTGGAAAATCCTCAGTATCCGCAAAAGGTAAACTTCCACATAAATCTAACGTTAAGCAGCTTGAAGCTTACGCAGCAATTAAAAAGAGTCAAGGTTACGACATTGACGGGTGGGATTTAGTCTATATAGTAAGAGACTCAGCTAAACCTGTTTACATATCTTGCGAAAGCTACTACGGACATTCTTTTGAGGTTGAGTACCCAAAGATTATAAAAAGAATTAAAAAGTACGTTAAAGACTACAAGTTTGTTTCTTCTTTAGACAGCCGCGATCAACTAGAAGATTTAGCAGATCTTCGGCATAGAAAGAAAGCAGGGGAGGATAAAGGTAGTTGCGGTTACTGCCCTTACTCTGAGCTTTGTTTAGATAAAAAAGCTATTCTAGCACATCTTAATTCCACCTTTACTAAGGTAAAGCTAAAGTTACCAATAATCCTCGCTAAAGCTTAGCCTATCAATATAACACCTCCTCGCCCCTAGCAGACGCCTTAGCTAAATAAGGTAGTTTTCTAGGGGTTCTTTTTTGCTCTCCACAATTTTATCGTGTAGGCTGTTTGATTTTTGAACTCTACAATTTTATGAATGTGTAATGTGGTTTTACCCATTATAAACAGCCTACCATAAAACGTAGGTAGATTATTAACTTAAAGGTACGAGGTCTAGTAGATGCAAACTAACGAAAAGGCGCGTGCTGTTACAGCAGCAGTACGTGGCAATTCTGTGTTAGTCTACGCAGCAGGTAACGTTGAGGAGCTTCTTAAAGCAGATCATGCTTATAAGATTCTAAATAAAAAAGAATTTAGCTCCTTTAAATGCCAGGACTGCGGAACGCACATGCACGCTGTAGCTTCAGTTAACCCAGAACCTTTCTGTGTTACCTGCGGCTCTGAAAAGGTTGAGCACGTGACAAACAAGAAACTACCGGCTACTGCTGCTTTAGTGTCTGATAAGGAAATCGCTAGTGTCGTTTGCCCAAGTTGCAATCTACACAACGTTGTCCAATCAAACGTGCTAAAAGCATCAGCTGGTGATCTTCATTGTTGTGGTTGTGGCTCTCATTTAACCGTAGCTGGTTACGAAGAACTTCCTGAGGCTGAGATGTCAAAGGATGCTTGTAAATCAGCAGACGATGTAGACACTCTTAATGAGGAAGACGCAACGATGACCCAAGAAGATAACTTCCCAGTTGTTGACGAGGAGTTAACACAAGATATTGAAAATCTAACTGAGGACATGACTGTATCAGAAGAAGGTTTTGACGACCAAGACATGTTAGCTCTTTCTTCAGAAGAAGAGACTATGGAAATGGACACAGATTTAGAAGACTTTGACGAAATGGCAGATGAAGATAACGCAGACGAGGTAGCTGAGTCTTTCAGCGAAGGCGAGTCGTTTATGGACATGACTGCTGGTGACGAGGAAGAAGAGCTAGGTAACGAGCTCATTGAACCTTTAGCTGAAGGCGAACCTTTAATGGAAGCCATCGACATGGACAATACTATTGAGTCCTTGTCGTTTGTAGTAAAAAGCAATCGCCTAGTAGCCATGAAAGGTTTTTACGCTATTGCAACAGCCTCCCAACAGTCAGCTGGCCGCAACGCTGACATGCTAGGCACCCCGGAGTTCGAACAAGCCCTGCGCATTCAAGCTTCTAAGGTCGGTTTGAGAAAAGCCCTTGCTCAGTTTGGTTTTCAACCGCTTAAAGCAAAAGCCGTGGATACCGCAGTTATTGCTCGTAAGACAGTAGAAGCTACAGTGAAAGCACAGAACGAGATGGAAGCACAGAGAAGAGTGTTTTCTGATTGTTTAGCACTAGCCGCAGTTGGTATGTCTCGCAACGTTTGGAAAGCTCAAAAAAATGAGTTGAAGGCCTCTGTAGAAGCAGCACTTCAACAATTTGGTGTGCGTAACCCTAAACGAATCACTGCTAACTTGTTTGCAGAAAAAGGTTTGGAGTACACTAAGTCGCTAGTTGAGGTTGCAACTAAGCTTTCAAAGATGAGTTCTCAAGCACGCAAAGAGTACGCTGACATGCTTGACTTGGTTGATGAAGAAGATCAAGTAGATCTTCTTGAAGAACAAGTTGAAGTTAACGCTGAGAATAACGACGATATGCCTATGAATGATTATAGTTTTGAGTCAGCTGAAGATATGGCCGACGACGAACTTATGGATTTGGCTGAAGAAGTAGAAAGCGTAACTTCAAGGTTTGTTACTACTGCTCACCCAGTGCAAGCTAAAAAGCAAAACAGTACAGCTGTGACGGCAAACGCTATCTTAGCTGGCACTGCCCCTTTAAGATTTAATGTTTAATAAGGATATCTCAAATGTCTATTTATCACCCTCTTTCATACCACGTTCGTTCCACCGAAATGCCTTTGGCAGCAGGTGCAACTCTTACTGCTGATGGCCAAGCTTTGGTTGGCAGCATGGTTAACGGCGTTTTCGGTGTTGGCCCCTCAACTGGTGCTGGTGGCGAAAAGTTTGTTGGCTTCTTGACTGCTCAAGTTTCAGCAGCTCCTTTCCAAGAACAAACTTCTGTTAAAGTAGAAACCGTTACTGTTAACGGTGGTGGCGTAGCTACATTGGCTTTCACCCCCTTGGCTGGAACTGTGCTAGTTTATAGCGTAACCGCTGGTGCTGTAGTTGCTGGCCCTTACACTATCGTAGGCAAGACTATTACAGGTTTGACAGCAGCCGCTGTTGTAACTATCACTTACTCTTATGCTTTGACTGTTAGCCAATCAGTTGCTATGTTGGGTAACGTACAACCTTCAGGTTACGCTGGTTTGTACATTAGCCAAGCGGGTGTTGCTCAAGAAGGTCGTATTTACACTAATCAGTTTGACTCAGCAGCTAACTGGGCAGCAGCTACAGGCGTTAAGCTTGCAGCAGGCGGTAAGGTTACTGACCAAGCTGGCGCTGGCGTAGCAATTAACGCTATCATAGTTCAGATCCCCTCAGTAGACTTCCCTTTCTTGGGTCTTGAGTACAGCGCGCTGTAATTAAACGCTTCTACCAAAGTTTAGAATTTATTATAGGACTAATCAAATGACTTTCAAAATGAAATCAAAGCAGCCAGTTGTTGCTTCTTCCGATTACCGCATTAACAGCGGCAAACTTGGTCAAAAGCGTGAGCGTGCTATCGCCTCTAATGGTGAGATCAACGCTCATAACAAGAAAGACTTGTTAGTTAACAGCCACGCCTTGATGCAAGCCTCCGCTGACGGTTCTGTAGTTACCGACAGCCAAGTTGAACAAGCTCAAAAGCTGCAAACCAACCGTGAGTTGATCAAAGCTGCATTTAACGACAAAGAAGCACACCGTGTTTTAGGTGAGCGTATGGCTGACGAAATCTACGTGACCTCAAATCGCAAAGGTTTTGCTCGTCGCTTCTTGAATCGTATTGAATTAAAACAAGGTGATATTCCTCGTTTCCCAGTACGTAAAAAGAACGTAACTGCATTCTTGACTACTGGCCCCACTAAGGTAGAAACAGAAGTAGTTACTGACCGTTACATGCTGCCAGCGGAAGTTGAAATTCGCGCACGGCCTTTTGTACCCCAAGTTGAGATCAACCAGTCTAACTCTGACGTATTGGAAGAAAAATACGTTGAAGCTTTGGAAGCCATTATGGTAACTGAAGATCGTTACTGGTACAACATGAGCAAGATGACCATCGGCGTAGACAACAATCAGTCTATCGTTTCTGGTACTCTAAATCCTTTGAGCTTAATGAGCGTTCGGCAGCAAGTTGCTCAGTGGGGCCTAAAGGCAGCTTACTGTTTGATGGCTTCTGACTTGTTCATCGACATCGTTGGTGACGCTTCCTTTATCCAAGCTATTGAACCAGTTGCACGCCATGAGCTAGTTATGACTGGCCAACTTGGTGTTCTTTACGGTATGACTTTGATTAGCGAAGCCTATCGCCATCCAGAGCATAAGGTACTGTCCGTAGGTGAGTTCTGCGTAGTGTCTGATCCTTTGACACACGGTGCTTACTCTGACCGCGGCGGCGTTGACTCAGTGCCTATCGACGGCGTAACTGAGCGTATCGCTGGGCGTGGTTGGTTGTTGAGCGAATCCGTAGCATTTAGTATTGCTAACGCTCGCTCCGTAAGCTGGGCCCGTAGAGTTTAATAGCTTAAAGGTCTAAACGGTGGTGTTTTAATTACACCACCGCCCCAAACTTAGTTTAGCTCAAAGGATTAAAAATGTACAATCGTTCATTAGACTTACTGGCGATTGCTCTTGCTAAAGTAAAAGCTGGTCGTGTAACCGAAGCAGCTCACTTTTTGTCAGAAGCCGCAGCAGACGGCTCTGCGTCAGTAGCAATCAATACTATTCTTGCTGCCAACAAGAAAAAGAAAACCAAAGCTAAAAAGAAAGCTAAAGCTGGATTTGACTGGCCTTTCACCGCAACTGCTAATGAAGAAGAGTTGTGTGATCTGACTGAAGACCCAATGCTTGTTGACCTTGATCTTCAAGACGATATGCTTGCTGAAATGTCAGGCATGGAAGAAGACGAAGACATGATGGAGTTTGCACAGGAAGACTGCGTTGAACTTTCATCTGACGACGAAGAGGAAGACGATGATGCTGACGAGGAAGAAGCTGAAGAAGGTAAAGCTTCAGCAGCGCTAGCTCAGGCTAGATCCTTGCAAGCTAAGGCCGCAGCCGCTTACAAGGCAGCTAGAGCAAAAGTTCAAAAAGCTGAACTTATGATGCAAGATCTTGAACCAGAAGCAGTTGGTGAAGACGAGCGTGTAGTACCTCAGGTTGACGAAGTTACTCCTGAGAAACTTGGTGCAAATAAAACTACAGCCTCTCGTTTGGCTAGAGCTTTGCGTAACGTCCAAGCAGCAAATCGTAAGTAATAGCTAACGTTGTTAGTCCTGGGTAACTAAATTTAGTTACCCAGTAAACCTATCAGGTTACGTATGTCAACTTTTTCAGGCAATCAGTCGAACAGAACTAATTCAGCTAAATCTGGTCTTAACCTAACTCTTGATCCAGTAGAGACTTTTGTTTTTGCTGGGCTACAAAAGAAAATTTTAGAAGTTTTTGAAACCAAAGCTGTTTGGGTAACTTCGTCTGACAAGAATAAGGCTCTAGAGAAACTATTTGGTAAACAAGGGTTAGACACAAGCAACCAGAGCTTAAGATATCCGCACGCCTTTCTAACACTTCAAAGGTTAGCAAAAGCTGAAAATAGAGGTAACTCAAAAGCATTATCATTAGCAGGTTTAAATACTGTAGCTATGGTAAACGATCAGAAGCGGTCGTTTAGAGTAAAGCTTAGGCCAACAGACATGTCTGTTAAACTAGAATTTGTGACAGATGACTATCGAAAAGTTTTGCAATTTGCTAACACTTGGAGTTTTGCGGGTGATAACGGGTGGTTAAACTTTAATGTCCTTTACGGTGGATCTGTGTTTGCTGTAAGTAGCTTTTTAGACACAGAGGTTACCATACCGGAAAAAGAAGCAGACTTAGGTAATGTTCAAGAGTACAGAGTAGAAGTTAATCTTATTGTCCAAGGTTATCTATCATTTGCTACTGCTATTGAGCAGCAGATAGTTGACACGGTAGTTGAAGAAGGTTTGCTAGCGCCTAAAGACTCTTCGGACCCTAATGCGCCTACAACAGACTTTCAAATAGAAAACTCTTCAGTTATCTGGTCTTTTGCTTCAACAGACCCAAGGTAAACAAAAAGGAGACTGAGGTCACATGAGTTTCAACACAGTAAAAAGTCTAATTATTAACCTTGGCTTGTTTCAAGGTGACAACAATGTTAGGCGGAATATAGGGGCGTACAGTGTAAACTACGCTACCGCTGAAAATCAAAGAACACAAAAGGTAGAGCAGGATTTACCTGCAGGCACAAGCGTAACCTTCAACTTAGGATCTACACTAGATACAAGTGTTACCGTACTGCGTGTGTCAAACAGAGTGCGAGTTGACTATACCCTTAAATCACTTGGGTCTGGGTCTTTAGTACGACCAGCTGACGTTGAGATTACAGCGTACGTTAACCGACTTTTAGTTATCGACGATAACGTAGGCGAGCTGGTAATAACCAATGATAGCTCACCAGCCGTAACGTCTTCAATTTTCTTTACCCAAGGATAACTTTATGAGTAACAACTCTCAATTTATTAAAGGCAGCGGGGACTCTGAGAAAAAACAAACTCAAGGTTCCGTCACCCAAACAAACCAAAGTAACTCAGCAAAGCAACAGTTTCAATCAGCCGCGCAAGAAAGACTGGTTTTGACTAATCGTGGAGCTCATACACTAACAGTTCCAATCTATAATCCTGAAACCGGTGAAAAAGACTTTGTGTTTTCACAGCCAGGTGGTAAACCAAAACTTAAGGAAGGCTGGGTAGTAGATAACGTCTACGTTGTTCGCCATCCTGAGCTAGTAGCTAGAAAAATTTAAGGAGAACACTAAATGGCTGTTTTAGCAAGGCGCGCATCGGACGTGCGTATCCGAGAAGTTAACTTTTCCCAAACAATTGCTCAAAACGCAAATGCTATTGGCGCAATGGTTATGGTATCAGCGCAAGGCCCAGTAGGTCCTAGATTTTATTCAAATCCAGAAGATTTCCTTTTTGCCTACGGCAACCCAAATGCCGCAATTTCTTTTGATCACTATTGCGGTTTAGACTACTTCAAAGAAGGTAACGGACTGTGGGTTAACCGAGTTGTTGAAACGGACGCTCGTATGGCCGCCGCTGTTATCCTTTTAGACTCAGTTGGTAACACAGTAATCAGATCTATTCCAGGTGGCATTAGTTTACTTGAGCTTACGTTCCCTAACTGGGATACTTATGTTGGTCTAGGCGAAACCGCTTTGTACGTGGTGTACCCAAAGCTTGGTCCTGGTTCTTTTGCAAATACTTATGCACTTAACCTTACCACGCCAAACCTGAACCCCCCGTCGGCTGTATCAGGTAACGCGACGCCGTCAGGGACTGGTTCAATTATGGCTGGTACGTATGTTTACCAGGTTAGTGCTCTTTCTTCCGATGGTTCAGAGACTTTAGCTAGCGTTCCAGCTACAGTTATTATCAGCGCCTCTTCCTTGACGCACACTATTACCTTGTCTTGGCAAGCAGTTGACAGCGCGGTAGGATATAGAGTATACGGTCGTGATAGCACTGGAACCCTTGGTCTTTTAGAGACCGTAGGTGGTTCAGAAACAACCTTTATTGACGATGGTTTAACTGTACCAGATCTAACAAAGCAACCTACAAACTCTATTATGGGTTTAGGGCAGCTATCAACTAAATTTACGCTAAACGTTTACGATCTGTCAATTAGCACTGGAACGCCCCTTGAGTCTTTCCCTTGCACCACAGACGATAACGTAGACGAGACTGGTGCTCAAACTGAGATCAGCCAGAAAGTAAATCCGTTTTCGCTGTACATCGGCATAATGTCAAACGTTCCAACGTTGCTCGAAACTCCAGTTCTTAAGTCTGTTAATACTAAGGTTAGTTTATCTGGCGGAATGTCTGGTTCAGCACCAACTATTGGAACAATTAACCAAGGCTTTAACACGTATATCAATAAAGCTCAGTATGTTATTGACTCTTTTATAAACAGCGGCCGCTCAGTCCCAGCAATTCAGCTTAACATCGACAGAATAGCTCAAACTAGGAATGACTCTGTTGCTCTGTTGGATGTACCCTCAACGCAACAGACATTTAGTGCTTCAGTTGACTACAGAAATGTTCAGTTGAACCTTAACAGTTCTTATAGCGCCTTGTTTGGTCCTGATCTTCTTGAAAGTGACCCAATCAATGGTAAGTACCTGTTTATTCCACCTTCAGGTGCTATGGCAGGCTTGATGGCACGTACTACTAGAGTAGCAGCGCCTTGGTTCTCCATTGCTGGTCTTAACCGTGGTTTGCTATCAGTGCTAGACGTTAGGTTTACCTACGACGATGGCCAAGCAACGCAGCTTTACAATGCTCAAGTTAACTACATGAGAAAGTTTATTGGTCAAGGCATAGCTATCTGGGAACAGAGCACGCTAAGTGCTCAGCCAAGTGCTCTGCAATTCCTTAACGTTCGTGTACTTTGTAACGTTATTAAGCGTAGTGCTTACAACTACTTGCTTTATGGTCTGCAAGAGCAAAATGACGATATTCTAAAGTTGCAGCTAGTCAACGGGTTTAAAGAATACCTAGACACCATTAAAGCAGGTCGAGGTATTTTTAGTTACGACATTATTTGCGATGCTCGTAACAACCCACCAGCTTTGGCTAACTCTGGTATTTTGGCTATTGCGATTATCATTGTGCCAATCTTAGCAGTTCGTGAAATTCAATTGACCTTAGGTATTTCAAAACAAGGTTTGCAAATTTCTGAAGGCCTTATAGCCTCGTTGTAACACAGTCAGCTCATGGCTAAATAAAAGCCATGAGCTTAAAGCTTAATTCGGTTTATACTGAGCTAATAACTTTCCTAATGAGGAATAAGAAATGCCTAACAGAGTTTCCTTAAATGACTTGCAGGCAACCCTTGACCCACAAACAACTTTTGATTGGGCTCTTTGGTTGCCTACAGTCCCAGGTACCTCCTTTACTACAAAGGACTTTACCTTTCGCTGTACAACTACTAACGTTCCTTCGCAAACACACGAAGATTTTTTAGTTGAAACGCACGGCCAGCAGTTTCAGTACCCAGGTAGAGTAACTTGGGATAAAAAGTTAGACGTAACTTTCTTTGAAACCCGCGACGGCATTGCACGTAATCTGATGCTTGATTGGTTAAAGTATATTAGAGATTCTTTTAACAACACCGGTTCTTACCGCGATCAATTTTCTGTTAGGGCTGAGATGAACCTATACGATGCCCCAGGCAACATTACTAAGCGTATTGAACTGTGGAAGTTTTATCCTTTGTCAATTGGTCAAGCTACATTAGATCAATCGTCACAGGTACTTACTTATCAGTGCTCCTTTTCTTTTGACCGTACTCTTGACATAGCGGTGTAATATGAAAAATATCTATAACGTTAAGATAGTCAGTAGCACTGGCTCAACCGTTAAAAAAGTAGTTAAAGCTAGCTCTCTAGCAGCTGTGGAAGCTAAGTACGGTTGTAGTCTAATAAGTGCTAAGTTACAAGAGTTTTCTAAAAAACAACAAGCTAACAAAAAAGAACCCAAACAACAATGGGAAGTCTTGTTTAAACTTCTGTACGAATTTAAGGATCTCTTGGATCTAGAAGCAACTGACATTTTTGCTGACGCCCTGTACGAAGCTAAACATTTTAAAAAGGTAATCAGCGATAAAGACAAAATTTTTATTGAGGATGGCTTAAAAGAAGCTATAAAACTTTTTAAAGAAGCTTACAGTTCTAAAAAAGCGGGAGATAAGATCTTAGCTAAGTTAGCTTTAAAGGCTGAAAAAATTGCGGAGTGGAAAAAATGAAAAACGTCTATAACGTAGTAGTTGCAACGTCAGAAGGCACCAAGGTTAAAAAGGTAGTAACAGCTTCTTCAATTAAAGCAGTTGAGGCTAAATACGGAGATGATCTTAAAAGTGTTGAGGTTGCGTCTTACGCTACTAATCTACGTTTACTAAAAGCTCTGGTATCAACGTATAAGGCTGCCTCAGAAACCTTTGCTGCAATTCACAAGCACTTAGCAAAACAACTTGCTGAAGCTGAAAAGTCGAAAGATGAGAAAGCAGCTGAAGCCTTCTTAGCTACCGTAGTTAATACAGCTATTGAAGTAAAACCTGATAGTTTTAACTATCTTGAATCTGACGCTAAGAAAGTATTGAGAGGTTTGTCTAAAGTTAAGTTGTAAGCTTTTGAGGCTTTGTGCGACGTATCTCCTACGCACTCAGCCTCCCGGAGAGGTTTTCCTCCTTTTGACCTCTCCGGTCCTACTACCCTTTCTACATGCTTTGGGTTAACAAGCATAGTTATTTGCGCACAGCCGCCGTCAAAATATCTAAAAATTCCCCTCAAAATTAATAAACTTGTAAAGGTCATTTATGGCTGATTTAATAGGCACACTTAACGACGGTGCTTGGGCCGCTGTACAGTCAGTTCTGGGCGGTAGATCTCAGGGATCTGTTAACAACGTAGGAAACTTTATTCGCAAGGTTTCTGAAAACTTTAGCATAAGTCGTAGATTAGGCGAAGCTTACTCAAGACAAAATGTATTAGAGGTTACAGGTAACCGTGGTGACCCTGTTACTAACCTAGACTGGATAGCCGTAGTTGTAAATAAAAATCTAAGCTTAAACACTACACTACCTTGGTTTTTTATAGACGAAATAACAACACCCGCCTTTACAGTTGAGATAGAAGAAAAGTTCAAGTATGGTTCCTACGTAAAGTATGCAAAACATGCTAAAGTTGACTCAGCAGCTATAAAGGTATACTCAGAAGTTAACGGAACAGCTTTTAACTTTTGCAACGATTGGGTAAGAGCCATTTATCGAGACGACAATCTATACCAGCTTCCGTCTTTGTACAAAAAAGACATTTACATTTACATTTTGGATTCAACCAGAAACATCGTAGTTGATTTTAAGCTCTTAGGTTGCTTCCCAACATCTTGGGACGCTTATACCTTAGACAGTCAGGCAGCTAGACCTCTAGAGACTAACTTGCAGCTTTCAGTTGATTCTTACCGAATGAACTATGACTCAGACCCAAAAAGTATTGTTAATAACATTAATAGAACCTTAGGCGGTGTTCTAACGTCTGCTACGTCAACAGCAATATCGTCAGTCACCGGCCTAGTACGTAATTTTTTCTAAGCTAGTGTTAAAAAGGAGAGCAGAGTGACCAACCCAAAGATAAATCTAAACTTTCCTGTTGCAGGGGAAACCCCAAGCAAACAGACGTGGAGTTTTAACAGTGCAGAAGACTTTGCAGAAGATGTTCTTGCGCCAAAAGGTATTCAGCCAGGCCTTACACCTCAACAGGTAAACCTTACTCAGCAGTTTAGAGATCAAGCTACTCACGTAGTTCAGGTAGCAAATTCTAGTGCACCTGAGGTAGTTTACGGGCTGTCTCATGTGCTAACTGACGCAGAGAGGGGTTCTGAATACTACTCGGTTGGCCTACCATCTGACTTTTATTTTTACCCCTTTAAAACCTTGTCTGTAAAACAAGTAACTGGAAGACAGCAAGCTAAGTTTAGTAAAGCAGCTGCTGAAGAAAACCCAAGATACCTTGTTGAAGGTGTTAGTTCAATGTTAGGCGACGGTGTTAGTGCTTACTCTCTAACACCTCAAGACTTCTTCTGGCTTTTGTACTGGATTCTGTTTTCGTCTTACCCTGACCGAACTGTTAGAACCGTCGTTCAGTGTACGAACCCTGAGCACGTAGCCAAGGTTAAAAACGGGGAGCTAGAAGCCCATAGCTTATCTCAGCTTCATGAGTACAAACGCCCAATCATGAGTGAGACCAATCTTGACCTTGAGAAGGTAAAGAACTTTAGAGCGCCTCTTTTGGCAGAAAAGGGCTTAAAGTTAAAGCCCTTTACTATGAAGGACGCCATTGAGTGGGAAGAAAATTTCTCAAACGCTGACTCTGAAGCTTACTATTTAGCTGAGCTTGCCGTAAACCTAGACGGGGGTACAATCGAAGAACGAATGGAGATTGTTGCTGGGCTAAGTATCATGGAAATAGAAGAAATAAAATCTTGGCGTGACATTAGTAGCAACTACGGTGTTGACGCTAAACTTAAGAGTACTTGCAAGGAGTGTGGCGCTGTTACAGAGGTTTCGATCTCTGTTTCAGCGCATGATTTTCTTTAATGTCGTAGACCAAGACTATCTTAACAACGCAACTGCTTTAATAGCTAGAGTCCTTCACGTTCTTATTGACGCTGACACTATGCTTATGAGTAGACTAATGGTGCTTGTTAAGATAGCAGAAGCTTTAGACAAAAAGAATAACAGCTAACCTAGTTTAGGATGTGTGTATGAGCAACAAGATCACTGGAGACTACGAAAAAGAAATCAAAGATCTCATGTCAGTAGAAGAACGTGATCTTGTTTCTTTTTCTAATACCTTTGACGAAAAAGCTAAGGCTTTAACAAGAAAAGCGTCTAAGTCCGGGTACTCTGAGATAGAGAAGGCTGTTGCAATCTTTGTTAACGAGTACAGCAGTAAGATACGTGACGAGCTTACCCGCTTCCAAAAAAGAAAGGTAGCGCTTGACAGTAAGTTATTAGTCATAACAAAAGAGTACGAAAGAAACAAAAATGACGCAGCAAAGCAGGAGCTTCAAAATCTCAAAGAGGAGATTGAGGACGCTCTAAAAAAGAACGCGGACAAGCTTGAAGATCTGACCTTAGAAATAGCTGAAAATGCGCAGGTTATGGAAAATCAGCTTATCGAAGATCTAAATCTACAAAACTCTAAAGTAGTTAAACAACTTGTGCGTAATGAGCGCAAGAGCGCTATCAATGAATGGTTTTCACTTCGTAAAGAACTTAAGCTGGACGATAAAAAAGATAGAGTAAAAGGGTTAGAGAGGCAGTTAGAGGTATTAAGCAGCACTGGAGGCAACGAGGAGCTGAAAAGAGAAATCCTCATGGCTTTGGCTGCCAGCAAAACCTTTCAGTTTAAGAAACTTCAAAATCTTGAAAAATCAATTGAAGAAAAAGTAAGTAGCTTAGACAGCGCGGTTTTAAGAAACACTTTAGAACAGGCCAAAACTTACAAAAAGGTTTATGGTCCTATTGAAGGTTTTCTAAAGAGAGCGTCAGAAGCTGCTGCTGAAAAATCTAAAGAGGCTTACTTTGCTGTTGCTGACAAGGCTGGTATTGGGCCACTAACCTTAGGTAATCTCACAAGGTTAGTAGCTACTACGTCTAAAGGTTTAACGACAGTTACAAAAACTGCTTATGGCTTAGCTGAGGCTGTAGCGCTAAGCAGGCAGGCTGCTAAGCTTAAAGACTCTTCACTAGAGGAGGTAGACGATCAAAAATACTTGTCGTTGGGGCCTAGCTCAAACAAAGATCAAGATGACGAAAGCAAGGTTGTAAGAAGTCCTTTAGCTATACGTGACGTTCTTAACTTAGAAGAGACCGAAGAGTTTGCCGCAAAAAGAGAAGAAAAGCTTGCTAAGGCTAACAACCAACCTAAGGTTGAACAAAAACCTAAACCTAAACCTCAACCGCTAAGTTTAGCTGTATTCCCTAAGACGTTAGTAAACAAAGACCAAGAAGACGAAAGCAAGGTTGTAAGAAGTCCTTTAGAAGGCATGACGGAAAGCTCATATCGAAGACAAGAGCTTCAAGCTTTAAATAAAATAGCATCAACGTTAACTAAGGCACCAAAAGGCTATAACAGTGGATTAAACTTAGGTGATATTTTTTCTAAAGCTGCTAGTTTTGTTCTTGGTGGAACCTTACTTAGCAAAGTTTGGTCTGCGTTAAAGAAAATGGTAGGTGTAGATCTTCCTTGGCTTAACAAAGGGGCTAAACCTCCGATCCCTGTGCCAGGTAAAAAAGGTCCCGTTGTAGGATCTAAATTACCTAAACAAGGAAACGATAGTATCCTCAGTAAGACAAAGTCCTTGGCAAAAGGCGCCGGAAGTATAATAAAAAGTATTCCGATACTAGGTAGCCTCGCAGCTCTTGGGTTTACAGCTTACGATCAGTACACCACACGTACTGATGAAAGCCTACCTGAGAAAGAAAGAAAAGAGACTGCAAACTCAAATCTAGCTTCTGCTGGTGGTGGGTTTGTTGGTATGGCGGCAGGAGGTGCTGCTGGTGCCGCGTTAGGTACGATGGTAACTCCTGTTATTGGTACAGCAATAGGTGGAGTTGTGGGGTCAGTTGCTGGGCTTGTAGCTGGTGAAAAGGTTGCTCGGCTAGCTTATGACTCTCGCAATAAGTTAGCAAGCAAGCTTGACACCTTGGCTAAGCAAGCTGATAAAACCTTTGGTACTAGCTTATCTAAGGTTACTGCTGATCTTGGAATGTCAGTAGCTCCAGTGAATGAGCAACAAATTGAGAAGCCTAACTCAGAGAAACCTCTGGTAATTGATAGACCAGTAGACCAAATGCTCAACGAGCAGCAGCCTAAACAGTCTTCAGCTAGACCCACAAACTCAAGGCCCGCTAAGCCTCAAGCTAGTTCTCCCATTAAACTGGGTAGCGTTCAGCCTGAACGAAACAAGCAATCAAGCACACTAAAAGAAGTATTTACGGTTGGCTCCGGTGTAGACTTAACTGGTGTAAACCCCGTTGTTCAAAATAACCTTTTGGCGATGGGTAGAGAGTACACGAGTATGACTGGCAAAAAGCTGCAAATTAATTCTGCGTTTAGATCAAGAGCTAAGCAGGAAGAGCTACGCAAACGGTATGGTTCTCGCGCAGCGCCCCCGGGAAGATCTTTACACGAGTTTGGTTTAGCTGTTGATTTACAGCCAGCTCAAGTTGATACACTAGCCTCAAAAGGTATGCTTAAGAAGTACGGCTTTGAACGGATTAGCGGAGCTAACGAACGACAGCATATTCAGGTTGCAGGCTCAAGTATCCCTGCAAGACGAGCTGGCTTAGTCTCAGGTGATTTTATGCCTGAAGACAAAACTGGTGGCTCAAAGCCTGACATGCCGGTTATAGCGCAAAGCCCAGAGTCTATAAAAAACACTGCAAACAGCTCAGTAGTTCCTATTAAAGCAAAGGACGAAGTTCAACTTGCTAGAGCCAACTCTGCTGATTCAAGTGTGCAACAGCCCACCCAAAGAGCAGTTAACAAAACTACTGGTAGTTCTCAACAGCAAAACACAAGAGTAGCTTCGCAGACAACGAGCCAAACGCAGAAGATTAGCGTTAGTAACTTCCCAACTTTTGCGTATAACGACGGAGCGTTCTTTGCCATGAATCTTGGAGCTTTAGGATGAACAGGATAAAAGGAATGGCTGTTGCAAGAAACCCTAACCACGGTGCACGTAGCAACCAGCTACGTCAATGGGTTTTTGCTATTAAAACTGCTGTTAAGAGCAGAGAGTCGTTCTTAGATAGTTCTGCTCGGCAGGCTTCGTACAGTAAAGGTGCATTTGCAGCGTCTTCGGTAATTAAGTTATTATTCTTAGGTGCCGCAGCAGTAGGTAGTGTGTTTACATTAGGGGCTGCGGTAACAAAGTTAAAGGATTTTTTTACTTCAGAAGATGTTGTTGACCCAGAACAGTACATAAGATCACCAGAGAGCCTAGATTTAAATTTACCTGAACAAACTCCTACTGAAGACTCAGCGTTAGGCGTTCCTCAAGCTAGCCAAGACAAAGGTAAAGACGAAGCAGGTATATTTGCTAGACTATATGATAGCATAGCAGGTAAGATTAGGGAAGCAGTTAAGGATAGAAATAAGCCTGAAGAAAAACAAAAAGAGCAAGAAGATGAGGAAGTACCTAAAAAAGTACAAAAGGTTCCTAAGCTTCTTAATCTTAAAAACCCTAAAGATAGGTCTAAGGCCGAGATCTATAAAGCAGCTGTTAAATTTGGTATTGACCCTTCGCTACTTCTTGGTATCTCAGAAAAAGAAACAGGCGGCTCATTTGATCCAAGACAACGAGCGGTAGTTGCAAAGGGAATAGTTAACACAGCCACTGGCCTCTTCCAATTCACCGACGCAACGTGGTACGATTACGTTAAAAAGTACGGTAAAAAATACAACATTACAATAAAGGATCGTTACAATACTAGAGCACAAGCCATAATGGGCGCCCTTTACGTAAAAGAGTCCATTGAGCTAGTTGAGGGTATGAACATACCCCAAGAAAAAGCTGTTTACGCTGTACACGTTTTAGGTAAAGGTGGCGCAAGGTACTTCTTCTCAAAACTTAAAGAAAATCCTAAGGCTAACGCCCCTAAGCTGTACGAGCAGGAGGGAAGAGCCAATGTCCCAAGAGGTAACCCTGGACTGTTCTACAACGATGGATCAAAAAGAACCCAACCTAGAACTTTGCAAGAGGTACTAGATAAAGGCTTCGGTTCAGTTGCTAAAAGAATTGAGAAGTACAAGGTCTTTGACGAGTATTCAAAAAATGAGAAAACTCCGCTTGAGATTAAAAAACCGGAGGTATTGGGCAATTTAGAATCTATTAGGCAACCTAGCTACTCCTCAGTCTCAAGTCCAGTAATTCTTGAGGGTAGTGCAAGCGCTGAAAGCACAACTAGTTCTGTTAAGGTAAGTTCGGTTATGCCACAGTCTGTAGACAGCCAAGACAATAAGCCAGTTGTTTTGTCGGTTAAAAGCATAAAGCCGCCCGCAAAAGAAATTAGAACCATATCAAATTTACCTTCGGTAGCTGAAGTTTCAAAAGTTACAGCTAACCCGTTTGTCTTAGATATGCCTCAGGACTACTACAGAAATTCAAACAACAGAACGTTAGTACAAGGGTAAAAACCTATGTCAGTATTCAACAGAATTAAAAAGTCGGTAACTCCCGCCTTCAATCAGCTTGTGGCTGATACTTCAACCAACATAGTAGGAAGATTAGGTGATTCAATAGGTCGGGCTGCTTCATCAGCTTTAGGGGGAGTACAGCAAGCAATAAACGCAAGCCAGCAAGATAGTGAAACTTACTATAAGGTGTACATTAGCGCGCAGGTTGGCGACCAATATATCTTTTTAGTAGCTGACTGCCCCTCAGAGTTTAGCTTTGGTTCTCAAATAGAATATGAAACCCCTTATCAAAACTTTGTTGAGGACAAAATCCCAATAGCAAGTGAGGCTTCAAAGTTTTTTGGCACTAAGCTACTAACTCAAGCACTAACCGCTAAAATTTGGTCTGGTGCAGCCGACACAGTTATTCAGCTACCCTTAGTATTTCACGCAGTACAAGACGCTGATGAAGACGTTCTAAAACCTTTAGCTCAGCTAATGTTTTTGTCAATGCCACGAGAGGAGGTGCGGGGAGGGTTTCTTTCCTCACCTGGTCCTCAGTTTGACATAGAAGCGTTAGCCAACGTGGTTGGTAAAGGTGCAAACGCAACCATTGACCTAGGTAAATCTTTTGGTAGCGCTTTAGGGAGAGCTACAAACGAGAACACAAACTTAGGTACGTCTTTTGTAGATACCGCAAAACAAGTCTTTAACGGAAACGTAGATTTAGGTGCGGCTATTTCAAAAGGCGCAAGAGCTTTTGCTAACGGAGTTAACGCAGTTAATCCTGCTATTGCAGCATTGTCAAACGGTTTAGCTTCGTCAGTTAAAAATCCTATATCTCTAAGAATAGGAAATTTTCTTCAGCTTGACAGCGTGGTTATTGAGAACGTGCAGCAAACCCACACAGTAAACCCTGTTGGTGACCTCTACGGTCAATCGTCTGGTATAAACTCAAAGGTTGCCGTGGAAGTAACCTTTAAGACCTTCTACACGCTAACACAAAGAGATATTCTACAAATGCTTATACCGGCTGCAAACGGCAGAGCACCAAAAACCGCAGCAAAGATAAACGAGCTAACAGGCTAAAGGTAATTAAGTATGGCTTCCTCAATTTATGACTGCGAAAACTATTTAACCTTAACGGAGAGTGACAATGAACGGTGGGACATATATGATGCTGCTTTTAAAAATCTTAGATATTTGGTTCCGGCGTCAAAAACTATTGTCCTAACTTCTGCTGATAGCGCAAACTTGCCTGGAATAGCAGCAACTTACTTAGGCTCAAGATTTCTTTGGTGGGCTCTTTTAGCTTATAACGGACTTTACGACGCTATTGAAGACGTAGGCCCCGGAGTAACCTTAAACATACCTGACCCAGCTGCGCTAATTACTTTTTTAAAAGCTAACAACCAGCAAAGAACCCAGCCACCAAGAGTCTTGCTATGAGTTTTTCTCAAACATACCGAATTGAAAACAAAATAGAGATTGGTATTTCCTTCAACAACGTTGAGTTTCCTTTTACTAAAGCGTCAACCTTAGGCGTTATTCACATGAGCAGCAGTGCAAAGCTTGGCTTACCTATGCTTTACTGCCAGCTTGCAGACAACATTAAATTTTCATCTAATAACGCAGCCCAGTTAGTTGAAGGGGCTCTTGTTGAGCTTTACCTAAAACCAAGATCAGCCTCAGCTGAGGTATTTAAATTTAGAATAAACTCTTTGACAATAAAACGTGAACAAAGTGGTGACTATATAACCTTTGATGCGTACCTTGATAAACCTAAGTGGTGGATTCAAACTACCAACGAGGTTTTTTCTAATCAGCAGTCAACTAAGGTACTAGAGAGTCTAGCGGCTAGTGCCGAGTTGACTTTTTCTGGCGATCTAACAAACGATACTCAGAACTGGTACGGATCAAATTACAGAGTTCACGACTTTGCTAAAAGAGTAGCAAGAGCCGGGTACGTTAACGACTTTAGTTTTATGCAGCTTGCAACTACCTTTAGTGGTGAGCTTAGATATTTTAATTTAGAAAAAATGGGTGTACCAGCTCAAAGATTTACTTTGTTAGAAGTTCAACCTGGACTAATACCAGCTGTGTCCTTTCAGCCTAAGAACTTAGGGGGAATACCTAACAGAGAGTCAGCGTACAAAGATCTTCTGCTAGAACAAAACCCCTTAGACGACATATTGTATAAGGCTCAAAAAGGTATAGCAGTCGATGTTAACGAAAAGGGCAAACTTAACCTTTCAGAGGACGTAAAAACTTCTCTTGTACAGGCAACCCATAAGGTTGGTCCAATAAACTACGGCAACGTCACTGAGAACTATAAACGAGCTCAGTATCAGAACAAGCGAATAGCTGACCTATTTAGCCAAGGTTTAGATTTAGTAACGCCTGTGCCAAGCTTATCACTTGATTTAGATCTACTCGATACTGTCGAAGTTGTAGCCAAAAGTCAGCTAGAAGAGTTTGCTGGCTTGTACAGGATAGCAAGTAAATCTATTTACGTTAAAAGCTCCGAGTATTACGAAAAATTTGAGCTAGTAAGGCGTAGTGTAAGCTCCGTTCAGCCATTAGCTCTTAGATCAAACTTAGACAACTTTAACGGTAGCGAAGAAACATTATACGGAGACGCGAGTGTTTAGTCCAACATCTAACCTAGAGTCTACTGATCTATCAAAAAATTATTACGTGGGCCGTGTTGTAGATAACAACGATCCACTACAAGCCCAAAGAGTTAGGGTAGTTATCCCGACGGTGCTTGAGGGTGAAATTGAAACCTTACCCTGGGTAGGACCAGTTCAAAAATCTCCTTTTGGTGTAGGACCAAGCTTTGGGACTGTTAACGTGCCTATGCTAAATTCTATGCTAATAGTAGAGTTTCAGGAAGGTGACTTAAACTACGGTTTATATCATGGCTCAGTCGTTTCAAAAGCAAACATTACAAATACTCCAGCGCAGCTAAAAACAAACTACCCTAACAGGTACGGGTTTTTTGATGGCGCAGGCAACGTATTTAGCGTTGACAACGGGACTTCAGAAGTAGAGTTTGCACACGTGTCAGGAGCAAACATTAAGATACTGCAAAACGGCAACGTTAACGTAAGCACCCCAGCAAACGTCAATGTAACTGCTGGCCAGAATGTTAACGTTACAGCGAACAGTCAGGTAAACGTTAATGCCCCAACAATAAATCTAAACGGTGGTAGCACTATAAACATTGAAGCTCCAACGATAAATTCTAAGTCAGCTAACTGGAATCACCAAGGTAGACTAAACATAACTGGTTCACTTGGGATGGTTGCTGGCGGAGGACTAGACGGATTTGCTAGATTCTCTAACAACGTTATTATAGATGGTAACGCCATAATAGGCGGCATAAGCTTCCTAGGACATAGGCACCCCGAGACTAACTCGTCTACAACGGGAACACCGATTAATTAAAGGAGCAAATAATGATTACCCCCCAAGAAGTGCTCCCCGCCGAGCTTACTACTAACAAGGCAATCTACGTTGATCTAAACCCCGCCTTTGATGCTCAAACCAGCCCGTCAATTTTAGTAGTAGACGAGTACGCTATAATTTTAGGGTCGCTATACAATTTGTTTTTATGCCCTGTTGGTGGGCGGTCAAGAATTTTTCAAGAAGACTACCACTCAGGCATATACAATCTTCTTCAGGAGCCCCTAGACGATACTACAGCTGTTGGTTTAAATCTTGCAATAAGACAGGCTATTCAAAAATGGGAACCAAGAATTAGAGTAACGTCAATTCAGGTAGCCGTAGCCCAAGAATTACCAGGCTACGAAGTGTTAGTTTCAGGTATAATGGTTGGGGTAGAGAAACCCTTTAGTGCCTCATTTAATCTTAACAAGAGATAAAACATGGTTGATAAGACATTGTCTACGTTAACCGTAGACTACAATCAAAGTAAGTCGCAGCTTCAAACTATTCTGCAAAATTCTCCTTCTGAGTGGAAGGCTGTACTCCCAACCGAGACTGGGGATACGATTGTATCTTTAGTAGCAACTATACACGCAACAGCGCAGCAGAGTGTTTTACGGGCAGCCCAAGACGTATACCCTGACACAGCGGTAGCGGACAGTGCTATTTATGCTGCCGCTAGTATGCAAGGTGTTCGAATAAACAGAAAGCTCCCTGCATCAATAACCGTTGAATTCAGTTCAGAAGTTGACGCTACACTGTCCCCTTTTACTACGATTAACGGTGCTAACACTTTCTGGTTTAATCGTGATGTGATAACTATCCCAGCAGGCTCAGGTTCAACATTACCTGCTGTTGTTTCAACCTTGTACCAAGGATTAGTTAACACAGCAGTGGTTCAAGGTCTTGGCTCAGACTCGCAACTTTGGGTTTCTCCTGAGCTAGGATTTTTTGTGTCAGACTTAGACACCCAGGTTAGAATTAACGGTGTTGCAATTCAACGCTATACTAACAATCTGTGGGACACGGCTGGGTCAGGTTACTTAGATAAAACCTTAGCATCAGGGGCCTTTGCTGCTGAATTTGGTAACGGTGTAGACGGATCAAAGCCTGAAGTTTCAGACATAGTTACAATTGACTACGTGGTTACTAACGGAGCAGCTGGCAATAGCGTTAACGCATTAAATAAGCAATTTAGCGTAAGTTCTAACGCTAACGTTTTTTGCCGAGCAATAGCAAACCCAACTGGTGGGTCAGATCAAACCCCAGCGTTAAGGTACAAGAACATTGCTGCTTATTCCTTTGGAACCTTCAACTCAGCCGTAGTTAGAGGTCAATATCAGACTACCATTCTACAGTACCCAGGCGTTCAAGACGGAATTATTTTTGCTCAAAAAGATGTTAATGCTTCAGACCCCCGTTGGATGAACTTAATGCAAGTTTCAGTTCTGCCGCAACCAGGGGTAGAGTTTGGCAACGTCGAAGTTACTAATCTTATAAGGTGGCTTGAGGAGAGAACTCAATTCTCAGGCAGGTTTATTTACGTACCTCCAGAAGAGGTTATTTCAAACGTTGAAGTTAGCTTATTCTGCTTTAGCTGGGCGTCTTTAGAGATTGCTGAGTCGGCAGCTAGAAATGCAATAACGACATTCTTTAATAGCGCTCTTCTAAACTACGATATAACCTTATCTGACCTATACAACGTTATCCAATCTTCCTACTCCGGTATTGAGTACATAGAAATAATCACACCAACCTCCGCACTTGTAGTCTCGACCCCCGCCTTACAGGCTCCTACTTTAGTTAACTCCTTTAACGTAGCTGGGGCGTTGACTGTTGGAAGTTATGCTTACGGGGTAGGATACACTACAGCATTAGGACAGGTTGTTTTGCCTAAGCAGATTAGTTACGCAGTTATACCTAATTCATCAGTGAATAGGATTACTGTAAACTTTCAAGGAAACCCAGCAGCAGTAAGCTATCAGGTGTACGGTAGAGGCAAAGGTACTTGGGGTGTTATTGCCAACCTAGGTTCTACAATTACATCTTTTGTTGACAATGGTACTGTTGTGCCAGTTCCTTCTGCGTCGTTACCAGACCTTATTACTAAGCCGGTAAGATACAATAGCTTAGGAACTTTAAAGCTAAATAAATTCTACTCAACTCGTCCTACAAAGAGCTAACCATGAGAGAAGTTCTGTTGCCTCCTTACTTAGCTGGTAATCCTCTATGGCTTGAGTTTACCCGAGCCATAGACACTCTATTTGCTGACGTTGACTATACGTCTAAGCAGCTAAGGTTTTTAAGAAATGCTTACGCTTACTCAAATCAGGTAGCAAAAGAAAAAGTTTCGAAGGGCTTAATGTTAAGCCCACAAGACTTTGAGTACACTATTAATGACAAAAGTTATCTAGTTAAACAGGTTTCTTTAGTAGGGTTAAACTTAACTGACGCCTCAGCTTTAAATGAAGAACTCTTGTTAAACCTGTTTAGGCATTTGTCAGAGTACTGGTACAACAAAGGCACCGTAAAGTTAGAGTCTTTTTTAAACTTCATATTTAAGAGTTCAATTTCTTTAAAAAGCTTGTGGACTGAAGACTACATAAACTTTGTTGAAGAGAGCCCTTCAGTAATAGCAAACTCGGTGTACAACGGTGGAACCTTTTACCCAACAACGCACGTGTCGTTAGACCTAGGAGTTGTTGCGTCTGACTCTCCGTTAGTAGACATAAGCGTAAAGGACTTTGTAACCTTTTTTAACGATATAGCAAACTTTAACCTAGTTCTGTACTCAGTTACAAGGGAAGACGTTTTGCCGATTACCTTGGGTAGCTCAGTTGAGAACCCCCTTACAACCCCTACGCCAATGATAAGCTTAGGTTTACTAATAGAAGAAGAGTGGTGATAACATGGCAGCTCCAGTATTTCAAATTACGCAAGCAGGATTAGATAAAGCGCAAGACGCTGAGAACGAAGGTCTAAGAGTACGAATCGCAAATTTTAAATTAGGAACAGGCTTTGACTACGTGCCAGGAATAGCTGATACTGATCTACGTGGCGTAGAAGTTTTTAGCGGAACTCCTTCACCAAGCACTAACAGCATGGCTGGAGGTATAGAAATAGTTATGGTGGTTCCAGCTAACGTTGGCCCTTTTCAGTATGGAGAGATAGGTCTATTTCTTGAAGACGGAACCTTATTTGCTTTAGCTGCTTTTCAAAATTTACAGGAAAAGCAAACAGTAGCAACTTCCGGCGTGTCTAACAGAATAACGTTTAGAGGTTATTTAAATCTTGCACAAGCACCAGCTGTTTTTATTATAGGTGAGACTGGCAATATAATACCAGAAGTTGCTGACACCTCTTTTGTAACAGCCCCTAGTTTAATGCTAGGTAATCCAAACGCTCTCATTGTTAACGAGCTTATTCTTAGAGGCGATAACATCTTTTTAACAAAGATAAGCAACGTTAGATGGATGCTGCACAATTTCATTACAAGAGCAACAGCAACAGCAACAGCTGTTACGCCAACCTTTGATACAGTAACTTCTACCGCGTTTAGAAACCTTACAACAGCAGCACCAGCGGGCACTTATGCTTTTCAGGATGGCCAAGGTAACGTTAGGGTTATTCAGTCAGTAACAAGCTCTAACTCAACCACTGGTACTGTTGTGCTGTCAAGACCAGTAGCAGGGTTGGCTGTTGGTGCTAACGTAAGTTGCTACGAGACAATTAATAACCGATAGAGGATTTTATGAATTTAGCTGAGTTTTTGTACTCAATTCTTATTTACTATTTTGAAGGCAACGTTCTTCCTAAGGAATGTAAACCCCTTATTAAAAAGCTAAATTCAGTTGAAGACTGGTACGCTAAGATACCAGAGCTTAAAAACGCAGAGAAGAGTATGCTTTCTGGTAAACCTGTTGATCTTCAAGGGTTAGCCGCCGCACTTAAAGCCTATGTGTTGCAGTATCAGAAGCAAGCTAACTCTAACGTTGGTTTTGTAAGTATTCTAAAAGCCTTCGTTACTTACTTTGGTAAAGAGAGCCAAACAGGATTTAGCTACTTAGAAAAAGCAAGCACAAAAACTGAGAGTGCTTTTATTAGAGCTTATCTTTCAACAGAAGTTAAGGTACCTCAAAGTGAAACACGAAAAAAGCTAACTAAGGTGGTTAAAGCACTAGGCTACAAGGGTGATAAGCTGACCGCGGAAGAAGCCACAGAGGCAAGAACAAGAGGGTTTGACGACGAGAAGACTGCCGCACTCTACAAAGAGTATCTAGCGTTAAGAAGAGATTTTACCTTAGTTGCTAAGGCCTTTGTCTCAAACTACGTAAGGCAGAGTGGAAAGAAGACTGTGCCTTTTAAAGAAGTTGTAAAGCACCTAAACGCTGAGGGTATCGAACATTCGATGTCTTTGGGCTTTACAGGCCTCATTGACGCGGAGGGTAACTGGTATACCGTTGATGGTAAACTTATTAACGGAGTCCCTGCTAGTGCTATATTCCCAACTGTGAAGATGAATACTACTGGTGAAGGTGACTGGGTATTTCAAGCGGTAAGAGCAGATGGAACAGCTGGTAACTACTTCTACACAAAAGAAGCAAAAACAAAAAACGCGATGGAAAAATTCCAGTTTACGCGTGAGTTTACCAAAAACGTTCCTAAGTATAGAAAACGTTGGCAAGCTTTCATTAAGCCAAAGTTAAATCAAGAAGATGCGAAGGAAGTTGCCTCATTAGTAATTGAGCTTCTTTACATGAGCAGCCACAGAGTTGGATCAACTGCTGGTGGTAATGAAGGTGGCTCAGGTTTTGGTCTTTCGTCTATTTTAGTTAAGCACGTAACTGTAAGAGACGATGACTCAATTCTCATTAGCTACAAAGGTAAAGATTCAGTAAACTTTAAACTGGAGTTAAAACCCCAAGACGTTTTTCAGAAGAGAATTGTAAACGGTATTAAGGAGTTGGTTAAAGGCAAAGGTCCAAGAGAACCTGTGTTTACCTACTCCTTAAAGAACGGAACTCAAAGGCCAGTTACAGCAGCTTTTATTGGAAAATTCTTTGGATCTCTTACAGAAGGTGCTAACATCCATAAGTTAAGAACTTACTGGGGCACTAAGATTTTTGAAGAAGAAGTTAGTAAGATGTACGATAAGCTTAAAAGAGTCGATGCTAAGAAAGCCATGCTTTTAATTAAGGATGCAGCTACTAAGGTTGGTAAGAAATTAGGTCATGTGTCACGCGATGCTAAGACTGGGCAAACAAAAGTTAACCCTGCTACATCCTTAGCAAACTATATCGACATTGAAGCTCAAATTAAATTCTTCCAACATTGGGAGGTTCCACTTCCAGCGTACTTAGCTAGAATGCTTGAGCAAGACAAGACAATAACTTCATCGGTTATTGTTGCGGTCGTTAGCGGAGACGGCTCACACGACTCAACTGTTGACTTAAACAAAGACGGCTTCGACTTTGAGGTTGATGAAGAAGTATTAAACATGGGTGTAACTAAACTTCTTGAGTCTTACTTAAACGGCTACGAGCAAGAAGCGCCAAGAGATACAATTTAAACTGGAGAAATAAATGGCTGTTCAAACCTTTTTACCATACATAACCCGAAGTAACCAGGTCTTAGGTATGCTAGCTATACCGAGCACTAATTTTGTGGGTGACGAGACTACGATAAATGTAGGTGGTGTTCTTGTTGAAGGCGAGTTAGTTGGTGGTGTAGATTATCCTCTGCGTAGAGTTAGGTACCAGCAAGTTAGCGCGCCTATTTGGCAAGACAATAAGCAAATAGACTACATGGCTGTTGACGTACCCTACGAAGATACTAGAAACGGGATTTACGGCTCAACCGAGTTCCTAGAGCAAACCTACGCAATGCCAGCATCTTGGAAAATGGCTCCGGGATTTGCTAGATACGATTACACAGACAACTTTATTTTTGCGTTCTTACAAGCAAGGCAAACAAGTTTTATTCCTGTGCCTGTACCGCCAGTGGAACCAGCACCTGGAGAGGAGAACCCAGTGATACTAAAACATCTGTCAACTGAGTTGTCTAATGCGCCTCTGTGCTCGTTCTTTGAGGTAAACTGGTTTGAATTGTTTGAGATTGAATCAGGTAACTTAGATGTTGCTTCGATTGTAGTGTTACCACCTACAGACGACCCCTCAACTACCGAAGCACTAAAGGTGTTTAACGTTCAGAGTAGTCCTGTTCTTGCAACACAGAATAGCATAATGTTTAACACTCTGCGTTTTGTTAAGACCGCTAATTTGCCTGTTGGTGACTACGTATACCCAGTAGAATTTAGGAACACTTCTGGTCTAGTTTCAAACGGAACGTTAACCGTTACAGTTAGCTAAAACTTACGATAGTTAGCAAAGAACCCCGTAACAAATTAGGTTTTGTTACGGGGTTCTTTGCTAGCAGCTTTTACTTAAGAAGTAGTTTAACTGAAAAGCTTGGGGAGCCACCAGCAAACTTGTTGTACGTTACCATAATAAAAGGAGTGGTTGCTGGATCAGATGGCTTAAATGTTAAGCTAGCCTCAGCACCTTCACCATGCTTAAAAGTAACCTTAGGTTTAGACACCCTGTACATGCAACCTGAAACTCTAAGATTTTGAATCAACGAGTTACCAAATTTTACAAGTTTTTCTTCAAAGTCAGCAGCAATTTAATTTTACATTTTTTTATTTTTCATTTTTTGTTCCTATAAGTAAGAGTTAAACATCATTGTACCCTAAATTGTGCAGAAAGTAGCTTATTATTCCATAATTGTTATCTGAAGGGTGCGTTTTGCAGTTAAACTACCACTCTTTTTTACAAAAACTACGCTGTAAGTCAAACCTATGCTAGGGCTATAATCTTCACTGCCCGCCTGAAGTTCACTATAGACGTGGTGTACATCAGTAAGCTTACTCGAATCGCTATTGTACGGATCAAGCTGTTCGTAGCTAAAGCCTTTACTCTCTAAAGTAGCCACAATCTTTGCAGAGACCTTCTCAAGTTCAGCTTCTTCTTTTTCAAGGCTTGGGGCCTCTTCAGGTAGTTGTTTTAAATCGTCTAGTAAGACAGTAGTTAGCATTAGCAGGCCATCTTCTGGCAGTGCCTGAACCTTAACTTTTCCTTTTTTAAAATCGGCAAAAAATTCTTGGGAAAGGACTAACTCTTGTACTTCCTTAGCGGCTTTTAACCACTGAGCTTTATTGTATTCCATTTTTGTTCCTATAAGTAAAAGTTAAACACTTGATTTTATCGTAATCAATTTCTTTTTCCTAAGTATTTAATTGAGTTTTTATAGTCTTCTCTTTAAAAATCAGTAAACCCAAGTTTGTGCATTGCTGACCTATAGGGCTCATTAGAACCCTCACCTAACTTCTCAAGTTCTCTCTGAACTTTCAAGCTACTTTCGTCTTCTATAAGATCGTAGGCATCGGAAATATCCTTTAGTCCTTTAACCCTTAAGACAAATTCTTTTATAGTTTTTATTTTCTGTGCTGGAGCCTTGGACTCTGGCTTATTTAAAGCGTTATCCCAGACACTAATATCCCAAACACTAACTGATAGCTTTAAGTGTTCTTTGCTTAAATTGTCAGCGTATTTAGTTGCGACGAGCTCAAGTTGGAGATTTGGGCTTTCGACTGACTGAGAATACAGGGTGACCCATGCAAGTCTACTGGACTGACTTTCAAAAACCTTTGAGGGTAGTATCTTGTATTTAAGACCAAAGTCAGCATTTAACCCAAACTTTAATTTTTTAGCCGCCTTGACAACCGCTAAAAGCTCTTTCTTTAAATCTCTAGGCTTAAGAGAGGTTCTAGCTTTGTCTACTACAGCTAGAGTTGAAATACTTGAAGAGTATACAAGCTCTCTGCTCGCGGGTTGGCTTTCTACCCTAATTTTCCCTTTCGCAAAAAAAGACAAGGATAAATCTTCTGTTAAGAGATCAAAGATACTCTTAGCTGCTTTTTTGTATTTTTCTTTATCATACATTTTATTTTCCTAGAAAGTTAGAAGTTACAACACATTGTAACATAAAATTGTACGTAAGATCAACCCACTAAGGTAACTGGTACTCTTGTAGAGTACCTTGAATTTGGGAAACAGCAGGTGCATGTAGCTAAGTACTGACTGTTAACCTTCACAGCGTCTAAAACTGTTAAAGGGGTGTCGATTAAGGAAACACCAAAACCTACCTTTACTGACCTGTTACTTACCGTTAGTCCTGTGTTGTTAACCAGTCCATAAGTTGCTAACCCAGTAGCCAAATTGTAGGTTACTGAATTTAGTGCAACGGTGATCGTATCCGCCATTGTAAGCAAATCAGCTCTAACAAATCCTCTTTCTGTAAGCACAGATGTTGTGCTGGCCACCTCAACCGGCCCAAGAGCCGAGTCAAAAAGCCTTACCATTCCTTCAGTGATCTGTTCTTCGTTATCTTCAGACTGAACAATTAGAGTAGGTACTTCGTTAAGTAAAGCTACACCAGGTATTACGGTATAGTCTTCTACGTAGGTGGTACCTAACAGGTTACCTTGTGTGTTAATAAACGCTAAGGTGTTCAGCAGTGAGTACAATAAGTTCTCCGTTAAGAATTCTTACTCTTTTCGACCAGCTATTCTGCGGAATTCTTTCTTGCAGAACATCAGTTACTTCAATTATTTTTAAGGCTTGGTAGTCTTGCCTTTCATCTTCACTCTCAAACTCCTCAGCTACTAGCTTATTTACTCTAACATTTCTACCTGCTAGACTAGTATCGTATTCGCTTAATGCGTTTATGATTATCTTTTGTTTTTCCGTAGCAACTATCGGGTTGCTATGTGCTACTGCTACGTCATCTTTTTTACCCTTGCTGCTTGCAACTCCCTTAGCCAAAACCTTTTTAGCTTCTTCTAGCTTTAACTGCGCTACCGAAGGTCTAACTATAACGTGACAGCGATGAATTGGGCATGGGTGTTTTAAGCACTTAAGAGCTTTTATAGGTGAGCTTTGAATCGTGTAGTTTAGAAGCTCTCCTGAGTTTGAAACAGCTACAAAGAATACATTAGGATTTTGATCGTCAGTTTTTACTGAAGGTGCGTCCAAAGGGGCGTCTTCAACTTCAAGAACTAGCTCCTTTAAAAATATGACCTGTCTGTTAAGAAGCTCTTCTAAACTCTTTTCTTTATTGTTTTCTTTGTAGCGTTTAAGGACTAGATCCTTTGAGAAGTTGACGTAAGCTCTTTTGTTTACATACTGACCTTTCGAGTCAAGCAAAGCCCAAGCGGTGGCAAGTTTTGTCATATTTTTTTATTTAGGTCGCAACGTTAACTTTAGTTTATTTAGGCAAAAACTTTGACGTAGAGACGTAGAACTTCTTTGTCATCAGAATTAAATAATTTTCTAACAAACAAATTGATTGATAGGTTGGGCGTATTCTCTGAAGGCTTACGATTAAGCCGCACGTGCGCGCTAAACCCCATGTTTTTATCCACCACCTTGTGGCTACTAATTTGGTAGTTAAAGTTTAAACCTGAGCTTCTCAAGTTTGTTCTAAACTTTAAAGCTACTTTTTCTAATAGATTTTTTCCTAACTCTAGCTCTGCTAACCTTTCAGCGTCAGTTAATTCTGCTTGGCTTCTTAAAAGCTCAGCTTGCAAGGTAAAAACACCTAACTCCTTAGAACTAACTTTTTTAATTATACCGCCTTTAAACTTTGAAAAGTCTGGCTCAGCTACCAAAAGTTCAAGTACCTCACTAGCAGCTTTTTCAAATTTAACTTTATCGTAGTTCATGTTTGCTCTCTTTCTATTTTGATTAAAGTAAAGGTTGATACTCAAAATAAAATTGTTCAGTTACAAGGGTTTTGAAGGTAGTTACCTTAATGCCTTTTGCCTTCGCAGCTTCTACCTTTGAAGATTTTTTACCGTCTGGTCTATGAAGTAATATCTGCGTTTTACTTCCAAAGCTAACTATCTCAGCTCCAAGATTGACTAAGGCAAGTTCTTCAACCTTGTCACGGTAGCCGGTAAAAGATACGATAACCCCTGACAGTCTACCCTTAACCTTTTTTACCTTTTTAGGCTCTAAACACTCAACACCGCATCTTTTATAAAACTTTCTCCAGTCTGAGTAGCCCTCGCTTAACAACTTAGCTGTAGCTTGGCCGCACCCTTTTGTTTCTAATGCTATGCTTTGTAGGGCGGCCTTATTATTCTCAGTAGTAAGCAACTTAAACGTACTCTTATTTGCTGATAGCAAAGAAAGTATTTTTCGCTCCCCCAAGCCTTTATCAAAACAACCAGAGGCAGCCATAAGAGTTTCTAGTTTAATGTTTTGAAGACTAAGAACTGCACCAGCGTACTTCCTACTCATTGCACTACTAAAACCTAACTTTACCCATTTGTCTGACGCGTCTAACTTAAAGATTAGCGAGGGGCAAGGACAACCGCTCTCTACTAACTTAGCCGCAACTGCTGGGCCTAAAGAATCCATGCCGCAATGGCTTATAAAACGTTCGAACCTTTTTACTAGCATTTCATTGCTTGCGTTAATTAGCTTAAGGTTAGGGCCCGACCACTCGTAGTCACCAACAATCTTAACCTTAGGCAGCTTAAACGTAACAGGGGTAACAACTGAGATAATTTTGGGTATGATCTCCCCTGATCGAATTATCTTAACCTTAGCTCCTACGCCTAAGCCTCGTTCTTTCATCCACTGCGCATTATGTAGGCTTGCCTGCTTTACGGTTACGCCACCAAATTTAACAGGTCGTAGAATGGCCTTAGGCACTAGAATTCCAAAAGAAGAAACGTTCCACTCTACGTCAATAATCTCTGTGGTGGGTGCATCAGCAACAGCGTCGTCTTTAAAAGCGAACGCAAATTTAGGTTTATCTTCGTTCGTAGGAAGCTCGGCTGTGTCCGCGTGTACAACTAACCCGTCTAATTCGTAATCGCTTATCTGCACCTGCGTCTCTAACATTTTATTAAGATTGTTAGCCAAGTCAGTCTCAGTAGGGCTAGTAACAAAGTCACTAATCTTTACATAGGAGGTTGAAGGTGTTTTGAAGCCTAACTTGTTAACCATAGCTAAACCCTCGTAAAGGGAAACTGGCTCACCTTCAACTTTAAGAACTCTTAGCGCTACAAAATGAAGATCTCTAAGCTCCATCGACGCGCCTTGCCTGTTAAGCAAACCACTCACAACAGCGCGCGCTGAGTCATACTCGTCCTTGTATTTTTTAAGGTACTGAGACTTAGGAAGTAAAACTTCCATTCTAATACTCAATGACAAAGGCACCTTTAACTTTGTAGGCAGCCCAGAGCAATACGGAGCTAGAAAGCTAATGTCTTTTCCCTTTAGGCCGTCACCCCTAGTTGCAAGTTCTGACAGAGTCCCATTCTTATAGGTAGCAACAACAGACGCTCCGTCAAGTTTTTCCATTATGCACAAATAGTTTCCGTATTTGCTAAGTTTATTTACAGATGACAAAACCTTTCCGCTGTCTGACTTTACCTTTGACAGAGACGGCAAAGGTACAGCCAAGGTAGTTTCAAACTTTTTACTAATTGGTGCCCCTACCATCTTAAGTTCCTTTGCCTCAGGGCTAAGCTTCTTAATTTTTTCCTCCAACGAATCAAACTCAGCATCAGTCATTATCGCCTTGCCAGTGTTGAAATAAGCTTCCTTTGCAGCAACGTATTTCTTTAACATCTTTTCTAGGCTATGTTCCATATTTTAAAATCTCAAGGTTAATAAGGAATTACCCCTAAATCGTATCAAAAAGCACACCTGCCTTGCACGATTTAGGGGTATAATTTGGTTTCCTGTACAAAGGTAACAAAACTAGGTATTTAGCAACTTTTTGACCTCTTCAAGACTAACAAAAGCTACCTTATCAGCTGCACCGCAGTCGCATTGCGAGGAGGTTGGATCGTACACCGCGCACGAAGCTTTATGTTTTAATGATCTTTGGTTAGGTACAACCTTAAGATTATCTAACTCATGTGATAGTTTTGCATCTCGCAACCGCACTATGTCCTTAACGAAAGACATAGGATCTAAAGCTAAGCTTACCCAATGCTTGTATTGCAGCAGCGTCTTTACTTCTTCTAAAGTTATGCCTTTCATTTTTGTTTTCCTCTTAAATAAGGTTTAATTTTCAGTGTTAGCGTACTGCACAAAGGTGTGGTTGTAACCTTCACAATGTTTTTCTTCGTGCAACCTAGTCTCAGGGTGCAGGTCTGCATGCGCAGTAAAAATCCAGCAATGGTCACCTTCAATCCAATAAGCACAAGCCAACAAGAGTTTTTGTTCTACTTTGCTGCAATAAGCCTGAACCGCTTCTTGCGGTACATAGTGCCAAGTAAAAGGCAAAGCTTCGTGTGTCTTTTTCCAGTCGTAAAAGTCATCGTGAATCGGCATTGGCATCTTACTAGCACAACCAGATGACAAAACTACAGCTGCTGCGATAATTAAGGCCTTCATTCAGCTTCTCCTCCAAAAACTTCAGCCGTGTCTACGGTGTCAGGGTATTTCCACATGGCACCTGTCGCCGAGTCGATTAGCCCACCGTCAAGTAGCCAAATTGAAACTAAACCAGCCCCGCTAACCTTTGACTCAACAACAGTAACCTTTCCTTGGCAATCTATTGTTATTGGATCAAAGCCTTTTGACACGGTAAGGTTAGACCACTCAGGTGTTACTGAAGCTGTTTGTTCACCTCTTGAAGCTACGCAGGGCCTGTCTGTTTTTACAGAAATAGTTTGCGTAGTTCCTTCCGTGAGGCTAGCGCAGCCAGTTGACAGAAGAAGAACAACCGAAGTTGCTATTTTAGCAAAAATGTTTTTTACGTTGAGTTTCTGTTGAGAAGTTTCAGCTGGCGCCTCAACTACTACAACGTAATCTGGACAAGGATTTGTTTCATTTAGACCGTAATCGCATGCTGACATTTTATGTTCCCCTTAGCAGTTGTTAAAACATCTCGTAAGTAGCCCACCTATTTAGACTACCCTTAATTAATTTTAACACAGAAAAGGTTAAAAATCAACCTAAAACACCTAAATTTAGGTGTTTTTACTCAGTTTTTGAGGCTTTTTGTTGTAAAAACCTCAATTTTAGGTGGTTTTTCGGCTCTTTTCGTACTCTGAACCCCTAAAAAAGGCGTTCATTACATCGGCTCTAACGTCTCTAGGGTCATCCTCAAAATCTTTTGAATACTCCTCAGCGGCCTCTATAAGTAGATCAGTTTCATCTTTTGTTTTTTCACTAGTCTGGCTCTCTGTTAAGCTAGGTATATTTATCGTAGAGAGTTCTTGGGTTTCTACAGCAGCCGCACACCTAGCCCCGATAGATACACCTGAAAAGTTCCTAATCTCTATTAAGGCTGTATCTGAAATCTCAAACCACTCCGAAGTTGTTACTGATGGTTTCTGTTGACTTGCGGCTGCACATTCTACAGTTGTTACCGATATTTTAATTTTGTTTTCAAGGTCAAACAAATGACGAAGCCATAACCCAGCTCCAGCCTTAGTTAGGTGCTCGTTAGTGTCGGAGGCCCCTTCTACAAAGTCTGGCCAAAAACCTTGAAGTCCAGCTCTAGTAAACGCATTACGCATACTAATTACCTTAGTAGGTGGGTTTTGATAGTGAAGTAAGAAGCAGCGCACTGCTTTATTTTCTCCGTCGCTATCTAGCAGTTTATTAATTGGTAAAAGACTCATTTTTATTCCTCGAAGTTTTCTTTTTTATTAGCTACAGCTAGGTTAATTTCAATTTGTTTTACAGCTAGGTGGGGCGTAAAAGTAATATCTAAGCCTTTATGGTTTTCTGATGTTGACTGAGCTAGTTTTAACTCTAAATGCTCAATGTATTTCTTCATTACGTCTGCTCGATGCATACCTAAGAATGGAAAAGGCCAGTCTTTCTTTTCCTGAACCCACTTAGTTTTGTCGAACCACTCGTCTAAGGCAATCTTGTAAATTTTTACGCTTTCAATACTCATTGTGCCTCCAATTTTTAACCTTGTTTTCTAGCAAGAAATTCTTCAGCTTTCTTGAATGCTTTTGCAAGTTTAACATCGTATTGGTTTTTTCTAAAACCAGCCCCATTGTAATGTCTCGCAAAATCAGCCCACCTTTGGTCTCTAAGTTCGTCAGCAAGGCCATTTGTTATAATAAACTCGCAGAAGGATTTTAGCTGACTAGCCTCACTTTCTTTCATTGCATCGACAAATTCTTCTACTGTTGCAAAGTTACATGCGGCAAAGTTAAATCCCATAATCTGGAATCTTCCCCAAGAAGCTGACATTAACGCGGCAGTCCTGTCTAACTGTATTGCCTTTTTTAGCCTGGTTTGCTCCCCAACCCAAGTTCTAGCGTAGTATGTTCTATCCCACGACGGGTAAGATACGTTTGACAAACCAAATCGGCCTTTAGTAAAAGCGTAAAACTTGTGGCCTTCGAACAAGGTTACGGGGGTTCCGTCTGGATTAAAACCACCTCTGGGTGCTTCAACTTCGCACACAGCCATAATTGCTGCAACGCTACAATCTAAAAGACTAGCAGCCTCCTGAAAGTCTTTCGTAAGAAGGTGCCGTTGTTCAAGAGGGGCAGAAGTAGCCTTGTCTACCACTGGTTTAGCTGATAAGGCTGACATAGTTACTGGCCCCACTACGCCGTCAGCCTTTAGACCTTTTTTTGTCTGGAAGTCAATTACTTTTTGTTGAGTTACAGGCCCAAAATTTCCGTCAACTACGACAGTAAACCCCTGCGCATTTAAGAGTCTTTGAATTGACAGGACCTGCTCACCGCTGTCACCAAATTTTGTAATTTTTGTCTTATTACTCATACCAATCCTTAAGTTATTTTTGACCTTTACAAATAATCCTTGTTTTTGCTGTCTCAACAAGCCTATCGTACAGTTGCGTTGAGGCTGTACTTAAAGAACCTGCTAGCATTTCTCTACTAACACTATCCTGAATGCTAAACTCGGTTGTAGCGGAGACACTCTCCCCAGTTTCTGTGTAAGCTGTAAGTGTTAAGCTAAATCTTTTAATCATCTTTGCCCTACTTTTTCTTAGTTATTAAAGAGGTTAAATTATCTTTAGAGCTAGACCATGCGTATTTGGGCAGCCAATCTACTGTTGCCTTGCAGTTCAGCTTCTTTTGCAAGAGATTCAAAAGCCTCAGTTTGGGCTTTATTTAAAAGAGCTAGGGTCTTAGGAGTTGTATGCACATTATCTCCGCACAAAAACACTGGCTCAATTCTGCCTTCGTTATTTTTCTGCATTGCAGTTTCAGGATCAATCATTTTGTTTTTGCTTTTCTATTCGCCTAACAGCTTTTTCGGACTCTAACCCAAAAGCTAACGCACTAAATAACGAGAGTATACTCCCAGCTTTTGAATTTTTTAAGCTACCCAGCCTAAGTCTACGCTCCTTTATTTCCTTGGCGCGTCTGTCAACTGCTTCCTTTTTGCGCTCATTAAAGCTGCCCCGTCTTTTAGCTTGTCCCATTTTTCTTCACCTTTGCGTTAGTAGGATTAGAAAGATTTATTGAAGTACCTTTCATAAACACGTTTGTAAACCATCTCATACCCATAACAGAACGAGGCAGCGCTGTTAAATTACGACAGCCTTGCAAGTTTAAGGTTAAAAGCTCAGGAAATGAGTCAAGAACATCTGGTAATTTTTTCAAATTACAGCAGCCAGAAAAGTCAAGAACTTGAACTGTTTCCAATAGCCCAATACAATTAGGTAACTCGGTTATGTTTGTTAGGTGTATTCGCAAGACAGCATCCTGAGTTAAAAATACATTCATTACCGCGTCTGCTACAAAGTCACGTTCTTGAACCTCAATTCCTGATTCACCTGACAACACGTAGTCGTTTAGCTCAGTAGCTAAGCTGTGGAGCTTTGTGCTAAAGACATTACTTTGGGTTGCTTGCGTTACCGTACCTAAAGAAGCGGTTGCTTCTGTGCCAGTTGAAGAGCTACTATCGTTTTTTAAAGATGCTACTAGCTCAGTACCGATAACTCTTGCACTGTTGTGCATCGCTAACAAGGCACGAGCAACGTCGGTTGTTGATTCCGAGGAACTTGAGCTACAGTAACTGCTGCCTACTACGTTGAAGGTATCCAAATTTGGCCCCCTTTAAGAGGTGTTAAGTTTATGACTATACAGATGTTTTGTTAAGTTCACCTACTGCTCTAACAATTGCTCGACGAGTTGCTTCTGACGGTTTTTATCCTGCTTAATCTCCTCGTTGAAAAATTGTAAAAATAAATCGTGGTGTAAAGTAAATATACACTTCTTAACTGCAAGCCTAAACGCGTCGCCGTCGTCTTCTAATGGAGTCCCCACTGGTCCGTCTTTTATAACGTGACAGGACCTCATTTTGTGCTCGGGTTACGAGGGATTTTATTTGCTCCGGTTTTGCTAAAAAAAATAACCTTTGCATAAATAAGAAGTTTCAAACCCTGCCTCTTTTGCCTTCTGTACTGCTGTGTCTAAGTCAGTCATTTTACTCTCCCAATAAAGGCGGGCCACCCCGCTACAAAGACTTCAAATCTTTTTATCATCTCGTACTAGCTAAGCTTTGGGTTGGTAAACAGAGCAACCGGCTCAACCTTAACTGTTGTTGGGACATTAATAGCAGTAGGTCTAGCAAGTTTAAAATTTGCGGTTTGGGGATCAAAGTACGCAAACGGCTCTTGTGCCTTTCCTTCTAATACTACGGCTAACGCATATAGGTTAATTGGTGTTTCAATTTCGTCTTTTAGCCAGCTTGCTAAAATTTTATGGGCTTCTTCAAATTTCATGATTTTCTTTAGACAGTGAGTTGCACATTTGATGACCACGCGGCCTTGTTGTCAAGTATAGCAAGACGAACTCTATCCCAAATACGCCTAACAACTAACTCTTCGCCAACCTTGCCGATACACTTTAAAATTTCTGGCCCAATAACGCAGCCAAGGCTCCCAAAGCTGAGGGACTCAGGTTTTGTACTACCTTAGATTTAGACAAAGTGTTGTCTATAACTTTGTTTGTTAGGTTTGGGATTATCATAACATCTTCCCAAAGAGATTCTTTATCTTTACCTGTTAGGAGATATTTTATGTTCCCTGTTTGCTTATGTCTAAAGGCTCTAACATTTTGTTTAAGGGCGTTAAACAGTTCATAAGGTAGCTGATCTGTGCGATTTAGATTTGGTTCATTAATCTTTGGTGGGAATTCCCCAATAAAATAAATGTGCTTTGGATTGTCTAGTACATCTCGAATATCAGATTTTCCCCAGACTTGGTCTGTCTCGTTTAAGCGCATCCATACTTTCTGATTTGGGTTGTTCGCGTATTCTTTAAGAAGCTGCGCATGTTTATGGGGCACAACTTTTGTAGCTTTGTCATTGTTGTTCATTTTAACCTTCTGCGTTGTTGTTTGGTTTAGAGTTAGACCTGATTTTTGTTCTTAAGGCCTAACCACCTTTTGCTTTATTAAGTTCCTTAATTACCCTTTCCACCTCTGGTCCCGTAATAATTGCGGACCTTGGGGGATTAAGCATGGCAATCAAATTATCTAACTTTGTGTTTATCTCAAGCAGTACGCTATTCTTATCAAGGTCTTGCGACTTTTTAAAAATCTCGTCTAACAAGAGACTAGGTAACGAATTAATCTGTTGTTTATTATTAAGACTTGGCATCACTCACCTCTTTTTGCAGTCTCTGCATTGGTAGTTAACTGCAAAAACGTACTTTTGCTGCCCAATTCTTGCTTAACCCGTTTTTGAATAAACTCAACTTGTTCGCCTGTAAACTCACCTAAATCTTCTGGCTGCTTACCTAATACTAACTCGATTATTTCTTCTGCAAACCTTTCAAGGTTAGCTGCAGGGTTTAACGAACGCTTGTGGTATCCACCACGTTCAATTATCTCCCTAATTTGTTTTTCGTATTTCATTTTAAATCCTTAAGTTTTGTTTCTAACTTTGAAAAGCTTACTGTTTTATTTAACTTCTTTGAGGGTGCCCTATTCAATAGGGCGTAGCTCTACGCTATTTTCCTTTTCGTTTCCCACAACGGTAACTAAAGGTTCTATCTTCTCAGGCATTGACTGAGATTTTGCAAGGCTTAAGAGCCTACTGTCTGCTTTTGTTAGGCAGTCCAATAGCAAACGCTTTTCTTGTAGAAATAATTTTGAAAATTTAATATCGTGCGTGACAATGCTGCTGGTATTGCTGATTAAATCAGCGCATTTAATTGTTTGAACCCAACCAGGTGCAGCCTTAAGTCTATCACGGCTCTGGGCTTTTCTTTGAGCGCGATTTCCTTGTTCTAGATCACTTAGAAGCATTACGCCATAAGCAATCTCTGTGCAAAATTTAGTTTGCAGCGTTTCAAAAGTTACGCCTTGGTCTTCAACGCAGTCATGCAGCCAAGCAACAGAAACCATAGTATCAAGATATCCCTGTGGCGCGACTGTCGCAACAATCCCAGCAACTTCAGCTAAATGGTCAGTGTATGGGTTGTTTGTGTATTTTCGCTTCTGCTGTGCGTGCGCCTCTCTTGCGAACATCATAGCCTTGTAAGCAAAGCTCATTTAATTCTCCTTTTCCTCAACAACGGTAAACTCCTCTGTGTACTAGGGTAAATTAGCTAACCCACTTTTGAGAAACGGAGCACCATTGAACAAGTTCTGTTTCGTGTAGCACGTGAGCACCAACAACATCGTCTACTTGACCACCTAAGCGATAAAATTCACCAGATGACACAACTAGAATAGTGTCGTTCTTTCCAGCTACGTTAATCTCTTCACCTTCTTCAAGCTCAATAGTAACTTGCCTTTTACCACGACTGTTTTTAAAATCTCTAATTACCTTACTCATTATGCTACCCCTCTTAGTTTTAAGCACGTTACCTAAGAACCGTAGGTTTATCCGAACCTACGGTTGTCTACAAGTTGTTAAAATACCTACTCTACCTTTAATCCCAGTTTAACGCACCGCCAGTCTGGTACTCAGTCACACGGCGTTCGAAGAAGTTAGTTTCTTTCTTCAAGTCCATCATTTCGCTCATCCAAGGGAATGGGTTGGTTGCGCCTTCGTACAAGGTGCCCAAGCCAATCTGGTTGGAACGGCGGTTGCAAATAAACTTCATGTATTCCATAAACTGGGCTGAATTTAGACCCAACACACCACGCGGCATTGTGTCTACGGCGTAGGCGTGTTCAAGTTCAACGGCCTTGCGGAACATCGCTTTGATCTCTTCCTTGAATTCTGGGGTCCACAGGTGTGGATTTTCCAGTTTCACGGTGTTGATCAGGTCGATACCGAATGTGCAGTGGGCTGACTCGTCGCGCAAAATGTACTGGAACTGCTCGGCAGCACCAATCATTTTGTTTTGGCGGCCCAACGCCAGAATTTGCACAAAGCCCACGTAGAAGAACATGCCTTCCATGATGCAAGCAAAAGCGATCAAGCTTTTCAACAGCGTTTGATCTGCTTCCAACGTGCCTGTTTTGAACGCGGGGTCTGTCAACACATCAATGAACGGAATTAGAAATTCGTCTTTGTCGCGAATGCACTGAATCTCGTTGTACGCATTGAATGTTTCCGCTTCAGGGATGCCTAAGCTTTCCACAATGTACTGGTAAGCGTGGGTGTGAATGGCTTCATCAAACGCTTGGCGCAGCAAAAACTGACGGCATTCAGGCGCTGTAATGTGGCGGTAAGTGCCCAGCACAATGTTGTTTGCGGCCAGTGAATCTGCGGTTACAAAAAAGCCCAGGTTGCGCTTTACGATCAGGCGTTCGTCTTCGGTCAAACCATTGGGGTCTTTCCAAAGCGCAATGTCACGATCCATGCTAATTTCTTGCGGCATCCAATGGTTTGAGCACTGGCTTAGATACTTTTCCCAAGCCCACCTGTATTTAAAAGGTACAAGCTGATTTACGTCTGTTGTTCCGTTAATTACGCGCTTATCAGCAGCGTTAACTCTTCCTTGATTTAATTTAGAGGCTTCATTCAATGGTTTATTTTCAACTTTTGGTTTTTCATCCCACGATAACATTTACTACTCCTAACTTGATTAGTTTACTGCTTAGGTTGGCTAAGACTAAATACTTTTAGGAATTTAGAAGGGCCTATTTAAAATTGTTTTTTGCTTTTAGCTCTAATACTTACCTTCGGTACGCACACAAGTAACGCAGAGACCTAGGGTTAAGGTATCTTGTTGTATACCTGCCAGTTTTAGTTTTGGGTATCTAGGTTGGGTTTTCCATCGGCAAGCCACTTCTTAAATCTTAAGTAGGTCTCAACGTCGGTGCCTAGAAAGTCAGCCATATTTTGCTCTGCCTCTTGAGCAAGAGAAACTTTGCTTAAGGGTTCAGATTTAACACAGTTAACGCAAAAGCCAAAGTTCTTGTATCGACAATCCCCGGTCATACTTAGCTCTATACAATTCTGGGCAAGAACTCTTGAAGAATAAGTGTGGTTATTCTGCATGGGATTCTGCGAACTAAGCTTATCCTGATCTAATTTAGTTAGAATTTCCTTAGCTTTAAGCCCGGCCTTAAACATGAATTCACCAAGATCCTTACCGCGTGAATTTGCGTACCACTCGTTACAGGCTTGTAGCCAAAGTTTTTTCTCTTCATCTTTCATTTATTGGTGCTCTCTGGCTAAGTTGCTTTTACTATTAACAGGTTTGAGTTTTGTTAGGCTAGCCTTTATCGTTTAAAGAAGCTTCAGCTTCCTCAATTGCCTTGCCGATAAGAATAACCTCTGGCCATTCGCTTGCATCTTTACCATAAATGCCTTTTGTGTCAAGGAGCCTTTTTAGCTCAAGCTTGGCCGCAGCAAGAACTTCTGCTAACCTTTTAGTTAAAACGTTTCTATGTTGCAAGGCGGCTTCAAACGCGTCCCGCTCACTTGGGTCGTAAAATTTAGGTCGAGAAGCTTGAAATTTTTCCCAAGCTTCGTTGTCTAATTTGTTCATAATTTTCTCGTGCAAGGTTTAGGTATTTAATGTTAGTCTTTAGCCATAAGAACAATTATTGGAATTGCTTTGTTGCAAAGGTCACTCAACTAAGCTTGACGCTATTAGAGTATCTTGAACTTCGTTAACTAAGGTGTAAAGGTCTTCTGACACAACTAGATCAGTTTTTCTGGGACCTTCACCTCCTTCGATATACGTGCGTGTTAAGAAGTTTTGAAAAATTTCAGTTATTTGTTCTCTAGTTAATCTTTTTATCATCAGGGTTCCTCTTTAAATATTCTAAGAAATCTAAACGCTTGATCAATCTAAGCTAAGCGACTTCTAAATTAATTTTTGTCTGGGATTGTTAGATTTATGCAGAAGGTTTTTGCGCCTTTGGTTCCTCGGAACTCGTATACCATAGGTTCTTTGCTCATTGGGGTAATAAAAACTTCTGGGTACCTGCCCCGATAAGCGATAATGTCTAAATTCTTGGTAACTTCAATAGGAACAAAAGGCCCAAGTAAAACTAGGTGGAGTTCAGCTCCCTTTGATAGTAACACCTGGGTAAGTAAGGTTAGCAGCAAAGTCTCTAAAGCGGATCCTGTTTTTGTATACCACCCAATGTTGCCGCAACCGTCAACTAAAATAACTTCTCTCGACCCAATAGAGCCTCGTCTTTCGTAGCTAGTCTTAAATTCTGTAAGGTCCACAGAGTGCTGAATACCTTGAGTAGTTGTCTTAATTACCCTAACTGAGCCTTCTGGTGAAATCTTATAGACATAAAGGTTTAAATCATCGGGTTCGTACTCTGAGTCCTCACACCAAGTTATCTTCCCTAAACCGTCGACTAGAATATAGTGAGCTTTGTTGGCTGGCTCCGCAAGTAACTCCTTAAGAGCTTGATTGATAGTAGAGTTTAAGTTTGGTGAGGTTGCTAAAGCCCTAAGGCTCTTCTCAATCTTAAGTAAGAGATTGTCAACCGAAGAGCCTTGAGTTTCTACGACCCTTGGTTCCCATAAGAACTCAAGAGCCTCAGCTATCTTATCTCTTAATAAGGACTGGTGCTCACCACCGTAAAGTTTGGCTACCTTTGTTAGCTCGTTAACGAGCTCTCTTTTCTCATGGTCCTTCATAAAAAGTCTCGTGTGGGTTTGAGGCTAAGGCGTGTGCTGCGTCTATAACACCAATACCTAGTATCTTTGGGGGACCGTTTAGGACAGCAAACTCTTGAAGAGTAAAATCTTCTGGGTCAGTAAACCAGAGATCAACTATTTCTTTTGACGGTCTTACCTTACAAAGGTACTCAAGTGCATCAGTAAATCTTAGTCGGTAACTTTCGTCGTGAGGGTCTTCGCTGTCTTCAACTAAATCGCAGCCCCTCAAGCTAGCAAGTTCCTCGTTAACTAACTCAGAGTCTTCAACGTTAACGAAGTACCGCTTAAGGTTAAAGAAGAGATAAATTAAGGTAGGGAGAGTAAGTGTTTCTAACTTGCCAAGTACCCAAGCGTATTGGTTGTTGTCTTCATTCCCAACAAACTTAGCAAATCCTTGCTCCTCAGCCCATAAGGCAATCTCGGTTACTGGGAAGTTACAATAAGAAATAGCAGCAACTACAATTTCTTTAAACTGCTCCTCGGTTAACTCTGGTTGCTCTTTCACAGTAAATGCTTGCTCAAAAGTTACAGTTGCGCTGTTTTCTATTGCGTTTTTGATTAGCTGCTTTGCAGAGATCTTCATTTTATTTCCTAGTTAGTTATTTCGTCGGTAAGTTTAACAAATTCAATCTGATCTTTAAACTTAACACAATTTTTTACTTCAGCTAAAAGTTCTTGACTACACAGGAACTTGTATTCGTAGGTAAATTTTCTACCTGCTCTGTAAGCAACACAGAAAGGTTCACCTCTTACTGTGTAAAGTTTATAGCCAGCCATCTCGTCAGTGCAAAGCCAGGACCCGTCTATAACATAGTGATATCTAAACTCTAATGCCTCAAAGTTAGATTCCTCAATATCATAAATTCTGTTGGGGCCAAAAAGAACATCAATTAAGTCTTGCTCACTCCATAGCTCTACCAAGTTTCTGTTATCCTTAGTATGCCAATGATCTTTATCTATTGAGTTAAACAGATCTTGGTAAGTTACTGTTTTTTCCATAGTGTTATACCTTCTTTTTAATTGCTCACTTTTAGCGTCATCTGTTAGTTTCTGCTAGCCAGAGGGTGGTTTCTCCTGTTGACCCGTGAGTTACGCTAACTGGGCACCCTCTAAAGTTCTTTAAAGCGTACTCCTCACCTAAACCCTTCGCGACTAAAATTTTAGCTTTAGCTGGGCTAGTGTAAGGGTGTATACCCTCTACAAAATCTAAGGTAAGAACAACTTCGTCTGTCCCTGACAGTCCTGTAACTACAGTTACTTCAACAACGTTAACAGCTTTCATAGTTTATACCCTTAGCTTCATGAATTACGGGTTTAAAAACACACTGTGCTTAAACATTTAGGATTTCCTTCTTAGGTCTTCCCCAAGGAGCTTTTCTCCAAAAGATCTCCAAACTACTCTAACATAGCTACGCCTAAAATCAGAAGGCATATACTCTAAGTCTTGTCTCCATGAACCAGTGCCAACACAAGCTAACAAGAATAAAGAAAAATCAACTGACACTTTAAAACCCTCACACACAGTATTTGAAAAATTCTTCAGCAATAGGTAAAACTTTTTTAGGTTTTTTATCTTTAGCCAACCTTAGAGCTTGTGTTATAGCATAAACTTCTGCACTTTTCTCTTTGTGTTTTGGGACTTCGCCTTTAATTACCTGGTTTACTAACTCTAAGGTTACCATAACGATTCCTCAAAATTAACTGCTGTTTCTAACAAACACGTAAGAACTGCTTATTGTTTTAATAAACTACCTCGTTAAAACCTTTTTGTAACCTTAAGACGTTTGTTAGGCGGCCGATAGTGCTTATCTAAGACTAAGGTGAGGTTTCCAAGGTTAGAGGTTCTATCACTGTAGTCCTTAGAGTACCAGTAGGGGGACCCTCGTTGATCCTTCCATTTTGCTAGGTGGTACTTCCCAAATTGATAAAGAGTTCTGTAAGAGCTTACAGTGCTTCCCCCTAGCTTAAAACGCTCAGGCATAGCCAAAGGCGGATCGTAGAATTTACCCTTAGGTATGTTTAACGGGGGATTAGCCAAAGCTAGTAGAACTGGTTCAGACTTATGGGCAGTTTTGTTGTTTCTTAATTTAAATTCTTTGACTAGGTAGGTAGTAAGGGAATGTAACCACAAATAATTTTCTTTGTTATCTCTAACCCATACGCCGCAAGGATGGTTAACATGCGAACTTAGGTACAATGTTTTGTTTTTTATCTTGTCGCCTAAAACATATCGTGTTATAAGTCTGCCCTTAGATGTTTTAAACTTTTTTGGCTTGCCGTCCAAAACACGATGAGCTGTGCTCATAAGTTGACAGTATTCTAAAATCATCTTAACACAGTGAGAATCGTTGTGATACTCACTGCACTTTTTTGGATTGTTGTGTAGGTAGAATATGTTCACAGCTAGACTAAATTAACTCTTGTGACTTATGTTGCTCAATAACCTTTTCAATTGTTTTTTGTCTTTCAATAGCTTCGCATAAGGCCGCGCAGACCTCACTTAAATTTTGTAAAGCTTTATGTGTTAAGGACAAGGCCTCAAGTAGTTTGTTTTCTTCAGCTAAATTGCTAAGCTTATTTAGAGAGCTTTTAGCTTCCATCAATGGTAGAGCCCAATTAGGCATGTTGTACACCACGTGCTTAACTTCTTGAGGAAAATCTTTTTGGTTAGACATAGTTACCTTAGAGATAAAAGTTGTTTTCTAAAAGTGTACAGGACGTTATTTTTATCTACACTACCTGTTTTACAGTAATCTATTAACAATTCTTTTTCCACAAAATCGTGGAGGTACGCTAAAGCCTGATCAAACATCTGCGAGGAGCGCAATTGTTGCCTTACTGTGCTGTCTAAACTCTTAAGAGCCTTCGCTAATTTTTCTGCTAAGACTAACGCGGCGTGCTTTACGTAGTTAGGGGGTCCTTTTTCTCTAATGATTGCGACAACCTGTTTTGCGTAGTTAGCTATGCTAAAAACGTCAGGCTGAATCATTCTCTTTCCCTTTGATTTTACCTTTAAGGTTCTCTACAGCCTTGCTAGTTTCGTCTATTTTTTTCTTATAGTAGTTAGCCTTAATTGAGCTACAAGCAAACTCAGTGGCACAACTCTTATAGTAGATAAGCCGGTCTTCGACCCTGTGAAGATCTTGTAATAAGTTCTGTTTCATTTTTTAGTAGCTCCCTTATCTGCACTGCCTAAGGTTCGTGCGTAAGCTTTAAGGTCCACCTCAACTACTGGGTCAGAGCGCCCCTCCTGAGTTACTACATCTTTAGTCTGCACCTTAGGTGTGCGAAAAACTAATCTACAGTGCCGTCTATGTACTACCTTCTCTGACCTAAGCTTTATCGCCATGTACGCTCGGTCGTTAAGTTCTTTACCTGTAAAAATTACGTCGTGGTTCACTGTTACATTTCTTACGCCAGGAGCGTCAGGCTGTAGAGATCTCTTAAGGAAAGATCCTGTAAAGGTATACTTTACTTTTTTGCCTGTGTCGTCTGACACACACTCTTTTGTTGTTTTGTACTTTATCATTTTTTAGTACTCCTCAGGTATAAGCCCACTAAGGTTTATTTCTTTTGGCTGCTGTGGCCTTTTCAAGCTCGCGGAGGACTAGGCAGGTGTTAGCACTTCTTACTGAGGCCTTTTGAATAGTTAGGTCTGTTAATATCTGGCTTTCAGACACTTTAGCAAACTCTAAAAGAGTTTTGGTTGCAAAGCCAACTACCTTGTGTGGTAGATTTAACTCGTTGAGATTTACAGTCACCATACCTGTTTTTAAGCAAACACCAAAGGGGTAAGGGTACTCTAAACTTTTAAATTCTACCTCTCGAATTAAAGAACTGTACCCTGAAATTCCAACTAACGCTAAGTCTAAATCTTGGGGAAGATTAGCTTCAGGCCTTAGTGGGGCGCTAAGTTTACTTTTAGAAATCTTTAAAACTAAAACTTCCTTAGGGTTGGGTACGCTTTTCATGAGCTCTGCTCCTATTTGTGTTTAACGAACTAGCCTACGTACATACTTAAAATTGTTTACCTACTATAAACAACGATAACAGTGCAGTCAGCTAACTTCAAAAAATTTCCGTTTCTGTCGGAGATACCCGCTGGTATATCGTCAATCTGAACTGAGTCAAGAATCAAACTTTGTGAAGTTAGGGCGTTTACTATCTGGGCTGTGTCAAACCAAGCGATAACATTTTCATTTGCGGCTATTCGCCAATTTTTTAAAACGTAATGAGACCACTCTTCTGTATCAGTTGCAGCACTTAGACGGTTGAAGGTAATTGATTTGAGCTTTGGGTTAAACTCTGCAATTAAATCCTCTGTATATCTCTTTTGCAAAATTCCCTTAACATCAGATAAGCAAACCAGCTTTAGCTTTTGTTTATGCACCCTACTCGCAACAAAATCTAGTTCAAGATTTGAAGTTACGTCTGCTAAAACCTTAAAAACCCACCTAGTGTCAAAAGCTATTTGATCGTTTAGTAAAACCTCAGTACCTGAGGCTAACAGGCGAGTAACAAAGTAAACATCTTCTTCAACCTTGATTACCTCCCCAGTAAACTTAGAGATTACCGTTACGTCCGCCAAGCACTGATTAACTTTAGCTGAAGAAGTAAAGGTTCTAACGTTCGTAAAAATAAACTCAGAGTTGTCTTTTGCAAACTGCGACATCTTGTCAACAACTTTTTTTGTTAGATCACTGTTAAGTCTGCCCCCAGTAGCATCAGGATCCAGCATGACACTTAAGGTTAAGTAGTCTTTGGTTCTTTTGCTCTCAAACTCTTCCCCTATTACTTTTGCTAAATTTGATGAAACCTCCTGGCTATCGCACGCTGGTGGTTTGTTATCGTTGCAACCAACAATAAACAAGGATGAAAAAAGAAGCAACAACTTTATTACTCTCACAAATTTAACCTCTGTTTAAATGTGGTAGAGCCTGTTGAGACCCTTTTGCGTATTCTACTGGTGTCCAGGTTTGCTCGTGACTTTTAATAAGACTGAAGGCTGCTTGGTACTCAGAGTAGAGTGTTGTTCCTTCCTTTAAGTTTGCATTGATTCTTTTTTCGTATTCAAAAAAGTCACCATCAAAGGTCTTAGTTTTTAACCTAAGACCTTTGTTAGTTATTAAGGACACTAGGTAATCACCCTTAACGCCCAGTGGGCCCACTTGGAAGATAGGCCTGTTTCCAATTAGTTCCGCTGCACCCTTTACAGTAGCTCTTAGGAAACAAGTGTCAATTGTAATTAAATTTTCTAAGGTAGCCTCGTCAAAGATTGCTGACTCTGCATTAGCATTAGAAAAGTTAGCCTCTGAGAGATTTGCATAGCTAAAGTCAACTATGCCACAATTGGCGCCTACAAATAACGCGCCCCTAAGATCACTACAACTAAAGTTTGCCTCAAGAAGATCAACTGAGGAAAAGTCAACACCCTGTAGGTTCATTTCAGCTAGGTGCGCACCTCTAAGATTTACGTTATCCGTAATTGCTTTTGTTACAACATACCTGTCAACCCAAAAGTCTTCAAGATAATCTGGAACATCCATTTCAAATAACAGCTCGTTAACATGGTTTCTAATTTGCTTTTTCATTTCAGTCTACTGTAAAGAGATTTGTTTTTGAGTTGAGTCAAATTGCCTATTTGGCGACTTACGAGGTATTAGCTTTCTTGACTCAACTAAACTTCTGCTAGTTCTTAAAGAAGTTAGCGGTGGTTGCCGCTTTACCTTACCCGCAAAGTGTGCGGTAAAATAGTAGTTAAGATAATTTAGCTGACTAATAACAAGCTCTGTTGTGTATACCTTGGCTCTACTTACCTTAAACTCGTTAGTAAACCGTTGAACTTCCTTTTGAAACTCCTCGTTTAAGAGGAATAAGGTATTCAAGCAATCCTCTTTTATTTTTAGACCTTCGGACGCAGAAAACTTATGAAAGTCAAGGAAATGAGTAGTACGAGCAGCTCTAGTTACGGCTTCTAAGAATCCTAAATGCTTTGAATCGCCTAAATGTATTCTGTTAAGAGATTTTACTGCCTCCTCTTCTGCTCTTTGTAGTAACAAAGTTACCCCCAAAAGCTTAGCATAGTTTAAGGGAACTGCTAGTCGTCGTTTTACATTGATAGCTACCTTATTCACGATACGCCCCTTGTTTCCGTGTTTAACTGCTCAGCAGCCCTACGTATCGCAGAGCATACTGCCTCGTATGGGTCTCCCTTTATCGGTTCTGAAAACTGAATGTTATGAACACTTCCTACGTAAGCAACCGCGTACTGCCTGGTAAATTGTACGCCAATGCCAAGCTTAGCTGCAATTCTAAGAGGATCATTTTCTAAATTTGAATCTCTGTGCTTTAGCGCAGCTTTCCAAAAGTATTCGTCTAAATCTTTTTCTTGGGACTTAGCTTTAAAGTTTAGGCAAGCTTCTTTAAAGGCTATTTGATCTTCCTTTGACATAGTAGTGCCTATTAGGTTTAGCTTTTTCGATTGTTAAAAGAGTTTAATGCTTCTCTAGCTGAGGTAACTGCCAAGTAAAGGGCCCCGTAGGCTGACTCGTGACCAAAACCAGATTTGACTTCAAAGGTTACATTGCTTGCGTTTACCCACATTTCAATAGTGACCGACCATGTTTTTTCTTTTGAACAATGAAGGTGCGGCCTGCCGTAGGTTACCGCCTCTTCTAAAAGTTGTTCAAAAGACAACCTTTGAACATCAGTAGGCTTATTTAAATCTTTTTGCGATTTTAATAGCGAACTGCTCATGCAAACTCCTTTTATTTAAATAATGCCTAGTTAGGCAAAAACTAATCTTGGGCTGTTTTTAGGGGCAGTAGCCTTTTTAATTAAGGTCTGTATCTCGCGGGTGATCTCAAGGTCTTTATTTAGATAAGCACTTAGGGCCCGGTTTACAGCAACTACCTGCGGCCTACGACCTTTACCGTCTACTAGTCTGCAAACTACACGGACCTTCTTACCACGGTAAGCTTTATAGAAGTCAGCAACCTCTTTGGCTTTTGCCGCAGCCAGAGCTTTTAACTGAGGTAGTCTTTCGTTGTAAGCAAGAGCAACTCGAATGTTACCTAACAATGCGCTTATGTCTTCTGCGCGGTTTACTTCTGCTTTTGAAACTATTAAGTACCAGCCGTTGCCTTGTGCAAGCATCTCACCACGATTAAAGCTAAGAATTTCTTTACCGTAGAACTTACGAATTGTTTCTACTTGAGCTTTGTTCAATTGAATTTTAAGTGAACCGTCTGATTGTTTGAAGTGTTTGAAGTTGGTGCCCATGTCATACTCCGTATTTTGTAAATAATTTTTGATTAAAACTTTTTAGCTAGTTATATTACTAGTCTAAGACTTAAACAGGTGAAGCTTTAAACGATCAATTTCTATTTCAAGATCAACCTTTTTCAAGTAAACCTTGTCTTCAATATGAAGTTTGCTAAAAGATGAACCATAATTCTGCAAAACTGTTTTTACCGCGCCTTTAACCTGAGCTGTAGTCGTTAACTGACCTAGTGGTTCAATGTACTGAGAGTAAACCATTAATGCGTAAACTACCTCTTTTCGAGTTAGGTCAAACCTTAAGTTTACAGCTGTTGCTGGTGCGGCCTGTGTTGTGTTGCATCTTGCCGATTGTTCTTTTGTCAAAACTACCATGCTAATTTTTCCTCAATAAAGGTTAATTTGATTTTTTGTCTTCAACTTCAAAGCAGTAAATTTTATTATTAGGTGTGTCAATACAGGCAACACGACCCTTATAAATGTCTTCGTAAGACGCTTGTTTTGATTTAGGCTCCAAAATTGCACCAATGATAATAAGTACAACACTAGCTGTACCTGCCCCAAGTATACAGCCCAGTTCAAAAGTTTTCATAAAAACCCTCCTAAGTTAATTTGGCGAAGTATACGCCAGGTTTAAATCATTCGCAATTCTCTTAAAGTGATCTTCAACGTAGAAGAAAGGTACGTCAAATAAACTTACCTCGTCATGAGCCTTAACTAGCGCATCAATTAACTGCACACTCTCTTGAGTTTGAAGATAGTCTGGAAGCTTGTCAGCAAGCTTCCTTACAACCTCACCCCACCTTAAGCCTTCTAGGTCCGCAGAGTAAGTCTGCTTAGAAAGAAACCAGCCACCAGGACACCTAACTTTTTCGGAAACCCAGTATAACCCTTGCTCATTCTCATCCACTGAACACGTGCCTTGCTGTCTAACATTTTTGACAGCAAAATCAAATTGCTGTTGTAAGTTCATAATGAACACCTTTTTTAACGATAGTTAACCACGACGCATAGTTGCAATGTCTAAGGCCTCTTCATCTGAAAAGACTGGGACAAGGTTAGACTTGTGCATGGTGCCTATACCTTTAAGTTTGGTCCCAGTATAAACCTTAGGTTCAACCTTACCTGTACAGCATTCAACTGAATTGAGGCTTGAAACCACCTTAGTTATGCGCCGCTTAACCGGAGCAACAAGCATTGAAGGCTTGTTTGCCTGAAGCTTACTAGCCAAACCGTGACCTTTCTCCAAAGGTCTTGAATTCTCAAGCAATACCTTGTTAAAGGAGTCAAGGAGAAGCTGGTCTTGCTTTGTTGGCAATTTTTGCTTGCGTTTTTTCTTGCTAGATGTGTGTACGATAAACATACGCTACTCCTAATTAGAAATTATAGGATAAGGTAAACCTACTAAGGTTTACCTGGTTTACTGAACCTTAGACTAGGTTTGGCTGGTCGGCTGTATACTCTGGGTTTATCACCACAAACTTTTCAACTGGTTCTTTCGTAGGCAAGACAGTGTCAGAACAATCTTTAAGAACTACCGTTGGGGTCATGGTAAAAATTACAGGTGTAACATAGACAGACCCTTTAAGGTCGATAAACTTACGTGAGGGAAACTCAAGGTGCATGGCCTGGCTTTTGCCAACCTTAATAAGTGTAGGTCCTATTGTGCCGTCGCTCTCACGAATAGCGAACGTTACTCCTACTGGTAGATGTTTAAATTTTATAAACAGCTTTGCTGTATAGTCACCTTCACAAATTGTGTCGGTCGATACCTCAACAACCTCTAGTACCTTTTTCTGAGAAAACGGGCTAGCAACCCAAGCCTCAGCAAAAAACGACTTAACAACTACGTCTTGGCTATCGCGTCTACATACCGCGTCGTAGGCAACTTCAACTAGGTTGGTGAATACTGATTTCTTGTTCTTAGCCATGATTTATTCCTTTTGAATAAGGGGACGGTGTACTCTTGTAGAGTAGGTGGTACACCATTTACCTACACTTTATTATAACATGGTTATAGTTTAGTGTAAAGCATAAATAGCTAGAAAATAGGCTAAAAACTGGTTATTTTTGACAAAAATGCAACAAATTTGGGTAAAAACTACAGATTTGCCACTAATTCTATGAATCTAAACACTGCCGAGTCTGTTTTAAACACCGACTTTGTGTCCTCGTCAATAGCCAAAATATCTGACATAGTTCCCGAGTACACGCGCTCAAATAAGCCTAAAACTCTGGAGACCTGTATGTCTGACAGCTTGTTAAATTCAAAAAGATAATTTTTGTTAGCAACTTCTAATATCCTAATTAACTCGTAGGAGTGCATACAGATTATAAATCGTGCTTCCTCGTTAACAGGTTTTGCGTTACCTACTCGGGTGTTCATGCAGTGCGCCTCGGTTAGAATTGTTTGATAAAGAGCGCTAAATTGGTCGCCATCTGATTCTTTAAATTTATTACCACCTTCGGTAGCTAGCCAGCATAAAAGATCTTGGCAAGCTTTTTTAGAACTGTCATTGGGTACGGCCTTCACAAGTTTGTACATAGCATTTCTCTTAGCTTTTTATTCCAAGGTTAAAGTTTATCTTTCTAAGCAATGACTTTAAGGTCGGTGCTGAAAGTTCTCCGTAGTTGTAAGTCTGGGGCAAGGGTAAATTTGGGTTTGCTCTTCGGTATTCTTGATAGACGTCAAGTATTGCTGTGTATCTTTGAGTCTTTAGCTCTAGGTAAACAATCCCAGTTGCAGCGTCCTCAATGTCAATTTCTCTGTACTGAATCTCTTTTGCGTACTTGCCTGTTTTTATGTTGAGCCAAGAATTTGATAGAACTGTTTTGTTAGAGTTAAGCAAAAGTTACTCCTTTGTTTCTACGATATTTTTCTTTGGCTGCGTCTTCTCAACAAACCTTATGCTACTATTAGTTACTACCTCAAATAACTCCTGCGTAGAATGTAAATCTAAACCCACCAGTAAACGCCTTAACACGCTAGTGAGAGAACTTAAAGTTAGAAAGCCTAGGTCATCGGCAAGTTTGCTTATCTTAGGGGCTTTTACGCACCCAGTCCTCTTAACTAAGTCTCTAATGTCGTTAACTAGCGCGTATTGCGCATGACCTAAAATATAGTTGCCTTCGTTGTCAACCTTAAATCTAATTCTTGCGTCTCTAGCGGGTAGGTCTGGGCTATTCTTGGGCTTGTTTGCGTTACTACGAAGTCTTTCTAACTGAGATCTTGACAGGTGCTCGCCTAGGACATGAACTCTTGAATTGCATAAGCTGAGATCTTTTTCTACAACTACCACGCTTGGTAAAAGTTTAAGTCCAACACTTTCACCTAGCGTAACTATGTCTTTTTCTAAATTTGCTATGAGCAAAAGATCTGACAAACTTGTGCATCTAAGTTTGTACTGCCCAGTTAGTTCTAACACTGAGGCTAAGCTAACTTTTTTATTCTCCATAAAACCCTCAAACAATTTATAGGATAAGGTTAACTGTTATCCTTGTTTTTTAACGACTCAATTCTTTCTAAATGACCAGAGATATCATTTGCTGCCAACTCAGGGTAAAGGGTTGCTTCTAACTCTTTATTTCGCTTAAGCAAAGGTGACCAGGCTAAAAAGAACTCACCGGGAACACCTTTGTAGTCACCTGTCACAGACCCGCCTCCGAGAGTTAAAAGATTTACCTTTTCGCCAGGTGGTGCTGGGTTTTTGTAGTTCCACTCTGTTATCTCACTGGCTGAGATGTACTTCTCAATCACCGTACTTCTCCTTAAACGTTTTTATAAATTCAACGTCGTTTACCTTTGTTAAAAACTCCAGTTGTTGTTCTCTTGGTATGGCTGCTAAGATTAGTTGCTTAATAGCATTAGGATCCATAGTAACTGGCTGTCCTCGTCCTTGAAAGAACAGACACTCTTTGTAAAGTTTAAATACGTCAATTGCTTGCTCATCTCTACCTAACATACCTTTTCCTTTTAGAAAAAGAAGTTATCGTCAGTCTCTTTTTCCTTAGACAGCAAAAATAGATACTGAGTTTTTAGAACTTTGCGCCAAGCAACCTCTCGCTTAATCTTGGCCTTAACTACAGTGAGGTCGTTAGACAAAGACTTTACTCTTTCAAAATTCGGGTCGTCAAGAAGATTAGACGCAGTAATAAGATCTTTTAGATGAGATTCCTCTTTGTGAAGTTCATTAATGCGGTTACTACAAAGTTTTAATTGTGCCTGCAAGGTGCTGTTAAATTCTTGAAAGGTTATACGCCAGCTGCTATATTTTGCTAAGGTTTCCGCTACCTTCTTTACATCACCAGATAAAAAGCTATCGTAACTGGAACTTGAGTTTTTTCTAAAATAAAAAAGAAAGAACGCAGCACTTAAGATGATAGCTAAGCCAACAAAGATAGCTAAAAAGGATATTAGATCAAGGATAAAGTCCATAGTCTCTCCGTAGGTTAAGGTTAAAGTAGTTTTGTTATAACTGAATGTATTTCTTTTTGTAAATCTGAGCTTCTGTAAGCTCTAAGTTTGTTGAGCATAGTGTTAGCTCTACTGAACAAGCTTAAACTTTCTTCCTTAGACACTACCTTATTGTGCTTAGTATCCGGGTACTCAAGTTTGAGTAGATCCGCCTTAGCGCAGTGAACACACAAAGGTAAATTACTGTCTATCTCAGTTGGGTGATCTGTAAGTGTTGCAAACCTATGTCCCTTAGGGCAGTTATACACACTAAGCTGAATTTCCTGTTTTGGCATACAGCCCCCACCTAAGAAGCAGTTAGTTAAGGAATTAAGGACAACTCGTTTAGTTTAGCAAGTTCAACAGTAACCTCGTTGATCAATTGAGCATTGTTGTAGTAATACTTGTCTGTTAGATTAGCTACTGTAGAACTTGGCAGCATCTTAAGACCACCTCGATTTAAGTTGAGCTTAAGCTGCTCGTTAAGCTCAACCATAGCCTTCTTAAACTCTTCGTCGCCTTCAATCAACACTCCGTTTTTTGTAACTGTGCCGTCAGCGTTTATACGGAGTAGTTCTTGTAACTCGTCTGACTTCTTAAATTCAACTGCGTTTTCCATGAGATCTCCTTCGATTAAAGTTATTAACTGAGTTTTGGTAAGCCTTGTTTTAGCTGTGATAGCTTTAAGATGGCATCTTATAGTTTCCGGGGAAATATCTAAAAGTCTTGCTAAAAACTTAACAGTAGGTTTTGGTTTAGTTCTTTTTAGAGTCCAATTATTTGTTACTACCTTATTAATCTCATTAACAATTTTTGTTTGCATTGGGGTTAAGGAAACCACTAGGTTGTTAAACTGGCTAGGCATAGTTACTCCACATCTAGTTATTATTTAAATTTAAAAAGAAGTCTAAGCACTCTTGCGACAGTTTCGATATTACATGAACTGCCTCATACTTACTTTCGTCTTCGTAAGAAACGCTGCAAACTAAGGCTCCGTCGGCTTTACGTCTAAAAGCTAATACATTATTTTTTAGAACGTTGGCTACCTCAGTCATAACCTTTACAGCCTCTGCACTAACTAGAGCTGGTTGCTCTTCAATCTGTTTAACACCTAAGGTTGCAACCTCAGAAGTTGCAACTTCTAAATTAGTGGTTGAAGTGCTCAAAGCAAGGCGTACTGAAGGGAACGCGTACTGAATTTTAAAGCGGGTGTTTGCCAGATCTCTTTTACCTATTGTTTTCTGTTTACCTAAACTCTTTGCTTCCTCTCTAGTGCTTAGCAGGATACTCCACCCAAGATCTTTAAAATAATACCTGTAACCGTAGTTAGTAACCTCGCTGTTTTCTCTTAGACAACGGGTTTTATAGACGCCGGCTCTTAAAGGCAAGGAAGTACACCAGAAATAATTTTGTTTCTTAGTTTTCTTTAGCACAATCTTCTCCTTGAAGTTTAGCTAATAAATCTTGGTCTTTGTTCTCTTCGTAGCTGTGCAAGGCTTTTGACACCTCTTTGTCGTAAGACCTAGAAACCTTACACCATCTGCTATCTAGCTTAATGTAGTAAGAGTTACGAACCTTAACTTTTTTATCTACTACTTTGGAAAGATAGTCTTCTGCCTCCTTAAGATCCAAGGTTGCATAAACTATTGTAGCTGCTCGATTAAATTTTACATAGATATAAAATTCAATTAATCGTACGACACCTGGGTAACTTTTTATTGGTACTGGTATTTTTAAATGCTTCATTGCCAATCCTTTAGTAGGGGGCAGCTAAGATAAAATCTTAGCTGCCTTGTACTTTAGCCGTTAGGTCTTTTACAAAATACTTAGCCAAAGCTTGTATGTAAACTAAGCTTGCAAGCGTAAGGTCAGAGCTACAGTTATCGTCGTTAACTGTTGATAAAGCGTAGTCTGCTATGGACGCTAACTCTACAAAATTAGCTATCTGCTGTTTCGCATGGTCGTTAAGGGTGTCTATCTTGCTAAGAAGATGTTTCTCATTAGCTTTTAGCTTTTTAACTCGATCAATGGATCTTTGTTCTCTTGTAAGACTCGCAAGTATACTTTTACGATGTTCTTCTATAAGATTATCTTTAAGATTATCTTTAAGAGTTTTATTACAGTATTTGTCAACTAAACTTTCTGTTATAAGGAGGCCATGTTTAGCTTTTGGTAATTGATTCCTGATGCTCATTTAACACTCCTTAATTAGGAACTGCTGACAACAATGCGTAGGTTAGAATTGAACCTACTACTACGATGTTTACTAACACTGGAAAGCCCCTACTCTTAACAAAGGTTAATAGAAGTCCATCCTTAGACTTAACGCGTTTTTCATTATTAGTTGAAGAGTTCATACTATAGTTCTCCGGTTATTCGTAAAGCCGCTTTCTTCAATAGAAGATGGTAAGTCCTTCTCAACTAACTTAATTCTTAAAGCCTTAGAGTTAACAGCTTCAAGAATAGAAATTAGTTGTAGTTTAGAAACAGCTGACCTATCAATCTCTAAGGAGACCTCAGGAACAAGAACACCGCCAGTAACAAAGTATCTGGGGTTACGTTCTTTTAACCTAACAACTGGGTGCTTGCTAAAGTAAGAAGCATTACCTTTGTCGCAGTCTTCGTTAACCATAATTTTTAACCTTAGGTTACGCCGAGAAAATCTTGGCTAGTTATTAATAACTTCTATTGTGCGTTACCTTTTGGCCTGACCAAAAAGTTTTGAGTTTTGATAGTAGGACGTTCTTAGCCTTAGACAATTTTTTGAGTAAGGCAAGCTTAAGGACGTAAAAAATAAAGTTAACTAATCTTTCTGAATTTAGACTTGAATTATCCTCACCTAAAGAATAACCTTTTTGGTTATCTACGCTTACTACCCAACCTGAAGACCAAGTAGAACTTACTCCAATTGAGCCAGAGCCCAAAAGATTAGCGTAAGAATCAATAATGCCAACCTTAAAGTATTCTTTGTTTAAGAAATCATTTAGCCTGTGACAGAATCTTATGTGCAGCTCCGCAAATTCATAGGTTCTAAACTTTTGTGAATCTACAACTTGCCCATGCTTGTAATTCTGAATCACATAGGGGAAATCCCCTTCAACTTTCTGAATTTTTGAGCTAAAGCCGTAGGTGGCTATTTCACCAGTATTGCTTTTCCAGGTAGCAAAGAACGGATGCGCACGTTCTTCACCTGTTTTTGAATTTTCAGACATAAAGTTAATCCTTAAGTTTTGTTTTTAGTTATCGCTAAACGCAGCTAGCTGTAGTCTCTTAGCTAAAAGCTCAACTGGTTTTGCCTTGTTTTTACTAAGATAGTTCTTAGTAAACTTTAAAGCATACTCGCTTATCTTCCTGTCAAAATTGTGGTCGTTCCAACAAAAAATAATCCAAAGCATATCTCGTGCTAACGACAAAACAACTTGTCTATCAGTTTCTGATTTCCATGTTGTGACATTTAGCCTGTCTAAAAAATTGTTAGCCTCGTCAAGATCAGACAGATTTAACTTTTTTAGAACTTTCACCTTTAAGGCATGTCTAAATCTGTAGTCATCTACAACGCTAGCTTGAATTTCTTTAGCCATCTTACAGAGCATAAGAGATAACCAACTAGCTTGCTTTTTAAGGCACTTACTCTCAAGCAAGTCTAGGTTGTGGCTAGTATGCTCTACAAAATTTTCTAATTTAAGTTGCTCCTCTTTGAGCTGGTCTTTTAAAACTGCTAACTCTTTTTCTAATTCAGTTATTCGGTCTTCAATTTCTAAGATTCTGTTAGTAGACATTGCGGCCACCTCCCCTAGCTTTAAGAGTTTGTTCTAGATTGTTAACAAACTTTTGGTCAAAAGGCAGCATTTGCACAGTGTCTGTCAGCATAGCTGTAGCTTGAGCATTAGCTGTTCTTAGAGTGCTATCAATTAAGTTTTGACTCATTAGGCTAGCTAACCCAACAGTTAGGTTAACCTTACCCTGAAGAATATCTTCTCTCTTAGACGCAAGTTGCTGATCAATTTCTTTTGAAATCTCTGAGTCTTTTTCTTCAAGCTGCGTTTTTACGTAAGTTAAAACATAAGGCTGTATCAATGACCAGATGTCCTGTCTAAATTGGGTAACCTTACGATTTAAGAATTTTAGCTCAGTCACCTCACCGTTAGCTTTTACTAGACGATCCTTAGTTGTCCAATCAAGTTTATCAAAGTTTTCAGGGACTGCTAGGTGCGTCTTGCTAAAAACCTTAATACTGTCAAGTTGATAGAGGTGCTCTTGTGTAAAGTATTCGTTTATCTCTTTGTTGACTAACGCGTCAATCAAGTCTTCATCAAGAACTTCTGCAAAAACCTCTAGTATTTTAGCTGATATTTTAGCCTGTATTGAGCCCATTTTGCTAAACTTTTCTAAAGCTTGCGCAGTAACCTGTGGATCGTTGATCTTAAAAAGCGGCGTATCTACGTTTTCAGTCATGTTATTTCTCCGTTTGTAATGGTGAGGCGTTTAATTAAAGATTACCTTTTTACAGCTAGATAGGTTGCGTCAGTTATTGCTTCGCTATGCAGGTTAGAAATATTTTCTGTCATCTTATCAGCCTCACTTTTTATAGTTGTTAAAACTTTGTTAAGGCTTGTCTTACTTGATGACACGTTAACGCTAAAGGTTAACGTTACGGTAGCTTTTACTGAGTCTTCTACTGCGTCTAGGTACGCCCCGTTATACGGAGCTAACTCAGGGTGTACAGAATTTATTACTTTCCCGCGCCCATCAAAAAGCAAAGGGAGCGTAAGGTCAGGAGCGTACCAAGCAGTAAAACTGTAGTTTGACGGAAACTCTGTAATTTTCTTTATAGAAAACCCTGATTTAACTGAAGGGTTCAGTTCAACGCTGTCAAACCTTAGCTGGTAAAGAGCTCCTTCCTTTAGAACTAAGGGTTTTTTGGGTGGGGTTAGAACCCGTAGTTTAAAACTATCTTCGCTGTCTTCCTCGTCATCAATGTCGCTGTTAATGTCGTTGTTAACGTTAAGGGGCATAGGGTTATTCATTTAATTTCCTTTATAGCTAAAATGGTTGAGGTAAGAAGCCTCTTGTTATTCTACTAGGCAATAAGTACAGCTAAGATTATTTTTTAGCTGGTGGGGGGCTCTTTCTCCAGAAAGCCTTTAAAATTTATTCCGTCTATCTCTATTCTAACTTTAACTTTTAAATCTCTTAGATATTCAATCTCAAACCCTCGAGCAGCGCCGCATGAGTAAGGGTTATTTATAAATTGTTCTCTATTGCAACAACCTTCCTTTGCGAACCCACATTGATTTCTATGGTGACAACTTTTACCCGCCTCAATTTTTCCTTTAACTAGCATCTTGTAGTCCTTTAAAACAAAAATTGTTTAGTTTATTCTTTGCCTGTTGAGACCACTTTAAGTTAAAGTGTGCAAACCTAGTTTGTATTCTTCAGTAAACTCGTCATAAGGAAAAGGACCTCGGTTTACGTGTATACGCCAACTAAAATTTTCCGGCAGGCCTTTTTCTAAAAATAGCTCTAATCTGAACAGGGCATGGTCTAACGTGTTCATCTCTGTGTAACCCCAGGCTGAGTTAAACAAAAAGATGAAGGACGTATGAACATCGTCAACTTTAGATGTTGGGTTTGGCTTCTGCTTAGCTTCTAGAAAAACTCTTTTAACGTAATCTGGCCAAGTCTCACCTTTATTAGAAGATATACCTAGTAATGGTCCGTGGCCAGCTAGGCAACATACTGTACCACATTCGTTTTTTACTTCGTTGGGTCTAGGCGCTAGTATAGAGTCGCTAGTAGCCCATTCCTCCATGTTAAAGGTAACCTTTAGATCTTTTTTGTTCTTTAAACCTTCTAACAGTTTTCTTAGGTTTAAGAGACTCTGAGGAGCTAAGATTTTGCTGGCCTTTATGTAATCCATACTTACGCCTCGTTAGTCAAAATATAGAAGTTAATTGAATTCTACTAAATTCAGCTAATAGACTTCTAACCTTGTCTGCGGTAACTCGATTGTAGGTTAGCTTTTCAAAGTCGTAGCTGAGATAATAGACACGAACAGTGCCGTTAAACAGGCCGCTGTAGAAGCGGTCAACAAGAAGGTGTACGTGAGCACTTTCACTACCAGGTGAACAGTTTACAAAGGTTTCGGCGGACAACTCAACGCGGTAACCTAGCTTTTTAGTTGCGTATAAAACAGGTATTCCTGAAAATACAAATCTTATGTTTCCTTTACCGTAGTGGTCTATAAGGCCAGTTACTGCTGCTACTTTTTTGTTTGCGTCCATAAGTCTCTCCTTAAGAAATCCTAGTAACTACGTTTATCTTCATTACACTAAGCGTAGCTGGGTCAATCGCAATCATACTTTTTTGTGAATACTTTTTACCTACAATTGTGTGTGCAGTTGAGGCTACCTTAATTTGCAGCTTAGGACCACCAGCCTCAATAATCAACTTATCATTAACAGAAAGTTCTTGAAGTTTGTCCTTTAAACCTTTCATTACTCGTCTCCAGTTAGATCAGTTTTATTTTTCGTGACCGTTCTTTTAAAGCTTTTCCGTTTTCATCTAGTATCTTATGGGACGTACAACAAAGATCGTAAAATTCTCCTTCTAAGGTAAGAGATTTATTTTCTTTTCTAACCTCCAAGACGTGCAGATAACGCCGCTCAATAAATAAGGTTTTTCTTCCGGAAGAAAAGGGCCGTCTGAATGCGTCATGCTCACCTAGGTCCACGTGTAGCTCAATAAGTTCATTTCTTTTTTCTGCTGGGGCAAATTCTAACGCTAAGTACTCTACAAAAAACTTCGGCTTTGCCTCAAGAAGCTCTGTCAGTTTAAACTGTCTAGCCTTAGAAGAAAAAGCAAAAGCTGCCTCCCGTGAGATGATCGCAAAAAAATTTTGTAGGGTTAAGGGTAAGCTGTCACCCCCAATTTCTAAAAATAAAATACCATTCTTACTCGTTACTGCCTCAACCTTTTTAAGGCAAAGTAGGTTTAACCAGGCTAAAACCTCTTCTTTCGAATAACCAAAGGCTTCTACGTCCTCAAAATTTTTAGGAAAAACATTTTTGGTAACTAATGCCATTTTAAATCTCCTTAACCTCGTCAAGCTCATAACTTATTGAGCACCCAGACTTGTAAGGGGAAAGCTTTTTTGCAAATTCTTCAGCTAAGCAGCTTACATTCGACAAAATGTTGTCTAACCCAAGCCACCTAATCTCGTCGTCTGCTTCGTCAAGGTTAAGATGTATTTTTAAAGTTGCTGTTGCTTTGGTACAAACGGGAAGTAGGTAAGCCCCGTTAAACCTAGAAAGTTTCGGGTGGTTACTGTAAACCGCTTTGCCGTTTGATTCAAAAAATACAGCCTCTTCTAACTCCTCAAGAAACCATTGGTTAGCCCCTTCAACCCCCAGTAACTTTGGCTCAAAATTAATTAGTGACAGAAGTTTTCCTAAGCTAGAGTACAGGCGATATTTTTTGTCTGCAGAAAGAGTAATGTTTTTAACAGATGCGTTGGTTTGCTCAAGGAGCACAAACCTTATTGGTCTACTGGTTTCCTCTAATGAAAGCCCCTTAGAAATTTTAGAATCTAGTTTATCGTCTTCCTTAGGTTCTACCACATCATTTTTACCCTTTATAGCTGGCTTAGACTTAGCCATTGACCTTTTGTGCGATACCTCTTCTTCGTCTGAATCGTCATCCTCGTCTATATGACCTAATAGGGCGTTAAGATCACCTCGGAAGTCTTCATCGTCGCCCTCTTCTAAGGGCTCTTTGCTTTTTAAGAAAATAGCGGCGTTGATTAACTCCTGAACACCGTACTTAAATTTAACCAGGACATCTTCCCCAGCTATAATGAAGTCAGAGATGCTACGTAGATAGTCAAAATCTTTTGTAGAACCTTTATGAGGACTTTCGTAGTCAAGGTCGTTGGGCACGTAGAATACGTGATGATATTTTTCTATAATCTGGTACATAGTTATTCTCCAAGTTAAAGGCAATTTTAAATTTTGTTCTACAGTTGATTCCTTCTTTTTGTATTAATTCTAATGTTTTTCTCCTATGTCTTTTTTAATTAAAACATCGTACTCTAGCCCTGTTACTTAGCCACAGCTTTACTTGCTAAGTAAACCCACCGTGGTAGTAGGTCAGTTTTCCTAGTTACCCAGCCTACGTTTTCATTTTCAAATCCGTCAACTAAAATGAAATCCATTTTAAGCTACCTTTGGTTGTTGAACTACTTACTTAACCTTGCTGTCCGAGGCTATGTAGCTCTTACCCTGCGCCATTAAGCTCGTTAAAGACAAACTTACTGAGTGTCTTTACCTGAGATAAACCTTCCAGAACAGATTCAACAGAGACAAGCCACCTATCTTTATGTTCCCCACCAGCGACAGGTTTAAAATAACCAACTACGTACCCACCCTCTTCACTAACTAAGAATAGGTTTATTTCTCTACCCTCAATAGTATAGCTAGTTTCATAACTTTTATTAGGCAGTTGGGTTAGAGTAATCCCGTCAAAGCAAACTGAACATTTATCAACCATCTTATTTCCCCAAGTTAAAAACACTTTAAAATTTAGTCTAGGGTGTGAACTCCAAGTCTACACTCGTCTCTAAAATTTAAGAGCGGGGTTTCGATTATTGGTCTCATCCCAGTTACAGGTTTAACAAAACCTTCTGGCAAACCTTTCTTCAAAAACAACTCTAATCTAAAGATAGCTTCTTCTTTAGTTGGCTGATAGTCAACCCAATAAGGTGAAAACAGAAAAGCGTAAACACCTTTGCTACCGTTTGTAAAAACTTTGCTACCACCTGTAAAAACTCTTCTAACGTAAGTAGGCCATAGCTCACCCTCTAAAGGTTTTACACCGGCTAAAGGTCCGTGTCCGGCTAAGCAACATACGGTTAGACAATTATTTTTTGCAAATAACCCTAAAGTACGTGATACTTTAGGGTTAACCTTTACAAATTTAGATATAACAAACTGCATTGGCGTGTAGGTATTTATAAACACACCCATGTTAAAGCTAGTCTTAGCTTTCCCGCTCTTTAAAAAATCTAAAAGTTTGTTTAGATTAGACAGCTGATAGTCTGAGCAGAAGCTTGATGCTGGTAAGTAGTTCATTTTACGTTCTCCTTGAGAGGTTAGTTTATGCTGTGTACACCTAGTTCGTATTCTTCAACAAAGTAATCGCAGTTAAATATAGAGTAGCGGTTAAAACCTTCGGGTAGACCTTTCTTAAGGAACAACTCTAATCTAAAGATAGCTTCTTCCTTAGTGGGCATTGAATGCCACCACTCTGAGTCAAAAAGAAAGGTAAAAACACCCTCGTTACCACCTGTAAAAACTCTTCTAACGTAGTTACTCCATATCTCACCTTCTAGCGGTTTTATACCTGCTAAAGGTCCGTGTCCGGCTAAGCAGCAAACAGTACCGCATTCGTTCTTAACCTGGTCAGGCTTTAGCTCGTTAGTATCAAGATAATGTTCTTTTACCTTTGGTACCTTGCGCGCGTAGGTTAGCATATCAAAATCTGTCTTTCCCTCTGTGTTAAACTTTAAAAAGTCTAAAAGTTTTTGAAGGTTAGACAACTGTTCTTTGCTACAAAATCTTTTTGCTGGTAGGTACTCCATGTTAGGTTTTCCTCAAAAGTTTCTTAATTTGTTTTGCGATCTCAGGTGTAGTCGTGTCACTAAGAAAGCTAGAGTACGCCTTCTCTTCAGTGGTATACCCAACATATTTTATATTGGACTTACTACTCAGACACCAGGCAAAATTTCCTTTATGGCCTTCTTTTTTAAAGTCTCCTTTTAGAAGGAGGCATCCAGCTTTTACACAAAACTCTTTAAGAGTTGGCTTTTTACCTGACTTAGCTAAGCTTTCTTCGAGAGAGGTAACTGTTTGTTCTAACCTCAGTAACTTCTCAGCTTTTCTACTTGCCTCTTTCTCAAAGAAAGCTTGGCATCGTTTGCAGTACACGCCACCATGTCCTGAGTGGAAACCAACGTTGTACATAGTATAAGTTTCTACGCCGTCGCAGGAATGCCTATCGTGCTCAGGAAATTCTTTGTTTACTTCGTCAATGTCTTCTTCTGTTAGGTATGACATGGTTAATTTATCCTATTAGGGGTTTATTAATAAAACCCGTTTGGGTCTTCCTCTCGTCATCTTCTTTTTCTAAAAACAAGGCGTTCTGCTCACAGTGCTCATAATTTAGTCTAAACTCAAAAAATTTTATGTCAAACCTTGTTTCGTAGTCTTCTCTATATAAACTAACTGCTATTAATCCCGCAGAAGCGTCAAAGAATACTTTTTCTAAGGTAAACAAGCAGTCATCACTAAGCCTCTTATGAGTTGAACCTGGTTTAAATCTTTTTGGTTCTCTTTCAAGTACCTCGTAATCCTTGTAGAAAAGAGCAGTTTTAGTTTCCATATTTGTTTCCTTCTAAATTTGACTTATTTAATGTTGAAGGGGTGCCGTTGGATTTGTAAACAGTTTTAGACTTATCCCAGCAGTACACTTCACCATCCGGTGTGTCCACGCATTGTATTTCACCCCTGTGAACCTGCTCGTAGCTAATCTGAGCTGTTTGTATTCTAAACGTAATAACTAAAAAACTTGTCACACCTAAGGTAAATACAATCCCTAAAACAAAAGGTTTTATGTCTTGCATTTTATTCTCCATAGTTGTTTGTTAGTTAAAAAGGTATGTCAATGTCATCTAACTCTAAAGTAGATGGTCTATCTCTTGTATTGTGCTCTTCTAGGCACTCTACGCATAGTACGTCAATAAGGTTTTCTGTTTCGTCTGGCTGATTCTCATATCTACTCAAAACGTCATTGTATTCGCTGAAGGTGAACTTCTCTCTCACTACTATGATTTTTCTAGGTTGAATTTCCCAAGAATTTACTGCTTCTGCTGCACTGGCTTCTCTGCTGCGTAAAGCGTAAGCTCTACCCTGCACTTCTTTATAGTACCACTGGCCATTTATAACCCAACCTGATATTTCATTTTTAGAATTAACCTCTGGGTTATTTAGCAAAAGGTTGTCTGGGTAGATAACAATTGTTGGCATTAGATAACCTCTACGTGCATGTAAGGTTGATCAGGGGAAGTGTTACGCTGGTTCCACTTTTTTGAAAGACAATCTAAAAATTTCTGCTCTTCGGCTGTAACTTCATACTCAAGATGGCCAGCTGAGCCCGGAGCATACAGAGTTATTCTCATTTTCATAAAAACCTCTTGTTAAACATTTAAAAAATTAACTACCTCAAGGTAAAAACCAGCTAACAAACGCGACTGCAAAACCTGCAAAGCTCATTCCTGTTAAGACGTAAAGAGCGTAATCAGGTTTTTCTTTTTTAACGTGTGACTTATCTGCATAATCGTTTTTCATTTACTTCCTCTTCGTGTTCTTTGAATTTCAGTTTTAACAGTGTGGTAGGTGAGGTAGCTTAAATCTTAGTTTAAGCTACCTCACCTTACTTAGTATTCAATCCAACCCCAAGTAATTAAAACTAATTTTTCAGGTTGATGCAACGCCATAGCACTAAAGAAAATAGAGTAACCTTCTTCTTTATCAAGCTCAGTAGCTAAAAAGTCGCTAAGGTGATCTTCTAGTGTACCTGTCCACCCAAGTGGAGATGGACAGAAAATTTTAATTTGTGCTGTGTGCTCTTCAATATGCTTGCCTAGATTAAAAACAAGTAGTCCTTCTGGACTACCGGCCTTATCACGCAAAGCTTGTGCTAAGTCACTTAAAAGTTTAGCTTTATACGTTTCTATAGCAGATGTATCTGACTTTTCCTTTTGTGAAGAAGAACTAGGCAGAAGCTCGCTAACTGCTGGTAGAACTTTGCTAATGTTACTCTGTTTCTTTGACATAGTTTAGATCCTTTTACGTTATTAACAATTAAGAACTACAATTCATTATAACATGGTTATAATTTAAAATAAAGAGAAAAAGGTGGTATTTTAGGTGTTTTTGGCACCTTTTGTAAGTCATTGATTCTAAACAACTATTTTTGGGGATGTGTAACAACACAGAAATGGCGAATTACCCCCTAAATTGATGTAAAAACACACAAAAACGAGGGGTTTTAGGGGGTAATTCTTTAAAGAGACTAACCAGTCAAAACAACGCTCTTTTGCTGGTGAAGGCCACCAGCTGAAGATATGCGTCTGGTTTAGACAGTTTCTTTTGAGGTTTGAACGCTAGGCTATCAATTGATACTTCGAAGGCGTTAGTAGCCAAACAAACTAACGCCTTATTTAATTTAAAACTTTCAGCAAGCTCAGTTTTTAGCAGCTTGTCATGCACTTCTTCCAAGGTGTACTTCTTTACTATCTTGTTAGCCCTAGTCTTGTCAACCAAAGGTTTAACGTTATCAATTGGGTCACCAGTCAACACCTGAAGTAGCTGAAACTGTTTAGGGGTGTACCCTTTATTAGCAACTAGCCAAGCCTCGTCTAAGATCTTATCATCTTCTGGTTTAGATCCCGGGGTGTAAATCTTAACGTAAGGTGACAGATTTTGAAATGCGTCTTTGTCCTTAGCCACTAAGGTCAGCTGCACTTTTTTTGAAGTGCAGTAAGCTGAAACAGTTGCAAGCAAGTCGTCGGCCTCATACTTGTCTAACTGAAGATACCTTATACCGTATTTATCTAGCTCAGCAAACAGAAAAGGTAAGTTAGCGTAAACAGGATCCTGCAAGGTGCATTCTGAAATATCAACTTCTGTGTCTACTTCACCTTTTCTATTTGCCTTATATTCAGGGTATATCTCGTACCTAAATACCTTAGGCCCATCAAACGCAACTAAGATATGTTTTGCCTTAAACTTTAAGGCGTACTTACTAATCTGAGATATAAGAACCGACGCTATCCTTTTTTCTAAGTTTGTGCTGTACCGTGAGACGGCATGAAAGGCTCTGTGCAGTAGCCAATTGCCGTCTAAGGCTAGCACAGATACGCTACTCAACTTTTGCCTCTTGGGCTGGTGCTGCAACTTCCCCTTCAGCAACCTTCCTATTTTTCTTCAAAGGAGCAAAGAAAAATTCGTGTGAAGGAAACTCAAGAAGTAGAATTGAATTTCCGTTGTACAGCTCAGTAGAGGGATTTCTAAAAGGCAGCAAAGGATCAAAAATTACAGTCTTGCCTTCAACGTGCTGTATGGCTGGAAATTTAAAGGATGATTCTTGCGAAGCTAGCCTGCTACTGTTTCTTATCGGCAGTATCTTAGCGTAACCTGTCTTACACAGCTCATTACGAATGTTAGTGAACAGATGATTTACGCTTACGAATCTAAAGTTTTTACGTTCGTCTCGAAGTTTAACTTCAAAGCCTCTACCATCAGGTGAACGGGTAACTAAAACTACCCCTACCTCAACTTGGCCAGAACCGTCAGCCTTGTTGTAAGATGATTTGTCTTCTGCCTGAGTTACTGAGGAAAACAAGCCCTGAAGAGCTTCTTTAAAAGGTGTGTTTTTCATTTTAGTTATTCTCCGTTATCATGTTTTTAAGTAAATCAACAAATTCCAGCGGCATGTTAAATGGGTCATACCCCCCTTCGTACTCGTACAACTTAAGCTTTTCAAAATGAATAAAGCCTTTAAGGCTTTTTGATAAAATCTTGTCAGCTTTCCAGCCAGCGTCGTCACCGTCCATAGCGCTTATAACTTGCTCTACCCCCGCTAACTCTAGCAACAACCGTTTGTGATCTGACCAAGAGTTAATGCCTAGTATAGCAACAGCAGGTATACTTTCACGCATTAACCTCATAGCATCCCTAGGTCCTTCACAAAGTACGATAGTGGTATGGCACTGCTCGCGCATTAGCTCTATCGCCTGGTCGTACAAAAACAAACCTTTAGTTCTTACCCAACTACCTTTCTTGTTTAGATAAGAAGGACCAGAACTGGGCTTTGTAACGAACGCTCGTATGTATCCTACTTCTTTGTTTTGAACTAAAACTGGGAAGTACACAAAAGGAAATGTTGAACCTTCCTTCATACATATTTTTGCCTTTACTACTGACCTTAAGAATTTTAGATTAAATCCTCTCCACTTCTTAAGCTTTATGCGCTTACAGTTTGGCGCGCTTAGATTGTAAAGCATCAGACCACTTTTTAGTACGTCGTCTGGCTCAAACAGGTGTTCAAAATCAGAAGTATCAATCTTAGGCGTTGGTGTAACACCCGTTGGGTCCATACCTAACCCAACCATAAGTTCTGATAGACCACCTTTTGCACCGCAAGACCAACACTTGTATCTTCCAAAGTAAGGAGGTCTGACGTTTACGCTACAACTAGGGTTACTATCGTTATGGAAAGGACAACAAATTAGAACCTTGTTTTGGTAAGACTTTGCTTTGGGGAAAGACTTTAGAAAGTCTAAGCTAAGCTCTTCTGCGTAGTTACTTTTCATGAGTAGTCTCAGATTAAGTTATACTTCTTTAGTGCGTTGTCTATCTGCTTGCCTAAAGCCTTTGCGTCGTGACCAAAGAGAGGGTAATTGTCAAATAGCCATTTACGTTCGTTTAAGTCTACCCAAGGTTGAAAAATTGCTTTCATAGCCTTGTCAACGTCTTTAAGCATACCTAGCTCTTTATGGTCTACTAAGGACTTATGGACTATCTCAAAAAGGTTTTCTATAGTCCAATCCCACTTGTAAGCTTGATCTTCCCTAGCACAAAGCTCAACCTCAACCTCAGGCGGAGACAACATCTTAAAATTGAAGTGTTTCTCGTAGTAGTTAGCTACGCCTGCTGTTGCCATGTATTGCCCTATTTGAATTTGAGGCAAAACTAGCCGATAAGGCGTACACATATAAGTCGCATCGTGAACCAGTCTACAGAGTTTTGATATGAGACTAACCTCAGTACGTTCACGTCTGTAAATTTCGCACGCCTCATAAGCTAAATATCCAGCTACCACACCTACCTCTGAGGAGATCCCTTGGATAGGCGAGTTTTTTGCCTTACGACCTGCATCGCCTTCGATACGTCTAGTGCCTACAAAAGTTCTAAACAAATGCCTAATACGGCCAATGGGGCTCATAACCTGATGCCGTTGGTTTGCTTCGTCCTTCATTCGCTCAAGCCAACCCATACCCTTAGGCATATCACTCTGCATTTTTTCAAGTATCTCAGCAGCTCTCTCAACAAAAGGTTCTAGATCAAGCGCTTCTTCATACTGCTTCTCTAAACCAGTAAGCTCTTCTTCAAGTTTTTTTATTTCAGCCTTAGTAGTCACGTTTAGTTTCCTTTTGTTGCGTCGGCTATCTTTGCTTTAACAGCCTTTATCTTACCTGCAAGTTCTTTAAGCTTTTGATTTTGTAAATCAACACCTAAGGTCTTAGCACTTTTTCCGTAAATCACGCCGAAGATAACTGCCTTGATTGCGTCACGTAACGGATCAGACTTTTCAATCCACTTGTTAAAAAATCTTTTTACGTTTGCGATATGAACGTCTCCGCGTTTTTTAAGATCAGAACGCACTTCATCTGTTGGAGTTAAGACTAATTGTTTTCTAAGTCTGTAGCCTACGTTGAACCCTTCCGCAACTGCTTTGTCTTTGGCTACGTTACCCCACATGCGTACTTCGTGTGCTGAAAAGTCCCAGCGTGGAAGGAGGTGGCCTTTAGGTGCAGTAAACATTCGCTTAATCAACTTTGCTAACTTTCCCCTAGCAGGAACGTTTTGCAAGTTAGGATCAAAAGAAGAAAGACGCCCTGTTACAACGTCAAAGAATCCAAATGAAGGGCGAAGACAGTTATCAAGTGCCCCGTCAAGATTAGAAGTAACAGATTCGTACCAACTGCCTACGTAGGTACTTAACAGTTTTCTAGCCTCTGAGTATTCAGAAAGAACCCCAGCCTCTGGAACTGTGTCTTTATACGCCGCTAAAAAGTCCTTATCAACTGAGGGCTTACCCGTCTCGGTAAAGCTTATGGGCTGCAACTTAAGAATATCAAAGAATAGAACTGAAAGATGCGCTGGTTTAATTTCAAAAACTGTAGCGTTAAGACTAGCACCAAACAGTGACGTTGCCTTAACACCAGAAGTGCTTGATATCTTTGCTGCTGCTTTTCTTACTGACTCAAATTCTAATAGCTCTGATCTAAGATCTTTAATTAACTTAACTAAAGGAGAGGTACGCTTATCCATCAGATGTTTTAGATAGGGTACGTCAAGGTGCGAACCGTACTCTTCCATTGTTGATAGTGCTTTTGAAGTTATCCCCATCTGATTAACAACATGGCTAACGTAGTAAGGCTGATAGGATTCTAAGTTATCCCTAACGTAAACCTTTTTTACCTTTGCCCGCTTTAGCTGCATCTGATACAAAGCTAAGTTAGCCTGAGCGTCAAGGCCACAATAGTCTAGGGCGTCCTTGTTATTGCAGATGTCAACGTGGCCTATTGTATGCCTTTGCTCCTTGCTAAACGGCAAGGTGTAATACGAGGTATTACCGTAATGGCAAAGCATGTTTCTAAGGTTACCAAATCTTAGCTTTATTTTTTCTTTGTTTAGGCCATCAAAGGATTTCTTATGGAACAAAGAAAGGTTTTCATCCAGGTTGTGCTCACCAGCAGTAACTTCCCAAATGTTATGATTAATAAGTGGGAGTTTAAAAATTGCTCTTAGAATTCTAAGGTCAAACTTACCGTTAAAAAAGATTAAGTTTTTTAGATCGTCGGTAGCACCAAAAAACTTCGTAAGTTTATTTTCTATCTTTATTAGCTGTTCTTCAGAAAAACAGGTATTGGGATGTCTAAGAGGCAACACGTAAGATTCGTCAACAGTAAATGCAAACTGAACAGTATATATTGTGTTGCTGTAACTACTTAGGTTAGCAGTTTCAATATCTATACCGATGTCTACGTTGTCTACGTTAGCAAGTTTTTCAAATAGTTCTCGTAGTTTTTTTGGCGTGTCAACGAGCTTTGGATTTGGCGCTAGGTTCGTTAAGCTGTAAGGATTTTTTCCTCTTAAGCAGTACGAGAAATTTCTAGCAACAAAGTATAAAAGATCGGCTGCTGAGTTTGAATCCTCAGTCCCTTCTAAAGAATCTATTTTGTTTTTTATAAGCTGATTTAAGGGCAGGCTACAGGTGTAAGTTATATCGTTATGGACAAAGGGGTTACCTAAAGTAAAACGCTCGTAAGGCCTGTTAGGAAACAAAGACTGCGTAGCTTTTAGGCTTGCTACAAACACTGAACTAGGTTTTAACGTTGATAAAACTTCTTGAAAACTTACTTGATTATAAACGACTACAGCTAACGCTAAGCTATTTGTTAAGCCTTGGTTGCCTTCGTTAGTGAGAGCGTACTTGACAATCCCCATTAAAGAGTTATACGTGGTATTGACCTTTCTGTCTTTACCTTTTCCTAACTCAGGGGTCATGAGCCTTGATGCTTTTATGTCAATAGCATCACAGGCTTCAAGCACAATAAGGACGCGAGTGTTACTGCTCTTCCAATTAGCAGTAGTCACTGGATATAGATCTTTGTCGTGGCCTTTTATACTTGCCACCGCTACTTCTTTACTGAAGGAATAAGTGTTGTTCATGGTGCGTTAGAAGGTAAGGCTGTTAAAATGGCTATTAACAGAAGTAGGGTTTTCAATTTAACCCTACTTCTGTTGAATGGTTACTCTACTGCGATGTGTAGTTCCCCAGCTGCTGGAAAAACTATTTTTAGGGCAGTAAAAGGTCCAGGGATAGAAGTTATAGCATTAGCAACTAAAGCTGTTGCAGTTGACCAAAGAACCCCAGCCTGAACTTCGGCTGCGCCGTTTAGCGCTTCTTGTGTTGGGCTTAAGGTTCTAAAAATCTGAACAGCTACGTTTGACTGAACTGCAATACTTTGTATGCCTTCCGCGTTGGTAAATGAAGAGCCGTCAAGGTAGGTAGTTGAAGCAGAGGTAGCGTAAAAATGTTTTACCTTATGCGACCCTACATCCTTAATTAGGCTTACAGCACTTACGCTCATTAAGCGTTGTCCTCTTCTTCACCGTTGTCTTCGGCAGAGCCAGCAGCTTCGTTAGTTTCTTCAGCTACTTCTTCAGTGAAAACTTCGTCAGCTGGTTGTTGAACTTCCTCAGTACCCGTAACTTGGTCTTCTAGGTCCCCAGCCTTTGGTTCTTCAACGTCTAACTGTTGAGTAACTTCAAGACTGTCTTCGGTGTCAACAGCGTCTTCAACAACTAACGCTGAGGCTACTACAGGAACTTCCATTTCAGCTACTTCCTGAACCCAAGTAGAAGCTTGTGTTGGAAGTTTGGCTAAATCACCAATTGCTTCGGCAGAAATTTGGTAAGGTACACAAAACTTGTAACCTAAAAGTGCTTGAAAGTTTCCTACGTCTTCTTGAGTTAGAGGCAGGTCATCGTTTTCTCTTCCAGTGTAATTTTGCAAAAACTTAGCTACGATACTGTGATGTGACATATTTTTCTCCGCTGGTTAGCTGAGCTTTTAAAAGCCCAGCTAGATTTAAATTAACGTCTCTTGTTTTCTGTAAACCAATCTTCAGGCTCTTGTCTTGTGGCTTTACGAACCTGCTGATAAAGTTTCTTAACACTATCGTGCAGTTCTTTTTCGTTGGTCACCTCAATACCAGAGTTTATTAGCTGTTTAATAAAACCAACAAGATCCGAAGGCGCCTTAAAATACCGGATAAGCTGGGGCGCAGCCAAATGAATCTGGACGCCTGACGCTTTAACGTTTGCTGCAAAGGCTTTGTTGCCAGGGTTACCTGTTGCTGGTAAGCATAGGTAAACGTCCTCACCTTCAACAGAAACATAAGCACTAAACTCTTTACGAGCTGGGTTTGGTCTATGGTTCATAAGAGCAAAGTTACGCAAACCAACCATTGTAGGTATAGTGAACATAGTCTTTGCCTTAGCGCCCATCGTTAACCAAGCGTCGTTAAAGGCAACTAACGACTTTTCAATTGCCGCAGTAGCTGGGGTGAGTCCAATTTTTGCAGCAGCCTTCATGAGCCTAGTAAAGTGTTGAGGAGTTTTTAACAACGCAAAATAGTGGGCTGGTACATCGTCAAACTTCATAAGACGTAGAGCCTTTGCAGCATCCTTGTTATCTTCTTCGTTGTCCAGCTCTAAGCCAATGTAGTCATTGCTAACAACCAACCTTAGACTTACTGATAGCTGTTTAGCTTTTGGCTTAACAGGCTCAACCACTTTACCTTTTTTACCTTTAATAGGGACAACCTTTTTGTTATCCTGAACATCTAAGGGCGTATCAAGAGGTATTGTTCCGCTAGCTTTAGCTAAAAGGTTGCGAATGTCTTTACCGCTAGTCTGAGGCTTAGTTATGATAAAAGCTGATAGCATCTTAACTCTAACCTTTCGCCCATCGCTGTTTAGCTTAACTGAAAGAGCTTTCTTGCCAAAGCTAACACCAACAATGGTACCTTCACCGTATTCAGTGTGAACTGGTAGGCCAATAACACTTCGTGCTTTTTCTTTAGCTTTAGCCAGAGCTAGGTCATCACCTACTTCAGCTTCGTCGACGTCCACACCTTCTTCTTCATCGTCACCAGAGTCGGAAACGTCCTCACGTAAAAAGTCGTCAGTTCTTACTAAGCCAAGATCCCTAGCTTTGTAAAGCTGCAAACCTGGTACGTAAGGCACACGACGCATGATCTTAGACCCTTCAAGGTCCTCAGATCTTTCTAAAGGAACCATCTTTAGTTTACCGTCTGGTGTAAGGTAAGAAGGGTTACGTTTTCTAAACTCTTCGTAGTCCTGCGCAACGCACATTAGATATTTTCTGTACATACCCGACTGGGGATTTAGATACTCAGACAAAGTTGCACGAGTATTATTCTCTGCAATGTTGTCCAAGGACAATCTAAACAAAGGAGGCATGTCAGCTATTAGTGGTGCGTAGACTGGATTGTCAGCTTCCTCAACACAAGCAATGCGAACCTTTTTAGTCAGCAGATAAGCTACCTTAGTCATGTCAATTGAACTGTCTACGGATATCCAATCGTAGTAGGTTGCTGGGCGCGTCTCAGCTTTCTTAACGTTTGGACGCCCAATACGGCTGTTACCTTGTTCAAGGGCAGCTGGAGACAAAACTGTCTCGCAACGAATAAGTCTACTACAGAACTGAAGGTTTAAACCAACTTCCATTGAAGACCCCACACCAATCATAACCTGATAGGTGTCGTCGTTTTCAAAAGTTGCACCAAGCGCTTCTTTGTCAGCAGCCGCGTAAAGAAGTGTCTTACTTTTTAACTCCTCCGGCAGATTGCTGTATATCTCAATAGCTGACTCAACCTGGTTAGTAAACGCCAAAATCTTACCGGGTATACCAGCTTCAAGGTGGTTAATACAAATCTCTGCAAACTTAGCAACCTTAGGACTAATTCTGTCCGACCCAGTAAGCTCTAAATCACCAAGAGGATCTTTTGCTGGTGCGCATAAGAATTTTTCAAGTCTTGACAGGTAGGGCTTAAGCAACTCGTCGATACCGCCTTCCATCAACGCTGTTGACTCTTCATCAATAGCGTCTTCATCGCCTTCGTCGTGTTTAACTAATCCTAAAATCATAGCAAGCTTAGAGTTAGACTTTGCAGCCTCAAGCAGCTCGTCTTTTGTCTTAGCTAGAATCATGTCGTACACCTTACGTTGTGCAGGTGTAAGCTCAACAATGTTGTTAAAAGATTCTACTCTTGGTGGGAGAATAGCTGCCCACTCTTTGCGCTTAATCTGAACGTAGCGGCAGTTTTGTTGCATACGTTGCTTAATCTCAAGCTCAGCACCAGGGCGTAGCGAAGTAATCTTTCCGCCTGTACCTGAAGCACTAAACTCTTTTGCAAACTCTTCTTTAGTGCCAAACACTGTAGGATCTAGATAAGAGAACAAGGTTGCTACGTCAACTTCTGAGTTAGCAATAAATGTACCAGAAGCTAAACGCTTCTTCTTAATGTCAGCGCTAAGCTGGCCAACCGCTTTGGCTTGTGCTGAGTTTAGATTCTTCAACAAGTGAGCTTCGTCACACAGAATGTAGTTGAATCTGAACTGCCGTAAAAAATCTACCACAGCAAAAACAGCGGTTGAAGCTGTACCGTAGCCAACTACCTTAGTCTTAGAGGAACCTTTAGCTAAGTTGTAGTCCGCTAGCACCACTGTGTTAACTGGCGCTGCCTCAATCATGGCTTCCAAACCATCAAATCCGTTAGTCCTGATCGAATAGGTTGTAACAGGAACGCAGTTTACTCTTCCCTCAGTGAAGTAAGCAAACTCAATTACGTATTGAGGTATAAGGTGCGAAGGGCACATGATTAAGAAGGGTCCGTTTAGCCCGTCCTTCATTTCCTTTAGTACGTCAAACACACCAAGTGGCGTCTTTCCTCCACCAGCGTCAACTGCAAGAATAGCGTTGTCTGGGCTATCACGCATCATGTTGTTTGCTTTAAATTGGTGTGGCAACATAGCTCTATCTTGAGCCATGTAGGGTACAGCAGGCATCTGATAGTTAGGGTCTACCTTAGGTGCTGTGTACTTAGCCTTTGCAGCTCTGTCTTGCGTGTGTACTGAATCGTAGTCATGTCCGTACTTAGAGCATATCTTAAGAATAGCAGTAAGTTCAGCTATACCAGTTACAGAGTAATCTTGGTAAGATTTTTCTACGTTAGTTTCTAAGAGTTTAAGAACCTTAGGCATAGCATCGTTTACGAAGACGCCAAAGGTTTGTAGCTCAGGGTACTGATTAAGCTCAGGTCTAGTCTTGATGTTCTTTGCTAAGAAAAACAGGTGGTGCAAACGAACGTCCTGAAGAACAGTCCCTTCGAAATCCTCAAACCTATTTAAGGCTGGCACCGTATTGTTAAGCATAACCTTAATGTCTACGCCTTTACCGCCCAGCTGATTTACAAAGATTGAGTTAACCTTTGTTACAAAAGCTCCAACCTTTTCATTAACTATCGGTGTGGACAATAACCCTTTAACGTGGGAGATAGTGGCGGGTATGCTTCGGCTAATGTCCATAACCCTGAGGTTGCCTGACTCTGTAACGAAACTCCACTTCATGTTTACCCAGTCTACTAGCACCATCTGCGGAGGTGGCATTTTCTTTATTTCTTCACCCTGCACTTGGGCAACTACACCGTCGGGTCCTGAAAGTGACAAGGCAACCGTAGTGTCAAAAGCTGAAATGTTATTAACTTCTTTTGGCAGATAATAGAATGAACCGTCTTGGTCAACGAGAATACCGTCTTCGTTAGTTCTTGGCTCACCACCTGCTGGGAGTGTTGCAGCAATGTCAGCCAAAGGCCTAGTAAAAGCAGGAGGCTTTATTGAAGAATCTCGTTTTGCGTTGGCCCATGTTCTGGCTAGCCCGTAGATGTCAATACCTCTAAGTTCGTCCCAAGGCGTGTGGCCCAGGTATTCAGCTTGCTTTTTGTTTACCTCAAACTTAAGATACATTACGTCAGCAAGAATAGTGCGCTTAAACACAAAGGTTGCGTTTAGGGCTCTAAAAATCTTACGAACTTGTGCTGGGAGGTAGTTGTATTTTAGCTCGTTAGTGCTAACACCTGCAGAAGGCAAAGGGGCCTCAGGTATCTCCCCAAGTTGCGCTTCTTCCCCTTTAGCAACTAGCGCACCTAAGGCTGTTCTAAATCCGTTTAGATTATTCTCAGCATCAATAAGGACTGCCATAACTGGCAAAAGAATTTCAAACCCCGTTTCCTTTTTCTTAATCCAGGTTTGTTGTGGACAAGCCGCTTTAAGATAAGACAGGGCAACAACCTCAATAAAATCCTTGCGCAGTTTTTTAACTGACGTTAGACTTGAGGCTTGCTGCAAATTAGGGTACAGCATTTCAGCCATCATAGCTACCCAAAGTTGCTCGTCTCGATATACACGCAAGTTCAACTTAGTAAAAGCAACAAAGCTTGAGATGTCTTTTGGTGCTAGGTTAAAACCCTTGTCGACTAACAGATTTGACCGAGGGCGCTTTGGCTTACCTGAATAATTAACTAAGGCAGTTTGTTTTAGCAATCCAGCCTTTCTTAAACCTGATTGAACTACCAGGTTTACTTTTGGCTTGTTCGCAGTTACTATCTGTAACATTTGAAGTTCCTTTTTAAAATAGTTTGTTTTGTGTTCCGTTAAACTTATATTTCTTAATAAGCGAAGTCCAGATGCTCTTCTCAATATGCTTTGCAAGTTTAGCACGGGAAACTGAGCTCTTTGCATTTAAGATATTTGGAATAGAGTGACAGAAGATGCTAAGGTTGATCTCAGCATAGTTCCCAATAAAATTGATCTTAACTGTTGTTGCTGCGTTTATCTGTTTTTCGTAACAGCCAGATTCTCTTAGAGCAAATCCGGGAATTGGGTTTGTAGATAGCCAAGAACCTAAGGTAGGGTCCACTAAGACTTTTGTTATTGCTTGGCTATGAACCGTAAAGTTTTTTTCGTTAACTTCGGCAGTTCGCTTAACTGATTTTATTGCCATGTTTTTAAAAAGCTGTATCTTGTTACAGTAGTCTACAGCTTTTACACGATTTGAGGCCAACCAAGACTCAATTGAGGCGTTAGTTTTTTCAGCCAAATTTTTGTCAAAAGGATCTAGCTCTTTGTCTTTACACTCTTTTAAGAATTTGCGAATGCTAGTCATCCACAATTGCTGGGTGTCTTTTTCTTCTTGGCTAAGTTCCTCAATAACCTTTTGCCAGATCTTATGGCACTTTGGATTATAGAGCTTAGGATACCTAGCCCCTGTTGGCTTTTTAGCGGCGTCAATACCTAAGAGCTCCAAGTCAACAGCATTTGACTTAGCTGTTTCTGTTGTCTTTACAACCTGCAGAGTCATTATTTAAGTCCTTTATCCTAATGATTTAACTACCTGATCAGATACGTCTTGATATTGCGCAGTTATGTACTGAGCAAGAGCTTTCTTTTGCTCTTCAACTGTTGTTCTAAACTCTCGATAGTCTTCTTTTTCCATTCTACTTTTTGCGGCGTCCTGAATTATCGTAAGAGACGTTACAATCTGAACTGCGATGTCCTGATAGCTTGGTCTAACTGACCTATCAACTATTGATTGGCCCAAGTTAGAACGATCCTTAAATGCTTGTAAGTCCCCAAGCAATTCTCTAATTGAACTAACTAGCGTATTAAAACCGTATATGCCTTTGGTTGCATTGGTAGCTCTAACATTGTGCTCAGCTACCGGAAGTATTCCAACTAAGGATTGGATTAGTGACTTAACGATAAGCGACGAGGCGCCGTCGCTGTTGTTCATCTCTATCATCTCAACTATCGTATCAGCCTGCTTTCCAAAATGAGACTGAAGAACCTCAGTGCTTATCTGATTTGCTGCGCCTTCCTTTACATCTTTCTTAGTAACTACCTTATGACCTTTGGGGGCTGGTAAAGCTGGTGGCTTTGCCTTACCAGGTTTTACTGAGGTTTTGAATTTCATAGCGTACGAGGCCTTTATTAAGGTACCTGCTTAATTAACAGTTTGCTGGAAGTCCCGGGGGTACATATTCTGAAAGCGCGCTAAGGAAGCTAGCAAAAGGGCATCTTGACAGTTTACAAGATCAGCTAAGGTATGGTACTGGCAAAAGGCCTCTTTCTCTACAGCTGAACCGTCACCTTGTGCTTCAACTGGATAAGCGTTAGTTACGTTAGCAGCAAACATCCAGGTTTTCTTTGTACACCCTTTGTAAGTGTGTATGTATTCCCCTAACGGGTAAAGAGACGAGGCTAAAATAACTAAGCCTGCTTCTTCCCTTAACTCTCTTAGCGCGGTGTCAAAGGGTGAGTCGTCACCGTCAATTGATCCTGTTAAAGAGCATAATGTTGGAGCTAAGCTTAAAGTTGCTGCCATGCGTTCGTGCAAAAGATAAAATGGTTTTTCTACCCCACCTTTGATGAAAGGCAACACAGTAACCCCGTCCTTCTTTTCTACAATAACACCTGTTTCGTCTGACAGTTTTACATAGCTAAACCAGCCAGCGTCAAATAAAGTTTCAAGTGCGGACAATACTTTTCTTAAAGTTTTCATAGCTCGTTCTCAATCCAGTCTACCCAATAAGTAGCGTCGTCAATATGTCCGTCTTCATAGGCTGCAACCTGCACAGCCTTAACCATGTATTTTTTAGCTTGCACATAAGGGTACCCATACAACTTAGACGCTATGAAGAATTCTTTTTTACCCTCTTCAAAGGACTCACCAGGTTTTTCTAACAACAAGGTAGAATTATCTACTGAGTACCCGCTAGGCGCGTTTATCTTGGCAGATATTAAAACCCTAAGTCTGTCAAACTCGTTAGTGAACAAGGCAAGAGCAGGTACTATAAAGCTACGGCCTGTCTCTGTGTTTTCAACGGTGTAATAGATAAACTTAGGCAACTTTAAGTTAGACCTATTTAGCTTAGAGTAACCAACCGGTATTTGCTGTTTATGCTTGTCATCAAGCTGCCTTGTTTGCTCTTCGTCTAAAAATAAAACCTTGTCTTCCTTTGAATATCTCTCTGGTGGTAGTCCTACGCGTTTCATCCAATTAACCCATGGTTGCCCATGACCACCTTCACCATCATCTTCTGTTATAAGATCAATCTCTGTCACAGCTTGGTGGCACATTTCGTGCAGTACAGTTTCAGCTATAATATCAACAGGCGCGTAAAAGGTTCCTTCGTTTATTTTAAGTCTACGAAGACTAGGGGTCCAACTACCTCTAGTAGTTGAAGCTAAGCCTAGATTCTCTTCTATAACGTAGTTTGGAGTCTTTAGCTTACTATCGAACTTTAGCTTGTTGAAGACTTCCCAGATTTCGTTAAGCACTGGAATTTTAGCATCGCCTTTCAATTCTCGAGCAGCTAAAAACTTCTTATAAACTGACTCTGGCAATCTTAGGGTACGATGCAGAAGTTTAACATCTTTAATATCTTTGTAGATTGACTTGTTGTTTAGCAAAGTAACTAGCTTACGGGTATGGTTAACAACAACCGCACCTTTGTTTTTTATTTGATAGATAAAATCGTCACCTAAAACAACGGTAGGATCCCCAAGCTCTAACTCTAACTGTGTAAAGTCAGCCTTGCTATACTCGTACGCAGCGACATCGTCAATAGCAAGTTGCAACTTAGCGCCTTGAAAACCTAAATTGGTTAAATACGGCACTAGGTTTTTCTTAATTACTGACATGCTTTATCTTTTAACTCTGTTGAATAAGCTTTATGATTTAAAAACAATCTAACCTCCTCTTTTTCTTTTTTAGTTAGGTTCTTTAGTTTGCACACAAGGTCTTTATTGAGGTTACTAAAGAATAAGCCGTACGGTGGTGTACTTCTTCCTTTGGCTAACTTAGCTTCTAAAAGAGCAACAACCTCGTAGACTAAATCCCAACGAGGCTCTTGGTCACCGTAAGCACGTTCAATTAAGAGCACTTCAAGGTCCTTAGACATAATGCTATTTAAAGTTTACACCAAAGAACATGATGCTAAAATCGCCACCAGCCACCTCGAGTTCAACTGAGGAGAAGCCACCAATTTTCTTGTACTTGTACAAGTCATCGACTGATATAGTTACGTAAACACCCTTTAAAGCGGTTATCGTAACTAAACCTTGTTCTTTGCTAACCTCAACCCCAAAAGAAGAAGTTGAAAGTATTGCCTTTTTTACGATGTTATCAATACCAATTAGAGACTGAGGAGTTACAAGAGTCTTGAGCTCACTGTAGCTAGTCTCTACCGCACTAGCCTTTTCGTGTAGACGGGCAGCAATAGCCTTAGCCGACTTAACATAATCAGCATCAGGTTCCTCGCCTTCCCTAAGATTTTTAAGATCGGTTGAGTCAATCTCCCCGTCCATGTTAACGTCAAGCTTGCGTTGTTTATCAGTTAGTTTGCTCATGGTATAGTTTCCCAAATTCCTCTATCGGCGCCTACTGTCAGTACAAAGGTTTTCCCAGTTAGCTCTAATTCGGCGTCAAATAGACTCTTAGCTTGTAAGCTGTGCAGTTTCTTGCAAGCGTTAAAAACATTCATGTCTACTGAGGCTTTAATGTTTGAAATCTGAATTTCTTGAGCGCCTTCTGAAGAGTTTAGAGCGTCGCAGGTTGCGTTAGCATAACCTGCCCTTGGGACACCTAGCACTAGCATAAACTTCTCAAAAAACTCGATAAAAATCTCGTCAAAGTACAAGTCGTTTTTAAGTTTACTGTAAGGAGCTTTAGCACCGGCAGTAACTCTTTCTACTAAAGCAGCTTCCGCTTTCTTTAAGGTACTCACCTTACCCACCCCCATCTTTTATCAACTTTTGTTCTCTATCGTAGTCATCACGACAAACCTTATTGCAAAAGCGCTTGTTAACAGCGTCTTCTGCAATAGGCGTTTCACAGTACAAGCAAAACCCAGTTGCTTCAAGTACCTTAGCTTGTGATAGCTGAGAAGCAACTAGATTTTCGTTTCTTTCAAGATTGTTTTCTTGAGCTATGTCAAATATGTCGGGCATGTTTTTCTCCAACGCTTCTAGGCTAAAGGATATTACATTGCAGCCATTTGACGTACTTGCTCAATAACCTTTTCCATGTATTCTGGGTTGTAGCCATAAGCAAGCTTATAGTATTCTTCTGAATTTTTAACGGGCTCATTGTATTCAGATGCGTTTACTTTACCTGGCTTAACCGCTGGAATGTCAATCTCATGAGAGCTTACTACTGCACCACGAGGAACAACTACGGTAGCGCTGTCTGTAACAATCTTTAGGTGGGTTTCGGTTGAGGCCACGCAGAAACCGTAGTTAGTCTCAGCTTGCCAACCTGACGTGTCAACAAAGGCAACTAAGTCAGCGCGGCTTACGCTAGCACTAAGAACTCTACGTAAGCGAGGAGTTGAACCCGTTGGGCTTACACGCGCAGTTTGAACCAGCGCTTCAAGATTATCAGAACCTTTACGGGTTAGATATTTTCCAGCTGCTCCGTCTTTCATCTCCCACAAGCTACGATCTTCGTTATCAAGATAGATATTAGAAGCCATAACGCGATAGTTATTAGCGATCTCTTTAACTGAGGAGATTACCCGGGTTTCGCGCAGTGAACTAACAAAACCAACTGCGGTGTTTTGATCTAACCAGCGAAAAGAGTCAACAACTGGTGAAGCAGCTTCCTTAAGCTGTTTGCGCAGATAAGTAATTGCAGCTTCCTTAGACATGTTTGATGTTACGCTAACTGTAACTTTAGCAAGGGTAGGAGCAACCATTTCGTATTCATGAATAGCGGCAGTTTGCAGAGTTTTAAGAAAGTCCATTTTTAGTTCCTTATTAAATTTTAAAGATTGCTTAGTTACTGTTATTTTGGCAGATCAGAAACGTCTACGCCGTCATCGTTTAGAGCATCTTGCGTGCTGTCGTTGTCATTTTTAGACACTAGGTCTCCGTCGTTATTTAAGGCCTGTTGCTCAGCGTCGTCTATAAGATCGTCAATAGGTGACCCGTCGTCAATAAGAACTTCGTCGTCGCTTATGGTTTGTGGGCTACTTGCGTTCTCAAGCGAGCTCATTGGTAAGAGAAAATCGTCAGCTGTCTCTAGCTCTTCGGTTAGGTCCTCATCTAAATTTTCTAAAAGATCTTTAACCTTAGTGTCTTTGTCAATGGTAATCGCCGCCGCAGCCTGCTTAGCCATAGTAAAGTCCTTAAAACCTTCGTCAGCTGGTGCTAGTATATCTGAACCAAGATCATCTGAGGAGTGTTCTTCGTATGGCTCTTCGTCTGATATCTCTTCACCAAACATAGAGTAGATTATTTGTTCTAGCCCCTCTGGTTCAAAACCAATTGAAGTGGCTAATGCATGAACCTGCGCGTCTGACGGGGACTCGTTGATTTTAAAGTAGCACGCTAACAAGTCAGCTAAGTTATCTTTAAAATTGTTTGCTAGTTCAAGGTCCTGACTAACTTGTTGAGGCTGGTCAGCTAAGCTTGCAGTTAAAACCTGTATTGCCATCGTGTTCTCCGTTAAAAATGTCTATGTCTTTTAGAATGGCAGGTTTCACAAAGCGTTATTAAATTAGCTTTAGAAGTTGTGCCACCTTTACTTAAGGGTTTTATATGGTGCGAGTGTAAGTGCTCAGTAGACCCACATTGTAAACAACGCTTGTCTCTCTTTTGAACCTTGCTACTTGTGCTGTACCAGTCACTGCCGTAGTTATCTCGGATTATTCTGCTAACACCGGATTTTCTTTTTCTTACGAAAGGTTTGTTTAGCATCAGATCACCGTGTAGTCGTAACTTGCTTTTGTTATGTGCCTTACTGTTAAAGTCCCAACAGGATCAAGACTAAAAACAAAGTTTTGATCAACACCGGTGCTGGTTAAAACAATTATGCCTGAATAATAACGAGACTGAACAGGTGAAGTATCGTCTGAGAAAGGGGGGTAAGTTAAGGTTAAAGACTCAGTCACTTCAAGTCTTGCGTACTCTCCTTTAAACTCTAGAGCTAAACGCTGTTTTAGACTCTTACTGAAACGATCTTCTTTTACAAAGGATGGCTTTTTATAACGAAGCGTGTGTACTACGTGAGATACTATACCGGAGTCATCGTACAC
>JACCDI010809780.1_pt1 | contig 175224 bp, 150 predicted proteins | sample 7442791 | NCBI WGS metagenome assembly JACCDI01 (sample SAMN15323434, study PRJNA562643) | freshwater metagenome | isolation source: river surface water | place: USA:Blue River Watershed | collected 2017-08-15
AAATAATGAAAGAAAAGCCTGGTACATATATTAGAAATGTCAGATTACAAAAATTGAATACACTTTTATCCCAAAATATTCCAATAGAAGAGATAAGTGAATTAACAGGATTTTCTATTAGTTATTTGAAAAAAATAAGATAATATCAAAAATATTAATTTGAATTATGTTGCAAATATTTATGTTTTTAAAACGTGACATCTAATATCGCCCTAACATCTCCAGCAAATTCTTCCAAACTCATTCCTATTGAGGCTACAAAGCCTCTCATGCAAATGAGAGGCTTTTTTGTTTCGAGGCTGTGTCGAAAGCTTGCTTTCGTAAACAGGCGAGAAGCAAAAAAGCCAAACGAACACGAAGTGTTTGTTTGAAAGGCTTTGGGTAAGGCCAATGGATTGGGAAGACAATGCGAAGCATTGGCAGTCCCAAAAAATATAAAAATTAAACAAATGCCGCACGTTGAATTCTATCATTCAAAGCTTTTCCAATCCCTAAATCTTGGAAGGGTTCAATAATGATAGCGTCAAGTCCAAGCATATCCAACTCATACATAGCCTGATACAAGTTAGCACTTGCCTCTTCAAGGTTACTAGATAAAGAAAGCTGTTTAAATTGTACAGCAGAATGGGCTTCATGTAAAATAGTTGCTCCCATTTGCAAAACGCCCAGTTTAGATTGAGGATGCGCTTTTAAATAAGCTTCAATATTTGCAACAATCAAAAATTTAGTTTTTGGCGCGTAATGTAGTTTGGCCATACCAGGCGTAATGGTAGCATTTTGACCTGATTTAAACATTTTTAAAGGACCAACTACTTTTTCAATTGCCTCAATTGAAATTGCACCTTGTCGATACAACACCGGACTAGTTCCATCAAAACCGACAATAGTTGATTCAATCCCTTTTTCACAATGGCCTCCATCTAAAACCATTAATTCGTCTTTACCAAAATAAGCTTCTACCATCTGGGCGGATGTTGGACTGATTCTTGTATAAGGATTGGCACTTGGAGCAACAAGGGGGAAATCTAAAGATTTTAACAATGACAAGGTCTTTGAGTGTTCTGGCACCCTGATAGCAACTTTGGCACTGCCAGCAGTAACAAGATCTGGTACCAATACATTTTTTTGCAAGAGCAAAGTAAGTGGCCCAGGCATAAACCTATGCGCTAATTCTGTTGCCATGGCAGGTACTTCTTGTACGTATTTTTGCGCAGCATCCCAAGAAGCAACATGAACAATCAATGGATTATTGGATGGCCTATTTTTTAATTCAAAAATTCTTTTGACTGCAGCTACATTCAGTGCATTCGCAGCTAAACCATATACAGTTTCAGTAGGAATTGCCACCAAATCTCCTTTTTTCAATGTATTTATTGCAAGTTCAATCTCTTCTACAATCATGCAAATTTTAATTTTGACTCATTACCACCTTAGGCTCAATTGTTAATTCAGCTTTAAGTTTGAACATACTCTCTTCACAAGCTTCTAAATAAGCTTTAAGCTGATCTCTAGAAGCGCATAGTTTTTCTAATCTATATTTAGAATCGGCATCCTCTTCTCCAAATCGAACCTGAGAAGCAAATATTTTTTTTGAATGTACATCAATTTTATAATTGATCAAGCCTAAGATTAATTCTATGGCTTCTTCTTTTGAAAAGTAACTATTTACAAGATCGACAGCGTATTGTTGTTTCATAAATGCATTAAAAATGATAGACGATTTGATAAAATAATGGCATACCAATGGTTAAATTAATAGGAAATGTAATTGCAAGTGCCATAGGAATAAATAATCCAGGATTCGATTTTGGCGCAGCAATTTTCATAGCAGCAGGGACCGCTATATAGGATGCACTAGCAGCCAAAATAGAGAAAACAAAACGATCGCTCCTATCTGTCATAATTTCTTGACTCAACCAAGCAACAACAATTCCATTGAATAATGGTATTACAATTGAAAAAAGAAAAGGTTTAATTCCATAACTAAATAAATCTTTTAATTTACCCCCACTAAGAATACCCATATTTAACAGAAAAATTGACAAGAATCCTTTGAATATGTCGGTTGTAAAAGGTCTAATGCCCTCTGCTTGCATGGGATTGGCTAAAAATCCAATACACAAACTACCTACTATGAGCACCACACTCCCGTTCGTCAAGGCATGTCGAACTAAAACACCCATTTTTTGTGTTTTATGTTCATCAAAAATCGACATTAAAACAATTGCAATGATAATTGCCGGGAATTCCATTAAAGCCATAATAGCCACCATGTGACCATTAACTGGTATACCCTTAATCTCTAGATAAGAAGCAGCTGTCACAAAAGTAACTGCGCTTACAGAACCATAAGCTGCGGCAATTGCTGCTGCATCTTGCACATGAAACCATCTTTTCAAAATAAAAAAAGTATACAAAGGAATACAAAGTGACAAAACTACACCAAGAACCATCTTAATAATAAGCACTTGATCAAATACTTCATGAGACAATTCCTGTCCTCCTTTAAAACCAATTGAAAACAACAAATACAAAGAGATAAATTTTGAAGTGTGTTCTGGTATTGCTAAATCACTTTTTAAAAAAACTGCAATAATTCCAAGGATAAAAAATAACAATGCTGGATTTGTCAAATTTTCAAACAATAAATTAAAGTTCATAGGATGAATTAAGGATTACACCAATCACAAAAGGTTGGTTCTTCATAATATTTTTGATTAGGAAATAGTTTTTTTTCTTCAAACCCACAGTGCCAACACCGATACAAATGATAATGAATTGATTTAGTAGGGCGCTTGCATATTGAACATTGTAAGCCAGGCACCCGCTCTTTTATAGCGAATCCATAAGATTGACATTGATCACAATTAGTGGTTAAAGTTTGGGCCAATTTTTTTGCCAAATGGGCGATTGCAGCCATCCTTGTTGGATTTGACATAGCACGCATATCTGTTTCGATAGAACAACTCAACCCATTTTGGATTGCTTCAGAAATAGTTTTATATATTAATACCTTGTCATTTTCATCTTTGATAATTTTATCCTCAATTTTTAATATAATACCATGAGATGGAAATTGATATTTCGTTAAAAAAGTCTCGAGTTGTTCAATTTTATTTAAATGAAGTTGACCAAAATTGACATCCAAAAAAAGTTGTTTCTCCACTAAAAAATGTTCATTTTGGATATCATAAAAGCCAATTAATTCTTCATCAGCATACACAAATGGAATATAAGGATGTGGGCCGAATGAGCCTTCACTGGCAACTATGAAATCAATGCCTGGATAATTCACTCCTAGCAAACACTTATCTTTTACTGTACTTATTGGATCTTTTATTCTTTCAATTTCACCAGAGAATGTACCTAATAAATCTGTATTAAATTGAGCACTATGAATACATTTTAAACCCAATGATGATTCCAAAGCAGGCGCAATCGCAAGCTCTTTTTGATGCTTGGTGACAATTAAACAAGTTTTATTTTGAAAATAAGGAATCATTCATGTCTTCTTTTGAATTTTTTTCGACCATATTTAAAAACTAAATAAAATAGTGCGGCTCCAACTAAAAGAAGTATTAAAAAAGGACGAAAAAATAAAATCGATATCCATTCTACTTCTTCTTTAGAATAAGTCCGAGGATAAGATGCACTTCCTAGAAAAAAGATTGCAATTAAAATCAGGTATATAAAGAAAATAGGCATATAGGATCTTTGTGGGCACAAAATTGCAGGAAAATAGTTTATTACATTTATTTATTGTTATTATATTTGATATAAATATTTTTAATGAACTATACTTTAAACCAACTGAGGATATACTTAAAAATTACTGCAACTAGGAGTATAACAAAGGCTGCAGAACAATTAAACCTAACCCAACCAGCCATATCTATACAGCTAAAAAATTTTCAAGCGCAATTTGATTTTCCGCTGATCGAGATCATTCAAAAAAAAATTTACGTCACCGAACTTGGTAAAGAAATAGCATTGGCAGCCGAAAGAATAATCAATGAAGTAGATAATATAAATTACAGATCACAAAATTTTAAAAACAACCTGGCTGGTCATTTAAAAATTGCCATTGTTTCAACCGGTAAATATATCATGCCCTATTTTTTAGCAGATTTTTTGACTGAACATAAAAGCATTGACCTCACATTAGATGTGACCAATAAATCAAAAGTAATAAGCAGTTTATTAAATAATGAGGTTGATTTTGCATTGGTCTCCATCTTACCCGAAAACATTCCTGTCAATCAATTTGATTTCATTGAAAATGAGCTATTTCTTGTTGGAAACAAAACATCAATTCAAACAAATAAAATTGAAAAATCATTAGAAAATCTTCCTTTTATTTTCAGAGAAGCAGGTTCTGGAACAAGACAGGTGATGGAAAGATTTATACAAAAAAATAAAATTAAAATAAAAAAGAAAATTGAACTTACGTCCAATGAAGCAGTAAAACAGGCTATTATTGCCGGACTTGGTTATTCAATAATGCCATTGATTGGCATACGCAATGAAATTGAATCAGGCCAATTAAAAATCATACCAATGAAAGGCTTGCCAATAAAGACAACCTGGAGGTTGATATGGTTAAAAGAGAAAAGGCTATCTCCAATTGCTGAGGCTTATTTGAAATTTCTACGAAATGAAAAAAATACAATCATAAAAAAGCTTGCCTAATCAAAATTATTCAAAATAATTTTATTTAAAATAGTGGATCATGCGTTCATGCAGAATTTCAGCTGCATTATTCATAGATTTTTTTAAACCAATTTTTGAATTTAAAAGTTGGATGACTGGATAGCGATTTAATTTAGACCTATGCGGTATTTCATTGATGCCAGCAACAAGTAAAATTGGGACCTTATTAGAATTTGCTAAATCTACGAGTGTTCCTACAACTTTTCCAAACATCGATTGTTCATCAATTTTTCCTTCGCCTGTGATAAGCAAATCTGCTTTTTTTAATGCCTTATTTACATGACTGTGTTGAATCATTAAATCTATGCCTTTCATCATAGTCGCATTAAAATAACCGCAAAGTAGTGCAGCAACTCCACCAGCCGCTCCAGCTCCTGGGATTTTTGAAACCTTTTTATTGGTTGCTTGATAAATCACCTGAGCTAAATTTTTTAATCCTTTATCAAGTGCTTCAACTTGCTTTTTATCTGCTCCTTTTTGTGGTGCATAGATATAAGCTGCACCTTTCTTACCATATAGTGGATTATTCACATCACAAGCAATCACTATTTCAATACCTTTATACGCTTTAGGCCTCCGTATACATTGAATCTGAACCAGCGAAGCACCACATGGCTTTAAAAGCTGCCCATTCGCATCTTCAAACTCAAACCCTAATGCACATGCAATGCCCATACCCCCATCATTTGTAGCACTTCCACCAAGTCCAAGAATAAGTTTTTTAGCCCCTTTTTTAATAGCATGTTGAATCAATAACCCAGTTCCATAAGTAGAAGTTTGTAATGGATTCAGTTCTTTTTTACGCAACAATACAATACCAGACGCAACTGCTAATTCAACAGTTGCGGTTTTGTTCTTTTGATCCCATTCATAATAACCCTTCATTTTTCTATGAAGCGGATCAACCGTATTGACACTTATTGTTTTTGTTTTTAGATAATATTTCAAAACCCTAGAAAAACCATCTCCTCCATCCGCCATTGGGAATGCAGTTACATTGTACTTAAGTTTATTTTTGCTTAATGCAGATTTGATAACCTTGCAAGCCTCGAAACAAGTTAAACTACCTTTAAATTTATCAACCGCTACAATGATATTCATTTTTAATGCTTAAACTAAACTTGTCAAATAATAGCAAAAAGAAAATATAAACAAAAAGTAAAGAAAAAGGATAGCTGTCTCTTTAGTCAACAAAGCGGTCTTTATTGATGGATTGACGATCACATAGGTATTTTGAACTGACTCGGATTTGTAGATAAAGTAATGGCAAAAAAATGCAACAAAAAATGTTGTAACAGCGCCAATCACATTCCACCAAAACCAAAATATATTTTTAAAGAAAATCCATAAAATCAGGTTCAAAACCACCCCAACAATCACACCTGTGTTCGCACTTTTCGCTTGAATATTTTTTGTAAAAATGGCGAGTAAAAACATACAAACTACAGGTCCGTAAAATACAGATCCTATTTTATTAATAGCCTCTATGACAGTTTTAGCAATATCACCCATGAAAAATGCAAGTACTAAAGTAATTAAGCCCCATACTAATGCCGCGATTTTTGAATAAGTTACATACTTTGATGCAGCCACAGTGATTTTTTTAGAGACAAAGTCCTCCATTGTGACTGCTGCCAATGAATTGATATTAGAACTATATGCAGACATAGCAGCTGCGATAATTGCAACAATGATAACCCCTATTACACCATGTGGCAAATAATTGGTGATAAAAACTGGTATCATTAAGTCGGGCTTTTCAATTGGTATTTTAGATGCGAAATCACTATTTAGACTGACAAATGTGCCCAGAATTAACCCCCCAATGCAATAACTCAAAGCAATTCATAACAAGCTTAAAAATGATAATGTCTTTCAGCAGCATATTATTGAACCCATCTTAATCATAAGAGATTCATCTAGTAGACCATCTTTATAACTTCTTCCTGCCCAACCACCAATAAACAGGCAGCCCCGAGGCAATTAAAATCAAACCCATCAATGCTTCATAGGGTTGATTGATCAAAGTCATAATACAAATAGTAATACAGAATAACAAAAACAAAATTGGAACAACAGGATAACCTATGACTTTATAGCCTCTTTCGGCTGTTGGCATTTTAAATCTTAAATACATAAGTCCTAAAGCCGTCGCTGCGTAAAATAAAAAAGCTGCAAAGACTAACATGTCTGTTAATTGATCAAAACTGCCAGAAAAAACAAGTAGTACGGCCCAAAATGCTTGAATAAATAAGGCTTTGTCTGGGGTATTGTAAATTGGATGTACCGATTCAGCCTGCTTAAAAAATGTTTTATCCCTCGCCATCGCATACAACATACGTGCAGACATAAGAATACTGCTATTGGTAGAATTGAGTGTAGTAATTAAAATTAAGCATGCAACCAAGACCATACCAATTGTACCGCTAATCATTCCAGCCACTTCTACCGCTGCAATTTTATTAGGCGTTTCATTTAATTGTATAAAATAATCAATTGGAAGCACATATAAAAAAACGAAATTAATCAACACATAAACCGCCATTACCCCCAAAGTACCCAATCCAAGGGCTAAAGGTAAATTGCGTTTTGGATTTTTTATTTCCTCTCCAATAAATGCAATATTATTCCAACCATCATAACCCCAAAATGCACCAAGACTAGCTAAGAACATAGCTTTCATCAACACCCATCCATTTAAATTGGCAAGTGTATTTTTTGAAGGGGTATAAAGATGACTTATGCTTCCTTGCTTTGAACTTAACCCAATCATTAAAAAGAAGGTGATCGCAATAAGCATGGCATAAGTCAAAATACTACTTAGTTTTTCAGCAAATTGAACACCACGATAATTCAAAATTGTTAATAATAGAATTAATAATATAGCTAGCAATTTGATAGATAAATTCTCAAATAAGTGTAGTCCCAAAAATGTATATTGCATATCCATGATTGGTAAAGGAAATAAACTATTGAATGACTGAGCAAAAATATACGCCAAGGCACTGATGGCTGCCGTCTTTATAACAGTGAAACTTGCCCAGCCATATAAGAAAGAAAAAAATCGTCCATATATTTTTTGAAAATAATTATACTCGCCGCCCGAATTGGGATACATACTTACCAATTCGGCTGTACATAGTGCACCTGCTAAGCTCACCATACCAGCAATGAACCAACATAGAATAATCAACCAAGGCGTACCCAGTTCCTGCGCCATAGGCGCTATTTTTTTAAACACTCCAGAGCCAATAATTACACTGATTACTAAAAAGCTAGCCGCTCTTAATCCTAATTTTGGTTGTAAATGATTTGTTGTTGTAGTTCCTTGCACTATCTTATCTTTTAAATTTTTGAAAAGCCAAATCCATGTGCATCATGAATGAATAGACATCCATCTTTGACTATAAATCCACCGGTCACTAAATCTTCCATTAAATCAAAACTACCATCTAAGTCAATGTATTTTGTATTTGAGCAAGCATATGCCATATGCAATGCAGCTGTGATACTAATAATGCTCTCGTCATTGCACCCCCAGAATAAATCTATTTTCCCATTCAATGCAATTGTCGCTATTTCTTTTGCACCAATCAAACCGCCACATTTCATTAATTTAATATTGTAGATACCAAACGGCTGCTCTTCGGTTGCTAATTGAAGCGCAGCATGAGGATTTTTTAGTGCTTCATCTGCTACAATTTTTTTTCTTTCGGTAATTGGCAATACCAATAAATCTTTTTCTTGACCAACCGGTAGCGGTTGTTCAATTAATTCCAAATTATAAGCCTGTGTTGCATTTAAAAATTGCTTCAAGGCAGATAAATCATACCCTTGGTTTGCATCCACACGAATAATGTATTCATTGCCAACACTTTTGTACAAAGCTGTTATACGATCTATATCTTCTTGAACATCCATTCCTGTTTTTACTTTAAATACTTTAAACCCCATTGCTGCATATGCTTTTGCTTCTTGAATTGTTTCTGAGATTGATTTTATTCCAATCGTCATGGAACAGGGTAATGCATTTATTTTTTGCCCATAAAATGATGCAATAGAAATACCCATCCATTTACCAAAAGCATCATGCAAAGCAATATCAATCGCAGCCAACGTGCCTGGCAGATGAGGAAATTGAAGATTGGATTCGAAAATAATTTGTTGAAAATGACGAATATCTCTGCCAACGAACCTTGCAATGAATTCAGAATTTAAATTTGATACCGTTTGTTCTGTCGTTTCGCCAACCACCTCCTCAGCTGGGCTTCCTGAGCCATAACCAATCAATCCGTTGGCTAATTCAATTTCTAAAAATGCAATCGCTACATCTGAAAATGTATTATAAGCAATTGTATAAGGCTTTTTTAAAGCCATTTTTTTTAGGTATGCCCTAACAGCTACTATTTTCATTTTAAGATTTTATTAAAGCTTTAATTACAGGGATTATAGGTGTCACACCTTCCTGTATTGGCAACAATACGGGTAATCCTAAATTAGCTGCATATTCTTTTTGGTATAAAAATGCTTCTTCTGAAGTACAATTTTCAGTATTAATCGCTACGGCTATAACTTTTGATCCAAGTTTTTCAATCAATTCTATTTCTGATTCAACAGTTGGGATCGCACCCCAATGCTTTTCATTATCAAAATACTTTCTTTTTGGTGCAAAAATTAAAACTACATGTTTTGCATTCCCTGAAATCAATAATTCTAGTCCACAAGGTCCACTTGGATTACGTAAAGAAGATTGTCCTTCTAAAAAAAGTATATCGGGATTTAATGCTTTCCAACAACTTACGATCGCGTGTTCTAATTCACCTGATACAAAATCATTCAATGTTGAATCAAAAATAAAACCATATTTCCCACCCTGCAACCAACCTGTTTGTCCAGTATAAATCATTTCTGCCTTGATACCTTCTTGAGCACATACTTGCTTTAGCATTCGTGCTGTAGTCCTTTTACCCATCGCACAATCCATTCCAATGACTGCAATAATAGGCGCTGTGACATTAAAAATAGAACCATCCCAAAAATGTAATTCAGCTCTAGATTTTGGCTTGCGTACATCAATTAATTGTGCCCCCGAACCAATAGCCAAATCAACTAAATCTGCCTTGTCATTTAAATACTCATGTAATCCATTTACTACAGAAATACCTTTGGCAACCGCTTCGTAAATCAATGCCAACATATTTTTAGGCAACACGCCCCCCACTGTTGCTACACCTATGATTATAAAATCTACCTTCTGCACTTGTTTCATAGCTGCTTCCATCGATTCAAAGACAGGGATACCTCTACTTTTACCATCTAGTAAATCACCTGCATCTTTTCCTGCTGTCGCTGGACCATCAACTATTCCAATAATATTAAAACGCTCTGTGCCTCTAATTAAACCATGTGCAGTTTTTGCATCAGAAGTCATCAATAATCCATCCGTTAAAACAATTGCATCTTTCATTGCCAATACTTTTACTTAATCATTTCTTTTAATCAGTCTGCCTGGCTGCAGACCTGTTGAACTTTGATTTTGATACACCAATATCCCATTCACCCATACCATTTCTATACCCGTAGACAATGCCTTACTGTTTTTTAAGTTTGCCTGATCTAATACTTTTTCTGGGTCCAATAAAACTAAGTCTGCATGATGCCCCACAACAATTCGGCCCCTATCTTTAAATCCAAAAAAATCAGCCGATTTACCTGTCATTTTAAAAATTGCTTGTTCAATGGGCATTTGCTTTTCTTCACGAACATATTTGCCTAACACCCTAGTAAATGCACCATACCCTCTAGGATGCCCTCCTGCATTCCCATCTGAACAAATGATTGCTTCTGGCCATGCTAAAAAAGATTTTACATCTTCCTCATTCATTGCTTTTCCTGCAATAGCCTCAATACTTCCGTTGTAATTCGGATTCGATTTTTTAAATTCCTCAGCAAGTCTAACCAAACTAATTAAGGTTTGTGCAGGACTTTCATTTCGGATAATCCCAATCTGTGTAATTGTTTTTCCAACATAATCTGGATTTGGAGCAAACTGAACTAAAACCGACTCATTGGGATCAAATAATTGCTTTGTTGCCATTTCGGCACTTGACAAATTTTCAAAATCTTTCCCAGGAAATAAAACCCTGAGTGTTGAGTTCCAATATGTGTAAGGATATACATCTGCCGTAATATCTACTCCAGCTTTTCTTGCATTGTTTAATTTTTCCAACACTTGATTTGCTTGACCCCAATTTAATTTATTCGCAATTTTTAAATGTGAAACTTGTACAGGAAGCTTCGCTTCTTTTCCAATTTCAATAATCTCATCAATCGCTTCATCCATATGCAAATCTTCACTTCTTATATGGCTTGTATACAAGCCTTGATAGCCTGCAGTGACTTTTGCTAAATCAATTACTTCTTGTTTACTTGAATAAAAAGAAGCTTCATATTCTAGTCCTGTAGATAAACCCATCGAGCCTTTTTCCAACTCGGTAGCTAAAAGGGATTTCATTTTATCAATCTCTGCAGATGTAGCAGTTCTAAATAAATCATTTTCTCCCATCACTATTTCTCTTAAACTAGATTGTCCTGTATAAGAAGCAACATTGGGCACTACTGGACGTTCATCCATCCATTTTGTTAAACTATCCATTGGATAACTATTCCCATCTTGTCCAATCACAATGGTTGTGATCCCCTGGCTTGATGTGGACAATCCAGCACGATTTTTATTGAGGTCTGAAAAATGATGGCTATGCGAGTCAATGAATCCAGGTGCCAATACCTTTCCATTTCCATCAATGACAAAATCAGCTTTTTGTTTTGATTTAGACTTGCTTACATGAATAATTTTATCACCTTTAATTGTGACCGCACCTTTAAAAGCAGGCGCTCCAGTACCATCAATAATTTGAATGTTATGAATAAGCAAGGTTGGTTGATTTTTTTCATTAGCTCGCCTCATTCTTCGCTCGGCTTTTTCAAGCATGACCTCATTTAATTCATGTAAGTCGCCTGCTTGATTGTATTTTTGACCTTTTGTAGTGATAATGATGGCACCATTTTGTGCACCAGCACCGTAAACAACAGCAGCACTTGCCCCTTTCAAAACTGTAACAGACTCGATGATGTTTGGATCGATATCAAATAAACGATTAGACATCACTGTGTTCCCATCATATCCAGTTCCATTGTTATTCACAGAATTATCAAACGGAATGCCATCTACAATGACCAGCGGCTGACTATTACCATAAAAGGAAGTAAAACCTCGGAAATTCAACCTTGTGCTTTGTCCAGGTGCTCCACCTCCACTCTGTATATTGACCCCCGCTACTTTACCTGCCAATGTCCTTAGTATATCTGTTTCCGATTTATTACTAAGTTGTGTAGAAGCAATTTTAACAGATTGGGCTTGTAGCAATAAACATCCAACAGTCAGAAAAAAAGAAACGATCAAGTGCTTTTTCATGGTTGAAATATTTGTATAAAAATACTATAAGTAGCGCGTCTTTGACCATAAACTGCTTCTTTTTAAAGAATTTAATACATGACTGGTTTTAAAACTTTTAGATTTGTATAACTTTAGATTAATTTCCACAATATGTGTTATGTAGTTGGGGTAAAAGTACCCAAAAAACAAACAATTAAAATTGGTGACAAACCAATTGAACTGGAGCCAATAGAGCTTCCTGCACAATCTGGCTTTAGTTACGAACAGTGGCCAGTCATATACAACCAAATCAAAGGACAAGATCAATTTTTACGTCCAGGATTAATGCACTGGGAGCTCATACCCAATTGGGTAAGGAATCAAAAAGAATTGAATGCATCTCGAAAAAAATACACTACACTCAATATCAAATCAGAAGGCATTTTACAAAACCAAGTGGCTCGGGCAGTGATTCACACCAATAGATGCCTTGTATTGGCTTCGCACTTTTTTGAATGGCAGGAAATAAATAAAGAAAAAATACCACATTGCATTCGTTTAATCAATCAAGATTTATTTTTTATGGCCGGTGTATGGAATCAATGGACTGATTTTAGTACAGGTGAAACAAAAAATAGTTTTGCAATTATCACAACTGAAGCAAATACTTTAATGGCCAAGATACACCATGTGAAAAAACGAATGCCGACTATCTTAAACAATGAACTAGCAGCAGCATGGGTTTCAGAACAATTAAGCAGCAATGAAATTCAAACAATAGCATCGACCAAAGTGGATTCTGATGCAATGATAGCACATACTGTATCAAAAAACTTTTTAAACGCAATGGATCCATGTGCAAAAGTAGATTACCAGCTATTTATCCCACAAACCTTATTTTAAAATTAAAAATTTATTTATTGCATGCTTCATAATAGACTAAGTCAAAATGCAAGTCTCGTGTAATTCTGGTACAATTACGTCTTTAAACCCTTTCTTTCTCAATCTTTCTGCAAAATGGTCCTGAACTTCTGGTTCACCGTGAACAATATAAACTTGTTTAACCGCTAATGGATTTTGACATGCTAAAAATTGCGTTAAATCCTCATAGTCTCCATGTGCACTCATGCTTCTGATCGAACCAATCTTACTTCTCACTTCATAAGGTTCCCCATAGATACGTACTTCAGTCGCGCCATTCATTAATCTACCACCAAGTGAATGTGGCTCACAATATCCCACCATCAATATGGTGTTTTTTTCATTACCAATATTGTTTTTAATATGATGCTTGACTCTACCTGCATCGGCCATACCAGAAGCGGAAATGATTACCTTGGGATGTAAATCTTCGTTCAAAGCCTTACTTTCATCAACTGATTTTATGTAACGCAAGCCTTCAAAGTCAAAAGGATCATCATCAACTTCCAAAATTCTTTGAATTTTTTTGTTAAAGTACTTTGGATACTTCTTTAACATCTCTGTTGCTTCAATACTTAAAGGGCTGTCTACATAAACAGGAATATGAGGTAGTCTTTTTTCAATAGAGAGTTGATTTAGCTCAAATAAAATCTCCTGTGTCCTGCCAACACTAAATGCAGGAATAATTAAATTACCTTTTTGCTCTACACATGTAAGCTGGATCCATTTTAATAAATCGTCCGGAGTGGAATGGATTAGATCGTGTAATTTGTCTCCATAGGTGCTTTCTATAATGATATAATCAGCAGCTGGAAAATTAGCTGGTGATCTTAAAATCATATCTCTGTACCTACCTATATCTCCACTAAATGTGAGGGTTTGAGTGATTTTATTTTCTTTAATAATAAGATTCACAGCAGCACTTCCTATAATATGTCCTGCGTCAGTAAACATTAATTCTACATGTTCAGAAATCTTATAAGGTTTATTGTATTCTACAGTTTGCAATAATGGCAAAACCAAGTTGACATCATCCATCGTATATAATGGCTCCACTAGAGGCAACCCCTCTTTCGTCAATCTTTTATTTTTAAATTTTGCATCGTCCCTTTGAATCATTGCAGAATCCTCAAGTAAAATCTCTGTCAATGCTTTAGTTGCTGGAGTACAATAGATTTTACCTTTAAACCCCTCTGCTGCCAATTTCGGCAATAAACCGGTATGGTCAATATGTGCGTGTGAGAGGATGACATAATCAACCATCATTGGATCAAAACCAAAATGAGTATTGTAAGCGTCCGTGTCTTTACCTAAACCTTGAAATAAGCCACAATCTAATAAAAAGTTTTCCCCATGAGCTAATTGAACTAAATGCTTTGAGCCAGTCACTGTTCGAGCAGCTCCGTGAAAACTTATTTTCATGTATAAAGATTTGTACTAAAGTTACGACTATAATGCGATGGCTGCAACGATATAATCTGCTATTAAAATTAGAATACAGCTCACCACCACAGACTTAGTACCAGCTTTTCCAATTTCAAGCGCCCCCCCTTTGACATAATAGCCATAAAAGGCAGGCACTGTACTAATGATCATCGCAAAAATGAAAGACTTATAAAAACCAATTAAGACGTAATTAATCATGAAGCCTTTTCGAATACCAGTGATAAAAACTTCTGCAGGAACTACATTGGTCCAACTACCTACTAAATATCCACCCCAAATACCAATCACAGCAGAGATCCCCACTAATAAAGGCACTGTGGTGATCGCGCCCAATATTTTAGGAAGAATTAAATAGTTTTTTGTATTGACCCCCATGATCTCTAATGCGTCAATTTGCTCACTGATACGCATATTACCTAGCTCACTTGCTATTTTACTGCCCACTACTCCAGCTAAAACGATACTTAAAAAAGTGGGTGCAAATTCTAATAAAATACTATCTCTAACGACGATCCCAATGGTTGTCAATGGCACCAAGGGACTTACCAATTGGGATGCAGTCTGTACCGTTGTAACTGCGCCTAAAAAAAATGAAATAATCACCACAATTGGTAATGAACCAATACCAATATCGACACACTGCCTGATGTATTCCTTCCAAAACATTCTATTGTTTTCGGAAGCAGTAAACATGCCTTTGAGCATCAATAAATACTTTCCTAATACGGTGAAAAAATCCATGGAATTGTTTTAACTATTTCTTTTTCTTTTTCAATTTCTTCCACCAACTGGTTCGCTCTACTTCTGTTGCGGTGTCAATTCTTGTTTTTAACTGAGCGTCAACAACTGCCACCGTCGCCATGTTAATGATATTGCGCACACTTGAACCCAACTGCAAAACATTCACTGGTTTTTTCATTCCCAATAAAACTGGACCAATGACATCAATACCACCAATTTCTTTTAAAAGATGGTATGCAATATTGCCAGCAGTAAGGTTAGGGAAGATCAACACATTCACGTCTGCGTCTACTAAATCACTAAATGGATAATTTTCTTTTAAAATCTCTTTATTAAAAGCAAGCATTCCTTGCATTTCTCCATCGACTATTAATGAAGGATTTCTCTGCTTTACAATTTTAGTCGCTTCGGCAACCAGTTTAGCTTCTGGCGTATCGCTACTTCCAAAATTTGAATAGCTTAACATGGCAACTCTTGGTTCCATGTTGAAATTACGCACTTCTTTTGCTACTAAAAGTGTTATATCTGCCAACTCTTCTGCAGTTGGACTTACATTCACAGTCGTATCTGCTAAAAATAATGGACCTTTCTTTGTTAAAAGGATGTACATACCAGCAATCTTCTTCACACCTTCATCTACACCAATAATTTGTAAAGCTGGCTTAATACCATCTGCATAATTACGCGTTAGTCCTGACAACATAGAGTCTGCTTCTCCAGTTTCAACCATCATTGCACCAAAATAATTTTGCGTGCGCATCAATTTTAAACTCTCATATTTATTGATGCCTTTACGTTGTCTTTTTTGGAACAATAAAGAACCAAAGAACTCACGTTTAGCTTCCATAGCATCGCTACGAACATCTATGATTGGTAAGTCATCAATATCTATATTGTTTGCTGCAGCTATATTTCTGATGCGCGTTTCATTACCTAGCAATATTGGATAAGCAATGCCATCGTCATAAACGATACTTGCAGCTTTTAAAATCTTGGTATTTTCAGCATCAGCAAACACCAAACGTTTAGGATCACGTCTTGCCTTATTACTAATTAGACGCATCATTTGATTGTCTAATCCTAATCGCTTATTTAATTGTAATTCGTAATCTGCCCAGTTTGTAATTTGTTGTTGTGCCACACCAGAAGCCACTGCTGCTTTTGCAACTGCTGGCGCCACAGTACTCAATAACCTTGGGTCTAGTGGCTTTGGAATGATATATTCTGGACCAAAACAAAGATTTTGTTGATTGTATGCCATATTCACCATATCTGGAACGGCTGTTTTGGCTAATTCCGCTAGCGCTTTCACAGCAGCTAATTTCATTGCTTCGTTAATAGAAGAGGCACGAACATCCAACGCCCCTCTGAAGATATATGGGAACCCAAGTACATTATTAACTTGGTTAGGATAATCAGTTCTGCCAGTTGCCATAATGATATCCTTACGAACCGAGGTAGCTTCTTCGTATCCAATTTCTGGATCAGGATTTGCCAATGCAAATACAACAGGATTTTTTGGCATGGAAGCGATCATTTCCTTTGTTACCACATTGCCTACGCTTAATCCTAAAAATACATCTGCCGTTTTTATGGCTTCTTGTAAAGTCATTTTATCAGACTTTATAGCAAATGGCTTTCTATCTTCACCTAAATCTGTTCGACCTTGATGCAACACACCATCTTTATCAAACAGCGTAAAGTTTTCATATCGTGCACCCAATGCAACATATAATTTGATACAAGCCATTGCTGCAGCACCTGCTCCATTTACAACAAACTTTGCTTTCTCTATTTTCTTTTTTTGTAGTTCCAATGCGTTCAATAATGCAGCACTACTAATAATGGCTGTGCCATGTTGGTCGTCATGCATTACAGGAATATTCATTTCTTCTCTTAAACGCTGTTCAATATAGAAGCACTCTGGCGCTTTAATATCTTCTAAATTAATACCACCAAAAGTGGGCTCAAGTGATTTTACAATTTGTACAAATTTTTCTGGATCTGTTTCATTGATTTCAATATCAAAAACATCAATATCGGCAAATATTTTAAAGAGCACACCCTTTCCTTCCATCACTGGTTTACTGGCCAAAGGACCTATATTACCCAATCCTAAAACTGCTGTTCCATTTGTTATTACCCCCACTAAGTTTCCTTTGGCAGTATATTTATAGGCGTCCGAAGGATTGTTTTTAATTTCAGTACATGGAATTGCAACACCAGGACTGTAAGCAAGCGAAAGGTCTTTTTGCGTTTTTGCTTCTTTAGTTGGAATGACTTCTATCTTACCAGGCCTTGATCCAGCATGGTATTCTAAAGCTTGTTCCTTTCTTAAATTGTCTTTATTTGTTCTATTGGTTGTATCTGACATGAATAAGATTTAAAACGAATGTTAGTTTATATATTGCAAAGCTAAGCAATTTTAAAAAAAGTGAATTAGGCATATAATTGAACACCTAGCCATGCCATCATACCAACGCCTCGTTCAATAGCAGCTTCATCTATATTGAAATGGGGCGTATGAACATTGTGAATAATTCCAGCTTGTTCATTCCTAACTCCTAAACGGAAAAAACATCCTGGAATTACCTGTGTGTAGTAGCCAAAATCTTCGGCGCCCATTCTTTGCTCTGTCTCCTCAACATGCTCTTTCCCCATAAATTGATCGGCCAATTTCCATGCAGCTTCGGTAATCATGGGCTCATTGTCAACAGTTGGGTATCCAACATCTACTCTAAAATCAATTTCTGCGCCTGTAGCGATTGCTAAACCCTTGGCTTGTTGTAACATTAATTCGTGTGCTTGAAAACGCCAAACCTCATCCATTGCTCTAAATGTACCCATCAATTTAACTTCACTAGGTATGACATTGGTCGTATTTCCGCCATGTATAGAACAGATAGATAGGACAGAGGGATTTTGAGGGTTTCTATTTCTTGAAATAATCGTTTGTAAACTTTGAATTAATTGAGCTGCAACTAAAATCGTGTCCACTGTTTGATGTGGTGTAGCCGCGTGCCCACCTGGACCTTTGATGCTAATGTATAATTCATCCGCACTTGCCATTACACGTCCTTTTCTAAAACTCAACTTACCTTCATTCAAACCCGGATGCACATGCAAACCAATGATGCCTTGTGGTGTTGGATTTTCCAAGGCACCATCTCGAATCATATAACTTGCACCACCTGGGTTTTTTTCTTCCCCAGGTTGAAACAATAATTTAATCGTGCCTTCAAATTCGTCTTTCAGTGCCCATAATACTTTTGCAGCACCCAATAAGATGGTGGTATGCACATCGTGACCGCAAGCATGCATCACACCTTCGATGGTAGACTTATAATCAATTTGATTTTCTTCGATGATTGGAAGTGCATCCATGTCTGCACGCAATGCAATCACACGCTTTATGGGATTTTTTCCTTCAATGATACCCAACACACCCGTTGTAGCAATCACCTTAAATGGAATGCCAATTGCCGTCAATTGTGCTTGAACATATTTACTCGTTTCAAATTCTTGGTAGCTTAATTCAGGATGTGCATGCAAATATCTTCTGATTGCAATATTTTCAGATTGATGTTGTGCAGCAAGGGCTTTTATTTTATCGAGTAACATAGCTTAATAATTACTTTTTGTTTGTTCAATTTGCGCACCTGTTACAATGGCGACACCTGCACTACAACCTATTCTTGTTGCGCCCGCTTCAATCATAGCTTTGGTAGTTGCATAATCTCGAATACCGCCAGAAGCTTTAATTTGTACATTGTCTGGTAAGTATTTTCTGAATAATTTAACCGCTTCGATACTAGCTCCTTTTTCGGCATAACCAGTAGATGTTTTTAAATAATCAATCCCTGCAATCCCATAGATGTCACAACATTTTATAATTTCTTCGTCTGTCAAAACACCTGACTCAATAATTATTTTTACAACTTTGTCCTTTGAACGAATCACTGGCATGATATGGTTGATCTCGTCTGCAATGGCCATCCAATCACCATTTTTAATTGCAGAGATATTTGCTACAACATCTAATTCATCTGCACCATCCACCATGGCTAAAATAATTTCTGCAATCTTAGCTTCTGTGGCGCTATAACCAAAAGGGAAGCCAATTACAGTAGCTACTTTCACATTGGAAGCAGCTGTTAATTCCTTTGCTAATTTCACAAAATTTGGAGGCACACACACTGCAGCAAATGCATGTTGTTTTGCTTCTTCACAAACTTTTTGTATGTCTGATACTAAACAAGTTGGCTTCAAAATAGTATGGTCGATGTATTGGTTAATTGGCAACATAAAATTATTTTTAAGCCTGGTCTCTTCCGTGACATGCTTTGTATTTTTTCCCACTTCCACAAGGACAAGGGTCATTACGACCAATTTTTGGGCCTACTGTGATAGGCGTTTGTTTTGGTGTAGATGGATCATGGTATTCGTTTTCTGTTGGGGTACCGTCCTCTGTTCTATTGGCGCTCAACTTACTCAAATCTGTTTTTTGTTGGCGTCCTTCTTTTACATCTCTTGCTTCAGAAGGAATATGTGCATGACATAAAAATTGAACCATTTTGTAGTTAATTTCTACATCCATTTTTCTAAACAATTCAAAAGCTTCCATCTTGTAAATTACGAGCGGATCTTTTTGTTCGTAAGTCGCTGTTTGCACGGATTGTTTTAAATCATCCATTGCACGTAAATGTTCTTTCCATGCATCATCAATCAAACTTAAAGCAATTGATTTTTCAAATTCAGTTGCCAAAGTGGCTCCATTCGTTTCGATATTCTTATCTAGGTTCACCAATACATTGAATACCATTTTACCATCACTTACAGGCACAATCACATTTTCGATATGCTTTCCCTCCTGAGTTCTGATATTTTTAAATACAGGAATGCTGTTTTGCATCATGTCTTTTTTCTTGTACTCGTAATGAGCGATTGCTTCTTGATACAATAGTTCCACCAACTCATTTTCTTTTTGAGCAGTAAACTGTTCTTTGGTAATTTTTGTATCTAAACCAACTTGTACAATTAACGCCAATCTTAACGCATCGTAATCGTTATTGGTCTTGTGTGTTAATGTTAAATGCTCAATGACTTGATAAAAAGCATTGTCAACATCTAAGGCTAAGCGTTCTCCAAACAAAGCATGGTTTCTTTTTTTATAGATCACCGTTCTTTGTTTGTTCATCACATCATCATATTCTAAAAGTCGCTTTCTAACACCAAAATTATTTTCTTCCACTTTTTTCTGAGCTCTTTCGATTGATTTAGTGATCATACTATGCTGAATCACTTCACCTTCTTTATACCCTGCAAAGTCCATCACTTTTGCAATACGTTCGCTTCCGAACATACGCATCAAGTCATCTTCTAAGGATACAAAGAATTGAGATGAACCCGGATCACCTTGTCTTCCAGCACGACCTCTCAACTGTCTGTCTACACGACGAGAATCATGTCGCTCAGTTCCCAATATTGCAAGACCACCTACTGCTTTTACTTCGGGGCTTAATTTAATATCCGTTCCACGTCCCGCCATGTTGGTAGCAATCGTTACGGCACCAGTTAACCCAGCTTCTGCAACGACTTGTGCCTCTCTTGCATGCTGTTTTGCGTTCAATACATTGTGCGGAATATTTTTCTGACGCAACATTCTACTCAATAATTCACTCACTTCGACCGATGTTGTACCTACTAAGACTGGTCTTCCTGCTGCACGTAATTCCTCAATAGATTCAATAACAGCACCAAATTTCTCACGCTTGGTTTTGAAAACTAAATCTTGCTCGTCGATACGAACTGCAGGAATATTGGTAGGGATAGAAACCACATCTAGCTTATAAATACTCCAAAACTCAGCTGCTTCTGTTTCTGCAGTACCTGTCATACCACCTAACTTGTGGTACATTCTAAAGAAATTCTGCAAAGTAATGGTTGCATAAGTTTGCGTGGCAGCTTCAATTTTTACATTTTCTTTTGCTTCAATCGCTTGGTGTAAGCCATCAGAATAACGACGACCTTCCATGATACGCCCTGTTTGTTCGTCCACAATTTTTACTTGCCCATCAATTACAACATACTCTACATCCTTGTCAAATAAAGTATAAGACTTCAATAATTGATTCACAGTATGAATTCGATCTGCTTTGATACTGTATTCAGAAATAATGGCTTCTTTTTGTTGCATTTTTTGTTCTGCATTCAAATGCACATCAACATCAATTGCATTCAATGCAACACTGATATCTGGCAATAAAAAGAAATTTGGATCTTCACCAGCGCCAGTGATAAGGGCTAATCCTTTTTCAGTTAATTCAACTGAATTATTTTTTTCATCAATATGGAAATACAATGCGTCATCTACAATCGGCATCTCTCTTTGCTGGTCTGCTAAATAATAATTCTCAGCCTTTTGTAATTTCACACGAATACCAGGCTCACTCAAATATTTAATCAAAGCGCCATTTTTGGGTAATGCTCTGAATGCACGATACAAAGCCAAACCGCCATCCTTAGGATCATCATTGCCTTCGCTGATTTTTTTCTTGGCTTCAATTAAAAATTGATTCGCCACTTTCTTCTGAATTTCAACCAGTTTTTCAATTCTTGGTTTTAAATCAAAATATTGTTGTTCGCCGGTTTGGTGGCCAATTGGGCCAGATATTATGAGTGGCGTACGAGCGTCGTCAATCAAAACGCTATCCACCTCATCCACCATTGCATAATGATGCTTGCGTTGCACCATTTCATTGGGCGTATGGACCATGTTATCTCTTAAATAATCAAATCCAAATTCATTATTCGTACCGTAAGTAATATCCGCACGATAAGCGTTTCTGCGTTCTTCAGAATTCGGTTGATGTTTATCAATACAATCTACTGTTATTCCCAACCACTCAAATAAAGTACCATTCCACTCACTATCTCTTTTTGCTAAATAATCATTCACGGTAACAATATGCACCCCTTCACCAGCTAATGCATTGAGATAAGCAGGCAAAGTGGAAACCAAAGTCTTACCCTCACCAGTGGACATTTCAGCAATTTTACCCTGATGGAGCACAATACCACCGATTAGCTGTACATCATAATGTACCATATTCCAACGAACTGCTGTTCCAGCCGCTTTCCAAGTGGTTTGGAATACAGACTGATCCCCCTGTATTGTCACATAGTCTTTTTTTACTGAAAGGGATCGATCTAACGCTGTTGCAGTGGCTGTCAACGATTCATTTTCTGTAAAACGGCGGGCTGTTTCCTTCACCACTGCGAATGCCTCTGGTAAAATATCCCAAAGAATTTGCTCTAGCGCTTGGTCACGGTCTTTTTTTAACTTGTCAATCTCTTGGTAAATGGCATCTTTACCTAATAAGTCGGCCATATCCAATGCCTCAGCCCTATTTTGAGCTTCCAAAATTATTTGATCAATTGAAGTCAAGTGTTCCTTAATACGAAACTTAAATTCTTCCGTTTTATTCCTTAATTGATCATGACTAAGGGTTTTATAGGCTTCAAAATGGCCATTAATAACGGGTACTAAATATTGTATTTTCTTGACGTCTTTTTCACTTTTCGATCCGCCAAATAGTTTACTTATAAGCTGCAACATAATCTTGCTAAATATGGGTGTTTATCCTTGTTAATCAAGGGGGTTCAAAGATAAGTAATTGGGGTGAGTTTGGTGATTTTAAGGCCTATTGGATCAAAAATTTAAGTTGAACGGGGTTTGAAGGGAAAATTGACTAAAAAATGATACCTTTGCTCGCCTAATCAACAAGCACTATGGCTGGTCAATTAAAAGAAGTTAGAAATAGAATAAAAAGTACCCAAAGTACGCAGCAAATCACCAAAGCGATGAAGATGGTGAGTGCCGCAAAATTACGTCGTGCACAAGATGCCATCACTCAAATGAGACCTTATGCTCGCAAACTACAAGATATGCTCAGTAATATCATAAGTAGCTTAGAAGGGGATATGAATTTGGCCCTTGCTGAACAACGTCCAGTAAATAATGTCTTATTCATTGTGGTGACTTCTGATCGTGGATTGTGTGGTGGATACAATGCGAATTTGGTTAAAATGACCCGCGCAACGATAACTGAGAAATATCCAACTCAAAATATTACCATCTGGAATATTGGTAAAAAAGGATATGAAAGTTTAAGTAAACTTGGATACAATACCAATGCTGAATTCAAAGATATCTTTTTGAATTTAAAGTTTGAGACTGTGCAAACAGCTGCTAAAGCTGCAATGAAAGCCTTTGAAAACAAAGAGTTTGATGCTATTGAAATCGTTTACAGCGAATTTAAAAACGCTGCAACTCAGGTATACAAATCAGAACCATTCTTGCCTATTCCAAAAATGGAAAAGAAAGCTAACGCAAAAAAGACTGATTTCATTTTTGAACCCCAGAAGGAAGCATTGGTAGCTGAATTGATGCCAAAGATATTGAACACTCAATTATTCAAAGCAGTATTAGACGCTAATGCAAGTGAACATGGTGCAAGGATGACAGCAATGGATAAAGCAAGTGAAAACGCAAACGAATTGTTGAAATCATTGAAAATATCTTACAACCGTGCAAGACAAGCTGCTATTACAACTGAATTAACAGAGATTGTAAGTGGTGCTGCAGCATTAAACGGATAAGCAAAAGAATTATGGAAATAAGTCAAATCATTCCGCATATTGAAGCCTTAGTATTTGCTAGTGATAAAGCATTAAATGCGAATGATATCACAGAATTGATCAATAATGCTTTTGGGTTCTTAGAAGAACGCATCAGTCTAGAGCAAGTTGAGTCAGCCCTAGAAGGCATCCAAGAAAAATATAGCACAGAATTTTACCCTTTTGAGCTAAAGCAAAGTGGTGGAGGATGGCAATTTTTAACCAAGCCAACATTCCACTCAACCATTGCACAATTGAATGGCGACAAGTTTTTAAAACGCTTATCCAACGCTGCGCTAGAATCGTTAGCAATCATTGCTTACAAACAACCTATAACAAAGGGTGAAGTGGAGGCAATCAGAGGTGTAAATAGCGATTACTCAATACAGAAATTACTAGAAAAGGATTTAATTGTAATTAGTGGTCGTAATGAACTGCTTCCTGGAAAGCCATTGGTGTATTCAACCTCAAGAAACTTCATGGACTATTTTGGCATCAACTCTACAGAAGATCTCCCAAAAATCAAAGAAGTGTTGGCCGATCAGATTGTAGAAGCTACAGTCATTAAGCCAGAAGATTTTACTGACAATAGTGTATTCGAGCAAACATCCGAAGCTATTGCCGAAGAAAATGAACAAGCAGACAAGCCTAATTTAGAAGAAGAGACTGGAGATTTTACCCCTGAATCAAGCAAAGAAGATGATGCTCCTGAAAGTCCAGTAGAGAACGATTAGTAGTTTTCCCTTTCATGGATTTTTTGTAAAAATATTGAACCAAGATACGGCCAGAACCTAGTTCTGGCCGTATCTTTATAGTATGAATGCAAGTCTTTCTTACGAAGCATTGAATGATGCAGCGCAAAAATTTGGTACACCAATTTATGTGTACCATGCAGAAAAAATTGAACAACAATATCAAAAACTTTTAACGCATTTTGCTGGCACTCCTACTAGATTTTTTTACGCTTGTAAAGCGTTAACAAATATCCACATTTTAAAAGTGGTAAAAGAAATGGGTTGTAATATCGATTGTAGTTCTATCAACGAAGTAAAATTGGCATTGCATGTTGGATTTCTTCCATCTAATATTTTATACACCAGTAATAGCGTTGGATTTGATGAAATAGTTGAAGCAGTCGAATTAGGTGTTCATGTAAATATTGATAGTTTATCCAACTTAGAAAAGTTTGGCGCAAAATATGGTTCAGAAAAATTAGTTGGCGTGCGTATAAGGCCAGATGTGATGGCGGGAGGAAATTTAAAAATTTCTACCGGTCATGACAAAAGTAAATTTGGCATACCAGTGGCGCAATTAAATGAACTCAAGGCATTACAAGAAAAGTATCAAATTCATATTCACACACTGCATATCCACACTGGAAGTGAAATTAAGGATGTGGCAGTATTCATAAAATCTGCTGAAGTATTTGAAGCTTTGCTTCCTCATTTTCATTCAGTAGAAGTGTTGGATTTTGGAGGTGGATTCAAAGTGCCTTATCTGCCAGGTGAAATAGGTACAGATATTGAAAACCTTGGTAAGGAAGTCAATAAAGCAATAAGTAATTTATCAGAGAAATTTGGACGCAATTTTAGCGCATGGTTTGAGCCAGGAAAATACATGGTAAGTGAAGCTGGTTTTTTTATTGCAAAAGTAAATGTTTTAAAAAGTGCTGGCGGTCAAGTGTTTGCCGGAATCAATACAGGACTAAATCATTTGATTCGTCCGATGTTTTATGACGCATACCATCATATTGATAATTTATCTCGACCAACTAACCCAAAGAAGCAATACGCTGTAGTTGGAAATATATGTGAGACTGATACATTTGCTTGGGACAGGTCAATACCTGCCATTGAGGAAGGTGATTTATTGTTGTTTTACAATGCTGGCGCATATGGCTATGAAATGGCCAGTAATTACAATGCAAGATTTAAACCAGCGCAGGTATTATACCAACAGGGTGTTGCGAAATTAATTAGCAGAGCGGACCATTTTGAAGATCTTTTATCCTTACAAGTGCCATTATAAATTCATGATTGAAATTCAACATATCAACAAGGCCTTTGGCGATAAAGTCATTATCGACGATGTAAGTGCACAGTTTAAACCTGGTATATGTAATTTAATCATTGGGGCGAGTGGAAGTGGCAAAACAGTATTGGTAAAGTGTATTGTAGATTTAATTCAAGCAGACAGTGGCGCTGTTTTTTTTGGGAATGCAGATTTTAATAAACTTTCAAAAGAAGAAAAAAAAGCTTTGAGAAATAGTATTGGTATGTTATTTCAGGGCAACGCTTTATTTGATTCAATGACGGTAGAGGAGAATGTAAAATTTCCACTGGATATGTTTACACATTTAAAAGAAACCGAGAAGTTGGCTAAGGTGAATCAAATATTAGATCGCGTTCAACTCAACGGCGTCAATGGAAAGTACCCTGCCGAAATTAGTGGAGGAATGAAAAAACGGGTTGGATTAGCACGTGCATTGGTACTTGAACCTAAATACCTTTTTTGTGACGAACCCAATTCCGGACTTGACCCTCAAACCTCTTTGGTAATTGATCAATTGATTGAAGACCTCACAAAAGAATTTAACATCACAACGCTAGTCGTCACTCATGACATGAATAGTGTCATGGAAATTGGCAAACATATCATCTACCTTCACAAGGGTAAAAAGGAATGGGAGGGCAGCAATGAAGATATTATATACAGTCAAAATAAATTATTAAATGATTTTATTTTTGCATCTGAGTTTTTACAAGATGCAAAAGCTATGCGCATGATGGCAAAAAAATAAATTAACTATGAAAAAAACAATCCTATTATTGAGTCTTTTTATTGTAAGCTCTTTGTTTACATTCAAGTTATCGGCGCAATCAAATATTGATCCCAATGCGCCATTTTTAAAAGACAAAAATATTCCAAGGTTTACACTGAATCTTACCAATGGAAAAAACTTTAGTCATAATCAAATTCCTAAAACAAGGTTTACTTGTTTTATCATATTTAGCCCAGACTGTTCTCATTGCCAAGATGAGGCTACTGAATTGACTAAAAATGCAGACAAATTCAAAAATGTCTTCTTTATCTGGAACAGCTATAAAGAGATGAACGAGATTAAAGCATTTGCTTCCAAATACGGTTTGGACAAACAAAGTAATGTGGTGGTAGGTAGAGACCCAGAATTTTCGATCCCGGTGTTCTTTAGGCCAAGAATGACCCCATTTGTGGCAATCTATGACAAAGGTCAATTCTTAAAAGTATATGAACAAGGCGTTAAAGTTCCTGAATTAGTTAAAATTATAGGGAGCAAATAACTAACTTTGCCCCGTTAAAATAGTTCAAAATTTAAATTAAAAGATATGAAAATTACAGTGGTTGGTGCTGGCGCCGTTGGAGCAACATGTGCAGATAATATCGCACGTAAAGAATTAGCTTCAGAATTAGTGTTATTAGATATTAAAGAAGGCTTTGCAGAAGGTAAAGCACAGGACATGATGCAAACTGCTGCATTATTAGGCTTTGATACGCGCATCAGTGGTAGTACCAATGACTATACAAAAACAGCGAACTCTGATGTGGTGGTGATTACTTCTGGCTTACCGCGTAAACCAGGGATGACAAGAGAAGAATTAATCGGCACCAATGCAGGTATCGTAAAAGGTGTATGTGAAAATATTTTAAAGTATTCTCCTAATGCAATTATAATTGTAATTAGTAATCCTATGGATACAATGACTTATTTAGCATTGCAATCAACTGGTTTACCAAAAAATAGAATCATTGGTATGGGTGGCACATTAGATAGTGCCCGTTTTAAATACCAATTAAGCACCCATTTGAACTGCAGCCCAGCAGACTTAAATGCAATTGTGGTGGGCGGTCATGGCGACACTACTATGATTCCTTTAGTAAAGCACGCTACTTGGAATAGCATTCCAGTTACGAAGTTCTTGACAGAAGAGCAACAACAACAAATCATCAACGACACCATGGTGGGTGGAGCAACTTTAACAAAGTTATTAGGCACATCTGCATGGTATGCGCCAGGTGCAGCAGGAGCAGCCTTGGTAGAAAGCATTGTGCGTGATGAGAAAAAATTATTCACTTGTTGCGTGAGCTTAAACGGTGAATATGGACAAAACGATATCTGTTTAGGTGTACCAGTAGTGATTGGTAAAAACGGATGGGAGAAGATTGTTGAAATGGACTTATCTGCAGACGAGCAAGCAGCATTCAACAAAAGTGCAGATGCAGTGAGAAATATGAACGACGTCTTAAAAACTTTGTAACCCTCTACAAGGTCTTTTAGAATAATAAAGCCCCGCAATGCGGGGCTTTATTATTTTTGATGTCTGGAAATACATTATAAGTAGTTTGCAATAATAGTCCAATCGCAAATGACGTTAAAATAATTTCATTACTGACTTTATAATTAAAATAATAAAATAAAAAAAACAAACTTAATAACGCCATTAAAGGCGAATAAATTCTTTATAATATTAATTTAGAATTCCTTAACATCATCATAATCTTTCTTATAAGTCCCAAGTAGTATTGCTAAAAATACAAGTAAAGATGATGCTGCTAATATTTTAGATATTTGACTGGTTTTTATTAAAATTAAAATCATAGAAACAATACTTCCAATAATCGCGAATCGTGTAATTTTTTTCATATTTATGTTTTTAAATTAAAAAAGAGGTTATTCAAAAGTGGATATTGCTAATTTAATTCCATTATTGAATAACCCCATTCTTTATCTACATGTAGAGGCTCCTCCTAAAAGTGCGCCTCCAACACCTCCAATAAAACCCCATGTAACTCCTACAGGTCCTAGCGCAAATGCAACACCATTTCCTGTTGCGCTAGCCATGCCTGCCAAGAATCCTCCTGCAATACCAGCTGCGCAATGCCAGCTACCACCTTCAATTAATTCCATTTCATTAAATGTCAATGTTTGCATAAAAAATAATTTTTTGTTGACTCAAATAAAACGCTGTCGAGTGTTTCAGCGGATGATTTAACATTTCATCATAATGCAATTTTTACTTTTGATCAAGAAGTACTTAATTGAAAAGCTTGATTTCATAATTGAAAGTACATACTTTAAGCATTCGAAATTCATGAGAAAAAAAGCTTACGGATATTTCCACATGCATTAATCAATTAAGTCCATCAAATAATGACTATACATGTTTTTTGACTTCATGAGTGTCGAATGGGACCCATGATTTTCAATAACGCCGTTTTTTATTATATAAATTATATCACTAAATTGCTTAAGTACATGCAAACGATGGGTAATGAATATAATTCCCATGTTAGGTTTTATTTTTGATAAAAGATTTAACACGAATTGTTCGGAGATTCTATCCATTGCAGCTGTAGCCTCATCTAAAATGAGTAATTGAGGATTATGATAAAGTGCTCTAGCTAGCGCTATCATCTGCTTTTGACCACCAGACAGATTAATTCCTTCTTCCCCAACAATTGTACTATATGACTGCGGAAATGAGCTAATAAAGTCAACAAAACCAAATTCATTGATAAAATGAAAAAATTTCTCAGGGTTTCGAGCTGCATCCTCGAATGCAATATTCTCTAGCACTGTCCCATTAAAAATATGAGGTTGTTGGGGGACAATACCTATTAACTTTCTCCATGACTCGAATGATATGTCGCTTAATTTATAATCTTCGTTGATAAAAATATTGCCACTTTCGATGGTGTAGTTTTTAGATACAATTTGTGTGAGTGTACTTTTTCCACATCCATTTTCACCAATTATAGCGGTTATTTCTCCTTTCTTTGCCTTAAATGAGATGTTATTTAATAAGGGGGATCTTCCAGCAAACCTAAATAATACATTTTCAAGTCTAAGTTCTTCAAACTGAAACATTTCATTGTTGTTAGAATCTAATTCAGGTGTTAATCCTGTAAATTCAAACATTCTATCAAATGCAATTTTTGCTTCATTGATGGGTATAGATATTAATGCAAGACTTGCAATACTTGGAAGTAAAGTAGAGCAAAATCCGAGTATTGCCATCAATTCGCCAATTTTTAGTTCATAGGCAAGTACTTGATGGCTGCAATAAAATAAAACACCTAATAAAAATATAACTCCAAAACTGTTAGCTATAAACCCAAGTTTAATTTGGATTTTACCAAACGAAAAAACAGCTTCTTGATAATTACAGTATACTATATTATTGGATGTTGAGTATAGTGCTTGTTTATTAAAGTTTTTTATGGGTTCTATACCTAGAAGCGTGGATATATAGTTTGATTCACTCTGTGCATAACTGTTCATTATTAACCTTTGACCATTGATAATAATTTTATTGAACAAGTAAATTAAAATAAAATAGATAGGAAGAATGCAAATTGAAATTAAGGCTATTTTAATAGAGTAATTAAATAGAACCACAAATACAATAATTACAACCAAAATATCAATCACTGCATTTCCGGCTAATTGAGTAATAACGCTTTGTATTCTAGAAGTGTCTGACAAACGAGCAGTTAATTCACCGATTTTTCGGGTATCAAAAAAAGGCTTGGGTAAATTAAGTAGTTTAGAATAGAAATTATCAATAATCCTTATGTTGAATTGTTTTGACTGAACAATTAAAAAATATTGTCTTAAAACTGAAAGTCCTTCTTTAATAATTAAAAGCAGGAATACTAAACCAACTCCTAAATTAAGTGTGTCAAGGTTCTTTTTGGGCAATATTTCATCAATTAAGCGTTGAGAAAAGAGTGACATAACAATTCCAAGCATAGCTATTGCAATTCCAATAAAAACAGAAATGCATAAAAGAGGATAGTCCTCTTTTATTAATTGTTTGATCCATTGAAGTTTTTTAAACTTTACATCAGAGGCTAACTGAAAATCTTTGTTTGGTTCAAGCGTTAAACAAATTTTAGATTTCCAAATAGTAGAAAGCTCATATTCTTTAAAATATATAATACCATTAGCCGGATCTCCAATTATAAAAACTAATTCGTTGTTTTCTATAACTTTAGTACCGTAGCAGACTACATAATGTTCTAATTTATTGTCAATTAAAACATGAAGTATAACAGGACTTGAGTGTTTAAGAAGTTTAGCCAGATCAGCTTCACATCCCTCTGTATTAAAACCAAGGCTAGTAGCTGCTTGATATAATCCAAGTAGGGTTGTGCCATTTATATTCGTACCTGAAAGTATCCTAAGTATCTCTAAAGTACAACTACCGCCATAAAAATTAATAATGCTCAGTAAACAAGCAACACCACAATCAGATTGGTCTTGTTGAAGTATAAATGAATTATGAAACTTTTCTTTGGCCATTAGTTAACTAGATTATCAATTAAGGTCTCACCAATTACTTTTTTAACTAATGTATTTTGATCATATATAAAAAAAGACGGAATAACTCCTGTTCCAAAGGTCTTTTGAAACTTATAATTGGTATCTCTTAGGATTATAATATTGGGTAATAATGTTAATTTATAATCACTATTGAATTTTGCAGCACTTACACTATCCGCTGATGTGATCATAAGAATTTGAATATCTTTAATTTTTTGTGAATCTTTAAGAAACTCACCAGCCATATACTGACAGTGTTCGCAATTTGGGTTAAAGTGATTTAATATTAGCCTGGACTTTCTATTCTCAATATTTTTATTTGAGAATAAATGATTATCGAATGTTAAAAATGAAAATTCAGGGGTTTTAGCAATTATTGACTCAGCTTTGTTTTTTTCATAAATTTTCTTTAAGAGCAATAAGCAAGATACTAATATGATAATTAGAACAACTGAAATAAAGATCTTTATTTGTTTATTCATATTAGCTAAATTGAAGTTGTATAAAAACAATGAATATGCACCAAATTAGTAACCCAACTCCATAGCTTAAACTTGTAATTTGTAAAGCCTTTTTGTAATTAATGCCTCCATGCATCTTTATGCCATATGCAAGTAATAACCAATATAGCATTTCAAACAAATTTAATTGCTGAAGCGGGTAAATAAGAAACTTTGATATTGAATTCAAATTCAGAAATGTACTTAATCCTAATGGATTGAAATTTTGCAAGTATTCATAATTCATAGGCGGATAAATATATAAATAGAGCGTTCTTGATATGGATGAAATAATTGAAACTAACTCTGCCAAAAGGGTAATTTTAAAACAATCTCTGAAATTTAGGTCAATTTCAAATAATTTGACGCCTATAAAAATAACAATCGAAACAAGGGTGTATTTAAAAATGTTAAATAATGGCAATAAAACATATGATAGCCATTCAAATTTTTTATTAAATTTTATTATTTCCTCGATTTTTTTCATTGAAAGAAAACTTTCAAAAGAAGAAAAATAAAACGATTCAGTTATAATTATATTATAATAAATCCATAAAATTATACTATAACAAATTGAATAGATAAAAATAATGACAATGATTTTGGTCCTTGACATGTTAAGACAGTACTAATTTTGATTGTGTTTTAATATTTAGTTTGTAAAAAGAATAATATAGACTAATAATAATTTTCATGCAAGCTATTTAGCTAAAATTTCCCTAATTTCTTTCTGCCAATTAAAATTCAAAATTGATACCTAATAATCATGATTGTAAATTTTTCTCAATCTCTTTCCAATTAATGAAATAAATATTACGATAAAAATTCCTGTTGATACTTTAAATAAACTTCGCTCAAATTGTAGAAGGATAATAAATATAATTATTAGGAATAAAAACATAAACAAAAGAAAATTCTTTTTCATAAATAAATAATTTAAATAAATACGCAGCCAATACCTAACCCGATTGATACTTTTGAAATAGTAAGAGGAGCATTTAATAGAAATGCGGCACCAAAACTTACTCCTTCGCAAAATCCTCTGCCAAATTCTTTCCAATTAAATGCTCCACCACGAATGTTTTCCATATTTACTGTAGATAAAGTTTTCATAAAATGATTTTTTTAGTAAAACGAATTATATTGTTGAACAAAAACCTGCACTTGCTAATCCAGAACCAGCAACTACAATTCCTAAGGGTAAAAGCGCACCTGAAAAACAAAGACTTGCTCCAAAACCAACCAGCCATCCAGCTACTCTCTCACAACTAGGGTCTTTCCAACCACCTTCAATTAATTCCATTTCATTAAAATTTAATGTTTGCATAAAATACAATTTTGATTAACTCAAAAAATCGCTGTTGAGTTTTCAGCGAATGATTTAACATTTCATCATAATGCAATTTTTACTTTTGATCAAGAAGTACTTAAATGAAAAGCTTGAATTCATAATTGAAAGTACAATGTATTTTACATGCTAAAATCATGAGAAAAAAAGCTTACGGATATTTCCACATGCGACTGAGACTATATTCTAAGTATTTTAATGAATTGAAATACTTACGGATTGAGCTAATTTTTATTTTATATTTATTAAAATTAAAGCACTGGAAAAAGAGCAACAACATATCATCTCCAAAACACTTGGTGCATCTTTAAAATATGCAAGAATGAATGCCGAGGTTTCAATTGCTAAACTTTCAAATGATTTAAAAATAAATCCATCTACAATTGTAAGTATTGAAGACGGAAAGCATCAGGCAGGCTTTAGTATCATCTATGCCATCATGACTTATTTCAAAATAGATTCTAAATTATTATTCGATCAAATTGAAATTGCACTAAACGAAAGAAATGAAAATAATTAAGCTTCTTTAAAATAACCAATCGCTTTATCAGCAATAGCTTGCAGGTCATGTTTTTTCATACACGCAAAATGTCCTTGTGGACATTGCTTCGTGCCGTAATTGGAACATGGTTGACAAGATAAGTTTGGAACGATGGCATTATAATACCATTCTTTCTGTACAGACGGCTCTGCACTTTTATTCAATGCCAATTCAGTAGGATAATAGGGTTCCACTTGTAATGCTGGAGATGTGGCACCCCATATAGCTACCGTTTTTTTATGAAAAGCACAAGCAATGTATAAAAAGCCTGTATCGTGCGCAATGACTGTTTTTGCATTTTTAACCAATAGTGCAGATTCATGTAAATTAAATTGCCCACAGGCATTGTAAATTTTAATGGGATTCTCAGCGGCAACTGCATCCCCTTCTGCATGGTCATCCTTCCCCCCTACGAGTACAATTGGATAAGGAATTTTATGACATAGTGCTTGCAGTTCGGCTACAGGCAATTTCTTGCTAGCATAAGACGCGCCAATCACCAATGCGATATATCCCGACTGAAAAGCCGCTGGCAAGGCATTGCTTTTCAAAGCAACTTCTTTCGGTATAAAATAATCCAAGCCTTTGCCGTCATTCACTACCCCTAAACTTGCTAAAGCATCCACTGAACGATCAGCAATATGTCTTGTTGGCATTAGATTTAAATGCAGTTTCGTGAGTAAGAATTTTTTAAAGCTTAATTTTTTATAAGATAAAACAGGAACACCCAATGCTTTTTGAATACGGAAGGACCTAAAATTTTTATGGAGGTCAATGATATGATCAAACTTAAATTGTTGTAATTCCTTAATGGTTGCATTTAAGTCTTGATCGAAATAATGAAAATGATCGATGTATGGATTTTCAGCGGTTACCGCTTTCATATTCGCCTTAGTCAAAAAATGGATTTCTACGCCGGGAAGCTGTTGTTTCGCACAACGAATTGCGGGCGTCGTGAATACAATATCACCAATTGAAGAAAAACGTATGAATAATAAGCGCATGCGACTTAATTATGGTAAAGGATTGTCGTGTTCTAAATAATCCAAGTCCTTATGATAGGTCTCTTCTGTAAACACAAAAGCAATCAATGTAATAACCATTACAATCAAACCAGTTACAATACCACTTTGCACAATGGTCCATCCCATTGACTTTTGCAAAATGTCTAAAAATAAAAAATTAATCAAAGGCAATGCACCTCGAACCATATTGGGAATTGTCGTTGCCGCTGTAGCCCTTAGGTTGGTGCCAAATTGTTCTGCAGCCATCTGATTAAAAATAGCCCAATAACCTGTACTAAAACCTAAGAAAGTACAAATTGCATACATCCTATTATCGCTATTGTTGAAGGCACTAAAAAACAAAACCATTCCAACAATACTAATCATATAAAATAAAAATAAAGCCTTCTTTCTGCTTTTAAAATACTGGCTCACCCAGCCAATCAACAAATCACCAATTGCTATTCCAATATATGCGAACATCACTGATCTTCCAGAATCAATCATGTTTTCGCCATACAGACCAGATGCAAATTTATTACTGTAATTCACCATCACTCCAATCACAAACCAAGTAGGAAGTCCAATCAAAATCGCCTTAAAATATTTTGAAAACCTTTTGTAAGAACTAAAAAACATCAAAAAATTACCTTTGTTAATATTGGTCAATTTTGCAGACTCAAACATGAAAGATTCAGCAACGCGCACGCGCAAAATCAATAAAAAGAAACCAAGTCCTCCTCCAATTTTGTAACACAGTCTCCAGTCTTCTGTGTACTTAAAAGTAAAATAAGCAAAGACAGCACCAAATAATCCTATCCCAGCTACCATTGAAGTGCCAATTCCTCGCTTGTTTCGAGGCAACATTTCAGAAACCAATGTAATGCCAGCACCTAATTCGCCAGCTAAACCAATTCCTCCAATAAACCTACAATAAGCATATTGATCCACAGATTGCACATATGCAGTCAGAATATTTGCAGATGAATATAAAAGGATTGAGCCAAACAGAACTTTTAATCTTCCTTGTTTATCACCAATAATGCCCCATACAATACCGCCAATTAACAATCCAGACATTTGCCAGTTAATAATATGCGCACTGTCTACAATGATGGTTTCAATTGAAGATCCAACCGCAAGTACACTTGGTTGACGAACTATGGTGAACAATAATAGATCATATACATCTACAAAATAACCTAATGCGGCTACAAAAACAGGCAAAGAAAAAAGACCAATTTGCTTATTGTTCATGCAAGAGATTTTTTATGCTTAAGCTTTTTTACTGCGATGTGTAATCACTTTGATGATTACAGGCAATGTAGTAATACCCACAATACCTAATACAATTACCTCTAAATGGTTTTTGAGGTCGAAATTAAAATGGGCTAAAATCCAGGACTGTAAAAAATAACCTGCACAAAGCATACTTCCCACCCATGCCAAACAACCAACAATATTATAATACATGAACTTAGCCTTATCCATTTTTACAATCCCTGCGATAATTGGACCGAATGTTCTTACAATGGGAATGAATCTTGCAATGACGATGGCTCTTCCTCCATGTTTTTCATAAAACTCTTGCGCTTGCATCAAATACTTTTTCTTAAAAAAGAGGTTTTCTTTCCAATCAAACATAGTAGGACCAACCTTGTTACCAAATAAATACCCAACATAATTTCCAATGATACCAGCAGTAGAGATAAATACAAATAAGATAGATAAATTTAACCACTGGTTGTTGGAAGCATAAATTTCTGCTGCCAGAGGCGCACTATAAATACCTGCCACAAATAGCAAACTGTCCCCAGGTAAAAAAAAACCTGCGAATAAACCAGTTTCAGCAAAAACAACTAAGAGAATTAACCAAAGCCCACCATGCTCAATGTAAAATTGTGGTTGCAATAATTGGCTCCAATGAAAAGCTTGTAATAATGTTATCATGATGGTTGCTGTGACTTTTTAAACTGATTGTGGTTCTTCCAAAGCACCCTCCCATTTACTAACAGCAGTCGTCGCTAAACTGTTCCCTAAAACATTTGTAGCAGATCTAAACATATCGCAGAAATGGTCGATGGGCAATATCAATGCAATGCCCTCTGGAGGGATATTAAACATAGCACAAGTTGCTGTAACAACAACCAATGAGGCTCTTGGAACACCTGCAATTCCTTTACTTGTTAACATCAACACCACTAACATCGTCAACTGCGTGCCAATGTCTAAATGCATTCCGTAAGCTTGCGCAATCGCCATACTAGCAAAAGTCATATACATCATACTACCATCTAGATTAAAAGAATAACCAAGTGGTAAAATAAAAGAGACAATTTTATCCTTGCAACCAAATCGTTCTAATTCCTCTGTTAACTTTGGAAATACAGCTTCACTACTTGTGGTACTAAATGCAATCACCAATGGTGTGGTAATATGCTTTAACAACGCTGGTACTCGATTTCTTAAGATCAAATATCCAACTCCTAATAGCACGGCCCACAAAGTGCCAATGCCTACCAAAAAGTATAAAAGGTATTTTCCATAAAAAAGAAAAACTGTCAAGCCTTTAGTTGCAATCACAGCAGCAATAGCACCAAAGACGCCTAGTGGTGCAAAGTTCATTACGTATCCTACCATTTTTAAAATGATATGTGCAACTGTATCAAGCGCTTTGATGAATCCTTTTGCTGGTTCTCCAATCGCCGCAGCAGCCACACCAAAGAAAATACTAAAAATTACGATTTGTAAAATCTCATTCGTTGCCATTGCTTCAAACATGCTTTTTGGAAAAACGTGCTCTACAAAATTAATGACACTAAATGACTGCGTTTTACCCATTAAGTCTTTCACACCTGAACTGTCTCCAACATTCAAATCAAGCCCTGCTCCTGGCTGAAGTAAATTCACAAGCAGCAATCCAATTAAAAGACTAATTAAAGAAGCTGAAAGAAACCATAACAAAGCTTTCCCACCCACTCGACCAACAGTTTTTATATCCCCTAATTTAGCAATTCCTACCACCAAGGTCGTAAAGACCAATGGAGCGATGATCATTTGGACCAGCCTCAAAAAAATGGTAGTTAGTAACTTGATATTTTTTGCAAAACCCTCGATGGTAGTTGGATCATTTCCTTCATGAATGAAGTAACCCAAAATAGCACCTGCCACCATTGCGATGACAATATAAAAAGTGAGTTTATTAGATTTTTTCATAGTTTGCTTAGTACTGCAATATACCACATAACTCTTAAAAATTAGGCGTCTACAAAAAAATCGCCTATGAGTTTTTTTTATCAAAAACTCCCTCGGAATTGCAAAAAAAATGCTATTTTTCAACCTAAATCGAAAACTATTATTATGAGTTTATTCAGAAAGAAAGATTTGACAGCTATGTTAGCTCAATCTGAGGACGGCAGCAAAGGTCTTAAAAGAACACTTGGTGCTGGTAATTTAATTGCCTTGGGTATAGGTGCCATTATTGGTGCTGGATTGTTTGTAAGAACTGCAGCTGCAGCTGGTCAAGCAGCGGGACCTGCAGTCACCATATCCTTCATCATTGCAGCAGTAGGTTGTGCTTTCGCAGGTTTATGTTATGCAGAATTTGCAGCAATGATTCCTATTGCGGGTAGTGCATATGCATATTCATATGTTACCATGGGTGAATTAATTGCTTGGATCATTGGTTGGGCATTGATCATGGAATATGCTTTAGGTGCTGCTACTGTATCCATTGCTTGGAGTGAATACCTTAATAAGTTAACAGGAGGTGCGATTCCATATGAATGGAGCCATAGTCCTTTTGAAAGCTTTACTGATAGTATGGGCGTAGCACATACAGGAATCATGAATGCACCTGCGTTAATTATTCTTTTAGCATTGACTTTATTATTGATCAAAGGATCTCAGGAATCAGCAATTGTAAATGCGATTATCGTTTTCATTAAAGTAGCAATTGTAATCCTTTTTATTGCAATTGGATGGCAGTTCATTAAGCCTGAAAATCATACCCCTTACATGATCCCTGCTGGTCAAGCTGCGGTAACTGATAGTGCTGGCAAAGTGATTGCGGATTATTCTGGCGCATTCAAGCATGGCTGGGGTGGCGTCTTAGGCGGTGCAGCAATTGTATTCTTTGCATTTATAGGCTTTGATGCAGTTTCTACTGCTGCTCAAGAAGCGAAAAATCCAAAAAGAGATATGCCTATTGGTATTTTAGGATCATTGGTAGTTTGTACTATTTTATACATCTTGTTTGGACATGTTTTGACTGGAGTTGCAAACTGGAAAGATTTTGTAGATCCTGAAAAAGGTAGAGAGGCTTCTGTTGCCTATGCAATTTCAACCTACATGACTGGGTATGGTTGGTTAGCAACCGCAGTGACTGTAGCGATTTTAGCAGGTTTCTCTTCTGTAATTTTAGTCATGTTAATGGGCCAAAGCCGTATTTTCTATTCAATGAGCAAAGATGGTTTATTGCCAAAAGCGTTTGGTGATTTACATCCTAAATACCAAACACCTTATAAATCAAACTGGATCTTATTTGTATTTGTTGGTTTATTTGCTGCTTTTGTTCCTGGAAGTGTTGCTGGAGACTTGACAAGTTTTGGAACCTTATTTGCCTTTGTATTGGTAAGCTTAGGGGTATGGATATTAAGACGTAAATCTCCAGAAATGGAACGTCCTTTCAAAACACCATTGGTGCCAATTGTACCTATCTTGGGAGCAGTTGTTTGTATGGGTATGATTGTTGCGTTGGATATGCAAACACTTAAAGTAGCCTTTATTTGGATGATTCTTGGTTTATTTGTTTATTTCTTCTACAGTAAAAAGACAAGCAAATTGAATAATTAATTCCTGTTATATTTAAATTAAAATAGTCCCAATTTTTGGGACTATTTTTTTTACGTTATTTTTGTGCACCTTAAATTATGAAACTATGGGCAGGATATTTGAAGTAAGAAAAGCAACCATGTTTGCGCGTTGGGATAAGATGGCAAAGCAATTTACCCGTATTGGTAAAGAAATTGTAATTGCTGTAAAAGCAGGCGGTCCAGACATGGCGACGAATCCTGCTTTACGTCGTTGTTATCAAAATGCAAAAAGCGTAGGCATGCCCAAGGATCGTGTAGAAGCAGCGATCAAAAGAGCCCTTGGTAAGGATACCACCAATTACGAAGAAATATTATACGAAGGATACGCCCCACATGGTGTAGCGCTTTTAGTAGAAACTGCAACCGATAACCACGTAAGAACAGTTGCCAATGTGAAAAGCCATTTTAATAAAGGAGGTGGAGCGATGGGCAACAGTGGAAGTGTGAGTTTTCAATTTAGAAAAATGGGTGTATTTAAATTAAATCCAGAAGGCCTAGTATTGGACGATTTAGAATTAGAATTGATAGATTTTGGCTTAGACGAATTAGGAGAAAGTAATGATGATCATGGTAACCCAATTATTGTATTAAGGTGTGCTTTTACAGACTTTGGAAGTTTACAAAAAGCTTTAGAAGATAAAAATATCACCCCCATTAGTGCTGAACTTGAGTGGATCCCAACCACTACAGTGCCCGTTTCAGATGAACAGGCTGAAGATGTTAGTAAGTTGATTGAGCGACTTGAACAAGACGAAGATGTGAACAAAGTATTTCATAATATGGCTTAAAAACTAGACTACGAAATATTTAATCCTTATATTATTGCTAATTTTTGCGCAGGAAATGCCTGCGCAAAAATTAGTTTCAAAAAATACCAAACAGTACTGGGGACTTTCAAAAACAATACCAGTACAACCTGATAAAGCAATTACAAATACAACCATACCTACAACTGGTCTCAATAAAATTCAAGTAGGCATTGCACCAAATTATTATACCACCCAAACAGGATTTTTCTGCAATCAAGAAAGGGCTTTTGAGAAGAAAACGAAAATACCACTAAGAATCAGGTTGGGCTCATTGAGTTATACCGAACAATTAGAAGGTTACTAATTGACAGTTAGTGCATCCATCAAAGGTTCAAATAATGACTGATATTATTCAGCTATCATTTCTCTTACTACTTGAATGATTTCTTCTGTATTAGGTTTTGAAAAATAATCACCATCACTTGCATATGCAGGACGATGTGCTTTCGCTGATAAAGTTCTCGCACTTGCATCTAACCACTTATACCCACCTTGCAATTCAATCACTTGTTGATACATGTAAGCAGTCGCACCTCCAGGCACATCTTCGTCTACAAATAAAATACGATTGGTCTTTTTTAATGAAGCCAGAATTTGATGGTTGATATCAAATGGTAATAAAGTTTGGATGTCGATCACTTCACAATCAATTCCCAGCGCCGCTAATCGAATCGCTGCATCCTCAACTATTCTTAAAGTTGAACCATATGAAACGATCGTAATATCTGCTCCAGTTCTCAATGTTTCTGTCATTCCTAATGCAACTCGATGTTCATTGATATTTGCTGGTACCAATTCTTTTAATCGATACCCATTCAAACATTCTATAAGAATTGCTGGATCATTAGACTGCAATAAAGTATTGTACATGCCTACAGCTTGTACCATATTTCTTGGCACACAAACATACATACCTCTTAATGCACTTACGATCATGCCCATGGGCGAACCACTATGAAAAATACCTTCAAGACGATGGCCTCTTGTTCTAATGATGACAGGACTACTTTGTTTACCAACAGTACGATAATGCAAAGTAGCTACATCATCACTTAAGGTTTGTAATCCGTACATTAAATAATCCAAGTATTGAATTTCTGCAATAGGCCTTAATCCTCGCATTGCTAAACCATGGGCTTGTCCCATGATCGTTTGCTCTCTAATACCAGTATCGAAAATTCTATGTACACCATATTTTGCTTGTAGTCCAGCAAAGCCCTGATTCACATCTCCAATATTGCCTAGGTCTTCTCCAAAAGCGACCACTTTGGGGTTATTTGCAAATAAATAATCAAAATATTGATTCAGCACTTCATAACCATTCAATTGTTTAGGTTGCGCTTCCATTACTGCAGGAATTGCAGCCACATTTAAAGCACTTTTTGGACCTTCATTGTATAAATGTTTGCTATAGAACGGCGCTTGTTCGGCATAATAATCTGCAGTTAATTTTTTAATTGCAGGCGCTTGAGGATGTTGAGGATATTGCTCCAACACCATGTTTAATATCCTAAAAAGTTCTCTTTTTAATGGCTCTTTATTTGCAACCAATGCTTGCATCATTTGATACAATGGTGCATCCTGAGGCATTCCATTAAGCACCAATGCTGATGCTTCCTGGATTTTTGTTTTGATAGGCGTACTATATTTATCCCAAGCTACTTGTTTTGCATCTCGAACTTCTTGCTTCACTTCCGATTCTAGCAAATCCAAAGCAGTTGGAGTAGCCAATTCATTTGAAATGAGCCATGCTCTCATTTGTTTGTTACAGTCCCAATTCCTTTCCCATTCTAACCTCTCTGCAGACTTATACCTTTCGTGACTTCCACTTGTAGAATGGCCTTGGGGTTGTGTCACTTCTTTTACATGAAAAACAACTGGGGTATGCGTAGTACGTGTATAAGCAATCCCTTCTTCAAAGGTTTCACAAAGTGCTGCATAATCCCATCCATTCACAGTGAATATTTTAATCCCATTGGTACCAGGTTTTTTTTCAAAACCGGCCAAAGCTTCAGAAATGGATCCTTTGGTTGTTTGCAAATCCGTTGGTACTGAAATACCATAACCATCATCATAAACAATGACTGCGAGTGGCACCTGTAAGACCCCAGCTGCATTTATAGTCTCCCAAAAATGTCCTTCAGAGGTACTTGCATCACCAATCGTGCAAAAACAAACTTCATTTCCTTGATTGGTCAAACCATGAAATGCAAGCGTATCTTTTGTATTTCTGAAAAGCTTAGAAGCAAATGCAAGACCCAAACCTCTTACCATTTGTCCTGCTGTAGGTGCAATATCAGCAGAAACATTATAAGTATCTACCAATGACATCCAGTCTCCATTAGGATGAACAAATGGTGTACTAAAATGAGAATTCATATTTCTACCACCACTATAAGGGTCGTTTTCTACATCTGCATATAACTGTGCAAAATAATCAGCAACATTGGATATACCTAAGGCAAACATGAAGGTTTGATCACGATAATATCCGCTTCTAAAATCTCCTTTCTGAAAAAATTTTGCAAGGGCCACTTGTGCTACTTCCTTTCCATCTCCAAAAATGCCAAATTTGGCCTTCCCAGTCAAAACCTCACGTCTACCTAACAAACTCACTTCTCTACTAATGAGCGCAATTCGGTAGTCCTCCAATACTGTTTTTCGAAATGCTTCAAAAGACAGCATATCCTGATTAGATACAGCTTCTAAGTTAGATTCCATTTGACAAAAATAGGGGTCAAAATGCAATAAAAATCAAGAAACATATAAAATCAGTTAATTAGCGAAATTTCAATAATTTAGCTTAATTCGTTCTTTGTTGATCAAATAAAAAAATACAATATGAAGTACTTATTGACACTTGGTTTTTCTTTGGCAACCATTTGGTGTGCGGCCCAATCTGGGGTAAAATTTGATAAATCTTCCCACCAATTTGGGAAAATTAAAAAAGGGATTCATAAGTCAGTGATTTTTAGCTATACCAACCTTGACCCTCGACCTGCAGTAATTGAATTTGCCAATGCAGAATGTGGTTGTACACAGCCAGAATATGATCAAAAACCAATTTTAAAAGGTCAAAGAGGCAGTCTAAAAGTAACTTATACTGCACCAGCAGAAGGTGCTTTCAGAAAAAAAGTGACTGTTAAATTTGCCGGTCAAAAACTTCCAACAGAACTAGTAATAGAAGGTGAAGTCATCAAATAAGCTTAATATTTTCTTCACATTAAATTAGTTGAATTTAAAATAATTTTGTGCTTGTTATGGTATAGGTTAATCCATAAGCAAGCAATCGTTACTAGCCCTCGAGTTTTCGGGGGCTTTTTTATGGCACAAAAAATGCCCTCCAAATTTGGAGGGCATTTTTATACCAAAGAATGGATTTGTTTATTTGTTCCACCACATTTTAGCATAGTTGTCATCTGTACCACCTAAAGCAGTCACTGCCGCTTTATAGTTAACAGGATTCAATGATGCTTCTGTTGGAGGATAACCTAAACGGAAAGGAATACCTCTAGAATCTACTCTATCAGCTGCAGCTGTCAATACAGGGAAGCCAGTTCTTCTCCAGTCACACCAGATCTCCCAAGCACTCAAGTAGTTGTGTACCCACTTCTCAGTTAAAATTTGTTTGTGAGCAGTCGCACTTGCATAAGCCACATCAGCATTTGCAATGTAGGCGTCATACTTAGTTTGATCAAACACACCATACATTTCCCAAGATGCTTTAATAGCAGCTTTGTACTTTGTTTCAGCTTCCGCATCACCACCAGTTGTATATCCTAATTTAGCCGCTTCAGCTTGTAAGAATAAAACTTCAGCATAATTGTAAATAGACAATGGAGAACCTTGTCCTCTAAAATAAGAACCAATACGGCTATAAGCAGCAGGAATATTCACAGCAGCGTTTCTACCATAAGGTAGACCTTTTACAAGACCACTAGCCAATACTTCACCATAGATTGGCAAACGTGGATCTGCCTTAGGCTCCATATAATCTGTCATTGTTTTGCTGATAGCATAGTCGTTACGGTTGCTTACAGAATAGTTGTCATACCAAGGATTGTAGTTGTTTGGATCACCAGCAACAAACTTGTACATGATATTTTGTGCATTGCTTGTAATTACACCAGCAGCAATTGCAGCAGCATATTCAGTTTTTCCTTTGGTTGGATTTACTTTAGACAATCTAACTGACATTGCCAAACGAATCGTATTCGCAAAACGTTTCCATGCAGCCATATCCCCTCCAAAAAGGATATCACCCGCTACCCCTTGCTCTGATTCTTTAATTTGAGCAACTGCTTCAGTTAACTCTTTAAATAAATCAGTATAAATAGATTCTTGTGAATCGTACTTTGGAGAATAAACAGCACTACCTTTTAATGCTTCAGAATAAGGTATATCACCCCATATATCTGTCATTCTTAAAAAGTAAAATGCTTTCAAGATTCTTGCAGCAGCAATCTGGTTAGCTTTTGAACCATTTCCAATTGTTGTTGCAGCACCCTCATTGTTGTAATTGATGATGGTTTGTAAGTCATACAAAGGACCTATATACCATGCAGCAAAATTGGCATTACGATCACTATACAATGAAGATCCTGGATAAGGTCCTTCTGATAAGTGTTGAACGTAAAGGTTGGCCAATCTGTTATTAAACATAACAGTTTTCATCGCTTGTTGCGAATTGGTAAGCAATGCACTTGTAGATGCTTTTGTAAGAAGTGTAGGAGATACGTTGGTATCACCGAACTTATTACAACTTTGCATAGTAGCAAGGACTGCGATAAGAATTAATATTTTTTTCATCATTATTATTTTTAAAATTTTTGTACTAATTATTCATTAGAACGTTACACGTAAGTTAACACCAAGTTGACGTGTTGAAGAAAGCTGACCACCTTCTCTGTAGAACACTTCTAACTCAGATGGATCGATGCCCCATTGCTTTGTTGTCGCCCAGATTAACCATGCGTTTTGTACGATGAATCCAAGATTTGCAGTTTTAGCAAAAGGCACTTTCTTTAACATAGAAGCTGGAAAATTGTAACCCAATCTAACTTCACGTAATTTAATATATGATGCATCTAATAATACATTGCTTGCGTCACGTTGACGTGCAGTGTACCAATAAGCACGAGCAGATATATATCTGTTATTTTCTTGACCAGCTAAAGCACCGTTTGCAAAAATACCTGGGATACGAATACCACCATTTCCAGCGTTACCGCCAGTAGTTGTATAAGAACCTGGATAATCTCTCCAATCGTATCCTTTATCATTCACACCCACTGTCTCTTGAGAAAGACCAGCACCAGTGTTGAAGTTTCTAGTCTCAGAATAGAACAAACCACCACTTTGGAAATCAATAGAGAATGCCAAATCAATATTCTTATAACGGAAAGTATTGAATAAACCACCAGTCCATTTTGGCAATACAGTTCCAATTTCTTGGTTGATATCATATAATGGTTGACCAGTTGCATCTATCAATGTTCTTCCAGTAGCTGGATCTTTTCTCCATTTTCTACCATAGTAAGTACCCCATTGTCCACCTACTCTATGCTCCAAACGTGTATCATATCTGTTTGTTGCATATAAATAGGTGTTAATTCCTGGAGCCAATTCTTTGATTTCGTTTTGGTTCTTAGCCCAGTTGATGCTAGTTTCCCAAACGAAATGCTTTGTTTCAACAGGCTTACCATTCAATGATAATTCAATACCTTGGCTTACGATATTACCTGCATTGATTTGAGCAGTAGAGAAACCGCTAGCAGAAGAAACATCCACACCTAAGATTTGGTCTGTATTGTTATTTTGGTAAACAGTCACATCAAATCCAATCTTTCTGAACAATTTTAATTCTAAACCTACTTCGTAAGCCTTTGTTAAAGCTGGACGAATACCACCACCTTTAAATTGGTTACCAATGGTTACAGAAGAATTGCTTCCGTAGAAAGATCCATTGTTGATTGCTAAGTCAAGTGAATGCGCGCCTAAATCTGAACCTACGCTGGCATAAGAAGCACGTAATTTACCATAACTCAACCAGTTTGTCTTTAACAATTCTGTAAAGATGAAACTTGAACTCAATGAAGGGTACAAGTAAGAGTTGTTTGCTGCTGGTAATGCAGAAGACCAGTCGTTACGAATAGTTCCATCCACGTATAAGAAATCCTTATATCCGAATGAAGCTTTACCATAAACAGAATTTACAATTTTCTTCTCATAAGTTCTAGCATAAGAAGGACGAGAAACAGAAGCAGCGATATCAAAATAGTTAGGAGAGCTTAAACCACCTTCAGTCGCTAAAGACATCTGACTATAACTATTTCTTCTAATGTTACCTCCTGCTAATCCATCTACAGAGAAATCACCAAATTTATTTTTGTAAACGATGTTGGTCTCATAGTTCATCTCTTTGTACTGGTTTTGTAATTGCTTATAATAAGGCAATGTCAAAGAACCAGTAGCCATTCTTGCATCATTTTCGTTGGTATAAAAGTTCATTCTTGCATTAGATTGAATGCTTAAATGACTATTGATTTTGTAGTTTAAACCTACATTACCCACAAGTCTATTATGCTTTTGAGTCGTATAGTTTTCAGCAACAACAAAATAAGGGTTATCCCAATATTGAGGAATACCATAAGTAGCAAAATCACCAGTTGCATTAGGATCACCAATGTTCCAAGAGTTTAAACTACCATCTGGTTCACGATATTGTTTCATACGCTCCATATCCAATTGTCTTTGGAACCATTGGTTGAAGTTTTGAGTTACGTTTAAGCCTGTTAAATCGTATCCTTCAGTAGGAGCACCTTTTGTATAAGAAGTTGTATAAGTCAAATCAGTTGATACTGTTAATTTCTTACCTACATCAAAAGAACCATTCACTCCTAATTGGTGTTGGTCTCTATTGGCATTTGGTACCACCAAAGTTCTTTGTTGGTTACCATAAGTCAATCTAAAATTATGTGATTCTCCACCAGAAGTGAACGCAACAGAGTTGTTTAAATTCAAACCAGTTTGGAAGAAATTTTTGACGTTGTTAGGTTGTGCTACCATTGGCGTTAATTTACCAAAGTCTGCACCTGGATACCAGCTCCAATATGCACGATATTGTGCACCGTCAATTTTTGGACCCCAGCTTTCATCTGCACCATACTCTAACATTCTTTGGCCTTGGAAAGCAGCCCAAGATGCAGGATGCACAGTAGGATCATAATTAAAGATATAATAACCTTGATCATCTAAATAACCTGCACCTAAAGAATTTTTATTAGTGTAGGCAGAAGAATAACCACCTGCATATTGGTTTTGGTATGGAGGTAACAAAGCAATATTTTCGAAAGTTGCTCCTAAGTTTAATTCAACACCACTGTATTTTTTACGAGTGCCTTTTTTTGTCGTAATGACTACCGCACCGTTTGCAGCACGTTGACCATATAATGCAGTTGCAGCAGGTCCTTTTAACACTGATAAGTTTTCAACGTTATCCATTAAAACAGCAGACTGATTGGTGATGGTTCCATCCACCACAAAAATTGGCTCCTGAGGTCCTAAGCCAGTCACACCTCTGATTAAAATACTTCCGTTGTCAAAAGCAGAACTTGGAGAACCCACTAATTGCACACCTGCTACTTTACCTGCCAAAGCAGTACTTACGTCAGTAGATTTTGCAACCGTTAAGTTTTCTCCTTTTACCTCTTGAACAGCATAACCAAGGGCTTTTTTCTCTCTTTTAACACCCAAGGCAGTAACAACAACTTCTGTTAAATTGTCTACTGTTTGTTTAAGCGTAATGCTGCTTGCATTGGCTGCAGATACTTCTAAGTTGGCAAAACCTGTTGCAGAAATCTGCAATACAGCATTTTGTTTAACTGTGATCGAGAAAGCGCCATTTGCATCTGCTTTAGTAGCATTGCTTGTGCCTTTTTCTCTTACTGTAGCGGCCTCTACTGGCGTGCCATTGGCATCCGTAATCTTTCCGTTTACAGTTGTAGTTTGAGCTAGTGCAATGTTCAAGGAAAAGAACATAGCCAGCATCAGGTACAAATTTTTCTTCATGTGATTAAATTTTTGAATACATATCCATGGACCAAAACCCACAGATTTGTTAATGAAATGTGAATTTAGATAATTTTCTAAGCTAAAAAAAGCTTTTTGTTGAATTTTTGATGAAAGGAAACATATTAAACTATCACTAATATATATTTTTTATAATATATGACATTGGTCATGTTTTCAACAAAAAATCTAGCGCTTTATAAATAAAAAACGGAGGCTTTCGGCCTCCGTTTAAAAAGTTAAAAATTATACCCACCAATTTTAGCTACCCCTTGATCCACCTGTTTTGATTGGTTTTTTACTTGCTCCAGATGACTTTGTACTGGCTTTAGCGATAAACTTAGAACTACCACCTGCTTGTACATTCGTTTTAGTATTAGCAGTTGATTTCTTATCAGCGATTTTTTTATTAATTGCGAATCCCATAAATTATAAATTATAGTCAAAAGTAGGATTATTATTGTTTTGAAATGCATCATTTAAAAACAAAAGGGCCAAATGGATATAAGGCCCGTGTACTCATCCATGCCCAATGCATTTCCCCAAATACATCAAGGCAACTCATTTACAATATCAACGATATGTACATTCAATGATTTTGATATTTTATAAATCTGAAAAAGACTAGTGTTGATCTTCCCTAATTCTATTCTACTCAATTGTGTATAATCCATACCTGCACCTAAAGCAGTTGCCTCAATCGTCATATTATTTTCTTGTCGAATCGATCTTAATTTTAGTCCAACCATTCTTGCAAAATCAAGTTTCCCCAGGACTTCATCTTGGTATATTTTCATAAAACAAATATGTGGTATTTGTTTAGCTAACACAATGGCAAATTTGCCATACAATAAAACACTATTCATTTTATCACCTAATAAAAAAGGGCTAATAGCATTTGCTACTAACCCTACATTAACAACCTTACATTTATCCAAACCTAAATATTTACAACCATCTTATTTTTAAAAATTACTATTAATAAAAACTAAATTCTACCCTTCTATTTTGAGCTCTACCTGCAGCTGTTCTATTAGTAGCAATTGGATCTGCTTCTCCATAACCCATAGCAGTAATATGCTCTGAGCCAACTCCTTGTTTTGTCAGGTATGCTTTCACTGTATTCACTCTAGCTTTTGATAGTTTTAAATTTGCAGCTTCCGAACCCACATTATCTGTATAACCAGACAATCTAATACTTAAATTTTTCTTTAATAAAATATCAACTACCCTATGTAAATAGGAATAAGATACTGGCTTTAGAACAGCACTACCAGTCTCAAATTGCAAATGTTCTGAAGCTTCTTTAATCACATTATAATCATCTGCTGTAATATCCATTTTAGCAGGCGCTTCAACCGTTCTTTCAATCATTGGACTTACATATGCACAACCTGACCCATCCACCCTTGTTCCCATTGGGGTACCAGGACACTTATCAAAATAGTCACTCACTCCATCTGCATCCGTATCTTTTATCATACGCATATGATCGTCTTTAAGTAATTTAATTTCATGCTCCCTTGCTGCAAGGTTCGTATTTAATAAACGAATTTCCTCTGCCAATGCATAATCACGATCTGCAAGTTCTTTGGACATTTGTCTTGGTGCATTATGTCTTGCAAGCTGTGTTTTTGTCTTTCCCTGAATTGCAAACTCAATACCAATATGTGCATAAGAGAAGCGATCGTTGTTCATTGGACTTCTATAATATCCATCTAAATCATCTTCATCAACAAAACCAATTTTGTATCCTAAATCTAAATTAAGCGAAGGTGAAAGTCTTGTTTTAAATCCCATACCTACAGGAATAAATAAAGAAGACACTGCACCATCTGGATGCCCATTCACTGTTAAATTTTCAACCGTTGTTAAAGTCGCATCATATCCAACAAGCCCCATGCCCAAACTTAAATATGGCTTAATCGCAGTATTCAATTGAGACCAATTGATATTTCCCAGATTGGCTATCGCACTTAAACTCGCTGACCAATTCATATTTGTTTGATAGGATTTGTAAGGTCCAGAGGGAGGTACACCCGCCCATAAGCGATTGTTATTAGCACTTAATTTTCCGGCTAAAAAATCAGCTTGTAAAGCAAATACATGAGAAAACTGATTTTTAACATAAAAACCATAACCAAAATTTGTTTCCCACTCTGAAAAGTCATTTCTACCGCCAAATGCCGACATGGGCATCAATCCACCAACATTCACCCCAATTGACCAAGTACTAAAATCTTTGATACCATTGAATAGTTTTACAGATTGACTTAAAGTTTCTTGAGCCTGTATTTTTGCAAAGGACAAAAAAGCCACAAAAAATACAATCATAATTTTTACAGAATATTTTTTCATTGTCTAGTTATTTAAAATTTGAAATCACATTTTCAGTGTGGTTGATCATTACAAAGTTGATCACTTAATACAAAATAGAGTTACACTTATCTGTAAATGATTTATAAATTTTACAGTTATACATTTTCTAAAATTTCAGTTCTTGTCATGTTCATTTTTTTAAAGCACGAAGGTGATAGACCTGTAATTTTTTTGAATTGATTTGATAAATGTGCAACACTACTATAATTTAATTTAAAAGAGATTTCAGTTAAATTGTATTCATCATACATCAAGAGTTCTTTTACTTTTTCAATCTTATGCGATATAATAAACTGCTGAATTGTACGTCCTTCAATTTCAGAGAAAATATTAGACAAATAGACGTAGTCCATATTGAGTCTGTTTTTGATGTATTCAGAATAATTTACAATCGGAAATTCATCTGCATGATGCACCATTTCAATAACAGCGTTTTTAATACCTTCGATTATTGTAATTTTTTTATCCTCAATGAGTGGAAGTCCTGCCACAAACAAATTATTTTTTAAGATAACTTTTTGCTTGTCAGTTAATGGTTCTTTTATTTCAGCCCATCCTAATTCGATTTGCAATGGCTCAGCTCCTACTTTTTCAAGTTCTGCCTTTACCAACATTTTACAACGGAGACTAACCATATTTTTTATATATAATTTCATAGTTATAAAGTTATAATTGAAAAATATTTTTATTTCTGACGATCGTCAAATAATACAATGAGTTTGATCAACTAGTTACTTAAATCTTCTAATCTTTTTTTATTCAATATTTGAATACAATTATTAGAAATGTCAATTAATTTTTCTGATTTAAAATCAGTCAGTGTTCTAATTAATGACTCTGTTGCAGTACCTGCAATAGCTGCTAAATTATCTCTACTAATATCAATTCTAAATTGATCCGAATTTTCTTTATTGTATTTGTCATTAATACGCACCAAAGCATCTGCAACTTTCTTACGTAAAGAATTGTAAGCCAAACCTATCATTTGACATTTTTTTTCTGTGACACTTTTTGTCAAAAGATGAATGAACAAATCCATGACTTGTTGATTTGTTTTGATAAGTTGATTAAACTCTGCTCTTGGGATAACAATTAATTCAGTTTCTTCTAAGGCCTCTGCTATTTCATTGTAATTACAATTTTCAATCAATGGAATATAGCCAATGAAATCATTTTCAGCATATAAATCCACTACTAATTGTTTACCAATATCATTGGTTTGGTAAATTTTAACCTTCCCTTTTTTGACAAAATATAAATTCCTGGAACAATTGCCCTCAGAGAAAATGATTTGTTTCTTTTTATAATAAAGAATATCCCTATCCTTTATCAAAATGTCCAAAACATCTTCTACTCCATTTAAGCGTATCACTTGAGTGGAGCATTCGGCATGGTTAACAACAGGTTGTTCTGCGAACACGAATTGTTGTTTATTAGGAGAAAAAGGAGTATTGAAAATTTGCGCTGGCGGATTGGAATTAGAAATTGTTTGTATTGTTTCACCATTATGCTCATGCCCGTTTAAATGCTTAGGGGTAAAAAAAAGAACTTTAGAATGCTGTGTAGCAGGATGACTTTGTAATTCCTTAAACAAACCATAACCGTCTAACAGTGGCAATAAAGACCCACAAATAATCATGTCAGGTGTTTCACGTTTTGCCAATTCAGCAGCATGATGCCCATCTTGTGCTGTGAATACTTCGTAATCAACTAGCTCAAGTACTTGTGCAAGATTTGATCTTATGTCCTCGTCTTTTTCAATTAATAGAATTTTTTTCATAAAAATGAATTTTATTATGATAAGAAATGATCAAAAGAAAACATACTTATGTCTAGCATTAGTTTGTTTTAACTTTTACGATATTGGTAGGGGCATACCAATACATCTAAAAATGGGGAACTGAGATCTTGGTTTGGGGGAAGAAAGAATGAGTCACTAGAACCAGGGGGAAGAAAGCAATTAAGGGGCTGGTTCTTTTCACATTAACGACCTTTTCAGTGTAATATTATCCATCTATATAATTTTTTTAACTGATTACTGTCAGCGTTTAGATTGATTCTAGTTAACCCCCTTACAACCGACCATCTACTAGATACCTAGACATGGCAGATTTAGTATCAAAAATTACAGTATTTGAATTAGTGAAATTATTAATTTGTAAATCGTTGAATAAGTCGTGTGAAACAGCTAATATAACCGCGTTATAAAGCATTTCAGGTGTTTCTATCAAATCGATATCATACTCTTTTTTAACAAGAGAAGCGTCAGCCCATGGATCATACACATCTACATCAAGACCAAAAGCTTTTAATTCAGTATAAATATCAATCACTTTTGAATTTCTAATATCTGGACAATTCTCCTTAAAGGTTATTCCATTAATTAGGACTTTTGACCCGTTGATTTTATGATTTTTTTGAATCATTAACTTAATCACTTTACTTGCCACAAACTGCCCCATCTGGTTATTCACCCTTCTTCCGGACAAAATAACTTGTGGATGGTACCCTAATGACTCTGCCTTATGGGCCAAATAATAAGGATCAACACCAATACAATGCCCTCCTACTAAACCAGGCTGATATTTTAAAAAATTCCATTTTGTTGCCGCTGCATCTAGAACATCATTTGTATCAATATTCATTCGATCAAAAATCAACGCTAGTTCGTTTACAAAAGAAATATTGATATCCCTTTGAGCGTTTTCTATCGCCTTAGATGCTTCTGCCACCTTGATACTAGGTGCTAAATGTGTTCCTGCTTCAATAATAGATTGGTATAATTTATTCACAACCTCAGCTACTTCCTTTGTTGATCCTGAGGTTACTTTTTTTATTTTTGTTAAGGTATTGACTTTGTCACCTGGATTAATTCTCTCAGGAGAATACCCGCAGAAAAAATCTACATTGTACTTTAATCCACTTATTTTTTCTAATACTGGCACACAATCTTCTTCTGTACATCCGGGATATACAGTGGATTCATAAATCACCAAATCACCCTGCTTTAAAACACCACCAATCATTGCTGTGGCATTTAAAATAGGTTGTAAATTAGGTTTATAAAATTGATCGATTGGTGTAGGTACAGTAACAATATAAGTATTCGCCTCGCTGATCGAATTCACCTCTGAGGAAAAAACAATATTTGATATTAAATCCGAATCTAAAACTTCCTTAGTTCGATCATAACCGTTTTTTAATTCTCGAACTCTTTCTTGATCAATATCAAAACCAACTACTGGATATTTTTTAGCAAATTCTAAAGCCAAAGGTAAGCCAACATACCCTAATCCAATAATAGCCACACGATGCACACAATTCATAATTGAATGTTTGAATGAATAATAGAATTTAGTAGGCATTTTTATGCCCTGCAAAAACCTGATAAATTGTTAAAAACATAATTCTTATATCAAGCCAAATGGTCCAATTTTCAAAATACCATAAATCACTTGCAACCCTACCCTCAATTTCTGCCTGACATTTTATTTCTCCTCTAAAACTGTTAATTTGAGCCCATCCTGTAATCCCAGGCTTTAGAAATTGTCTTGACATATAATGTGCCACCATTTTTGAAAATTCAGTACTATGTTTTAGCATATGTGGCCTTGGTCCAACCAAACTCATTTCTCCTAAAAACACATTGATAAATTGCGGAAATTCATCTAAACTCGACTTCCGTAAAAAACGTCCAATTTTGGTTATTCTTGGATCATCTCTAGTTGCGGATTTTTCATTTGATATTGAATTGACCTGCATACTTCTGAATTTTAAGCAACTGAATGGCTTATCATTTTTGCCACTTCTTTGTTGTTTGAAAAATACAGGTCCTTTGGAATCTAATTTTATCAATACTGCTATCAATGGTATTAACCAAGACAATATAAAAATCATTACTATGGTACTAACCAATAAATCTAATGCTCGTTTTTTAATCCTATTACCGATATCCTCTAAAGGATCCCCTCTAAGCGCTAGTACTGGCATATCATTAAAATAATCTACCACTACTGGCTTTTTTAAAAACATCGAAAAATCTGGAATAATTTTAAACCGAACGCAACTGTTTTCAGCATCATGCATGATTTGGTAAATTGTAGCATTTTGCTCAGGCATAATAGTAGAAAAAATCTCTTGCACATCCATGTTCTTTGCCAATTGAATGGTATGCTGAATGTCTGTTAAAATTGGATAATGAGTCAATTCATTGACATGAATGGGTTCTTCCACATAGCCAATTAACTCTGTATTGACCCCTTCTTCTTCAAAATATTTTGCTAACTTTTTGGATATATCATTATAGCCAAGTATGATTACTTTATTGACATAGGTTCCTCTTTTTCGAATCAATTTATATAAAGCAAAATATAAAAATCTATTCACCCCTAAGCTGCATGAAAATGTAGTTAAGAGTAATAAGATAAACATTCTTGAAAAACTAACCTCTCTAATCACTACTAAATACAATAGCATCAATAATACCCAAACTACAAAAGAATGAAAGGTTTTTTTTACAAATAATTCAAATTTCAAAACAAATGTACTTCGATACAAGCCAATTGCTATAGCAATGATAACCCAAGCAATATTTATTATGAACCAAAATTCTAGATAAGGTGTAAATGTTAAAGTACGAAGTGTTCTTTGAAAAAAAAGTAACAACAATAAAACAGAAGCATTAAGTCCAATTAAGTCTAAAGTAAAAAGTATATTTCTTAAAAAAGATTTTAAACGCTTTTGCATAATAAAATATTTACAATTCTTTCGGAAGTTTTTCCATCCCATAATGCTGGACCTTGGTTGGTTTTCCAATCTCCTTGTTCTATTTTTTGCAGCATCCTTCCCAATAAATTCATATTGTCGCCAACTAGTACATTGGTTCCATGTGTAATTGTTTCTGGCCGCTCTGTCGAATTACGCATAGTAATGCATGGTACATTTAAAATGGTTGCTTCTTCTGTAATACCTCCAGAATCGGTCAGAATCGCTTTTGCATTTTTTATTAAATAAATAAATTCTAAATAGGGTTGCGGTGGTATGATATGAATAGAGGAGCAATGAATATGATTTTGTTCAATGCTTTTTAAGGTTCTAGGATGAACAGGAAAAATAACTCGATTCTTAGCGGTTAAACTTGCAATTTCAGTCAATAAAGATTGAAGTTTAATAGGATCATCCACATTGGAAGGTCTATGTAGAGTTAGTAGAATGTAGTCTTTAGTAGATAAATTGAGCGCATCCCATATACTCGGTTTTTGTATATCTTTAAGATGATACAATAAAGTATCAATCATTGTATTCCCAACAAAATGAATATTTTCTTCTGGCATATTGGACTGCATCAAATTAGATGAAGCAGTTAAACTTGTTGTAAAGAAAGTATCAGAAATCGCATCAGTAATAATCCTATTTAATTCCTCTGGCATATTTAAATCCCCCGACCTAATGCCTGCTTCGACATGAGCAGTGTGGATACCCAACTTTTTAGCTGCAATTGAAGTGGCCATCGTTGAAGTTACATCACCTACTACTAAAACCACATCAGGTTTATTTTGAATAAATTCTGCTTCTATTTGACACATAATAGAGGCTGTTTGTTGAATTGGAGTGCCCGTTGTACAATTCAGATTTACATTCGGCTTAGGGATTTTTAATTGATCAAAAAAATCACCACTCATTTTTTGATCAAAATGTTGTCCCGTATGGATGAGTCTGAAATCAATTGATGTCCCTTTACTTTGTTCGGTTTGTATTGCCCTAATAATTGGGGCAACTTTGACAAAATTTGGTCTTGCACCAGCCACTATTGTAATAAGCATGACTAGTAAATTTTAATATTATTAAATGAATTTGAGATGATATCTTCATCTTCGGAATCAAATTCACGGATGATTGAAACAGTTTCTCTAATATTAGATCTAGAGGAAGCTCCAAAGAGAATAGATTGAATATTGGGTAAATTACATACATAAGATAAAGCATCCTTTGGCTTACTTGCACCACCAGATAAAACCTGCATTGCGATTGCTCTTACTTTACGTTCATTTAATACTTTCTCATACAAAGCCTTCCCCCCCGACATTCTAAAACCATCCATATTGATCGAAGTGCAAATAATTGGATTGTCAATACCAGCATCATTTAAAAAGTCTAATAATTTGGGCATATTCATAGTAATATAACCAGGCTCCGCATTGTATTCAGTCAAAATATATTGATGGTATGCTTTAATCACATCTTTCATGCCAAGTCCAAGTAATAAATCTGTAATCACATTTTGCAAGAAAATAACAGGAGTATCGATGTCTTTAAACATTTTCATTTCGGCATCGACCAATAGTTTCATCATAGCGATATAATCTTTAGAAACAATTGCAACACCCCCTCTGAAAAGTGAACCAAAGAAATTACCTGGAACATATTGCTTGAGTGTTCCTAACAATCCCAATTCAGTGACTGCATTAGCATACTTATGCGCATAAGGTAAACAAGGATAGATTTTAAAATTATGATACTTGATTGGGTTCATTCTAATTGTATTACAAATTCCAGCTATTCGATCATGCGTAGTACACATAAAAGTTTTAACACCTTCATCTATAGCATAATCTAAAATTTTTAAAATACTGGCATCCTCCTTAAATTGAATAGCTTGATTTCTTGATTTTTCATCTGAAATATGGTTGACACCAAAAAATTGATTATCTCCAAATAATATTCGTTCCATCTTAACTTGTTTTAAAATTTCTAATAAGTTGTATTACCTTATCTGTTTGATTGGCAGATTCAAAATTGTTGATATTGTTAGGGACTTCACCATTGACTGCTTTAATGAAATAATCTAATTGTGCCGAATACTCTTCGCCTCTTAAATAATATGTGACATCTTCACACAATTCATTTATATGTCTCAAATTCCAGCCTTTACTGTAAGTAATATGATGTGGCGTTTCTTTTAGGTAAAGTTTCAATTCAGTTGCATCCACTATCAATTTCCCCTTTGTACCCAAAATGGTTATAGTGGTTGACATTTTCCTAAATGTCTCATCGCTCCAATTAACATTTAATACACCAGAGATATGATTTCTAGTTTCGAGTAAAGCATATACCCCATCTTCTACATTAGAATTATAGTATTGTTTTAACATTGCACCATGTACTGTTTCAATGGGGGCAACTAAATCATTTAATAAGTCAATGCTATGTGCAGCATAATCTAGTAAGCAGCCACCACCTTCATCTTCTTTCGATCTCCAACTTTGTTGTTTATTACGTATAAATACCGGCCCATTCATATCTGCAGTAAAATGTTGTATTTTACCGATCAAACCGCTTTCAATAATATTTTTTGCTTCTTTAAATGTGCCTATGAATTTATTATGGTACCCTACTTGATTCACTAAATTCCGATCTCTAGCCATTTCCATTAGTCCTAAACCTTCATCAACGTCCAAACAAAATGGCTTTTCTACAAATACATGAATATTGTTTTTTAATAAATTCCAGACAAACAATGAATGAAGTTTTGTGGGTACTGCAATTACAACGGCCTCAGGTTTTGTAATTTCTATCATTTTGTTATAATCACTAAAACAACGATACTGAGCGTATTTTTCTAAAAAATCAGTAACCAAATGGGCGTTGTCTGCAACTCCAACAATCTCTACTTGGGGGTGTGCACCCAATATAGATAGATGTGAAATACCCATTTTACCCGCTCCAATTAAGGCGACTCGAATCATATTAAAAATTTTAAAGGTGACTTTTTAAGAGGCTAATTAGCACTGTGCTTGACAATCTCTGATTTTAAAATGCCATAGGCTTGCTTTCCGAAATCCAATAAAGCATTGTTTCTTTTTCGAGATTTAGACGTTTCTAAGATTTTTAAAATCATCTCATGATTCAGTGATGGACAATGAAATAATAACTGTTGTTGCAAAAGCAAATGGTCTACAGCAAGTAATTTATCTTGGTATACAGAAATAGTTGGAATACCTAACAAAGCAAATTCCCTTGTCATTGAACCACCAGCTCCAATAAAAAGTGTACAATCCAATGCTATATCTTCAAAACTTATTGGTTTTGATGGCACATAACAATATTTAAATCTATTATGAGCATAATGATCAAATTGTGACTGATTTCTCGTTAGAATAGTGATTTTGTATTTTTTTTGTAATTGATCTATTATATCATCTAAAAAAAATAAAGCACCACTATAATACTGAGCAGTTTGTGGTTCTGGACGAATGTAGATGCGAATATCAGTAGATTGAAATTGACTTCTTTTGAATTCTAGCCTACGATGTTTAACCCAAAGATAGATGCCTTCTTTAACCCCAGGATAGTAAGTGATTTTAGATTTGATCCATCTGAAATTTACATATTTATTTAAGATAAAATGTTGGGGAACTAATATCTTTTTTGCGCAATAAAAGCCAATGATATTGCCAGCTGCGTGCTCATTATCATTCATGTAAATTGAAGGTATAAATAGCAATTTTGATACCAATGGTAAATGAAATGAACTTTGACCCACTGCTAATTGAATTTTATGATTACGCAAAAAACAATATAATTGAATCACTCTTATCGGAAAACCTAGAAGTTTATTTAACATACTTTTTCCATAGTGCTTACCAATCACAACATATTTTAAACCACTCTGATCTAATAAATCTATCGTATTTGCAAGTGGTCTTGTGGTGATTAGAATTTCATGTCCGTTGTATTGTAATTCTTTGATTAATGCATGAAAGAGCAACACATGTGGGGAGTTTGAAATATCGAACCAAATTCGCATAAATACAGTTTAACTTTCGTCAATGACAAAACGATGTTTTGCATTGTCTGATTTTAAAAAAGGTGCATTAAAAATGATTTTATAATGATCAAAATGTAGATGTTTTTTGATTTCAGCAATGTATTTTTCGTAATCTGCGTGAACAGCTTTTGATGGATCTACTTTTAGATATATTTTTATTTCATTTTTATTAAAAACAACCTGAAATTGAAGGATACTAGTATCATCCCTAAAAAGGATATTAAAAAAACAACTATGAACAGAATTTCCTTCATAATCTGTTACAATATCACATGTTCTACCCAATAAATTCGTGATAATTGGATAATTACTTGAACATGTACAAGAAGCATTTTCATCAATAACGATCATATCACCGGTTTTATATTTCATAATAATAAAGCCTTTATTTGTTAGATCTGTTGATATTAATTTACCAGATTGATCTATCTCATAATATGACCTTGAGCTTATTAAATGCATTTTATGTTCCTTACATTCAAAAGCAGATATACCTGCTTCATTACATCCGTACTGATTGTATACAGGTACAAAAAAAGCAGTTTGAATAGCATGTCTTGTTTGCTTAGTTAATACTTCTGCAGTACAAACCACACCTTTTAAATGAGGAAATTGAAAAGGACCATGTTTTAATATGTAATTTGCAATATGACCCAATGCAGATGCGTAACCATAAATAATGTTCACCTTGGATTTATCTAGCAATGTCAAATAATCTTGAATACGCTTATCTGATAAATCATACACCGAATAAATATCGATATTCAATAAAAAATAAAAAATCTTGTGTTTTAAATTAGATTTAGCAATAGAGGTCCCAGCAACAAATGCAACTTTATCACCCCATTGATAACCAGCAACCTTCCAAGACATAATAATACCTGCCCACATAGCAGATCTTGATTCTCCTGTTGATAAATAATTTAAAGGGATACCAGTAGAACCACCAGTTGATTTAGCATAAAAGGACTTTTTAAAAGTCGAAGAAATAAAATGATCATAGAACTTTCTTATAGTTGGTTTATCAATTATTTCCAATGAATTATAATCCAATGCATTTTTATAAAATTGTGTAGAGGATTTAGCAATGTTAAATAATTGTTCTAATCGCTTTGTTCTGATAGTATTTAAAGTTGATTTTGGAAGTAATTGCTCCATTTTATACAAGTTGTACATTTTTATGATATGAGTACCTCCTAAAAAATCAACTATGTAAATTCTTATTAAGCCTATATTCAACCACATAAGGAAATTTTTAATTTAGAATTTTTTTATACTCATTTGATAATTGTGTAAGTATATTTTGACATGAAAAATTCATAGCAGTTTGATATGCATTGATTTGGTATTGATTGAGTTGGGATTTTTTTTGAAATATTTCATCTAAAATATGGTCTAATTGACCAAATTGACCAGCTTCAAATAACCAGCCGGTAGTATTATTTTTTACGACAGAAGCAACGCCACCAACATTTGTTGCAATGATTGGTTTCCCATAACCCATAGCTTCTAAAATGGAGACTGGTAATCCTTCATAATAAGAAGGCAAGATGAACATATCACAAGAAGAGATTACATCATATTTTTGATCACCACTTATAAACCCTAAATATTGAATTTGATCTTTATAAAAAGGATCTGAAATTAAATTATTAAGTCTATCAACCTCACCCAAACCACCAATTTTCAAATGTATTTTTTGTTGCTTAAAATAGATATTAGTACCTAAATAGTGGATTAAATCAAAAATACCTTTTTTAGAGTGTATTGTTCCTAAAAACAATAAGTTTAATGTATCAGAGGATGGTTTTTGATTGTAATTTGAATTTATATGAATGGGATTCCCCAAAATAGCAACACGCTTTATACCTAATTCATATTTAAAATAAGTAGCCCAATCTTCTGTTAAACAAATGAATAAATCAAGTTGGTTTAAAAATAATTTGATGAATTTTTTTGACCATTTTAATTGGTTATAATATGCTTTAAATTGACCTCCATGCATATGGAAAACAACTTTCTTTCTATATAATTTGGCATTGATTGAAAAAAATAATTTACGAATAAAACTACCTTTTGAAGCACTATGAACATGGATAATTTTGATTTTATGATTAAAGATTAAAAAATAATTTAACTTCAATATTGTAAAAATGAAATAAAAAATATTGTCAATTGTAGACTGATCTTTGTGGGAATAAATTAAATTAAAATTTTTGATATTTTTCTCATAGGTTCTCAAAACTGCACCTATCCCTCCATATTCATTTTTAGGTCCAATGAATAAAACATGCTCATAAAATTGTTCCATAAAAAAGATTTATAACAAAATTGTATCGTATTTCTCCAACATTTTATCTTTATCAAAATGATTTAATGCGTATTGCCTTATTAAATCATGCTTGGGTTTTGAGTTAATTAAAGTATACCAACTTTCAGCAATTGATAAAGGATCATGAGGTGTAGTTAGTATCCCATTGATACCAGGAACTATCATTTCGTTTGCTCCACCTATTTCGGTGATTGAGCATGGCAAACCATAAGCCATCGCTTCTAAAACTGCGATTGAAAATGTTTCAGTATGTATTGAAGTTAAAGTGAATACATCTGCAAATTGGTAATACCATTTAACATCATTTTGGTTACCTTCAAAATGTACAAAATCCTCAAGCCCTCTTTGAGCAATTAATTTTCTAATTGAATATTTATATAATGGTGGACCATCTCCAACAAGAAATAAATGGGCTTTTTCATGGTATTTATCATGTAGTATATAAAGTGCATTAATTGCATCTAAATGTCCTTTTTCAGGAGCAATTCGAGCTACTTTGAGAATTACTGCTTCATCATCTTTTAGATGATAATGATTTCTTGCAGCTTGTTTAATCGAAATAGTATTTTTATCAGGACTAAACATTTTGGTATCAACACCATTGTTAATTACATAATAATCTTTAGCTGGTAAGAAGTAATTTTTAGTCAAAGTTTGCTTCTGGTTATTACATAAAAAAATAAACTTATCAGAAGAGGATGCGAATCTAAAATAGATAAGATGTTGTATATAATTTTTAAAAGTAGAAGCATTTGTAGAATGCAACGAAAGATATATTTGTATTAGTGGATTGTTATACAATGCTATCTTTGTAATAAAATAAGAATAGGCATTAATACAAAAAACTTTCTGAACTTGATTATGTTCAAATAAAAATTTGATTTTCTTTCTAATATTTAGGTCATATTTAGACTTTCTTAAAATAGTAAAAATTGGTATTCCAGGATGCAATTCATTTAATAGCGTTTTATCTTCACTTAATACTACCAAAATTACTGATCGGCCATTTTGATACAAATGATTTAACAAAGAGATCGTGAATTTTTCAGCACCACCCATACAAAGACCATGAATTATAAAAGCAATAGTTTGCATCAAGTTAATATTATGAATAAGTACTTAAAATTGTACAGCAATTTTCTTCGGCAACTAGATTTGAATAATGCTTATCAACATATTTTTCAAATCTTTTATACCTATTATGCTCTAAAAAATATAAAATCTTTTCTTTAATAATTTCTTTTGAAAAATCAACAACTAAGCCATCAATGCCATCTTGTATATACTCACTAAAAGCACCTACATTTGTAGCAATCACCGGCTTCCCTATTGCTTTAGCAGTCATTAATACACCACTCTGACTGGCATCGCGATATGGACATACCAGAAATTTTGATTTTTGTATTAATTGTACAACTTCATTGTTATTGATATACCTGTTCAATAATAAAATATTATGCTCGTATTTTTTGAAAAATTGATAATCAAGCTGATATCCATCAGACTTGCCTGCTATTACAAAAATTTGATCAGGATAGATTTTTAATATTTCAGGGATGACCTCTAAAAATATATCAATGCCTTTGTAATAAGAGATTCTTCCAAAAAATAAAATACATGATGGTTTTATATTTGATTTTATGTATTGTTGATTAAATGTAAATGGTTGAAATTGTATTATATGTTTTGGTTGATTGAGTTTTGTATAATACATTTTAAATTGGTTCAAAGCGTATTTTGAATAAAATATAAAATGATCAGCAAGGTGATAATAAATATAATTTATGCATGTTTTTTTCCATGAAGATTCGCCAATATGCGCAATAGGATCATGGATTGTAATTACTTTTTTACAATGTATAATAAAGGGAATTAGTAACAAAGTCCTTAATGTAATTGTATCAAAATGAATCACTTTGGGTTTTATATTGTAAAACATTTTTAAAAAATTTTTTACAACATAAAATGTATTCCAATTTAAAAAACTACTCTTTTTAAAGACCAAGAAATGAATAGAAGCAACTGACTTAAAATATGGTTCAAAGGCACTCGCTTTATCAATCCCCACTATTGACTTAAAATTTGATAATGCATCAGCATTATCAATGCATTTTATATCAATAATATTTGAAGATTTAGATTCAGGTGCAACCTCAATTACTAAATGCAGTTGTAAGTCAGTAGCTTTTAAAGATCTTATTGTTTCAATGACTGCATCTAAATAATAGGTCTGTGTGTAATATAATACTACCATAATAAAACCTAGTATCAAATTGCCGAAACAGGCTCATTTTTTTTTAAATAATAGAAAAAATAGTAATAAACTGCTGATAGTAGGATTATCCAGAAAAAAAGAAATAACAGGAAAGGCAACCATACTTTAGATCCAACATAAAAAATACTCATCGAAACGCCTATAAATACATAAAATAAGATCGTGGATTTTAATGAAATAAACCTCTTTTTAATTAAAACATAATCTTGTAAAATATGAAATATGGTGAATGAAATTAAAATTGAAATATTGATAACAGTAATGGATTTTATAAAATATAAACCTAACAATGAAATACAAAGATTTAATATTAAACTAAATATATTCAATAACATGTCAACTTTTTCTAGATGCAAAGCAATCATTAAATTGGCTTGTAAAATTGCTGTAGGAAACACCAGCATTGTTAAAAACATTTCTTTACAGAAATTTACAGTGAGTATATATTTTGTTCCAAAAAGCAATGGTATAATCTGATCAGAAAAAGAATAAATGAACGAAAAAGTAAGGCATCCATACAATGTATATCCTAAAAATATTTTTTTATAATATAGCATAGCCTCATTTTTGTCTTCTTTGAGCTTTTTCATCAGAACTGGAAATATAGATGCTGAAACAATTACTGGAATGACTTCTGCTATTGAAAATAATTTAAAAGATATTTCATAATGCGCTACAGCACTTAAATTTAAAAAATTTGAAATAAGTATATTACCCATTTTCCAAAACAAAACAGAGATACTGCCAATCACTATAAAGGGCCAATTTTTGATCACAATTGTTTTGAATGTATTAAAATCAATTTTAGCACTAATAAAATTAGACAGCTTAAGCGGATAATTCGTGCCGATGTGTAGAAAAATATTGAGTGTTAAAAACCTAAGTAGTATGATTATTAAAACAAGCAAGATCATTGATATTGGAAATATTACAATGACACACCCAAGCATAAATTTGAAAAGCGATTCAATCGTTTGAATTAAAAATGTAGTTTTTTGATCTAGTTGAGCAATATTAATATGTTTTATTACATATATTATATTATCGAAAATAATGTTAAGTCCAATGATCACACACAACTGCCTTATTAGTGGATCTTTATATAATATAAAAGCTAATGCTATATTGATTCCATAAAAAAAAATGCCTATTATACACTGAAGCTTAAAAAATTGATAAATAAGCGCTTCTTTATCTTCTTTATCAATTAATGCACGTACAAACCATTGACCTAGGCCTAGAGATGAAAAAGCAAGTACTAAACCATATACTGTATTTGCCAAAATATAACTTGAAAAATCAATTTCATTATAGTTCCTTGCTATAAGCACAAAAAAGATACTAAAAAAAATGTTTTGAGTTAAATTAGCTAAAACACCCCAAAAACTATTCATCAGTAGATTTGATCTCATTTTTAATACAATACCTTTGAGCATGCTAAATCATTTTATGCACTAAATGATGCTTATACCTTACAATGATTAAAATAGTAATCACTGCAATTAATACAGCAATTCTACTATCACTCAATGAATAAACAGTTGTAAAACCCACCATCCAAGAAAGTAAAGCCGCTATCAATAACAATGAAATTTGGTCTTTAGTTTTTAAATAATATTTGATGCCTTTTAAAATTGGAACAAATATGAATGCAAAGAGTGCCAAAAATCCTATTGATCCAAATTCAACTAAAATTTTTAAGTACCCACTCTCGGGATGGTCAAAAGGCGTATAAGAATTATTCGCTACCCAGTATTGATCTGGGAAATGTATACTCACATAAGCTGCATAATTACCAATACCTATGCCAAAGTAGGGGTGTGCTTTAAAAATTTCAAAAGCGTCTTTCCAAATCTCTAATCTAAATTCATAGGCATCTAAATAAGTAGATTCCCTGTTAAAAATAGACATATATGAACCAAATTGAATACTAAGCAATCCGACTGTCACTAAAGCAATAATAACAGCAATTCGAATTCTTGCATTACCTAATAAAACAATCAGGCTAACACCTAATAACAGACCTAATAAACCCGCCCTTCCACCTGAGAATAACAAACCTACTATGATTGCCAGTGGTAAAAGATAGAATGTCCATTTGCTTGAATTTCTCGTGTTTGTTTGAATCAAAGAGATAAAAAATCCTGCAGAAAGGAACTGAGCATATTTCTGAGGGTCTTGGAAAAAACTTGGAAATCGAATTTTATCTCCTTGTAAAACATTTATGTTGGGCGTTTTATCAAAGCTAAATTGAGGTCCGAAAATCAATTGGCAAAATAAAAATATAAGAGAAGTCAGCATTGCTAGGTTTAATAATTGAATAAAATTTTCAAAAAATGAAAGGTCTAATGCGATTTCATCAAATAAAATTTTCACATAAATTAAAACACAAATAAGCTGTATAAAATCAGGTATGGTATCATAAGAAAATGATTCAGCACCGATACCTCCAAATAGTAATGATATCAAAAATATAAGCAGTAAATAAGTGTAGTGTTTCATTGTGACCCCTATATTAGATCGAGGTCTATAAAAAAATAAAATAAAAATAATCGAACTAATATCAAAAATTGTTGGATAGCCGATAGAAGGCATTAAAGTAATTGCAATAAAAGGAAAAAAATACATCACATATTTGATAAATAATAAATTCTTATTGCCTTTCGAAAAAAGCATTAAAAATGCAAAAACCAATAAAACAATACCTGCTAATAATTTATATAAAATTGGAGACATACTATTCTTATTTAAACCAAACACCTGTCATGCGACAAATATTTTCTTCTATGGATGCTTCATCTAAAATTTCAAATCTAGGCAATTCAAAAAAATTCATTTTTTGACCAGGTAGTATCAATGCTGGCTTGGTTGTAAAAGCAAGTTGATATCCAAATCTTTTTATTAATTTAACTTCTCGCTCAGTATAATCACCATTGGGATAAGAAAAGCTGTTTACTGGTTTAAGTAAAAGTTGTTCTAAAATCAGTTTAGATTGATGTATTTCATTTTCAGCTATTTCATCACTACAATTTGGTAGTATTGGATGTGTTATGGTATGAGCACCAATTTGAATATAAGGTGAAATGACTATTGATTTTAACTCCTCAACAGTCATTGATTCACGCTCTAAATGTATGTATTGTTTGACATGATGAAGGATACTGAGTCTATTTGTATTGGGAAGTGATTTTAGTAAAGATACAGTACTAGTAATGATCCCCTTTTTTATGCCTTTTTTAATATAAGACCACCAATATCCCCCTCCTTCAATCAATGGTTCAGTGGTGATAAACAAAGTAATAGGTACTTGATTAAAATGCGCAATGGGTATAATATTGAGTAAATTTTGTCGCCATCCATCGTCAATAGTAATTATTACCTTTGGTTTTTTAGAGTTGAAAGCACCTTCTTGTAAAGTCAATAAGGTACTCAGGTCTAAAAATTCAAAACCATTATTGAAAAGCCATTCAATACAATCATGAAAAGTCTTCAATGTAGGATTGTGAAAATAAATTGATACTATAGCATTCTTTTCAATAATTTTCTTTTTTGCCTTTTCAACTACTCCTAAATGGATATAGATTAAAGCTAGTACCCTTTTTATAAATGATCTAATAAAATGTAGCATGATTTTATATCAAAAAAATTAAGAGATCATCCTATTTAAGTGAAAATTATTTTGTAATACTTGTATATTTTGTATTGAAGTCTCTGCAATCATGATGTACCCCAAGGAAGGTAAAATTAGTTTTACCTTATTGTGTTCGACTGATTTAACATGACCTTCCATATTTACAAAAGCACCACTCAAAACTTTTACTGTATCATTGATATGAATAGGCTTTTTTTCCAATTTCACATCCATATGGCGATCCAAGAAAAGCTTAATTTGTTCAATTTCCTCGTTTCTTACTACAGCAGGCTTCCCAAGCCAGTAAACAAAATTGATAATGTCTGTACTAACTTGCTTAACCTTAAATAAAGCATCTTCGCTAATATGAACAAAAACATAGGATTTAAACAAAGGCACTTGTAACATTTTCTTTCGATCAGACCATTGTCTTATCGTTTTATTCATTGGACAGTAATGATCAAAATTGAGTTTGGTCAATAAATTAGCTACTTTTTTTTCACAGTTAGACTTTGTATAGATTACATACCAAAATTTTTCCATGATGTTATAATTTTAATGAATGCTTGTGCTTACGGCTTCGCCGACTTCACTTACAATTGTGAAGAAAATTTAAAAAATAATAAAAATGTCAGAATCTAGTTCAATAATTTAACTTGACCTCTAGTAGCCAATCGTCTGTCGCTTGAATAACTTAATCCTTTGTAATGAGCACCCCTATTATTTGCTTCTTGAACACCATTATAGAGGATTACAGTATCATTTGATCCATTTATTTCACCATCCGCACTAATATATTCTAAAATATTTTTTGGAGAATAACCATGCTTAACAACAAAAAGTGTTGTATCACAATAATTTGCAAGCAAATACCCATCTGCTACATTGATTAATGGAGCAGTATCAATTATCACTAAATCAAAATGGTCTTCTAAATAATCAAATAACGCTCCAATACTTCCATTTTCTAATAATGCCGTTGTTCGCTCTTGAACTGAGCCAGCAGGAATAAAGTATAAATTTTTATAGGCTGGGAAAGAATGAATAATTGCCTTCTCTGTTACTAGACCAGCTAAAAAATCGGTTACACCTTCTTCATTTGAAAGATTAAAAGATTTAGACATATGGGCTTGCTTAAAATCACAATCAATTAAAACAATTTTTTTTCCAGCATCTGCAAAACTTAATGCTAAATTAGTTGCGATATAACTTTTACCTTCTCCTGATATACCAGATGTAATTAAAAGCTTATTATTTTTTGAACCCATTCCCCTATTCGAGAGTGCATACCTTATTTTACGAAATGATTCATATTGATTGGAATTTTCACCGTTATCGAGGAAAAATTGATCTTTTCGTTTACTTAATGCAATTTCACCAATGATAGGAATATTCGTAACAGATTCGATATCACTCCTATACCGAATTGATCCATTCAATAGATCTCTAAATCCAGTTAAACCTACTGGAAAACCAAATAACAATAACATAGCTGAACCAAGTACAATTAAATGGTTGGGACTAACAGGAGTAGAGGAAGCATGCGCATTGGTAATTATACTGTTATCTGTAATAGTTGAAGCATATGCTATCTCACTTTCCTCTCTTTTTTGAAGTAGAAATGCGTAAATGTCTGACTTAATATTTCTGTCTCTACTAATCTCTAATAAACCTTGTTCTTTTGATGGTATTGATTCCAACAATGAAGCATACTTTACATTATTATCTTGATAATTTGTTTTTGATTTTTCTAAAGCTGTTTTATATGTGGTTATATAATCATTAATTCGTTCTTTAGTAGCAATAATCTGTTCGTTTAAGGAAAGCATTAATGGATTATTTGAAGCAGTTGTATTTTTTATTTTTTCTCTCTGAAGTTCATATTCATTTAGGGTAGCAACTAATTGTGCTAAAGATGGATCCATCACGCCTATAGTACTAGGTATGAAAATTATATTTGTTTTATTATTGGCTATTTTTGTTTGCATCTCATCAAGAACTCCTAATTTAAGTTCAATATCACTTAGCTTTTGATCATTCACACTTACATTCTGTAAAAAAAGTTGACCTTGAGTACTTATATCTACAGCATCACTTGCTCCTTTAAATTGCTTAATCTGATTATCAATAGAATCGAGTTGACTACCTATAATATTCAATCTTGCATCTATAAATTTTAAAGTATTTTTGGCTAGTTCTTTTTTTTCTAGAAACTGTAAATTATAATAGTTGTTAATCAATTCATTTAAAACCGCTTCGGCAAGACTCGGATCACCATCACGATATTGTAAATTAATGACACTCGATAATTTATTCGTTGCTGTTACTTTAAGCATATCCAATAAAGAATTCACGGCAGATTCGTTATTTTTAAGTTTAAAATAAAAATGATCTTTAGTCAAAATAGTTGTGGAATTTTTTATAAATCTCAGAATTCCATAGGGTGTATGAACCCATTGATTTAAGGGATAAACCAATTTTTTATTTAAAGTTATATTTTGGGATTTCTTATCAAATTCAAAGCCAATTGATTCATCCGATTCAATAATAGATTCAGGACTTTGGATTTCTATAAAAATTGGACTGGTCAAAAATGCCCTTTTTTTATCCAGGCGATCACTCACATAAATTGGCGCATTTAAATATAAATTCTTAACAACTTTTTGAATAATTGCCCTAGATTGTAATACTTGAACTTCATTCTCAATAATTTTTTTTGAACTCATTAAATTAAGAGATTCCATTAATTTAGATTCCTCATTTCCTCTTTTTTCATCTTTAATAATTAATAGCGCGTTTGCTTGATAGTAAGTAGGAGAAAATTTTAGATAAACGAAACTTGCTATTGATAGAATCAGCAAGAATGTCAAAAATAAAGGCCATTCTTGAATGCAGGTTCTAATTGTACTCGATATTAGAGTCTCCTCCTCTTGTATTGGATATTTAATTTTATTTTTCATACTAAATTATTGATAGAATACTCGATCCACTAATAAGATAATGACTGACATGCCTGATAAAAATGCTGGTAGAAGCCTTGTTCCTCTTCCAACACTTGCAACTTTATTTTTATTTGCTTCAATATAAATCACATCATTGGGTTGTAGATAATAATACGGAGAATGTAAAAAATCCTTTGAATTTAAATTGACATACCTTACTTGTTTTACACCATCTAATTCTCTAATTAATAAAACATTATCTTTCCTTCCATAAATTGTAATATCGCCTGCTAGACCAATTGCCTTAAGCATGGTTATTTTTTCATTTGGAACTGATATAACTGATGGTTTACCCACTTCTCCAATTACTGTAACTTCATAATTAACATGTCGGATATTCACTATGGGATCCATTAATAAATGTTTATTTTGTATGATATTTGTGATCGTATCAATTAACTCAGCTTTTGTTAATGCAGCTGCTTTTATATTTCCTAATAAGGGAAGATTAATATAGCCGGACTCGTTCACTAAATAACCGCTCGACTGAGTATTCAAACCTGTGCTAGTTGCTGATGTAAATACATAATTATTTGTAGTATTGAATATGGCAGAAGCATCTTGATTAAGACTGGTAATTGAAATGTTTAATATATCATTAGGTTGTATTTTAGCAACATATTTTGATTGAAATGTTTTTAAAGTATTCATAGCAAACAAAGTATCCGAAGCATTGTTAAAATAAGTAGTAGATTTTGTGGAAACACAAGAAGATCCAAAAAATAGAATGATGAAAAAAAAGTAGGAATGCATGATTTTATAGGTCATAAGTATGAATTAAATGTTTAAATTTTATGAGAATACAAACATAGTTATGATGGTAAAACCAAAAACTGACTGTAATCAAACATTAAAATAATTCTAATCAATTATTTTATATATAAAAAACTGACCATAAACAATATTCAGTATCAATACACTAACATACACCTCATTTAAAAAGCCCATAACAAATAGTTACGGGCTTTTTGATAATGAATGTATTTGAATGCTTACTTAATTGGAATATGTTTAGAAGCTGCTATTTTTTTAAATTCCTCTCTAATTGGAAGTTTTATACTTAATAAACCATTTTCATAATGGGCATCAATTTTATCCGTATTTACTTCATTGGGGATAGTAAAGGTTCTACTGAAAGAAGCATAGTTATACTCTTTTCTTGTATAACGAGCATTTTTATCTTCATTTGATGCCTCTTTTGAACAACTAATTGTCAATAAATTATCGTCAAAATCGATTTTAAAATCATCTTTCTTCATGCCTGGAACTGCCATAGTAATTGTATAATCACCATTATGTGTAGTAATATTCACAGCAGGAACAGAGAAATTACTTGGACCTAGTCTAAAATTATTGAATAAATCTGTCCAGGGATTTACTAAATCATCAAAAATAGTAGGCATAAGACTAGATTGCCTTGTCAATGAATTTGTCATAATAATAAAATTTTGAAAAGTAAATAATGACCAAAATTATGATCCTTTGAAATGCATTCAAATGATGTAAATCAATCACAAAGGTGATTCACACTACTTATTTTGTATCTAATATCAATCAGGATAAGCGTTGATTACTATCATTGTTGATAAATATATTGAATCATAAGTTTGTAGACAAGAGCTTCGATTGATCATTTTAAAATATAAATATGAAAAAAATAGTATTGGCTGTGGATGGAACAAACCTTTCGAAAGGCGCAATGGATTTTGCTAAAAATTTAAATGAAAAAAATAGTATTTCATTGACTGGTGTTTTTATTCCTAAAAAAGATTATGCAAAATTATGGAACTATGCAGGAGAAGGAATTGGTGCGACTTATTTTATACCATTAATTGAAGATGTAGATGCAGAGGAGGTCAAAGCAACCATTGCCGCATTTGAAAAAGCATGTCAAAATAATGACATAGAATATAAATTACACAAAGATTATGACGACTCTTCTATTGCTACACTAATAAAAGAATCAAGATTTGCAGATTTAATGTTAATTGGATCTGAAACATTTTATAAAGACTATGGTGTGAATAAAATTTCAGCATATTTAGATGAAACATTAAAAGAAATCGAATGTCCAGCTATTGTAATTCCAGAGCATTATACATTTCCTAAATGTAATATTATAGCTTACGATGGAAGCAAATCTTGTATGTACGCTATTAAACAATTCGCTTATTTATTTCCAGAATTAACGAATAATAAAACAATTTTAGTTTATTCTAAAGAAGATGAAAAACATGAAATTCCAGATCAAATTTTAGTCGAAGAATTTGCTGTAAAACATTTTAAAGATTTAACCATCTTCAAAAACAATGCGACACCTTCAGCCTATTTTAATAGTCTATTTCTAGAAAGAAAAAATGCATTATTAATTAGCGGTGCATTTGGTAGATCTGGTCTTGGATCTATGTTTCATAAAAGCTTTATCAGTGATTTAATAGTAGAACATGCTATACCTGTCTTCATTGCCCATAAAAGCTAAGTGACCTTGTAAAATGATTCATCATTTATCTGTCAATATTTGCAATAAACTAATGGAAATTACAAGTCCAGCTTTTTATCATAATGGATTTATACCTGAACGGTATACCTGTGATGGACAGAATGAACCACCTACTTTGATGGTGCAAAAGATTCCAATTGGGACCAAAAGTATGGCAGTGATTGTTGACGATCCAGATGCACCTGTGGGCCCATGGGCACATTGGATTGCGTGGAATATCAAGCCTAATTCAATCATTATACCAAATAAGATACGTTGTAGACAAGGCTTAAATGACTTTGGTATGCTAAAATATTGCGGCCCTTGTCCACCCAATGGAATACATCATTATCACTTTAAAGTATACGCACTTGAATGTTATTTAATGCATCTTAACTCAAAATGTACCAAATACCAATTAGAGAAAGCCATGACAAATCATATACTTGCTTTTGGCACTTTAATTGGTCAATATAAAAGACAATAAATTAACTCGCATGAAAACAATGCAATCAGCATCCTATTCGGATTTATTATTAACTGAAAGTTACTACCCGAGTATTTCAATTATAGTATCATTGGATATAAAAGTGAATCCACAGAAAGAAATAACTGGACACTTGAAAGTAATGGTACATAAAACTAGTGCAGAGCTGTTAAAAACATATCCTAAAAGTATAGCGAATCCTGTCATTAAAAAACTGAAGCATTTAATTTCAGAAATTGACTACACAAAAGTGACAAAAAGTATAGCAATATTTGTATCACCATTACTTGAAAAATATTATTATCTAGATATCCCATTAGAGGATAGAATTGTCATTGATGATTCTTTTGAAATTAGGGATTTAGTTTACGCAAAAAAAGAAATTCACAAATATATCTTAATGATAGTGAGTAGCAAGGAAGTAAATTTTTACCTTGGTAATACAAGTAGTATTCTAAAATTAGGAAAACTAAAAGCAGTTGATATAGATGGACTATACCATGATATGCCTGATAAAGTTGCAAACTTTTCAGATGAATCTAAAATAAAAGAAAATAAACTCAATAAATTCTTACACAATATTGACTTACATCTAAAGCAAATATTATTACAATATAATATACCAGTATTCTTTATGGGCACTCCAAAAACAATAGGACATTTTAAACAAGTAAGTCATCATAAAAAATATATAGCCGAATATATACATGGCAATTATGAAGAATTTACAGAAGCACAACTACTGGAATTAATTGAACCTTATGTTATCAAATGGAATAAACAGAAAAAAGAAGACCTTATTAAAGTTATTGATGATGCAATGGGAAATAGAACTTTAGCAATTGGGATTAAAGAAGTTTGGAGAAGGGCTACCGAGAAAAAAGGGAAACATTTAATCATTGAAAAAAACTATGTCTACCCTGCTAGGCAGGGCGCAAAAAAAGAAATCATATTTGAATATGATGATGTAGTAAACAATGATCTTTATATCAAAGACGCTGTTGATGATGTTATTGAAAAAACACTTGCAACTGGAGGTATTGTTGAATTTGTTGATGAAGATGTTTTAAAAGATTATCAAAAAATTGTACTGATTCAATACTATTAATGCAACCATAATGAATGCTATTTCAGCTCATAGTCAGTTTTTGCTCCAGTCTCGCTACTTATTAAAAAATGATAATGGCGAAATTATAGAGTCGCCAGATGCACTATTTAAAAGAGTTGCTAAAGCAATTGCAAATGCAGAAAAACAATGGGGAGGGAAAGAGGTAGCAATATTTTGGGAGCAAAAATTTTATGAAGCTTTATCGAATTTATCATTTTTGCCTAATTCTCCCACATTAATGAATGCTGGGAAAAACGAACAACAACTAAGTGCTTGTTTTGTATTACCTATTTATGATTCAATGCAGAGTATACATGATAGTTTTAAAAATGCAAAATTAATTCAAACAAGTGGCGGAGGTGTTGGTTTTAATTTTTCAAAAATAGCTCCAAAAAATAATTATGCATTTTCTATATGTAAACATCTATCTGGCCCCTTATCCATTATCGAGGACTTTGATGCACTAACAGAGGGTGTTAAACAAACAGGGAGGAGAAGAGGTGCCAATATGGCGATTCTTGACATCAACCATCCCGATATAGAAGCTTTTATCGAAGCTAAATTACAATCAAATGTGTTAAATAATTTCAATTTATCAATTTCGATCACTGATCAATTTATGCAAGCAGTAGAAAAGAATGACGAATGGGAGCTCATTCATCCAAATTATAGAAATGTCGAAAAAAGAGTAGATGCAAAACAAATATGGAATAAAATCATCCAAGCAGCATGGGCTACAGGTGATCCAGGTCTACTTTTCATAGATACAATCAATCAACACAATCCATTGACTGCAATTGGGAAAATAAATGCTACTAACCCCTGTGGTGAAGTTCCATTAATGCCATATGAATCATGTAATTTGGGTTCTTTGAATTTAGTAAAATTCTTAAAAAATAACAATGGTGGGAAAGAAATAAACTGGAGAAAACTTGAAGAAACTGTTGAAACTGCAATAAGATTTTTAGATAATGTGATAGAAATTAATCATTACCCGACCCCAGAAATCAAATCTACAACACTAAAAAGTCGAAAAATTGGATTAGGTGTTATGGGCTGGGCTGATCTATTAATTGAACTCGAGATTCCATATGATTCTGATAAAGCAGTTCAGTTAGCATCGCAAATCATGCAATTTATTAGTGAGAAAGCCAATGAAGCGTCCACTGAATTAGCAAAAAAAAGAGGCAATTTCCCAGATTGGGATAAAAGTATCTATGCTCCCGAAACCCCTATGCGCAATGCAACAAGAACAAGTATTGCACCTACGGGTAGTATTTCCATTATCGCTAATACCAGTTCATCTATTGAGCCCATTTTTGCAATAGCATATGAACAAAAACATATTCTGAACGAACAAGTATTTACGAATATAAATCAACCATTTGTTGCCACATTGAAAAAACATAAATTATACACAACTGAAATCATCAATAAAGTATTCAAATATGGATCAATTGCATTCGTCTCTGAACTCCCTATTTCAATTAGAAACCTGTTCAAAACTGCTCAAGAAATTGCACCTGAGTGGCATTTAAAACACCAATTGGCATTTCAAAAATATACTGACAATGCAGTTTCAAAAACAATCAATTTGCCAGAAACTTCAACACCAAAGGATGTTGGTACAATTTTTAGCACTGCCTATTTTTGGAAAGCAAAGGGAATAAGTATTTTTAGATACAATTCAAAGGACAAACAAGTTCTTAATCTTGGATTAGAATCAGCTACATTAAACTGTAATATTTGTAGGCCTACTAACAGTATTAAAACTTGGTAGACCTATACTTAATTTAGCCAAAACCACTATTTCAAAAATACTGATTAAATACTGAGATAGCGAATATCTAAATTTCAAGTATTTCTTTTCAATTGCATATATTTTATATCTAATGAATACTTGTTGATGCTCTATTTCCTGATTTTTAATTAAATCATCAAACAAATAATTTTTATCAATATTTTCAATTTGTTGTTTCATAGATTCTTCCAATTCATAAAAGAAATCTTGAAAAGTCATAATGTGAACTTGATATGTTTCCAACCTTGCAATGTCTTTTATTAAAATAGGTGCTTTAATTGCTTGAAACAATTTATGTTTCATTAGATCAATTTGTTCATTGTAAAATCTAATTAATTTAAGCCAAGCTTTTAATTCTAAAACATAGGTGTCGGCAACAATCGTAGACATAATTGTAAATTTAGAAATGAAAATTACGGTATATGAAAATTTAGGTATATGATTGCCATCAAGAAAAGCGTTGACAATAATCAAATTACAATCTAACACTAATCATAGGATACGAATAGCATAACGATTAATTTAGCTATCTAAAAATATACCATGAGCACAGTAAAAGTAATCGAAGTGATGTCTAACTCCACTAAAAGCTGGGAGGATGCAGCACAAACCGCAGTCACACATGCAAGTAAAACCTTGAAAGATATTAAATCTGTATGGGTGCAAGATCAAACAGCGATTGTCTCTAACAATAAAATCACTGAATATAGAGTAACATTAAAGCTGAGCTTTGCAATTGATTTAAGCAAAAAATAAATTAATCCGCCCCCTTTTCGTTCATAACGAACACATGATACATTTTACAAAATGTATCAAAGGGGGTTGGATTTATTTCTCCTATTTATGAGTTCATAGGAATGGTAAATAAGTTTTTGCACTAAGTCAGGACTAATTTTAGTATTTAAAACAAGCGTATTCCAATGTTTTTTATTCATATGATAGCCAGGTAAAATGTTGGCTGGATAAGTTTCTCTTAATTCCACAGACCATTCTGGATCTGTCTTTACGTTGATCCTTGCGGGCAGTTCGTCCAAAGAAAGCAATAGAAACATCTTTCCTTTAATCTTGTACACTAGATTTTCGGGGCCAAAAGGCTGGCATTCTTCAACCTCATCAAAGCTCAAGCAAATATTCCTTACCCATTCGGCATGCATTTGATCTTCATTTAATTGATTGACATTATATTCTCAAAAGCCCCGCTTTATATAAAGTATTAATAGGCTTGTTATCCCAAAATAAATCAAAACCCTCTAATCCTGCTTCTTGATAATCCTGTTTAATAGCCGATAAAGACATCCCATTAGATAAAGACACATCAATTTTAGGTAATAATTGTAATAACCATGCTCCTTTTGCTGGTTCCACATGTACCGAAATAGTCGTTTTATTGGTTTCAAATCGTAAATTCATTTCTTCCCACTTAGCACCTTTCTTCGTTTTTTGAACAATAGCAACTTTTGGCATGATACCAATCCAAACTGCTTTATAATTTACTGTGCCTATTTCTACTTCATCCAATTTTGTTTGAATATAATTAGGTGCAATTGTAGTTTTAGGAATTTTAAAATCAAACCATTTTTGTAAAGGATAATCAAAACAAGCACTATGCATGTAATTTAATAAGGCCTTTTTTAAACCATAACCAAATAATTCATGATTGGCACCAGTAGAATCCATATGAACAATATCGTTATTAGCAAAAGTACCTACCTGGTCTGATCGTTTTTTTACATTAAATTTTTCAGGTGCTAATCCAACTGGACTGTGCGCAGTCATGGTAAACAAATGCCAGAAAGCAGATTTTAAAATGCCTGTTTCAAAAAACTGACGAATCATTTCCAAAGAGTCCACTGTTTCTTGTACAGTCTGCGTAGGAAATCCATACATTAAATAAGCATGTACCATTATGCCTGCATCATTAAAATGTTTACTCACGCTTGCTACTTGTGCAACTGTAATGCCCTTTTGTATCAATTCAAGTAATCTATCAGATGCTACTTCTAGCCCACCACTAACAGCAATACAACCAGATGCCCTTAATAATAAACAAAGATCTTGCGTAAAACTTTTTTCAAAGCGCACATTCGTCCACCAACTCACCACTAATTTTCGACGTAAAATTTCTAAAGCAAGTGCTTTCATCAAGGATGGCGGCGCTGCTTCATCTACAAAATGAAATCCATTTTGACCCGTTTGCGCAATTAAAGTTTCCATTCTATCTACCAATAAACTTGCAGTTGCAGGTTCATAGGTTTTGATATAATCTAAAGAGATGTCACAAAACGTACACTTCCCCCAATAACAACCATGCGCCATAGTTAATTTATTCCATCTCCCATCACTCCATAAACTATGCATGGGATTCACTAACTCAATTACTGAAATATATTGATCCAATAATAACCCATCATAATCAGGCGTACCCAATTGATGTTGTTTATAGTCTGGATAGATAGACCCGTTGATATAAGTCAGCTCACCATTCAATAGTGTAAAACAACGCTTTAAATCATGTACCTCTTTTTTGCCATTGATGTGGTCGATTAAAATTTCTATAGGCGCTTCTCCATCGTCTAAAGTAATAAAATCATAAAATTCGAACACTCTAGCATCAGATATGGAACGAAGTTCAGTATTCGCAAAACCCCCACCCATAGCCACTTTAATAGTTGGATGATGTTGTTTAATCCACTGCCCACATCTTAATGAAGTGTACAAATTACCAGGGAAAGGGACTGATATACAAACCAAATTAGGCTGAACTTCTTGAATATGCTTTTCTAAAATATCCAACAGAATAGTATCTAAATAGGTGGGCTTTGCATTCAATGCTTCATACAATGCATCAAATGAGTTAGCCGACCTACCCAAGCTTTCCGCATAACGACTGAATCCAAAATGAGGATCGATTGTTGCTTTAATCAAATTGCCAAGATCTTCAAGATACATGGTCGCAATATGCTTTGCTTTGTCCTGCTTTCCCATCGAACCAAATGCCCAATGTAAATCATCCAATTGTTCAAAAGCGCTTGCTTCTGGTAAAAATGATCTTGTACATATTAAATGTGCGATGGTATCTAATTTTCCTTGCAAGAATAAAATAACTTGATCAATTGTGTGGATATAGTTATTCTTTAAGGATACGATTCTTTGACAATTCGCATCCAAATCCAAATTACATGCTTCTATTTTTTCAAATAATTTAATTAGTCCATTTTTATTAAACAATTCCAAAGTCACTTCAATGCCTAAATCGGCTTGAGCACTTTTAATCCCTTTTGTATTGAGAAAACCCTTTAGGTATGCCGTTGCAGGATAAGGTGTATTCAACTGTGTGAATGGTGGCGTAATTAAAAATACAGGTGCTTGCATATGCCTATTTTACCGTCTTCATTTGGATAATATCTACCACAAATGCAAAAGCCATGGCAAAATAAATGTACCCCTTTGGAATCGCTAAATGAAACCCCTCGGCAATTAAAGATAACCCAATCATCATTAAAAAACTTAAAGCCAATATTTTAAAAGAAGGGTGTTTTTTTATAAAATAACTAATTGGCTGTGATGCAAAAATCATAATCATGACTGCAACAATCACTGAGGTATACATCACCCATAAATCTTGCGCCATACCAACTGCTGTAATGATTGAGTCTACAGAAAAAACAAGATCTAATAAAATGATTTCCATTAATAACCTACCAAAACTACTTTGTTTTGGGACTTCAGGTACTTCACTCACATTGGCCATTTCTGTTTTATGGTAAATCTCAACGGTGCTTTTATATATTAAAAACATACCTCCAGCAATTAAAATAAGCCCTTTTCCAGAGAATGAAATGCCTGCAATACTAAATAAATCTTGATCTAATTTTAAGATCCAAGATATTAAGGTTAGTAAGATCAGTCTCATGACCATGGCTAAACCAAGTCCCCAATACCTTAATTGATTTCTCTGATGATCGGGTAATTTATCCGATAAAATTGATATAAAGATCACATTATCAATTCCTAATATTACTTCTAAAGAGATCAAAGAAATTAATGGAATCAGTGCATCAAGCATATAATTAATTTACATGCAAATATAGGCAGATGTCTACTGTACAATATAATTTTTTCCTCCAATTCCAATGAGCTCTAATTTCTTCCAATTCTTAGGCAATTTTGTTGGTAATTGTACCACTCCTTTTTCTGTAATATCTAGTCCTCCAAAGCCCATCATAACTGATTGCAAAATACCGCCAGCGCCAGTACCAAAATATGGATTGGTGCCTCCTTTGGTTTCAGCAATCACTCTAAAAGGAGGGTTTAAATTAGGTTGATATGCATCTTTAAAAAAGTGATATGCTTTTTCTGATTCACCTAGTCTTGCGTAAAGAAGCGTAAATATTGCCTGTGTCATTGCTGGAGTTCCTTGATTTGGAACACGCACTGAATAATAATCTAGATCTCTTTTTACTTGTGCTTTATCTGTAATGGTTTTTAATGGATATGCCAAAAGATTGACATCTGCTTGCTTGATACCTTCACCCTTGTAGGTCGCATGTTCTTGTGTAATTTTTTCGCCATTTTGATCTTGCATCGAAAGAATCGGAATATTTTTAGCAACCAATGACCAATCTTCCTGTTGTGGGTATCCTAAAATAGCCGCAGCTTTATTGGCCGCTTCTAAATTTGCAATGGCTGCAGCATTAGTGAATGCATTATTATCTACATTCTCTGCCCACTCATCTGCAGCAACCACATTGTTTATTTCAAATTTTCCTGGACCCTTTCTTTCAACTCTACTTGTCCAAAAATCTGCAGTTTCTTTTAATATTGGCCAGCCTACTTCTTTCAGCCATGCTTTATCTTGGGTTACTAAATAATAATTCCAAGCAGCAAAGCCAACACATGCAGTGATATGGTGTTCAAAAGGACCACTTAGGGCCCAAACTGGCGTTTCCTCTACTCCTGAGCCTGCACTTTCCCATGGAAACATAGCACCTTTATAACCATGATTGAAGGCGTTTCTTTTTGCTGCATGTAAACGATCGAAACGATATTGAATCATCGATTTCGCCATCTCTGGTTGTAACAACAACAAAGGAGGATACATCCATAATTCTGTATCCCAAAACACATGCCCATTGTAGCCTAATCCAGATAAACCCATCGGCGATGGACTCAAATTAGAACCAGGACGTACAAAAGCATACAAATGATACAACATGCTTCTAATATCTTGTTGTGCTTGATCATCTCCCTCTATACGTATATCACTTTTCCATAAATCAGCCCAAGCAGCCTGATGGTGTTGAATCAATCTTTGTCGACCTTCTAGTTTTGCAAAAATGGTCAACCTTTCAGCTTCATTCAATGGATCATCATGGTGTGCTGAAGTAATTGAACTACCAGCTATTGAAAAATTATATTTGGTTCCAGCTTTCATTTTTTTTGCAAACTTCATTAAATGCATATTATTGTCCCACATTTCATGAATCACTCTTGGCTCAGCCCCATGGGGTTCACTGAATAAAAATGTATTAGATGCACACATTGTTAATTTTCCAGTTGGGCTTTTTGCTGCAGAAGTTAATAAACTAATCACTACGTGCGGGCGATCAATTTCGTTGTAATAATTTTGCACTTCTTTTAAAGCATCTGGCGCTTCCATCACACTAGATGCACCTAACTCTATATCTTTTTTAGCAGTGATTGTAACATCCATTAACACAGTAAAAGGCAATTGCCTTAATGCATAGTAGGTGTAACTAACGGTGGCTTTATCGCCATATTCAAACTGCGTGGTAAAGCTAGCATCATGCATATTCAAGCTTTGCGTAATGGCTTGTACATTATTCGCTTGCAAATCTGTGCCATCAATACGCACTTGCATGTTCAATAAGTTAAAACTTCGTAAAAAATTACTCACTCTCCCTCTTCCATACAAGTCGTAAGCACCTGCAAGCACAACGTCTTTAACTTTAAACGGCTCTTGTGCCGAAACCACTCCAATCATACCATTGGCCACTGTGACACCATAATAATTTTTTGTATCCCAATTTTTTGCGGTGATTTTCCAAGGATCAATTGACTGTGCTTGTGTAGTTGAAACAAGGCATAATACAAAAAGAAAAAAGTATGTTTTTTTCATATTTTATTTTGATGAAATTATTAAAGTTCTAATTGTGGTAAATGAAGGTGATATTTAACTGCAATTAATCTGATTGAAATCACTGTTGATGCTGCAATAAATTCGGTCACGCCAGTTGCTAAATTGAAGTAATTACAGATAAAATATATTAGTCCGCCAGCAATACATGCTAGTGCATAAATATCTTTCTTAAAAAGTAGTGGTACTTCATTCAACAACACGTCTCTCATCACACCACCCACAGACCCTGTGATAGTGCCCATCACAATACAAACCCAGTAAGGTAAACCCGCATTTAAGCTCTTTGTAATTCCCACAATAGTGAATAAACCAAGTCCAATGGTATCAAACAGGAAAAGTGTATTCCCTAATTTGAAAAGTTTTTCTTTAAATAGAATTGTGGCTGCAAGTGCAATACCGGTTGTCAGGAAATAAGAAAAATCTAACATCCAAAACGGCGTAACCCCAAGCAATACATCTCTAAGTGTTCCACCTCCTATTGCTGTTACCAAACCTATGATGTATGCCCCAAACCAATCCATCTTTCTTCCAGAAGCCAACCTGATACCACTGACTGCAAAAGAGCATGTACCTAATAAATCTAGTAGAATGGTAAAGTTGATACTCAATTTGAATTCAATTTATATGTTGATTGAATGAAGTTATTACTAAAAGTTGAATTTAGCATAATTTGCATCTTAAGGCTACAAAGCTTTAACTACATATCAAATTATGAAGCATTTAAAAGCTGGAATTTATATCAAAAGTACAGCCGCATTGGCTGGAAGTTTCTTTGAAGCAACAACCATTTTGCTTGTTAAGCACAATGAGGAAGGAAGTATTGGATTTGTAACCAATAAACCCTTTGAAAAGTCTTTGAACGATTTAACTGAATTCAGCCAAGCCAAAGCATTTCCTATTTTGGATGGCGGCCCCGTTGATAGAGACCACCTTTTTGTATTACACAAGCATCCCGATCTCATAAATGGTGGAGAAGCAATATTCAATGGCTACTATTTAGGTGGCAATATGGTGCAAGTGATAAAAGTCATCAACACCAATAGTGTCCAACATCAAGACATCCAGATTTTTATAGGATATTGCGGATGGGATGTAGGAGAATTAGAAGCGGAGATTGAAGAGGGAAGTTGGACAATCAGTTAATAAAAATTTGGGATTGCCAGCTTCACTTCGTTCGCTGTCATCCCACAACAATTCGATAAACCCAAACTAGGATTGTCAACTACGTCGACTTCCTCGTTAGGTCGCCTTACCCGAAGCCTTTCAACTAAACGCTTCGCGTTCAGTTGGCTTTTTTAATGCTCGCATGCTTACAAGAGCAAGCTCTTGACGCTGCTCGCATTAAAAAAGCCTCTCACTTTCATGAGAGGCTTTGTAGCGAGACCGGGATTTGAACCCGGGACCTCAGGGTTATGAATCCTGTGCTCTAACCAACTGAGCTACCTCGCCTAAATTCTTGCTGGTTATACCCTTTTAAAGGTGGCAAAACTACTACAATTTTTTGAAATTATGGGTTCACTTTAAGACTAAAAACAGACTGTCCCTCAAAAAATCCCTCAAATACATCTCCTTTAGCGGTGGGACCCACCCCTGCAGGTGTGCCTGTGTAGATTAAATCACCAGGATAAATGGTAAAATATTCAGTGATTGCTGATAAGATCTTGTCTAGCGGATAGATCATTAAACTTGAATCTCCAGTTTGCACTGTAGTTCCATTTTTTGCCAAAGTGTAATGTATAGGCGCTGATAAAATGCCTTCAGTGAGTGGATGCCATGTACCTAAAACAGCTGCGTTGTCAAATGCTTTCGCTTTTTCCCAAGGAAGCCCTTTTTCTTTTAATGCAGCCTGAAGATCTCTTGCAGTAAAATCAATTCCTACTGTGATCGCATCACAATACTCAATTACTGGAATACCATTAGGATGCAATTGTGCCAAATTTTTTCCTTTTTTACTTACGCGTAATACTAGTTCTCCTTCAAAATGCAAGTCGTTGGTGAAACTTGGAATGGTGAAGTTTTCTCCTGCTGGCAATAATGCTGTTTGAGGTTTCATGAAGATGATCGCTGAAGTAGGTACTTCATTTCCTAATTCATGTGCATGCGCTACATAGTTTCTGCCAATACAATAAATACTCATATTGTTTTTTTATGCTTCTTTAATTTCTAAACTATTTGCAAAAGTCATGGTCCTTGCCAATCCTATCGTTGCAAATGATTCAATTACTTCTACTGATTTTTCGATTTTTAAATCAATTAATTTTCTTTCAGTTTGCGCCCATTTTCCTAATACAAAATCTACTTGTTGTCCTTTTGCAAAATGATTGCCAATACCGAATCTTAATTTAGGATAAGCGTCTGTCCCTAAAGTGAGTTGAATATCTTTTAACCCATTATGCCCTGCATCCGAACCCGAAGCACGTAAGCGTAATTTAGAAATTGGCAGTGCTAAATCATCTACAATTGTTAAAGTGTTTTCAAGTACTACTTTTTCCTTATCCATCCAATATTTGAATGCTTTGCCACTTAAGTTCATATAGGTGGTGGGCTTAATACAAATAAAGATTTTACCTTTCCATTTGACTTCTGCTACTTCGGCCAAGCGGTCTACTTTAAAAAAGCCGCCATGCTTGATTACAAAAGCATCTAGTACGTCGAAACCTATATTGTGTCGGGTATGTGCATATTCTGCACCTACATTCCCTAGTCCTATGAGTAAAAATTTTGACATGCGTAATTGTTGGAATCAAAAGTAAAGAAAATTATACCACTAAAGACCCAAAAATCGCAGTTGCGATTTTTAAAATCATCAGAGGTTTTTTAAGGTAGCCTTAAATTCTTGAAGGCTGCCTTAAAAAACAAATCCCCCCAATTACTTGGAGGGATTTTATATTCAAATAAGCTTGAATTACTTTTTACCTGCTTTTGCAGCTTCAGATTCTTCTTGTTTTAATTGACGCGTCATTACTACAGAAGCAACTGGGATACGTGGAGAGTTCATGATCTCCATGTTAGGCACTTTAATATCTTCGATACGTAAGTTACCGTTCAACTCTAATTTAGAAATATCTAATTCGATAAATTCTCTTAAGTCTTTAGGTAAAGCTTTCACTTTCACCGCTTTTACTTTTGAGATTAATTTACCACCGGCTTTCACACCTACAGATGATCCAACTAATTTCAATGGCAATGTAGCTACTACTTTTTTATCGTCTACTAGTTCCAATAAGTCAACGTGTAATAATAAATCAGATACTTTGTCAAATTGTAGATCCTTCAAAATACATTTGTACTTTTTGCCGTCTACAGCAACTTCAGCGATCAAAAATTCACTTGTGTACACTAATGGCTTGAAAGCCTTAGCAGAAGCATAGAAATTTACTTCTTTAGCACCCCCGTAAATTACAGCTGGCACGTTTTCTTGAGAGCGGATTTGGCGGGCGGCTTTTTTGCCAGACTCGGTCCTCAAGTGTCCTTCGATTGTAATTGTCTTCATGGTTTAATTTTTAAATATGGACGGCAAAGGTAATGAAATAAAAAGAAGCAACCAAAGTTGCTCCTAATTATTTACAATATATTGAATATCAGTATATTACTGATTTCTTGCCTTTAATTGAGCATGTACAAACAAGCTTGTAATACTCTTATTCTCATAGGCATTGCGAATAGCAATGGCAAATAAATCGGCCACCGTTAATACCTTGATCTTTTTTGACTCAAATTTCAAAGGAATGGTATCACATACCACTAATTCTTCTAATACAGAGTTTTCGATATTTTCGTATGCTTTGCCACTCAATACTGGATGGGTAATTAAAGCACGCACCGTTTTTGCACCTTTCTCTTTTAAAAGACCAGCTGCTTTCACCAAAGTACCTCCTGTATCGCAAATATCATCAACAATTACAATATCTTTTCCAGTAACATCACCAATCACCACCATACTAGCAATCTCATTGGCGCGTTTTCTGTGTTTATCACAGATGACCATTTCTGCATTGAAATAGTTGGCCACTTCACGCACACGGTTGGTACTACCTACGTCTGGTGCTGCAAATGCAAGATTTTCTAAATTTAGAGACTCTATATAAGGGATGAAAATAGCTGAGCTATCTAAGTGATCCACAGGCACATCAAAGAATCCTTGGATCTGTGCAGCATGTAAATCCATAGTGATCACCCTGTCCGCCCCTGCTGCTTCCAATAAAGTAGCAATCAATTTAGCACCTATCGCTACACGTGGTTTGTCTTTTCGGTCTTGTCTTGCAAAACCATAGTATGGTACGACTGCAATAATCTTATATGCACTTGCTCTTTTAGCAGCATCAATCATCATCAATAATTCCATTAAATTATCGGTGGGTGCATATGTACTTTGAACTAAAAAAACATAGTCCCCTCTGATACTCTCCAAAAAGATAGGTTGGAATTCGCCATCACTAAATTTTTGAATATTGATTTTACCAATGGGGGCGCCAAAACGTTGTGCAATTTTTTCGGCAAGCGCTTGCGAGCCAGTGCCCGCGAAAATTTTAACTGAAGGATTCATGGTGGGTAAAATGTGTTTCAAAGGTATTGATATCAATCACAAATTTTTACCTATTACAATGCTAATTTTCAACAAATAGCAAAGTTATACACACCCTTTAATGACAAATCGGTATTTGTACGCTGAAAAAGCAAGTGATTAAAAAATATTTTTGGACAAAATTGTTTATGCAAGCAAATAGTATCCGATTTTGGTCGGAACAAGATCAACCTGTCTATAAATTCTGCAACAAGGGTGCCAAACATTTAAGTGATGTTGAATTATTAGCAATTATAATACAGCACGGGACTGCAGAAAAGAATGCATTAGAACTTGCACGCATGCTCATGGCCAGTTCTGCCAACAGTGTACAAAAATTAGCACAATATAGTGTTGCTGACATTTTACATTTAAAAATCAAGGGTATTGGGCAGATCAAGGCTGTCAGGATTTTAGCTGCTATAGAGTTGGGCTCCAGACGGATGCATTTAATCGACAAGCAAGTAACAGTCCACCATAGTCGTGACGTGGCAATGCATCTACAGCACAAACTTCAATTTGAGCAACGTGAATTATTTGTATTGCTTCTTTTAAATCAAGCCAATAAGATCATTCACGAAGCCATATTAAGTGAAGGGGGCATTACGGGAACGATTGCAGATCCAAGGATTATTTTCAAGCTCGTTATCAGCCATGGTGCAACCGGCTTCATCATTTGCCACAACCATCCCAGTGGACAATTAAAACCCAGTAGGATGGATGATACCTTAACTCAAAAAGTAAAAAAAGGTGCAATACTTTTCGATATCAAATTAGTAGACCATTTAATTGTTAGTACCGAAGGCTATTACAGTTATGCTGAACAGTCACCAGACTGGTAAATTCAATACTTTATGCTTGTGCCGTTGGACCACCAAAATTCATTGGAATCTCAATCTGCTCCATATCTCCAATAGGACCGTGCGCAGCCTCATACCTTTCAATATTTTCAACCATTGCTTTCATAAAACGCTTTGCATGCATTGGCGTCAAAATAACACGAGATTTCACTTTGCTTTTTGGTGTGCCTGGCATGACGTTCACAAAATCAACTACAAATTCAGCATTGCTATGGGTGATGATTGCCAAATTAGCATATGTGCCTTCTGCAATTTCTTCACTGATTTCAATATTGAGGGACTGATTGGGGTTTTGTTCCATAAATTAAATTAAGAGTACAAAGATACGAGGGAAGGAATCTTAAAAAGAACTAAATTTGCGCCATGTTAGTACTCGACGGAAAAATAGCTTCTGCTGCTGTAAAAGCCAGCCTCTTAGAACAAACAACTGCTTTAAAAGCAGCAGGAAAAAGGACGCCTCATTTGGCTGCTATCTTAGTGGGTACCAATGGAGCAAGTGAAACCTATGTAGCAAGCAAAGTAAAGAATTGCGAGGAAACAGGATTTGGATCTTCCTTATTCCGTTTTGAGGAAACTGTGAGCGAAGCTGCTTTATTAGCACAAATTGAAGCCTTAAATAAGGATGAGCATGTAGATGGCATTTTAGTACAGTTACCCCTTCCTAAACATATTGATGATGCAAAAGTAATTGAAGCCATTGATCCAAATAAGGATGTAGATGGATTTCATCCTGCAAACGTGGGCAGATTGGTTCAAGGATTAAATACATTCATTCCAGCAACGCCTTATGGCGTGCTATTGATGCTAGAGCATTTTAAAATCGAAACCAAAGGAAAACGTGCAGTGGTAATTGGCAGAAGTAATATTGTTGGAAGACCCATGAGTATTTTACTAAGTGCAGAACATCCACAAGGCAACTGCACTGTTACATGTTGCCACAGGTACACGCCTAAAGAGGATTTAATTGAAATTTGTTCAAAAGCAGATATCATTGTTGTTGCGGTTGGTAAACCAGATTTTGTAGACGCAAGTATGATTAAACCAGGCGCGGTGGTGATCGATGTGGGCATCACAAGGGTTGAAGATCCCACTACTGCTAAAGGTTTTAGAATTAAAGGAGATGTCAACTATGCGTCGGCAATCACTGTAGCTGGTGCTGTGACGCCGGTTCCAGGTGGCGTTGGATTAATGACCATCGCTGGATTATTAAAGAATACAATGAAAGCCTACCAAGGTTTATAAATCTCTTAAATTTAGCACATTGAACACAACACAGACTTATCCAGTTATGGAAATGTTTTATTCCTTACAAGGTGAAGGATATCACCAAGGGAAAGCTGCGTTTTTTATTCGCCTTGCAGGATGTGACGTAGGCTGTGTTTGGTGTGATGTAAAAGATAGCTGGGATGCAAGTCGACATCCAGTGCTTTCGGTAAATGAAATTGTTGCAGCAGCAAAAGCGCATCCTAGTCGCTTAGCAATTGTTACAGGTGGAGAACCATTGCTTCATCCACTTGATGTTTTAACCACAGCGCTAAAAGCAGCAGGATTTCAAACACATATCGAAACATCTGGTTCTAGTCCAATGAGTGGTAGTTGGGACTGGGTGTGTTTGTCCCCTAAAAAATTTAAAGCCCCACTACCAGAAGCGGTACATGCTGCTAATGAATTAAAAGTGGTTGTATTTAATAAATCAGATTTCGATTGGGCCAACTCTTTTCTTCCCAACATTACAATGGATTGTAAGAAATACCTTCAACCAGAATGGGAAAAATCTGATACGATGACACCACTTGTCATAGAATATATCAAGCACAACCCAGAATGGGAATTAAGCGCTCAGTTACATAAGTACATACAAGTACCTTAACAAGCTTAAGTCTTCTGCTCTTGTACTATCTTTATAACCAGATGTATTTTCATTTACGATATCGAGTTATAGTTAGTTGCATACTAATTTGCATTTTAGGTCACAAGGGTCCTTTGTATGGACAAAATAAACAAGCTATTCAAAGCTATGAAGTTGGATTAATTGCATTAGAAAACAATGACCAAGAAAAAGCCATTCAATATTTTAATGCAGCGATCGCTAAAGACAGTCAATACGCAGCACCACTAATAGCACTGTTGCAGCTACATTTTGATCAAAAAAAAATGAATGCTGTTGTATTTTATTTCGAACAGATAAAAAAAATAGATAGTGTTGCAAGCATCGCCTATTTAGTAAAACAAGGAATTGCTCTGGCTAGTCTTGGACAATATGAAGCTGCTGCTAAATTATTAGCCCCTTATTTGATCCATCATAATTTACCAGATTATCTAAAGGAAAAAGCAAATACGTTGAATGCTGCTTGTCAATTTGCAATGCAACAAATACCTGCACCAGAGATCACCATCATGAATATGGGAGACAGCATCAACTCTCCAGCATCAGAGTATTTTCCAACAATAAGTATTCAAGACAGTTTATTTTTATTTATGCGTAGGCAAAATCTAAGTAGAGAAGATTTTTACGCGAGCAATATGGGAATGCAAGGATTTTCACTAGCAACACCGCTCTCTGACACTTTAAATTTTGCTGCTAAAAAAGGTAGTATGAGTTTGAGTGCGGATTTGCAAACATTGTATTATGCAGCTGACTATGCAGAACAAGGATATGGGCGATACGATATCTACAAAGTGCAACGTACTTCTTGGGGCTGGTCAAAACCAAAAAATCTTGGACAAAACATCAATAGTGATTATTGGGATAGCGCACCAAGTATTTCGCCAGATGGCAACGCACTTTATTTTGCAAGTAATCGGCCTGAAGGGTACGGCGGTATAGATATTTATGTTGCTTATAAAAATGAAAAAGGATATTGGGAAGAAGCCATCAATTTAGGACCGACTATCAATACCAAAGGAGATGATCAAACGCCTTTTATACATGCAGACAATCAAAGTCTTTATTTTTCAAGCAATGGACATCCAGGGTTTGGTGGTGCCGACTTTTATGTCAGTAGAAAAAAAATAGATGGCAGCTGGACCACCCCATTGAATCTTGGCTATCCTATTAATACATATGACAACGAAGGGAGTATTGCAGTTGCTAGCAACGGCACAACAGCTTATATAGCAAGTGATAGAACAGATAGTAGGGGTGAATTAGATATCTATAAAATTACACTAGCAGAGCGTACAAGAGCACATAAAACTTGGTACATAAAAGGACAAGTAGTGGATTCAAAAACCAATAAAACGATTTCCGCATCATTAAATTTAGTAGATCCTGCTTCTGGCTATCCTATCATGGAACTAAATACGGATAGTTTGGGACAATTTTTATTGGCTTTGCCTTATTTTGATAGCCTGGGTTTAAAAGTCAATAGTATTGGTCATGATTACCTTAGTAGTATCCTCCCAATGGATAGCGTAATAGCCATGTCCGGAAAGACTTTCAAATTCGCACTCGATCCAATTGAAAAAGTATTTACAAAAACTTTTAAACAAGTTTATTTTGAGTCTAATTCTGCAAGACTGCAACCAGTCTCATTTGTCGAACTAGATGCTTTAGTAAATTATTTAAACACGACGCTGAATGCACATATATTAATAGAAGGTCATACTGATAACACAGGTACCATTGCTCAAAATAATTTACTTTCTCAACAAAGGGCTGACGCGATTGCAAACTATTTAATTCAAAAAGGAGTCCATTCAAATCGTATCCAAGCAAAAGGATTAGGAGCTAGCAAACCCATTGCAGACAATCTTACCCCAACGGGCAGGGCTAAAAATCGAAGGACCAATTGCACGATCACAATTTTATAAAAGTATAAATACTTGAATTAAAGATGTCTTGAATACCGATTTTCAAGTCATGAACGATTCAATGCTACACGCGATTGCTTTTTCTCAATTGCAGGGGATCAATGATTATCAACGCAACATTTTATTGAAAAAATTTGGCGCTGCTAAAGCTATTTATAGAGCACGACAAAAAGGGGTAGCTGCTTTTAGTGGAATTGAAAAGTTAAATCCATTATCCATCATGGAAGCCTGGCCTTTCAATGCTGCTGGTGTTGAATTAGAACGCATGCAAAAATTAAATATTGATGCAAACTGCCTAGAAGAAGCCTTCTACCCCAATCGACTATATGAATGCGAGGATGCCCCAATTGTATTATTTTCAAAAGGATCTAAAAAATGGAACCTTCCACATTTAGTGAGTATTATTGGCACACGCAACCACACAGCCTATGCAGACAAAGTGATACAAGAATTATTAGAAGGCATAGCACATTTAAACCTAGGTGTAGTGAGTGGATTGGCGCTTGGCATTGACGGCATGGTACATCAAAAAGCATGTCGATTGAAAATTCCCAACTGGGGTGTTATGGCAACAGGACTAGACCAAATCTATCCTGCTCAGCACAGGGGCTTGGTCCATAAAATAATGGAGAATGGTGGTATCCTAAGTGAAAATACCACAGAAACATCTCCCCTCCCATTCCAATTCCCCAAAAGAAACCGCATTGTTGCTGGCATGACAGATGCGACCATCGTCATTGAATCTGCTGTTCAAGGAGGAAGCATGATTACTGCTAGCTTGGCTAGAAGCTATCATAGAGAGGTATTTGCTGTACCAGGTAAAATATTTGATGCAAAAAGTAAAGGCTGTTTGGCACTGATTCAATCCAATACTGCACAACTGTATCAAAATCCCTCCAAACTGCTTGAAAATCTGGGTTGGCAATTGGCTGAATCAAAATTGATGGATCAAAAAACACCATTAGTAACACTTTCTCCGCTCTCTCAAGCAATATTGGATGTCATCGCAAAAGAAAGTCCAATTCATCGGGACGCCATCGCTAAACGCTTCAGCCTCAATATAGGATTGCTTTCCACCCATCTACTCAATTTGGAATTAAACGGTCTCATCCTTCCACATGGTGGGGCCTTCTATAGTATACTCTAAAAAAGGATTTTGCGTAAATATTGACTTGCCCTATCTTTGCCTATGGCAACAAGAAATTCTACCTCCCGCATTTTTGGACAAGGCTTAACTTTTGATGATGTATTGTTAATGCCCGCTTATTCCGAAGTCCTCCCTTCCGATGTAAATATCCACGCACAATTGACAAAGCATATCAAATTGCATGTGCCCGTATTGTCTGCAGCAATGGATACAGTAACCGAAGCACAATTAGCAATTGCACTTGCTAGAGAAGGGGGCATTGGTATTTTACACAAAAACATGTCCATTGAACGTCAGGCAGAACAAGTTCGTAAAGTAAAACGTAGTGAGAGTGGTATGATTGTTGACCCCATCACTTTAGAAGTGACTGCAACAATAGGGGACGCTTTGAACCTCATGCGTGAAAATAAAATTGGTGGAATTCCAATTGTTGACAAAAACCACAAATTAGTGGGCATTCTTACCAATCGTGATTTACGTTTTGAAACAGATCGCAAAAGAAAAATCAGTGAAGTAATGACCAAAGATAATTTGATCACTGCGCCTGAAGGAACTGATTTGAAAAAAGCAGAAAAAATCTTACGCCAATATAAAATTGAAAAATTACCTGTTGTCAATAAACAGGGGAAATTAATTGGTTTAATTACTTACAGAGATATTTTACAAGTGAGCGCATTCCCAAATGCAGCGAAGGACAATATTGGTCGTTTATTGGTGGGTGCTGCATTGGGTATCACAAAAGACGTATTAGATCGCGCAGCTGCATTACAAAGTGTAGGCGTAGATATTGTTTCATTGGATAGCGCGCATGGTCATAGCAAGGGCGTGATAGAAGCACTGAAACTGATCAAAAAGAATTTCAAAAACTTACCTGTTATCGCTGGCAATATTGCCACTGGAAAAGGCGCATTGGCATTAGCAGCAGCGGGTGCAGATGCAGTGAAAGTGGGCATCGGACCAGGCTCCATCTGTACAACTAGAATTGTAGCAGGTGCGGGTGTGCCTCAATTAACAGCAATTATGGAAGCTGCAAAAGCACTTAAAGGAAAAAACATTCCAATCATTGCAGATGGTGGTATACGTTATACAGGTGATATGGTAAAGGCTTTAGCAGCTGGTGCCAACTGTGTGATGATGGGTAGTATTTTTGCAGGTACCGAAGAAAGCCCTGGTGAAACGATCATTTATGAAGGAAGAAAATTCAAAGGATACCGAGGCATGGGCAGCATAGGTGCTATGTCTCAAGGAAGTGGCGATCGTTATTTCCAAGAAGGTGCAGATGCTAAAAAGTTTGTACCAGAAGGGATTGAAGGACGTGTTGCATATAAAGGCACATTAGGTGAAATTATTTACCAATTTGTAGGCGGATTAAAAGCTGGTATGGGTTATTGTGGCGCAAAAACAGTCAAAGATTTGCAAAATGCCACTTTCGTTCAAATTACCAATGCTGGGATGAGAGAAAGCCATGCACATGATATTGATATCACGAAAGAATCACCTAATTATAGCAGAAAATAAGACTGCGAAATTAAAAAAACACAATGCGTAAACTTTGTTTACTATCGCTATACTTATTACTCGGGTTTTTCAATTCAAGTAATTTAGGCGCTCAGGATAGCACTAAGTCTGCATTACAAATAAGTATCCTCACCTGTGCACCCGGAGAAGATGTATACACTGCTTGGGGACATACTGCTATTAGAATTGTAGATTCAAGCAATCAAACAGATATCGTATATAATTTTGGGACTTTTGATTTCAATACCCCCAACTTCTTAGCTGAATTTGTAAAAGGAAATTTGCAGTATTTTTTATCTACAGAATACTTTCAAAATTTTTTACTGCAATACCAATATGAAGGTAGAAGTATTAAAGAACAAGTACTTGAACTAACTGATGCTGAAAAAATAAAATGGCATAAAGCTTTACAAAAAAACCTTGAAGGGAATCATCGCTACTACCTCTACAATTTTATCACAGATAATTGCACCACAAGGGTAAAAGATGGTTTCTACATTTATGCGAGCAAGGCAATTCCAAAATCAAAGATTCAAAGTTTTAGAACACATGTAGTAGAAGCGCCCTATCATCAAGGCATTCCATGGATTGGGCTTGGGATTGATTTATTATTAGGCGCCGTCTCCGATAAAAAACCTACTGATTTTCAGGCAAGTTTTTTACCAGATTTATTGTACGCTCAAATCGCTACAGCACCAACTCTTGTTAAATACGAGCAATCTTATGATTTTGATAGTGCACCAATAGCGCCACCAATACATCCGATTTATTTTATTACCCTATTTTCATTATTATATTTATTTGTTGCTAAATGGAATGCAAGGTGGGCAGTACTAGTTGCTAAAACAATAGATCAATTATTGCTATTTGTTTTTGGCTTAGGTGGATTACTGTTAGTGTACATGAGTTTGTTTTCTTTACACACTGCATGTCATGAAAATTTTAATATTGCCTGGTTGCATCCGCTCTATTGGCTTGCATTGATTTTTTATTTTATTCGTCCAATATGGGCAGGCTACCTAGGTCGATTCTTTTTTGCAAGTACCATTGGAATTATCATAGTAAGCTATTGGCTACCTCAATCATTCTCTTATGCTGTATACTGTTTGATGTTGCTCACTCTAATTTTAAATTACCGTTTAATTAAAAGAGGGACCGATGCAAAATACATTTAACCTAAGTACGCACCAATATGATTATGGAGTAGATCAACTCTCCTATTTTGATGCGGGAGTAGGTGAAAAAACAATCTTACTCATTCATGGATTTGGAGAAGACCATTGTATTTGGAAGCATCAAATAGAATTTTTCTCCAAGCAACACAGAGTGATTGCGCCTAATTTACCAGGTGTTCAATGTGCACCATTGCCGTTACACCACAGTCAAGCGCCCGACCTTCGAATGTATGTAGAGGTATTGCATGAATTGATGCACCATTTGAAGATCGAACATTACTATATTGTAGGCCATAGTATGGGCGGGTATATTGGTCTATCATTTGCAGATTACTATGTGAACCATGTGCAAGGATTGTTATTACTTCATTCTACCACATACGAAGACAACGAGGCTAAAAAAGCAAGCAGAATGAAAGTAGCTGAATTCATCGAAGCGTGGGGTGTGTCCAAATACCTTGAATCGGCAACACCAAACTTATTTTCAAATGAGTTTAAGAAAAAAAATCCTGGCATAATTCAAGATATAATTGATAGCGGAACGGATATTAGCAAGGAAGCAATGATCCAATTTGTATTTGCAATGCGTAACAGAAAATCATTTACACATTTGCTGCAAGGTTCCTCTATTCCAGTATGGATATTAGCTGGGGAGGAAGACCTAGCCGTTCCTATTCAAGATAGTTTAGAACAAATTAAATTATTACCTTCAACAAATAGCTTGGTACTTAAAGGAGTGGGCCATATGGGCATGCTTGAAGCAACGAGCCAAGTGAATCAATTTATTCAACAATTCATAGAAACCGCTTAGTTGAATCAACTAAGTTTAAAAACAATACCATGTCAAAAATTATTTTAGTTACAGGTGCAAGTGCAGGATTTGGGAAAGCAATCGCAACAAAATTTGCAGCAGGTGGATGGAATTTAATTTTAACAGCAAGAAGAAAAGAAAAATTAGAAGCATTAGCAAAATCACTCGAAACGACATATCATATAAAGACTTTATGTTTGGCTTTTGATATTCAAGATAAAAATGCAGTCTTTGCCAATTTGCAAAACTTACCTGTAGCATGGCAAGCTATTAATATACTAGTTAACAACGCCGGTCTTGCATTAGGAAGAGATTCCTTTGAGCAAGCAAATATAGAGGACTGGGAAACCATGATTGATACCAATGTAAAGGGATTATTGTATGCTACTAAAGCTGTTTTACCGCATATCATTAAAGAGCAAGGCCATATCATTAACATTGGAAGTACTGCAGGAAAAGAAGTGTATAAAGATGGGAATATTTATTGCGCAACCAAACATGCAGTTGATGCAATTAGTAAAGCCCAAAGAATTGATCTGCTACAATACAAAGTAAAAGTAACCGCCATTCATCCGGGCGCAGTAGAGACAGATTTTTCTTTGGTGCGTTTTAAAGGCGATGCAGAAAAGGCAAAAGCGGTTTATGCAGGTTACACACCACTTAAAGCAGAAGATATTGCAGACACGATTTGGTTTGTAGCCAATACACCTCCTCATGTATGTATTAACGACTTAGTTTTAACCTGCGTTGCACAAGCTAACTCAATGTATTTGCAAAAGTAAAATAGGATTATCCAAAATCGATTTCGGTATTATCACCAATATTTAAAGTGCGGCTCATGCCTTTCACAGCCGCATCACTTCCTATCAATGAATTATCCAATACCACTTCGTCGAGTGCTGTAAATGCACCAATAATGCTATCCTTTACAATGGAGCTTCTAATTGTTGTGTTATTTCCAATAGTCACATGGGGTCCGATAATGGAGTTTTCAATAATACATCCATCAGCAATACTCACCGGTGCAATGATGATACTATTGGTATACAATTCTGGGTTGATCGCATACCCGCCAGATTTTTTCAACAACACAGCATTGGTTTCAAGCAAGGTCTCTTTCTTGCCACAATCAAACCAGTTTTTCACTTTGAAAGATCTAAATTCCACCCCTTTTTTAATCATACAATCCAATGCATCTGTCAAATTATATTCGCCATTGGATTTGATATTGTCATTCACTAGCTGTTGAAAACATTCAAATAGAATATTGGACTCTTTGATCTTATATAAACCAACTAATGCATGGTTGCTTTTTGGAATCGATGGTTTTTCCACCACGTGTTCTATCAATCCCTCCTCATTGATCTCGGCCACACCAAATTGTCTTGGGTCATCGACTTTTTGGATCCCCAGCATACTACATGGACTTTCTAAAACCTCTTTAATATCATATTCGCAGATCGTATCTCCCAAAGCAATAAACACTTCATCTCCTCCCACTATATTTTGAGCCAATTGAATGGCATGTGCAGTGCCCTGACGGTCATTCTGGTAAACAAAATGTGTTGTCAAATTTGGATAAGTTTGTTCTACATAGTCTTGTATCTTTTCACCTAAATAGCCCACGACAAAGATGAATTCTTGAATCCCTTCTGCCTTTAATTGATCAACAATAAAGCTCAAAATCGTTTTGCCCGCAATGGGTATCAACGCTTTTGGTTGCGTGTAAGTATGTGGTCTTAATTTTGCGCCTGCTCCTGCAACCGGTATAATTGCCTTCATTCGTTCTTTTTTTGGGGAGGATAAAAATAGCAAATAACTGTTAGTAAAAGCCATTATATCGCCTCAAATATAGGAATAATACAAAAGAGTCAACAAATGTGGATATTCCTACGAATAACTGTTGAAAGAAAGCTTTGGGAAGGCCTGATAATGAATTAATTTTGCCCCATTATTTACAAAATACAAATTATGAAAAGAGATACCCTTGTTTTCGACATTATCAATCAAGAATTAGCACGTCAAAGACGTGGCATTGAATTGATTGCATCTGAGAACTTTACAAGTTTGCAAGTCATGCAAGCAATGGGGGGTGTTATGACCAATAAATATGCTGAAGGTTATCCTGGACGCAGATATTATGGTGGATGTGAAATTGTAGATAAGACAGAACAATTGGCGATTGATCGTTTGAAAGAAGTCTTTGGTTTAGAATATGCCAATGTGCAACCTCATAGTGGTGCACAAGCAAATGCCGCTGTGATGTTAGCGATTTTACAACCAGGTGATGCTATATTAGGTTTGGATTTAAGTATGGGCGGTCACTTAACACATGGTAGTGCAGTGAATTTTTCTGGTAAAACATACCAGCCACATTTTTACGGTGTAGTGAAAGAAACAGGCTTGATTGATTATGAGATGTTAGAAAGTCAAGCAAGAAAACATAAACCTAAGTTGATTATTTGTGGTGCTAGTGCATACAGTCGTGATATTGATTACGCGCGCATTCGTAAAGTTGCAGACGAAGTGGGTGCTTTTGTTTTAGCAGACATTGCACATCCTGCTGGATTGATTGCAAAAGGCTTATTGAGTTCTCCATTCAACCATTGCCATTTTGTAACCTCAACAACACACAAAACATTACGTGGACCAAGAGGCGGTGTGATTATGATGGCAAAAGACGGCGAGAATACATTAGGATTAAAAGATGTGAAAGGTAATCTAAGATTATGGTCAAATGTAATTGATATGGCTGTATTCCCAGGTACACAAGGTGGACCACTAGAACATGTGATTGCTGCAAAAGCAATCGCTTTTGGCGAAATTCTTTCAGACGAGTTTACAGTATATGCAAAACAAGTTCAAAAGAATGCCCAAGCCATGGCTGCTGCATTTGTAGCTAAGGGCTATGAAATTATCAGTGGTGGTACAGACAACCATCTAATGTTGATCGACTTAAGAAATAAAAATATTAGTGGCAAAAAAGCAGAACAAGTATTAGGCATGGCCGATATCACTGCCAATAAAAATATGGTCCCTTACGATGATAAATCTGCTTTTGTGACTTCGGGTATCCGTTTTGGAGTAGCAGCAATCACTACTAGAGGCATGAATGAAGGACATATCCCATTTGTAGTAGATGCAATCGACACTGCATTAATGAATGCAGACAACGAAACAGTACTAGCAAACACAAAGAAAGAAGTAAACAAGTTCATGGAGCAGTTTGTATTGTATCCTGAATTAGGATAAACAAAATCATCCAACCAATCTTAAGGCCTCTTCTTACAAGGAAGGGGCCTTATTTTTTGTACAAAATTCTTAAAAAGGTTAACTTTAGGTTATGATACAAAGAATACAAACACTCTGGTTATTGATTGCAAGTGCTGCAGCATTTTCAATCTTGAAATTTCCTTTTTATTATACGCCAGAACCGAATGCATTAGAAATTAACGGCGCTGCTCAATACAGCACTTTAATCACTTTGGCATTTAGTGCTTGTTTGTCTTTTATCAGTATTTTTTTATACGGTAATCGTATGTTACAATTGAAAGTTACATTGGTTAACTTCCTGCTCTCAGGAGGAATTGGCTATTTCATTTATACCATTGTAAAAGCGCATCCAGGAGGCGGATTTACATTGGCTTCAGCTGGTTTGTTTTTAATCCCAATATTACAATTGATTGCTTGTTATAAAATATACCAAGACGAAAAATTAGTAAAGAGTGCAGACAGATTGAGATAAAATCAATTCGCTAAATTCAATCAAACCAAGAGGATAAAAAGCATTACAAATCATCCTTAGCTTTGTAATCTAAAGGCAATAACTTATCTAGCTTCTCATAAGCCCAATAACCTTCTAAGAAAAAAGAAATGGCCGGCTCTATATGTCCATTGGGAAATATAGCTATCTTATTCGTTCCAACTAAATGTACAATACTTGTTTGTGGACCAGGCTTTGGTTGATTGAATAAATATTGTCTCCTTAAATAATTGAGGTCTTCTTTTTCCTTATTGTATTGAACATATAAGTATTTTGGGAATTGAATATTTTTTTGTGATGTCGTTGAATCTATTAAAATAGTTTCTGTAAAATCTGCTTCTACTAATATTCTAGGATCAACAACATTACTAAACTTGCCCTTTCTCTCCCCTTCAACCTTATCTAAACGCCTTACTACAAATCCTGACTGAGCAAGCTTACCCGCATAAACTGAACGAATAAAATGCATGACAGATCCGTTAAAAGCTTCAGCTCGATGCTTTGTCCATTTTGCAGCCCTTGCCCTTCCTCCTCTTGGTTGAATTCGATCCTCAAACAAACTACTTCCTTTGAAAGTGATAATTCTTGTCTTATAATTATGTTCAAACTCATCTAACCAATAAGTGATTTGATACCCCAATGCATTGTTTTCAATTGAAAGCGGCCTTTTTGCAATAACCCTCAAAATACGTTGTACTGGATCATAATAAAAAGAAAGCACTTCGGGATTTTTCAGCACACATTGTTTTGAAAATTCTGAATAACCAAAAAAGTTTTCCATAAAATCAGTGCCATACTTTTGCCAACCATTTTTTTCTGAAGCATACACAGTGACAGTCGTCAATTCTCTTATATTGGGCTTTAATAAAATAACAATTTTTTCTGAAGTTGATTTGAGTTGATAGGTCGTTGTTTCATACCCCACAGCCGCAATTGTTAAATTGGGATTACCTAAATTGGCTTGGATAAATTGTTTTAAATTAAATTGTCCATTTGCGTCACATACAGTACCTATACCACTTGCGTTAATAAAAACAGAAGCGCCAGCAATAGGCTGGTTAGTGGATGCATCAAGTACCAAACCTTTGTCTAGTTTAACCTGCGCATATGTTGACATGTAAAACAAGGTTCCAAGCAGCATCCATAAAAGGATTAAACCTATATTTTTTTTCATTTTAACGATTTAAAATTAGATACTATTCCGTTTTCATAAAAGCCCCTACAAGAATGCAGGGGCTTGGCTTAATAATCACATGAAGCACTTATTCGTTTTCTGTAACAGCGTATGTAATTGTTTGTCTGACCAATGCGTGCACTTTTTCACCATTCTTCTCTGCTGGAATCCATTTAGGACCATTCTGAATCATTTTGATTGCCTCAGCTTCTATCCCATATCCAGGATTCGTTAGAGATACAATATTTTTTACTTCCCCTGTATTGGTCACTTCAAAATTTAACACAACGCGATATTTCCCCGCTGGCGCACCTTTTGAAACAAGGATATTTTGATTTAGGTCTTTACTTAAAAAATCAACCCACCCTTTACTACCCCCAGGAAATAACGCTGGCTTATCTACCTTTTTCAATTCGGTTGTACCATCTTGTTGAATTGCACTCAATTTGTGCTTACTTATATTAATGACGGTTTCTTCTGGCATTTTTTCTTGCTGGCCCCATTTGGCGCCTTGTTTTGTAGTAATAAAAACAACGCCATCTTTTGCTTTATCTCCGTATAAGGAAATAACTGAAGGATCTTTCCGAATGGTAATCGATTCAATATCCTTTGGAGCTATACTATCCACCGCATAATTTTTAATATGCTTCAATGGAACACCATCTACAAGATATAAAAGCGTCCCATTGGGGATATTTTTTGCTTCCACAGCAATACGCTTTACAGAAGTGGTAGATTTTAAAGTAATTTCTACCACACCATTTTCCCCTTCTATTCCATATTTTTCAATCGCTTTATCACCTTTCCACACTTTAACAGATTCAATATCATCTGGAGCAATAGCGTTTATTTCGGCCTCTGACATTTTTATACCATTCAAATAATACAATGGATTCAAAGCATTAGATGATACAATTGACGTCGACGAGGGGTTTAATAATTTTAAATTTTTTTGATTTTTTGGCACTACAGTATCCACCATCAATACTGTAATTTGACTTTTAATTGCTGCTACTTTTTCTTCAATGATTTCTTTTGCATGAACTTTAATGGATACAAGACATATAGTCACAATAAATACAGGCAGAACCATCAATCTTCTTAAATATGAATATTTAATACTCTTCGATGTTGTTAACATAAGCATGCGTCTTTTAATAGAAGCATAAAAAAATTGATGCGTTGGATTTAAAAAATGATTCCCATAATGTGCTTGTAATAACATTTTTGCAAAAATTTCTACATTAGCATTACCAACTGCTTCCTCATCTGCAATGAATTCATGAATAGTCATAAGCTCTTTCTGTATCATCCAATTAAAAGGATTCATCCAAAATATTGAAGCTATAATTTGACAATATATACGATCCCAGGTATGCTTTTGTTGAATATGAGTGATTTCATGTTTAAAAATCTGCTGTCCGCCTTCATCCTGAAGTGAAATAGATTCTTTCCAGAATAAATTATTAAAAAATGAAAATGGTGCATTTTCTTCTTTTGTATTAACAAAATCAAAACCATCCATCGGAGTCACATGCGATTTTTTCTTGAGTAATTGGATTTTATTTACTTGTATAGATAGTGTTATTAATAATATTATTCCTATGAAAACCGAACCCATCAAAATAAAGTCCATCCAACTTAACTGATCATCAAAAGATGATTTCGATGCAGGTAAAACATATTGCATGACCTCATAAGAACCATATAAAACAGGCTCTTCAATCGAAAACCAATCAAAATTAAATATTGGTGTAAGTATACTTATAACTGATGCAGACAATAAATAAAATCGATTATAATAATGAAATTTTTTATTTCTTAATGCGAACCAATAATAAGCAATTAATATTCCTGAAATTAAAATGGTTTTAACTAAATAAATCAAAATGGATTGACTAATCATGACGCTTGTTTTTAAGTTGTTGTAAAAGCAATTCTAAATCCTCAATCGACATTTGTTTTTTATCAACTAAAAAGGAAACCACATTCGCATAAGATCCCTCAAAATAACTTTCAGTCAATCCTTCGATTCTTTTACCCGAATAAGCAGCTTTACTCACTAAAGGATGGTAAAAATTATTTCTGTTGGGGTTTTGTATCCCAACAAACTCTTTTTCCACTAAAATTTTTAATAGTGTTGCTACTGTGTTATGATGTGGCTTGGGTGCTTCCAAAGCTTCTAAGATATCTTTGATATACCCCCCTTGTTCCAAGGACCATAAGGCCTGCATAATTTGTTCTTCGGCTTGAGTGAGCTTCTTCATAATGTAGATTTGCTTTTTTAACTAAATTCTTAGTCAATATTATAACTAAATTTTTAGTTAAACAAAAAACATTTCTTTCAATTACAAAAAAGATATTTACTGCTGTAAATAGAAATTAAAAGGTTGAAAATAAATAAGTTAGTTAGAAATTAAGTATCTCCCTGTTTGAGATGCCTTACATTTAGGTAAGCCAGATGGCAATCCTGCATACACTACTGTACCTCCATTGACACCCGCCTCTGGGCCCATATCAATTACCCAGTCTGCAGCTTTGATTATATCTGTATTGTGTTCTACCACAATCAATGAATGTCCTTGATCAATCAAGGCATTGAATGCTTTCAATAATTTATGAATATCATGAAAATGCAATCCTGTAGTAGGTTCATCAAATATAAACAGCATCTTACTACTTGCTTTTCCTTTGCCTAGAAAACTTGCCAACTTTACTCTTTGAGCTTCGCCTCCACTTAAAGTACTACTACTTTGTCCAAGCTTAACGTATCCCAAACCAACTTCTTGCAAGGGACTAATTGCCATCACAACATTTTTTTCCTCTGCAAAAAATTCAATGGCTTCATCCACACTCATCTCCAAGACATCATGTATGCTTTTCCCTTTATACTGTACTTCTAAAACTGCTTCTTTAAAACGCTTACCCCCACAATCTTCACAAACTAAATGTACATCTGCCAAAAATTGCATCTCTACCAATTGTTCTCCTTCTCCCTTGCATGTATCACATCTTCCGCCATCTACATTGAAAGAAAAATGCTTGGGTAAGAAACCTCTAATTTTTGACAAAGCTTGCTTTGAATAAATATCTCTAATAGCATCGTATGCCTTAATATAAGTAACTGGATTGCTTCTTGATGATTTTCCAATTGGGTTTTGATCCACCATTTCAATGTGATCAAACAAATGCAAGTCTCCTTTGATTGCAGAAAATCCACCCTTCATATCTGTTGGCATTTGTTTTGCATCTAGTAAAGCATTGTACAATACTTGCTTCACCAAGGTTGTTTTACCACTTCCACTTACACCTGACACAACCGTCAAGCATTGCAATGGAAACTGTACATCTATATTTTTTAAATTATGCAAAAATGCTCCTTCTAACTGAACTTTATATTTTGTAGACCTTGTTTTAGCTGGAACAGGAATCGTCAAAGTCCGATTTAAATATTGACCTGTTAAACTATTTTTATCTTTCATTAACTGCGTTGCATTACCTACTGCAACTACCTCACCTCCTAAATGTGCTGCCAATGGTCCCATGTCTATAATATGGTCGGAAGCACGCATAATTTGCTCGTCATGCTCGACCACCACCACTGTATTACCTAGGTCCCTTAAATTTTGAAGTACTTTAATCAACCTTTCAGTATCTCTTGAATGGAGCCCTATTGATGGTTCATCTAAAATGTATAAGGAGTTGGTTAAATTACTACCTAAACATCTTGTCAGTTGAATACGCTGACTCTCCCCTCCACTTAAACTATTGGCCAAACGACTTAATGTTAAATACCCTAATCCTACATCCATTAATGTTTGCAATCTTTGTTCAATTTCCATCAACACGCGCTTTGCAATGGTGGTATCAGTTTGACTCAATTTTAATTGATTGAACCAGATTTGTAGATCCTTGACGGGCATTGCGCATAATTGACCAATATGTTGATCTGCTATGCGCACATACAAAGCTTCCTTACGCAATCTATAACCCAAACATGCTGGACAATCCGTTCGACCACGATACCTACTCAATAGTACACGAAATTGCACTTTGTATAAATGAGCTTCTACATCTTTAAAAAAATCATCAATACCATAGGCTTTACCCACTCCTTTCCACAATTGTTGTAATTGTGCTTTTGTCAACTTGAGAATGGGCTGATGGATCGGGAATCCTTCCTTACCTGCTTCTTTTACAAATTGGTCCTTCCACCAAGAAAGTTTTTCTCCCTTCCAAGGCGCTACTGCACCATCATACACTGATAAATGTGGATTCGGAATCACCAAATTGGCATCAATGCCCAAAACCTGACTATACCCCTCGCAGGTTGGACATGCACCATAAGGATTATTAAATGAAAATAAATTGGGACTTGGCTCGTCAAATTCAATACCATCTAATGTAAATTTATTATTGAAACTGACAAGATTGTGCTCATTGTGCTCCACCCAAACCACGCCTTCTCCTTCGTAAAATGCCGTGCCAATAGAATCTGTCAATCGATGCAAATCATCTTCCTCAAAAGCCTTTACGACGACACGATCAATTAAAATAAAAATTTCTTTGTCTTTAAAATTTTGTTGCACTTCTTTTTTGGTCCAATTCAAGGCATCTTCTATTCTTACAATAGCAGATGGCATATTAGCAGACCTTAAATAAATTCTTGTAAAACCCTTTTGAATAAGGATGTTCAGCTCCTCTTGAATATCTCTTTTAGCATGTTGTTTGAATAAAACCAATAAGACCATCTTATCGCCCATCTTGCCCTTTTCTATAAAGGACAAAACATCTTGCACATCTTGTTTCTTAACTTCTTTACCGCTTATTGGGGAATAGGTTTTTCCAATTCTGGCATATAAAATTCTTAAATACTCATAAATTTCAGTCATACTTCCTACCGTACTTCTGGGAGTTCGGGTGGTCACTTTTTGCTCTATCGCAATAGCAGGGCATAAACCCTTGATATAATCTACATCAGGTTTGCCCATTCTTGACATAAACTGTCGTGCATAGGAAGATAAACTTTCCGCATAACGTCGCTGGCCTTCGGCAAATAGGGTGTCAATGGTCAAAGAGGATTTTCCGCTACCAGAAACACCTGTTACAACAATCAGTTGGTTTCTTGGAAAAGCCACAGATACATTCTTTAGGTTATGCACTCTAGCACCCACCACTTCAATACTATCAAGCACCCTTTTTTCTTGTCCTTTCTTTGTTACAGCCATACCACAAAATAACAGCATCATTGGCGATTTGGTTGCGTTCCTGCCAGATATTATTTAAAAAAATACAATGTGGATATCCTTCAAACAAATTTCTTGTTTCCCACAAATACGAATTGGGTGCAATAAGCTAGTAATTTTCCAAAACTAATCCAGAGGTATCCCCCTAATACCTATACTACGAACAACCTATAAAAAACAAACATGAACAAAGTAGTTGAACTGACAGACAACGAATTGATCCAATCTTTTCAAGATGGTAACAACTATGCTTTCGATGCATTGATTGATCGTTACCAAGAAAAAATCTTCAATACCATTTTATTCATGGTGAAAGACAGCTACTTAGCTGAAGATTTAATCCAAGAGATTTTTATTAAAATCATTGACAACTTAAAGCAAAGAAAATATGCAGAAGAAGGCAAGTTTCTACCATGGGCTTTAAGAATTGCACATAATTTTTGTGTGGACCATTTTAGAAAAGTGAAACGCACTCCTGTGATCAAAACCAGCGACGATCAGGACATATTTGAAGTCATCAAACATACCGATCACGCTGCAGATTATAAAATGACCCGTGCACAAACACATAAAAATATTCAAGAATTGGTGGATTTGTTACCCGAGGAGCAAAGAGAAATTATTGTATTAAGACATTATGCCAATTTAAGTTTTAAAGAAATTGCTACTTTAACCAACTGCAGTATCAATACGGCACTAGGTAGAATGCGCTATGGCTTGATCAACTTAAGGAAGATGATGAATGAAAGAGGGATGAAAATGTAAAGTGATTTACTTTTTCTTCGCACTACATTTAAGCCATGCCAAATATGCCTGAATGTCTGGCGTATAACCAATAGGATTGGATTGTAGCACTTCATCTGGACTCAGCACTACATATAAAGGTTGTGATGATTGATTAAAATTTTCAGTCTCAAATGTAGCCCATAGATCTGCCACTGTATTGATTGGTTTTGGTTGTCCACCTTGAGTCGTATAGACAAATCGTTCTGCAACAGGAAGGTTAGCTCGGTCGTCTACATATAAGGATAACAAAATGAAATTTTCTTTGATAAAACTTTGTACCGATGGATCCGTCCATACTTGTTCTTCCATCTTCCTACAATTCACGCATGCCCATCCAGTAAAGTCAATCAAAATTGGTTTTTGTTGCAATTTCGACATGGATAATGCTTTTGTATAATCATTCACTACATCCGCTTTTAAACCATGGCTTGAACTGTCTGTTGCAAACAAGCTATAATGAGTTGGAGGAGGAAAGCCACTTAATAATTTTAAGTTATTGGCGTTTTTAGGTGCTAAACCTGCCCCTAAATAAATGGCGAAACATATTGCTATTGCACCCAATACTTTTCTCCCTAAAGCAATCTTTGCACCTTTTACATCATGTGGTAATAGTAAAAATCCAAAAAGATAGACACTCAATCCTAGGCTGATTAAGATCCAAATACCTATAAATACTTCTCTCTTCAAAATCCCCCAATGTTGCACTAAATCAGCGTTGGACAAGAATTTAAATGCCAAAGCCAATTCAACAAATGCCAATACCTTTTTCACTGTGTCTAACCACCCGCCAGACTTTGGCAAACTTTGAAGCCATTGTGGGAAAATCGCAAATAAAGTAAATGGTAAAGCAAGTGCCATTCCAAATCCAGCCATGCCCTGTGTTAAAGCCCATGCACCGCCTTGTAATGACCCAACTAATAATGTACCTAATATAGGACCAGTGCAAGAAAATGAAACAATCGCTAATGTAATAGCCATAAAGAAGATACCACCTAAACTTCCTAGTCCACTTTTTGCATCTGCTTTATTTGCAATTCCTGACGGCAAACTAATTTCAAAATAACCAAAGAATGAGATTGAGAAAAAGATGAAGATAGCAAAGAACGCAATGTTCAACCAAGCATTGGTTGATATACTATTAAAAATTTCTGGCTGCACATTTCCAACTATATGGAAAGGCACACTTGCCAAAACATAAATCAAAAAGATACTTAATCCATAAATCAAGCCATTTTGAATACCCTGTTTTCTTGTCTTAGATCTTTTAGTGAAAAAAGAAACAGTCACAGGAATCATTGGAAATACACATGGTGTAACCAATGCAATCAAACCTCCTAAAAAACCTAAAAGGAATACCCCCCAAGCGCCACTGTCAGTACTTGCATTGCTGGCTATTCCACCACATGCATCTTTAGGCACATTACGTGCTGATTCAGGTAATAAAATTTTGAACTGATTGGTTTTTTGTCCATTCGCTAATGGCAATGCAATTGGTAATTCAATCACGTAAAAAGCAGATCCTTTCCCCACACTCATTACAGCAGCACCTTTTAAACTATCTGGTTGAAATCCATGAATGACAATTTCTTCTATGATATCAAAACTTCCTGTAAAAGATTTTGCATTGCCAAATAAAGGATCTTCCTTTTGGACAGATGCAACAGAATACTGTGGCTTATTTTTTGCTTCCGCCGTTTCTAATGTGAATTTTAAAACTGGGGCATCAACGCCTTCGGCATTGGCGTCATATACTTTCCAACCATTTTGAACATTTACACCCACTTGTAATTTGTAAACTGAATCATTGATTACAGTAATTGTAGCAGTTGCCTTTGCAATACTATCTACTTGTGCCTCTAATTTTGAAACAAGTAAAAATAGGGCTATGATGGTGAAAAATAAATTACGCATTGAATTTTTTGGCAGTAACGCTTTTTTTGATGGTGATTAAATTCATCCTTATTGAATATCCACTTCAAAACTTTGTTTTGTTGGAGGCAAACATCTTTCCTCATTACAAACCATAAATTCGATCGTACCTGTTAATTTCGTCTTTGTGTTTACTTTTAAAGCAACGGATTGAATAAATTGCACTTTGCCACCAAATGATCCAATCACTGCATCAAAGTTTTTATCATATTTTTTTTCAAGCTTACCTACCTCTTTAGTGGTTCCTTTTAAAAGCACCAAAGGGTTTTTAGCAAATTGGATTGTCGTTGGCACAGGCCCTTTTTTAACAAACTGTGAGTAGATATGCCATGGTGCATCTACATTTGCGGTGATGACAATATCATATTGTTTGTCTCCTTTCTTTACCGCTTGATAGGTCCATTTTACAGGCATCATTTTTTGTGCTTGACTTTGAAATGCCATTATAAAAAGCAATAATGCAAGAAATATTTTTTTCATCTGATTGGTTTTAAAAATAAACGTATTCAAATAAACCGATTTATTTTGTTACAGCGCCGCTGTTGTCTTTAATAAGCCAAGTAATTCAAAAACTTGAACACCATCCGTATTCTTTAAAGCAGGATTGGTAGCTCTTTCTGGATGTGGCATCATTCCAAATACATTTCGATTGGCATTGCATATACCAGCAATATCCATGATGGCCCCATTTGGATTCGCAGCACCACCAATATGCCCGTTTTCATCACAATAACGAAATAGAATCTGGTTATGCTTCTCTAAACTTGCCAAAGTAATATCATCCGCAAAATACCTTCCTTCGCCATGTGCAATTGGAATTTTTAATGGTCCACTATTTGCAGACTTGATGTATACATTTTTACAAATAAACTGTTGGTTTGCATTTTGTAAAAGTGCACCAGGCAATAAACCAGACTCACATAATATTTGAAATCCATTACATACCCCCAACACTTTTCCACCTTTGTTTGCAAATTCAATCACCGATTGCATCATTGGGCTAAATTTAGCAATAGCCCCACATCGTAAATAGTCACCATAGGAAAATCCACCTGGTAAAACGATGCAATCCTCTGTATTAAAATGGGATAAATCACTATCCTTATGCCATAACATTTGCACTTCAAAACCCAGGTCTTTTTCTAAGGCATCTTGCATGTCTCTATCACAGTTTGAACCAGGAAAGACCAGTACACCAAATTTCATAGTATTTAGCTTAAATAATTGAGTAAAATTGAATTACAAAGGTACTTAATTAAGCTTTGTTAAAAAGCCCAAATTCTTCACTTATAAAAGGTGGTTATACACAATCAAGCCTGCTGATATCCAAAACAAGACATTCGGCAAGAGCAGTAGTTTTGGACTTGCATAGCAAAAACTGATAAAACTAGCTAAAGGCGCCAATACGATCGCAGAAGCATAAAGTGCTTGTGTTGAAAAAATGATGGGTTGAAAAAAAGTCACTAATAGCGTCAATAACATCACCCCCCAATACTTTCTTACCTGTATGATAAATCTATTTTGCTGATCCTGCCAAAAATAGATCCCAATTAACAACTGAACACCAATAAAAAGCAAGGCAATGGCTGCCTGGAGGTCCATGCCTGCTAAAGGATTTTTCCAGTCTAACTTGGGCAAAAATGCGGTGAAAGCTGCCGCTGAATCTGTTAAAAAAACATACGTGAATATAAAATAGAACGGTAATAAAATGCCCATAATCAATACCAACCACTCGGCCAATCTAAATGGCCTAATAATTGCCAAGGCAAAGACCACTACCGGAATTAAAATCGCAATGGGCTCATATAACAAAATTGAAAACCCAACAATCAACCCAATATTAAATTCAACTGTTTTAGGTTGGGTTTGATCATACAAACGATTTAATTTGACCAAAATCCAAATGATCAATGCGTTTGCTATCAACCCAGAACTTATGGCATCCCAAAATGGAAACAATGCAGTTAACAAAACAAAAGTGAATGCAGGCAAATAAGTTACTTGCTGAAACATTTTAAACCTGCTGACTAAAATATTAAGCCTTATGGCTTGCGTAATCACAATCGCATGAAATAACACGATTAAAGCCAATGGCGGCAGCGGTTGTACGTAATGGAATAATAGATAAGCCAATAATCCATCCGATGGATTCGCAATCACAATAGGTGTTTCCCAATAAAAATGAAAGTGGACCAATACACTTAGCACTACTAGAAATAGTAAATTGATGTCCGACCTATCTTTAAATAAGAATACCATATATTATTGGATCGTGATTTTAGCAAATCCTAGTTTCCCTTTAGATTGGTAAGGTAGGATTGCTTCTTTTTCTCCCACTTGTTTTAAAGATCTTGGCATCCATTCTATTTGTTTTTCTTTCAATACAATTGGATTTAACATCTGCAATGCGCCTGATTCATTTAATTGTTGGAGCACTAATTGCTTAATTCCTTTTGATTTTTGATAATATAAAAAATGAGTGCCGCTAGCATTGTTTATTTGTCCATAGCCAATGAATTGATCTACATTCAAATCAGACTGATGTTTGTCAATCGTTTTCACTGACTGAACATTTGCTTTTGCATCAAAATGTAAGATGGCAACCTTGTCAGCAGTATAGGTGACAGAAGGCAAACCAAAACCACCAAATGGCTGCATCATCCAACTATTCCAACCCCAGCCCCAACCAAGTCCCCAACCTGGTCCCCAGCCCCATGGGCGCATCAGCCCCCAACCAAATCTTGACCAAGGGTAAAATCCAAATGGTCGATTCCAATAACTAAAAATAAAAGGATTGTAAAATGGCCCACCCCAATAATAGTCCCATCTTGAAAATGCATTTCTATTGGAACTTGTTTTTGCAGCTTCTGCAATAATGGTGAAACTGCCATCTGCATTCGGCTGAACTTGATCAAAATAAAAATTATCAAATGCTGTTTTTAAATTTCTTTTATCTGTTACCGCGTCTCTCACTGCGTCTGTAAAACGACTTGCATTGCTTATTGAATTTAATTTATTCGCAATATCCCAAACAAAAGTATACATCCCTTCGATTGTACCTTTTTTTGCTGTAGCATAAAATGAATTGACTAAAACAGTGCCATTGGTGTTGTTCACTTTTAAACGAATATCATCTAACAAAAGACTTTGATTAATGATTGGTGTTTCAATGACTTCAGAACCATCTGCTGCCATATACAACAAACTCACGACTGGCGCAGCTTGCGGCTGTTCAATGTTTCTTAAACAAAATAAATTTCCTTTATTGTCCAATGCAAAATCAGAAAGATGACTTTTTTTATTTTGTGCATTGATGCTGATAGTTGCTTCATTCAATATACCAAATGGCGTGCTCAATGCCATGGTTTTAATCTTGATCGATGCTGGATTGGTTGTGTTCACACTGAACAAAAGTAATTTTGAACGATCTTGACTTTCGATCAAATTAAATATTTTAACACTTGATCCAGGTCTAATTTTCTCTGCGGTGTCCACGATGGTGGGGGTACCCACTAATTGTGCTTTTTCATCCAATTCTGCTACCATTGCATAAACCGTTGTTTCCACTTGAAACTGATAAAATGCATACACCCTATTAGATTTAGTTATAAACTCAATTGCAGCAATTTTCTTTGGCAAAAATGCCAAATCGTTTTGTTGTACCAATTGCATTTGTTCATTGTATTGCGCTATTGTTGCAATACCTTCACTGTTTTTATAAATCCAGTAACGACCGCCGACTTTACCTAAGACCTCGTATTGCATCTGGTCCTTATCTGTTTTTTCGATACCAGACAAAACATAAGATTGTGCAGTAACGCCTTGCAGACCTGCCAAAACAAAAGCGATAAAAGTTAAAAATGATTTTAGCATAGGATACAATTTAGAATACAAATTTAATGTATAAATGTATCGAAGGCTTTAGATTTTTGTTAAAAGCGCAGAACTTTCAGTAACCGATAAACGATATGCCGATCCTAATTGTAGGGGCATGTTTTCCAATTCATGGCTCATTGGAAAATCAAAACAAATGGGGTATGAAACAGTTTTTGTTAACCTTTGGATGATTTCTATTACGGTCTCCCCAAAAGCATTCGCATCATCCTGCATATCGGTAAAACCACCCACCACAAGACCTGCCAATTCATCCAATAAACCCGCATTTTTACATTGTATCAACATACGGTCTACATTGTAATGAAATTCGCCTACATCTTCAATGCACAAAATTTTTCCTTTGGTGTCTAATTGAAGTTCACTGCCAATTAAATGCGTGATAAGGCATAGGTTCCCACCTACTAAAATGCCTTCTGAATTACCTAATTGATTGGCTGAATGGGCTTTTGCTTGCGCTGGCTGAGCATCCCCTTCGAGCATTTTCCTTAATGCATCAATGTAAGGTTGTCCTTGCACTCCTTTACCAAAACCCGCAGCCATCGGACCATGAATACTTTGAATGCCCTGTTTTTGCAATGCAGCATGCAAAACAGTAATATCACTAAAGCCAATAATCCATTTTGGATTGGCCTTGAATTTTGTAAAGTCTAATCCTGCCACAATCCTACTCAAACCATATCCTCCACGGGCACATAAGATGGTATTAATTTCTGGGTCGTCCATCATCGATTGTAACTCTTTTTGCCTGTCTGAATCTGAGGCCGAAAAATGACCAAACTTTTTGCCAACAGTCGTTCCTATGCGGACCTGAAAACCCCAAGACTCAAGGACATGAGCACAGATTGTCACTTTTTCAATAGGGATCGCGCCCGCTGGACATAAAATGCCAATGGTGCATCCAGGTACTAATCTTGGAGGTTGAATCATACCGCAATATTAAGTACTTTTGCAGGAATGAACACGCCAAAAAGATATTTGATTACAGCAGCACTTCCTTATGCAAATGGCTTAAAGCATATTGGCCATTTAGCAGGTGCTTATTTACCAGCTGACATCTATGTACGTTATTTAAAAGCGCAGCAAAGAGATGTGGTTTTTGTTTGCGGAAGTGATGAACACGGCACTGCTATCCCTATCCAAGCAACCAAGGAAGGCACCACAGCACAAGCCATCATAGACAAATACCATCCCATCATAGAACAAAACTTCAAGGATTTAGGGATTGCATTTGACATTTACCATAGAACCAGTGATCCTTTGCATCATGAAACTGCATCTGCATTTTTCAAAAACCTTGAAGCAAAGGGTGATCTAGAAACAAAAACATCGGAGCAATATTTTGACGAAGCGGCAAATACCTTTTTAGCAGATCGTTATATCAAGGGTACATGTCCTAGCTGTGGCCATAAAGAAGCATATGGGGATCAATGTGAGAAATGTGGTAAAACATTGAGCCCAGAAGAGTTGATTAATCCAGTGAGCACATTAAGTGGCCAAGCACCTATCAAAAAAGAAACAACACATTGGTACCTGCCTTTAAATAGACACGAGGATTTTTTACGCGAGTGGATATTAAAAGAGCACGCGAACGATTGGCGTCCTGCAGTAGTTGGCCAGTGTAAAAGCTGGATAGACGGTGGATTACAGCCAAGAGCCGTGACACGTGATTTAGATTGGGGCATTAAAGTACCCGTGCAAGGTGGTGAAGGAAAAGTATTGTACGTTTGGTTTGATGCGCCAATTGGTTATATCAGCGCCACCAAACAATGGGCGATGAATAACAATAAAGACTGGTCACCCTACTGGAATGACAAGGATACAAAACTGGTGCACTTTATTGGCAAAGACAATATTGTTTTCCATTGCATCATCTTCCCTGTGATGTTAAAATTAAATGGACATATTTTACCAGAGCATGTGCCTGCCAATGAGTTCATGAATTTAGAAGGAGACAAAATGAGTACTTCTAGAGGATGGAGCATCGAGATGGATGATTATATTAACAAATGGATCAAGAAGGAAAACGGTGGAGATGGATTAGCGGATAGTTTACGCTTTTACTTAACTTCTATCGCACCAGAATCTAAGGATAGTGAGTTTACATGGAAAGGTTTTCAGGAATCTGTGAATGGAGAATTGGTAAGCATCTTTGCGAATTTTGTAAACAGAACCTGGGTCTTGATGCATAAATTATGCAATGGCAAAGTGCCTCCATTCCATACAGACTTAATTGCTGCAGAAGACGCAAGCGACAACGCGACGGATAGCTTTAAAGGCATGCTGGAAGCGGTGAAAGCATCCAAAGAAAAGATCACCAATTTATTAGAGCAATATAAATTTAGAGAAGCCCAATTTGAATTGATTGACCTTGCAAGAAAAGGCAACCAGTACATGCAAAAACAAGAACCTTGGATTGTTGCAAAAACTTTAGATCAAAATCCAGAGGCACAAAAAATCATTGATAACACAATGCATTGCTGCTTACAGTTATGTGCCAACCTAGCTATTCTTGCTCAACCTTTCATTCCATTTACTGCAAAGAAAATGTGTTACATGATGAAAGTAGTAGATAAAATCTTAGACTGGGAAAATGCTGGAAGATTTGATTTATTAAAAGTGGGTTATGCCTTACGTGCTCCTGAATTATTATTTAGAAAGATAGAAAACGAAGAAATTGAAGCAGAACTAGCTCAACTACAAGCCAATGTAGCCGCTAAAAAAACAACTATGGAAAACAACGCAACACCAGTAGAAAATAAAAAAGACAATCCCTTAAAACCAGAAATCGTATTTGATGATTTTGCTAAGATTGATTTGCGTGTAGGTACCATCATTGAAGCAAAAAAAGTAGAGAAAGCCGATAAGTTATTAGAATTATTGGTGGATCTTGGTTTTGAACAAAGAACCATCCTATCTGGTATTGCAATGCATTTTAAACCAGAAGACATCGTGGGTAAACAAGTGACCATTGTGGCGAATTTGGCACCAAGAAAAATGCGAGGTATCGAAAGCAAGGGCATGATCTTAATGGCCGAAGATGCTACAGGCAAATTGTATTTCGTTAATCCTAGCGAAGCCATCGCCGCTGGTAGCAGCATTTCCTAATAACCGCCCAGCATTACAACAAAGAGCTTATTAAAAAGGCTATGAAATTCTTCATAGCCTTTTTTTTATAAGATAAGTTAATACGAAATGCATTCCTTCAGCTCTTTCTCTGTATAAGCAAGTCCATACTGCTTTAACACATCATCTGGTACGCCATTCCACATATTCGGTTGGTTACCCATATAGCCTAAATCTTTTACACCGATTTCTGATGTATAAAAACCAGTCGTCACTAAATCTCTCATTTTATTAAAGAAGCTTACGCCTTGTGCATGTTCTGGTTTTGCTTTTTTAGGATAAGCAATTTCATCTACAATGCCAATTTGTTCTTCGTGCGTACATGACACAAAAGATTTACCATGCTTATTAAAGCTATGTAAGTCCAGCCATCTTAATCCACCTCTAACAGGGATTTGATGTTCAGGCATATCTTTTACAATAAATTCTATAAACTCAGGCACTTTTGCATCAGATGCGGAACCGCTGGTTTCGTCTTTTGGCATAATGATATCGCCTAGTACCGTGATGGTAGCCATCTCATGCTCGTCAAAGAATTTAGGTTCGGCTTTCACCTTTACTAAATAATCTTTTTCTTCTTGCATGCGATCATCCATATTCACTTCTGCAACAGTCGTCTTTGCACTCTTACAGGCTTCAATAACAACACCTGCTGAAACTGTTCCTAAAACCAAGGCTTTGATGGAGTTCCTTCTATCCATGATATGATAATTTTTAGTGTGTTAATTAAATTAAATATTTTGCTTCTTCATTTGATCCAAAATATACTCAGAGGTACGCATAGACAATGCCAAGATCGTCCAAGTAATATTTTTATCAGCTTGAGAAGTAAATACAGATCCATCTACGCAGAATAAATTATTACAATCATGTGCTTGTCCCCATGCATTCAATGCTGAAGTCTTTTTATCATTACCCATTCTAACTGTACCAGCTTCATGGATAATATTTCCAGGATTCGATAAACCATAATTATTGCTAGCATCATCTGAATCGCCCCATGTAATCACCGCACCCATTTCGTGCATGATTTCACGGAAGGTTTCTTTCATGTGTTTTGCTTGCTTGATTTCATATTCTGAGTTCTTACAATTAAATTTCAATACTGGAATACCATATTTATCTACTACATCTGGATCGATGCTACAATGGTTTTCAAAACGAGGTACTGCTTCACCACGACCACCCATACCAACGCTTGCGCCATAGAAGAAACGAACGTCTTCTTTCAAAGAAGCACCATATCCACCTTCTTCTTTGGTTTTCCCATTTACTTGAAACTTGCCATTTAATCCTTGCATACCCATACCAAATCCATAACTAGGTTGGCTCATACCTCCCCAGTATTCAATATGGTAACCGCGTGGGAAATCTAATTTTTTATTATCTAACCACCAAGGTGTATAAACATGCATCCCACCTACACCATCTTCATTATAACGCTTACGTCCCATTAAGTTAGGAATCACACCACCCATAGCAGCACCTGTTGAATCGTGTAAGTAGTGTCCTACTACACCAGAACTATTTGCTAAACCATTGGGGTGTTTTTGTGATTTTGAATTCAATAATAAACGCGCTGTTTCACAAGTACTAGCACCTAAGATCACCACTTTCGCGTGCACTTGATATTCTTGCTTATCTAATTTATTGACATATGAAATGCCTGTTGCTTTTCCTTCTCTATCAGTCAAAACTTCACGCGCCATTGCACCAGTAATCAAATCGACATTACCAGTTAATACAGCAGGCTTTACTAATACAGAAGAAGAAGAAAAGTCGCCATATACTTTACAAGAACGATTACATTGACCACAATAAAAACATGCGCCACGCTCGTCGTTGATCTTCTTTGTTAAGATAGATAAACGAGAAGGGATCACAGGGATATTAATGCCTGTAGCTGCTTTCTTGAACATCAATTCATGTAAACGAGGTTTTGGAGGAGGTAAGAAGATACCATCTGGATCGTTCTCTAATCCTTCGTTGGTTCCATATACACCAATTAAGCGATCAATTTTATCGTAATAAGGTTTTACATCTTCGTAACCAATTGGCCAGTCGTCACCTAAGCCATCAATGCTTCTTCTTTTAAAATCTTTTGGTCCAAAACGCAATGAGATACGTCCCCAGTGATTGGTACGTCCACCTACCATTCTTGCTCTCCACCACTCAAAATGATCCGCTCCTTTTGTTTGTGTGTATGGTTCCCCATCTATTTCCCAACCCCAAAAACAACCATCAAATTCTCCAAATGGACGGTATTTAGAACTTGCGCCACGACGAGGTGAATCCCATGGGTTTTTTAATTGTGCAGAATGTTTTGCAGGATCAAAATCAGGCCCCGCTTCTAATAAACAAACTTTTAGTCCTGCTTTTGACAATACATAAGCAGCCATACCGCCGCCTGCACCAGAACCTACTATGACTGCGTCATAAGTTTTTGGTGCCACTTTTACTTGAAAATCAGCCATAAGACAATCGTTTTTTTCTGTATGAATTGAGACTTGAATTTAAAACTATTTTCTGAATGCATGATAAAAAATACACCAGCGTAACTAATAAAAACAACAAAGCCGCCCGTCTAAATAGTCACAAAAAACAAAAACCCCACCCGATTATGGGGTGGGGTTTGAAAATTATTAAAGGATGTTTTTGAGCATTTTATATTTTATAAAAATGCTTAAAAAATCAACTACATCCCATAGATGTACCGCAGTTCAAACACTTATAACAAGTACCGCTTCTGATAGTGATATGGCCACAAGTGCTACAAGCAGGTGCATCGCTTTGCATACTCTTTGCAGCAGCAGTTACATTGTCCATTGTACCACCCTCATTAACTGCAGCAGCAACATTTGCTTTTGCCGCAGGAGCAGGTGCAGCAGCAGGCGCTGTTACGCGAATGCTACTCAATTCAGGCTTTCCCACAAGGGTAATATCTCCCTCCTCTCCTAAGTTTTCTACTGTAGGTTTATCCAATACATGTACTAAATCTGTTCTGCCTAAATATTCATAAGCTAATGAACGGAAGATAAAGTCAACGATTGAAGTGGTTGTTTTAATATTTGGATGATCTACCATACCTGATGGTTCGAATTTGGTAAATACAAACTTGTCAACAAACTCTTCTAAAGGCACACCATATTGTAAACCAACAGAGATAGAGATAGCAAAACAGTTCATTAAACTACGCAATGTAGATCCTTCTTTTGCTAAGTCGATGAATAATTCACCTACAGTACCATCCGCATATTCTCCCGTTCTTAAGAACAATACTTGACCACCAATTCTTGCTTTTTGAGTAAAGCCACGACGTTTAGCTGGTAAAGATTTGCGCTCAACGATACGAGATAATTGACGCTTTAATTTAGTATCAGTAGAAGTAGTCATTCTCTTTTGTACTTCTTCTAATAATTCGTCTACTGTTAAGTTGCTTAAATCCACTAATTGAGAACCTGCTGTTGCTTCTTCTGTTGCTTCTGCTTCAGCATCATCTGTTTTTTTCTTTTTATCAGACTTAGTACTTAATGGTTGGCTTAATTTAGAGCCGTCACGGTATAAAGCATTTGCTTTTAATCCCAACTGCCAGCTCATTAAATAACAATCAGCAATTTCTTCTACAGTTGCTTCGTTTGGAAGGTTGATTGTTTTTGAAATTGCACCAGATAAGAATGGTTGACATGCAGCCATCATTCTGATATGACCATGTGCATGGATATAACGCTTACCTTTTTTACCATTTTTATTTGCACAATCAAATACTGGCAAATGCGCTTCTTTTAATTCAGGAGCACCTTCTACAGTCATTGTACCGCAAACATAATCGTTTGCAGCATCAATTTGCGCTTCGGTAAATCCTAAAGCTTCTAATAAATTGAAGCTCCAGTCTGCAAATTCTTCTTCTTTAAATCCTAATCTTGTTAAACAAGCATCTCCTAAAGTGAAACGGTTAAAAATGAATCCAATTTCAAATGCAGATTTAGCTGCACCATTTAATTTGTCTACTTCTTCTTGTGTAAATCCTTTAGCCAATAAAGACTCATCATTAATGTATGGAGCACCTTTAAAGCTTGCATGACCTACTGCAAAGTTTACAATCGCATCATTTTGCGCTTGTGTATATCCTAAATTCTTTAATGCTTGAGGAACAGACTGGTTGATGATTTTGAAATAGCCACCACCAGATAATTTTTTGAATTTCACTAATGCAAAGTCAGGCTCTACACCAGTGGTGTCACAATCCATTACCAAACCGATGGTACCTGTTGGAGCAATTACGGTTGTTTGTGCGTTTCTATAACCATACTTCTCACCTAATTGAACTGCATCATCCCAAGCCTTTGTCGCAGCTTTCAATAAATAGTCAGGCGTGTATTGTGCTTTGATACCTTGTGGCTTAATTTCTAATCCAACATAAGCATCTTCTGCATCGTATGCAGCAGCACGGTGGTTGCGCATTACACGTAACATGTCTTCTTTGTTTTCTTCGTATTTAGCAAATGCTCCTAAGAATGAAGCCATTTCAGCTGAAGTTTTGTAAGCAACCCCTGTCATGATCGCAGAAATAGCACCTGCAATACCACGTGCTTCTTCGCTATCATAAGGAATACCACTTACCATTAACATAGAACCAAGATTCGCGAAACCTAAACCAGTTGTTCTGTAATCATAAGATAATTGTGCTACTTCTTTAGAAGGGAACTGAGCCATTAGAATTGAAATTTCTAATACAGTTTGCCATAATCTTGTTGTGTATTCAAAACCTTCTACATCAAATGAATTATCTGATTCATTGAAGAATTTTCTCAAATTGATAGAAGCCAAGTTACATGCAGTGTTGTCTAAGAACATGTATTCAGAACATGGATTAGAAGCATTGATTCTTCCACCTTTAGGACAAGTATGCCATTCGTTGATTGTTGTATCATATTGTGTACCTGGATCTGCACAACGCCATGCTGCGTTTGCGATTTGCTCCCATACTTCTCTTGCTGGAACGGTTTTCATTACACGGCCATCCGTACGTGCTTTTAATTCCCAATTACCATCTTCAGACAATGCTTTAAAGAAGCTGTTAGGAATACGCACCGAGTTGTTGGAGTTTTGCCCAGAAACTGTAGCATAGGCTTCTCCTTCATAACTATTATCGTACCCTGCAGCTACCAACGCAGCCACTTTATCTTCTTCTTGCACTTTCCAGTTGATGAATTCTAATACTTCAGGATGATCTAAATCCAAACAAACCATTTTAGCAGCTCTTCTTGTTGTACCACCAGACTTGATGGCACCAGCAGCACGGTCACCAATTTTCAAGAAGCTCATTAAACCACTTGAAGAACCACCACCACTTAATTTTTCGTTCGCTCCTCTGATTTGTGAGAAGTTTGTACCCACACCAGAACCGTATTTGAAAATTCTAGCTTCTCTTGTCCATAAATCCATGATGCCACCCTCGTTCACTAAATCATCATTCACACTTAAGATAAAACATGCATGTGGTTGAGGACGCTCATAAGCACTAGTTGATTTTTTTAATTGGCCATCCTTTGGATCTACATAATAATGACCTTGTGCACCACCCGTAATACCATAACTCTCGTGTAAACCTGTATTGAACCATTGTGGTGAATTCGGTACACAAGCTTGGTTTAAAATACTATAAACTAATTCTTCATAAAATATTTGCGCATCTTGCTCAGTTGCAAAATAACCATAACGCTCACCCCATACTCTCCAACAATTCGCCATACGATGTGCGACTTGCTTCACAGTTGTTTCTCTACCCAAAGATCCATCAGCTTGTGGCACCCCTGCTTTTCTAAAGTATTTCTGTGCTAAAATATCTGTCGCAATCTGGCTCCATTGTTTAGGAACTTCCACATTGGTCATTTCAAATACTTTTTCACCATTTGGATTTTTAATTACGCTATCTCTATAGTCGTACTCAAATTGATCATAAGGAGAAACATTGTCTTTAGTAAAGCGACGCTTAAACTGTAAGCCTTTTTTTGTTTTTGGAGTTGCCATGTTCTTATGCTGTTTTATGGGTGTTGGTTATGTCTCCCAATAGGTTTTTCAAAAACCTTGATGGGTAGACGAAAATATTCCTCTCTTTTGAGAATTTGTCCATCGAAATATCAACAGCTGTGGAAAATCTAGTCGAACAATTCCAAACCCTCAGCTCCAGTTGATTTGCATGATTTATCCCCAGTTGATGTTAGTTTCTTAAGAAAAAAAACCTTGATTTATCATTTTTTTTTGTAATAGGTAGTCTTCTGTGGGATTATATAATTAAAATTGATAATTTTGTATCAGATGAGCAAGCAAGTATATCAGCGTATCCTAGATAAAAAAACAAAACATCAAAAAGCTTTTGCAGTCTTGATTGACCCAGATAAGCTTGATGCTGTTGGGTTACAGAAGACGATTGATCTTGCTGTACAATCTAAAGTGGATTATATTTTTGTTGGAGGAAGTCTTGTGGTAACAGATACTTTAGATCAAATGGTTACCCAAATCAAACAAACATGTTCAATCCCGGTGGTGCTTTTCCCCGGCTCACCAGACCAAATCACGCCAAAAGCAGACGCTTTACTTTACCTATCCTTAATTTCTGGACGAAACCCTGAGTTGTTGATTGGACAACATGTAATTAGTGCACCTTTTATTAGACAAAGTGGTTTAGAAATTATTCCTGTTGGTTATATGTTGATTGACGGTGGTACACCTACTACCGTATCTTACATATCCAATACCCATCCAATCCCAGCAAATAAAAATGATATCGCAGCTTGTACCGCAATGGCTGGTGAAATGCTGGGTTTAAAGTTAATTTATATGGATGCAGGAAGTGGCGCAAAAAATGCCATCCCTTCGAGCATGATTCAACAGGTAGCTAAACACACCCAAACTCCATTAATAGTGGGCGGTGGAATCACAACACCAGAAAAGGCAATTGAAAACTGTAAAGCAGGTGCCGATATCATTGTTGTAGGCAACGCGGTTGAAAAAGATCCTAGCTTAATTCAGATGATTGCAGCTGCTATACACAGCTTAAATTAATCCTTTTTAGAAACTCATCATTTCTTTAAACTTGACAGTTTGACGTCTACTGATTTCAATCTTCTCTCCTCCTTTTAATTCGACCAACAGGCCTCCATTAAAGTAGGGTTCTATTTTTTCGATCCAATGTAAATTAATAATATGTTTTCTATTGGCTCTAAAGAAAACGCGATCATCCAGCCTTTCCTCTAAGGCATTTAGTGATTTTAAAATCAATGGCTTATTGGTAGAGAAATAAACTTTTGCATAATTACCAACGCTTTCAAATAACCTTATCTCTGCTAATTTCACAAACCAACAGCGCTCACCGTCCTTCACAAAAACCTGATCTATCTCTGTCAATGGCCCTCTATTTACACCTAATAAACTAGCTTGTTCTAATGCAATTTCTGTTTGTAATTTCTGAATGCCGTCTGCCAATCTTTTTGGATCAATTGGTTTTAATAAGTAGTCCAAGGCGTTCACTTCAAATGCTTTCAGTGCAAATTCATCATATGCTGTAGTGAAAATAACACGAGGAGATTTTTCTATTTCAGCCAACAGATCAAATCCAGTTTTTCCTGGCATTTGTATATCTAAAAATATAAGATCAGGTCTTGATAAATCTATTTTTTCAATGGCTTCATCCACATGACTTGCTTCATCAATGATTTGAATATCTGGATGTTGTAGTAATAATTTTTTTAACTCATTTCGCGCTAATCGCTCATCATCTATAATAATTGCTTTGATTGGCATAGTTGTGAATTTTTCTATGATGCAATAGGGATTATCAATTTTGCAGTCACCTGTGAAGGTTGACATTGGTAGATTTCAAATGCAGCATTGCCGCGATATAAGATATTCAATCTATTTTTTGTACTCTGTAAACCAAAGCCATCTTTTCCAATTTCTTTTTCCAATACACCCGTATTTTGCACCATCAACAGATGTTTGCCCTCCTCATATTTTGAAATAATTTTGATAAGGCAGTTACCAGGCTGCTTGCTTAAGCCATGCTTGATTGCATTTTCAACCAGTGTCTGCAACATCATTGGTGGCATCTGGTTGTTCAATGTTGCAGATTCAATTTCATATGCTACATTCAAACGATCAGCAAATCGAATATATTCCAATGCGAGGTAATCCTTAACAATATTTAACTCCTTCTCTAGGCTTGTGATTTCAGATTGATCTGCTTGAATACTACTCCTCAATATATTGCTAAGCTCGGTAATAGCTTGTCTTGCTCTTTGTGGGTCTTCATCTACTAAAGCCCTGATACTATTCAATGCATTGAAAATAAAATGAGGATTCATTTGAGACTTAATCGTCTTCAATTGCAATTCTTTGATCAGACTTTCAAGTTTGACCTTTTGAATGGCTTCAGAATTGGTGAACTCAATATAGTGCCATAAAATGTAAATAGACAACCAAACAAGAATAATTGGCGTGTCGATGACTAAACTTATTAAAAAGCGTTTTTCTAAACTTAGTTTTCTAGCTGTATCATATAGTCTGAGGACTTCCACCGCATAGCTCGTTAAAAAACTATACATACTTGCAAAAAACAACAATAAAACCAACAACTGAAACCATTTCGATTTTGCCATGGGTGGATGCAAAGTAAAAGCCACCATCGCTTTTCTTAGCAAATGTGTTAAAATGATCCCAAGTAAAATATTCACCAATAAACGTGGATAAAAAACAGAACTCAACTGTTTCTCGAGCATATAAGAGAAAAAGATGATGGTGAACCCATAAGTCATCCAGCCCCCAATTTGACAAACCCAGTAAATTAATTGATGTTTTTTCACCATTCAAATTTAACTGCTTCACAGCGATATTGGGTCCAAATTTTGGATTAGTGGTCAAAATAGTATTTCATCGGCAAACTCAAATAACATGCAACATTTGTCTAATTTTTCTGTTATTAACCTACATTTACAGTACTAAAATATGAGCATGCTGATTGAGGCCGGTCCTTTATTAAAAAACATTGATAGTCCAGATGACCTTAAAAAGGTTTCGAGGGAAAAATTACACCAGGTTTGCGACGAATTACGTCAATACATTATTGATATTGTGAGCGTACACGGTGGTCATTTTGCTGCCAGCCTAGGGGTGGTAGAACTCAGTGTTGCTTTGCATTATGTTTACAATACCCCCTATGATCAATTGGTTTGGGACGTGGGTCATCAAGCCTATGGACATAAAATTTTAACAGGTCGTAGAGATGCTTTTGTGACCAACAGGAAGTACCATGGCTTGAGTGGCTTTCCAAAACGAAGTGAAAGCCCTTATGATACATTTGGTGTTGGACATTCTTCTACTTCTATCTCGGCTGCATTAGGGATGTCGATGGCAGCTAAATACAAAGGCGAACAAAGAAAGTCGGTTGCAATTATTGGAGATGGTTCCATGACCGCAGGCATGGCATTTGAAGCAATGAACCATGCTGGTGTTGCTGATAGTGATGTATTGATTATATTGAATGACAACTGCATGAGCATTGACCCCAATGTGGGCGCGCTTAAAGAATATTTAACCGATATCAGCACCTCTCCTACCTATAATAAGTTTAGGGATGAATTGTGGGAGTTGATGGGCAAATTGCCTATTGGCAAGAGTTTTACAAGAGACATGGCCTCTAAAGTTGAAGCTGGTTTAAAGGGGATGGTTTCAAAGAGTAGCAATTTATTTGAAGCTTTACAATTGCGTTATTTTGGACCAATTGATGGACATAATATTACCAATTTAGTGGATACCTTAAGAGATCTTAGAGAAATTCCTGGGCCAAAGATTTTACATGTACTTACTGTTAAAGGAAAGGGATATGAATTAGCAGAAAAAGACCAAACTAAATGGCACGCTCCAGGCTTATTTGATAAATTGACTGGTGAAATTATCAAGAAAAAAATTGAGACACCACAGCCACCTAAATACCAAGATGTATTTGGATTGACTTTGGTTGAATTGGCTGAAATGAATCCTATGATCATGGGTGTGACGCCTGCTATGCCCAGTGGTTCTTCGATGAAATTTATGATGGAAGCGATGCCTGACCGTGCTTTCGATGTTGGCATATGTGAGCAACATGCTGTTACATTGAGTGCTGGACTTGCAACTCAAGGCATAAAAGCATTCTGCAATATTTATTCCTCATTTATGCAACGTGCATATGATCAAGTGATTCACGATGTTGCTCTACAAAAACTGCCGGTCGTATTTTGTTTAGACCGTGCTGGATTGGTCGGGGAAGACGGACCAACACATCATGGTTGTTATGATATTGCATTTTTTAGATGTATTCCAAATTTAATTATTGCTGCACCAATGAATGAGCAAGAATTAAGGAATATGATGTACACTGCACAATTGCCATCTACGGATTTGCCATTTGTGATTAGATACCCAAGAGGTGAAGGGGTAATGGTAGACTGGAAAAAACCTTTTGAACAATTAACTATTGGAAAGGGACGTCGCTTAAAGGCAGGTAAAGATGTTGCAATTATCACTTTTGGACATCCCGGTAACAATGCACAAACTGCCATCCGTAATTTAAGGGTAGAAGGAATTGATCCTGCACACTATGATATGCGTTTTGTAAAACCAATTGATGAAGCATTGTTACATGAAGTCTTTCAAAATTACAAGCTTATTGTCACTGTGGAAGATGCGACTGTTGTTGGAGGACTAGGCACTGCTGTATTAGAATTTATGAATACACATCATTACAAAGCACAAGTCAGTATTCTAGGGATTCCGGATACGGTGGTAGAACATGGTTCTGTAAAAGAGTTACAACAAGAATGTCAATACGACGCAATCGCCATTGCCAATGCAGTGAAAAATCTTCTGGGTAAAACAGTTTTAATAGAAGGTTAGCACTAGTTTAAGCTGGGGTCAAAATCTCCCTCATCAATCGGTGCGTCTGTGAAAGAAGTCTGGTCAAATTTCGTTTCATATGCATCTGTAGGTTCAACATAGCCTGGCTCTAAATCAGCTTCTCTGTTTTCATTCCATTCGATGATAAAGTTATTGCGTCCTTCGCCAACCATTAAGCGCATATACTTTTGTTGCGCCAATTCCAGTATAGATAAGAATAAAAATAAGGCATGAACGCGGTCTTCGCAAATATCAAAAACTTTCTCAAAAGCAACTGTCTGCGCTTCTTTCACCAGGGTTAGAATATGTGTTCTACTTCCCTCCATCGTATAATTATATCGAACAACCGTGTGTACTGGTTTATTTTGACGATCCTGAACACGGGTCATGACTTTTTCAAAGGCCTTCATCAATTTAAACAAAGTTACCGTTTGTAATTCGGTGCCTTCAGCCGCCTCTTCTCCTACTAAAGCCATTTCTTTTTGTATGTTACCGCGCTTCAACATCAACATCCTCATGGCTTCTAAATCAGCCATTTGCACTGCCGCTTCCTTGTATTTTTTGTATTCTAAAATCTTGTCGATTAACTCTTGTCTTGGATCAATTTCATTACCCGCTGCATCTATCTCTTTTCTAGGTAGTAATAATTTTGCTTTGATACGCATCAAAGTAGAAACGAATAAGATGAATTCACTGCTTAATTCAATATTTAGCTTTTCTTGGGCATGGATAAATTCCAAAAAATCCTTAATAATTTTAGTAATCTGGATATTGTAAATATCCATCTCGTCACGTTCAATAAAAAACAATAAAAGGTCAAAAGGACCTTCAAATTGATCAACCTTGATCGAATAATTGGTATGCTGATTCATCCCTGCAAAGAAAGTGATATTTATCCATTTTTTAACCAAAATGAGGCATCTTTGTTCAAAACCAGGACCAATGCAACAAAAGTGGACCAATTGGCTCGTATTTGCTTTATTATCAATTGTATGGGGCAGCTCCTTCATTTTAATGAAAGAAGGCTTAAGGGCATTTACGCCTTACCAAGTTGCTTCAATTAGAATGGGGGCTGCTGGAATAGTGTTATTGCCTTTTGCAATACCTGCATTTAAAAAAATTCCCAAAAGCAAGATGGGTTTAGTCATCGTCTCTGGATTGGTAGGTAATTTTATTCCAGCTTATCTTTTTTGCATTGCAGAAACTAGAATTGACAGTGCGTTAGCAGGTATTTTAAATTCACTGACTCCATTATTTACGATTATAGTAGGCCTCGTTTTTTATAAAGTTCAAACGAGTACTGTAAAACTTATTGGTATCCTAATTGGATTTATAGGATTGACTTTTTTAATGCTTTCTGGTAAAGAGGTACACTTTGATCATTTATCTTATGCAAGTTTAGTTTTATTGGCTACCTGCATGTACGGCATTAATGTGCATACTGTTGGAAGGTATTTAAAAGAGATTGGCTCAATACAAATTGCATCTGTCGCTTTTTCATTTTTAATTCTACCTAGTGCAACTGTATTGTATTTCACTGGTTATTTTAATTATGATTTTTCAGATCCGCTTGTCCTACATAGTACTTTAACAAGTGGGGTGCTGGGGGTCATTGGCACTTCTATGGCATCCATTTTATTTTATTATCTTGTAAAAAAAGCAGGAATTCTTTTTGGATCCTTAGTCACATATGGTATCCCAATAGTCGCTGTTGCATGGGGCATTGGCTATGGAGAATCTTTGGCACCAATGCAAATTGTTTGTCTTGGAATTATTTTATTAGGGGTCTATATTGTCAATAGAGGCAACTTGAATTTTATCCCCTTTTTAAAACAAAAAGACCCCCAATAAATCTGAGGGTCTTTTTAATGTTTTGAACGTAAAAAAATTAAACAGTCATAATTTCTTTTTCTTTTGCTTCTAAATGTTTGTCCACAAGAGCGATATGCTTATCGGTTAGTGCCTGTATCGCTTCCTCTGCACCCTTACAAATATCTTCGCTGGTACCCTCTTTTTGCAATTTCTTTACTTGTTCAATATGGTCTCTTCTGATATTACGAATGGCTATTTTACTTTGTTCTCCCTCTCCACCTGCTTTCTTTACCATCTCTTTTCTACGTTCTTCTGTCAAAGGTGGCATGAACAATCGAATATTGACCCCGTCATTTTGAGGCGTGATCCCAATATTTGCACCCATAATTGCTCTTTCAATCAATGCCAACATATTTTTCTCCCAAGGCTGAATACTGATTGTTCTTGCATCCAATACTTGCACGTTGGCCACCTGACTAATTGGAGTTGGAGTTCCATAGTAATCCACATTCACCCCTTCTAAAATAGAAGGATTTGCTTTACCTGCTCTAATTTTTGACAATTCTATTTCTAGATGGTGGATGGCTTTTTTCATTCCATGCTCAGCTTCAGTACTAATTTTCTTTAATTCATCTGACATATTTCAATATTTTCAAGGACAAAGCTAATAAATCCTTCGTATTCTTCCCTGACCTTTTTTTATGGCAGTTATTTTTCTATCTTTGTTCATATCGTTAAATTAAGATTATGTCAACAGCGGAATTAAAAAGAATTGCTTCACAGGTAAGAAGAGATATCGTAAGAATGGTACATGCACAACAAAGTGGTCACCCAGGTGGCTCATTAGGCTGTACAGATTTTTTGACTGCTCTTTATTTTAAAGTGCTGAAGCATGATCCAGCTTTTAATATGGACGGTAATGGAGAAGATTTATTCTTTTTATCCAATGGCCATATCTCACCAGTATTTTATTCCGTGTTAGCAAGATCTGGTTATTTTGACGTGAAAGAATTAGCAACATTTAGAATGATCAATTCTCGTTTGCAAGGTCATCCAACAACACATGAACATTTACCTGGAGTCCGAATTGCGAGTGGCTCACTTGGTCAAGGTATGAGTGTGGCGATTGGCGCAGCTTTATCAAAAAAATACAATCAAGACGATCGTATCGTTTACTCTTTACATGGAGATGGAGAGTTACAAGAAGGTCAAAACTGGGAAGCCATCATGTTTGCGGCACACAATAAAGTAGATAATTACATTGCTACAATTGATGTAAATGGACAACAAATTGACGGGCCATTAAGCAAAGTCTTGAATTTAGATAATTTAGAAGATAAATTCAAGGCTTTCCACTGGACAGTATTACATATGGATGGACATAATATGGACGAAATTGTTGCCACATTGGAGCATGCGAAGTCATTAACTGGTCAAGGAAAACCAATTGTTATTTTAATGAAAACAATCATGGGTAAGGGTGTTGACTTTATGGAAACAGGTCATGAATGGCATGGTATTGCACCAAATGATGCGCAATTGGAAAATGCTTTAGGACAATTAGAAATGACTTTAGGTGATTTTTAAATTAAACATAATTGATAAAAAAGGGGAAGCAGTTGCTTCCCCTTTTTTATAGCTATCCGATTTTTTCAAAAATCCTTGCCCCGGCTTTTTTCGCAGGAATCCATCCTGCAAGAATAGCTATAAAAATCACCAAAAAAATAACTGCTAAATAATCTGTCCAAACTGCTTTTACAGGATAGTAATCAATGACAAAACTAGCACCTTGCAATTTAATAAAATGAAATTGATCTTGAAGCAAGATTAAACCAGTTGCAATCAGTCCGCCAATTAAAGCACCAGTGATAGATAAAATAAGAGATAAGCTCAGGAATATTTTTTGTATCGTAAGGCCGCTAGCGCCCATGGCATGCAAAACGTGTATATCTTTTTGCTTTTCTAAGACAAGCATCGTTAATGCACCCACTAAATTAAATGAAGCAACTACCATAATGAGTGCAAGAATGGCAAATATGATCCATTTTTCAATTTGCATGATTTTGTACAAATCTGCATTTTGTTGAAATTTATTTTGCACTAAAAAGCCTGTCCCCAATAATTGCTGGATGGCTGCTTTGATTGCATCTTCCTTTTTTAAATCAATAGAAAGCTCAATGCCCGAATATTGATTAGGATTCAAGTCAAATAAGTTTTGCGCAAATTGATTGGATGTAAATACATATTGCGCATCAAATTCCTGTTGTACAGAGAATGCCCCAGACTGTATTGCTATCAAATGATTTAACTGATTCAATGAACGTATAGATTTACCAGAACGCCCCACCGCAACTAATTCCAAACGATCTCCTAATGGCGTATTAAAGAGCAATAAATTTTCTTCAACACCAATTCCTAAAATTAATTTAGGTGTATCCAAATTTCCAATCGAGAACTGTCCACGCTTTAAATATTGGTTCACCTTGTTAATATGTATATAATTAGAGTCTACTCCTTTTACAAAAACAACAGCTTGCTGTGCATTGTGTACTATCATCGCCTTATTCTCTACAATACCAGAAGCAAACTGCACACCAGGTATTTGTCGGATGGCCTCAAGTTGTGGTGGTGTAATTTGTACAAATTTTTCTGTTTTAGAAACAACACGTAAGTCGGCATAAAAATCTGCATATAGGCCTTTTACAATTTCTGAAAAGCCATTCGAAACACTCAATATTGTAATCAGTGCTGCTGTGCCAATAGCAATCGCAAAAACACTTACCCACGCAATAAACTGTATTGCCTGAAAGGAATACTTGCCTCTAAAATAACGCCAAGCAAAAAGAAAGTGCAAGTTATAAGTTTTTAAAAATGGCCTCCATTTTAAATACATAATCCAATGTATCATCAATGTAAAAATGCAATACTGGAATACGCCTTAATTGATGCTTCATGGCTTCTTGAAGATGTTTTTTGATCTCCCAGGCCTGCGCTTGAATTTTCTTGAAACAGGCTTCCTGATCTTCCACCTGAAATAAGCTCAAATAGATTCTAGCTTCCAAAAGATCTGGAGTCACTTTCACCGATGAGATGGAAATCATCCCGCCTTGTAAATGGTTTAAGCCCAATTTTAAGAATATATCATTCATAGTGCTTTGAATTGCACCAGCCACTTGTTTCTGCCTTTTACCCTCTTCCATAATCAAAGTCGTTGATTCGCTGTAAAATTAGTTACTTTGCTCATTATTCTGAGGGAATAGTTTTAATTATGAAGAAATTTTTTCGCATTGTAAGTTATATCAAGGAATACAAGACCTATATGGCCTGGTATGGTCTATTCATCTTGTTATCTATCCTTTTTAGCTTGTTTTCACTGGGAATGTTGACACCTTTTCTTGATTTAATCTTTGGAAACAATGCTTTCACTGGTTTATCCCCGGTTTCTGTGACAGATACTGCGAATGTAAAAGATGTGATTTATCGATTTTTACAAGACATCATCCAATCTAATGGCAAAGCCTACGCACTAGGTTGGATCTGTTTATTCATCATTGTTTCTATCTTTTTTAAAAATTTATTTTTATACCTCGCATTTTATTTCTTGGCACCCATCAGAAATATGGTGACAAAAAAATATTCAAAATTACTTTACAATAAAATTTTACAATTACCTGTTGGATACTTTACTGAAAAAAGAAAAGGTGATATCTTAAGTAGGGCCTCTAATGATATTGCCGAACTGGAGAGCTCAGTGATTAGTGCATTAGAAGGCTTGATTAAAGAACCTTTGACCATTATAGGTATCTTGATATTTTTATTCTTAATTAGTACGAAGCTCACCTTGTTTGTATTTATTTTACTGCCATTGGCTGGATTCATCGTTGGTAGAATTGGTCGTAGTTTAAAAAAACATACCAATAATGCACAAGTAAAATGGGGAGAGATTTTAAGTCAGATGGAAGAAACATTAACTGGACTCAGAATCATCAAAGCGTTCAATGCCGAAGGAAAAGTAAAGCAACAATTTTACGGATTGGTAGAAGATATCTTTAATTTGAAAAACAGAATATTAAATCGTCGTGACCTTGCTTCGCCTGTTTCAGAATTTTTAGGAGTCACAATTCTTTGTGGCGTACTGTGGTTTGGTGGAAAGCTTGTTTTAAGTGGAGAAATCCTCTCACCTGGTTCATTTATAACTTATGTGGCATTGTTTTCTCAAATCATCAACCCAGCAAAAGCATTGTCACAAGCTATTTACAATGTGAACAGAGGGACCGCTACTTTGGATAGATTGAATGAAATTTTAGAAGCACCGAATACTGTTGAAGAGGCTAAATTTCCAATTCAAATTGATGGATTCAATGAAACAATTCATTTTGACAATGTAGGTTTTGCTTATCAGGATGCAAGTATTTTGAATCATATCAATTTAACCATCAAAAAAGGAACTACAGTTGCTTTAGTTGGTTCATCTGGCGCAGGAAAGAGTACCCTCGCAGATTTAGTACCAAGGTTCCATGATGTGACCACCGGTAATTTATGGATTGATGGAAAAAATATAAAAGATTACAGTTTACATAGTTTAAGACAACTCATTAGTATTGTAACACAAGAGCCTATCTTATTCAATGATACCATTGCTGCAAATATTGCATTAGGCAAACCAGAAGCAAGTATGGATGAAATCATTGCTGCTGCAAAAATTGCTAATGCTTATGATTTTATTGTTAAAAAAGAAGGTGGATTTGAATCCATCATTGGAGATCGTGGCAGTAAGCTAAGCGGTGGCGAACGCCAACGTTTAACCATAGCTAGAGCCGTACTTAAGAATCCCCCCATCTTAATTTTAGATGAAGCTACTTCTGCATTAGATACGGAGAGTGAAAGATTGGTTCAAGACGCAATAAATAATATGATGCAAAACAGAACCTCAATTGTCATTGCGCATCGCTTATCCACCATCCGACATGCGGATGAAATCATTGTATTACAGAAGGGCCACATTGTTGAGCGTGGCAATCATGAGACGCTACTGGCTCAGGGTGGCTACTATAAGAAGTTGATTGAAATGCAGGAAGTAAAATAAATTTCATTAAAAAACCCGATCATTGATCGGGTTTTTTAATAGGGCTACCTATTGAATTCGTTCTAATAAACTATTGTTCACTACTATTTTTTACATAGCCTAATTTCGCTTCCAAGCTCAAAGTAGCATGAGGTACAGCACGTAAACGCGCTTTATCAATCAAGCGTCCAGTCACTCTACAAATTCCGTAGGTTTTATTTTCGATACGCATTAAAGCTTTCTCGAGATGATCTATAAATGTGATTTGACGGCTAGCCATTTGTCCTAACTGTTCTCTCTCCATACTCACACTTCCATCTTCCATAGTCATGTACCTTGCGTCATCATTATCACCTCCCATTTCGTCCTTTCGGGTGATCAAACCTTGCAAATACACCAATTCTTTCTTTGCCGCGTCTAATTTTCTTGTAATTAAATCTCTGAACTCTGCTAGTTCAGCATCAGAATATTTTACTAAAGTCTCTGTTGATCTTTCTACTTCTTTTCTTTTTTCCATTGGGACATAACCTGGTTGATAAGGTACACTGCTTTTTGCATTAATCTTTGGAACTTTAATATCCTTGATCGGCTCTGCTGCCTTACGCACTGGTTTTACAGGCGGTGTAGGAATCACAGGAACAGGTTTAGCAGGAGGTACGTATTTTTCAACTGGCTTTGCTGCCACCACTGGTTTTACTGGAGCTTTTGCAACTGGTTTAGCAGGTGCTTTTGCTGGTACTGCTTTTTTTGCAGGCGCCGCAACTGGCTTTACAGGTGCTTTAACAGGAGCTGCTTTCTTAACAGGTGCTGCTTTTTTAGCTGGAGCAGCCACCACTTTTGCAGGCGCTACTTTTTTTGCAGGTGCTGCCTTAACTGGTGCTACTTTTTTTGCAGGTGCTGCTTTCTTTGCTGGTACCGCTTTTTTTACAGGCGCCGCTTTCTTTGCAGGTGCTGCTTTTTTAGCAGGTACTGCTTTCTTAGCTGGAGCCGCTTTTTTTACCGGAGCTGCCTTTTTTGCTGGTACCGCTTTTTTTGCAGGAGCCGCTTTTTTAGCAGGCGCTGCTTTCTTTGCCGGAGCCGCTTTTTTAGGTGCTGGTTTTTTTGTAGCCATAATTATCCTTTTTGTCTAACTAAAATCCTTAGTTTTTGATCATTTATTTCAATATCAACGCCTTCTTCAAGACTTGAAACCCAATCTATTTGAGTCGCCAATATTTCGCGGCAAATATAGGCCGAAAATTCATTAATGGAATCTTTCATATTAGGGTTATCCACAATTTGGAGTAAAATCTTGTCTGTGAGCTCAAAATTGGCCTCTTTTCGAATATTTTGGACCCTATTGACCAATTCCCGGGCATTTCCTTCTTTCAAAAGTGCTTCAGAGAGGCTAATATCCAAGGCAACGGTCAAACTGCCCTTCACTGCCACGCTCCAGCCTGGTATATCTTCTGCAATAATATCTACTTCATTGATTAACAATGTAATAGACGTCCCATCCACCTCAATTTGAAGGCTTCCATTGTGCTCCAATTCAGCAATTGCTTGTTGGCTGAGCTCGGTAATTACTGCAGAAGCCTGTTTCATCTTCGTTCCTAGTTTAGCCCCTAATAATTTAAAATTAGGCTTCAACTTTTTACGAATTACCCCTTCCGTCTCAGTGATATAATTAATTTCCTTCACATTTACTTCTGCGAGTATAAGTTCCTCCATTTGTTCAATCGCATCTTTCATGGAGGGGTCCAATACAGGTATCAAGATTTTTTGTAATGGTTGACGCACTTTAATGTTCACTTTCTTGCGAATTGATAAAACCAAAGAACAGATATCTTGCGCTAACTGCATTCTTCTTTCTAAATCCCCATCCATTTTAGCAGGGTCTGCTTTTGGAAAATCAATATGGTGAATTGATATTGCATCAAAACGTTTGGTCAATCCATTTAAATTTCTAAACAACTGATCACAGAAGAAAGGAGCAATAGGCGCCATCAATCTTGCAATCGTTTCAATGCATTCATACAAAGTTTGATATGCTGCAATTTTATCATCGGTATAAGTCCCTTTCCAAAATCTTCTTCTACACAAACGCACATACCAGTTACTCAAGTGTTCATCTACAAATGTCTCAATCGCACGTCCAGCAATGGTTGGCTCAAAATCATCCATTGCTACAGTGACTGTCTGCACTAAACTATTTAATGAAGAGATGATCCAACGATCAATCTCTGGACGATCTTTTACTGGAATATATGTTTGTTCAAATTTGAATCCATCCACATTCGCATACAATACAAAAAACTGATAGGTGTTGTATAATGTGCCAAAGAATTTTCTTTGCACTTCTTGAATACCAGATAAGTCAAATTTTAAATTATCCCAAGGAGACGCATTGGTTACTAAATACCATCTTGTAGCGTCGGCACCATAAGTTTCTATCGTTTCAAATGGATTCACTACATTACCCAAGCGCTTACTCATTTTATTTCCGTTCTTGTCTAATACAAGTCCATTACTCACCACAGCTTTATAAGCTACTTGATCAAATAACAATACACCTAATGCATGCAAAGTATAAAACCATCCTCTTGTTTGGTCTACCCCCTCAGCAATAAAGTCTGCAGGAAATGCCAATCCTTTTTCTACTAATTCTTTGTTCTCAAATGGATAATGCCATTGTGCATAAGGCATCGCACCAGAATCAAACCATACATCCACCAAATCAGGCACGCGTTTCATAGGTCGACCTGATGGGCTAAGAATTTCTATTTGGTCTACAAACGGCTTGTGTAAATCCACATCTAATTTGCCGTCTACAATTTGCAATGCAACATCCTTATTGTATCCTTTTTCTTTCGCAGCAATAAATCCTGCAGTTAATTCTTCAATTGATCCAATACAAACTTCTTCTGTTCCGTCTTCTGTTCTCCAAATAGGCAATGGCGTTCCCCAATACCTGCTTCTGGATAAATTCCAGTCCACCATGTTCTCTAGCCAGTTCCCAAAACGGCCTTCGCCGGTGCTCTTTGGTTTCCAGTTGATGGTCTTATTCAATTCAACCATTCTATCTTTTACTGCAGTAGTTTTAATAAACCATGCATCTAATGGATAATATAAAATTGGTTTGTCTGTTCTCCAACAATGCGGATAATTGTGTTCGTATTTTTCTACTTTAAACGCGCGGTTCTCTTTCTTTAATTTCACAGAGATATCGACGTTGACGTCTTGAAAATCTTTTTCGTCTTTGTAATTTTTAACGAATCTTCCTGCGAACTCTCCCACACCATCAATGAATTTTCCTTCTTTGTCAACAAGCGTGATGATCCCTAAATTATTTTTTTGCCCAACCTTATAGTCATCTGCACCAAACGCCGGAGAAGTATGCACAATACCTGTTCCATCCTCTGTGGTTACAAAATCTCCTAAGATTATTTTAAACGGATCGCCTTCAATATTTGCTGGACGATTGGCTTCAAATGGCATCAACTGCTCATAACGTAAGCCATTCAATTGACTCCCTTTGAATGTAGCCAATTCCTTCCAAGGTAAAATTTTATCGCCTTCTGCAAAACTTGTCAAGTTTAATCCATCTTCTTTGAAATACTTTGACACCAATGCTTTCGCCACAACCACATTCACTGGCATTGCAGTATATGGATTGTAAGTAGCAATCAAAGCATAGTCAATATTGGGTCCAACTGTTAATCCTAAATTCGAAGGCAAAGTCCATGGGGTGGTGGTCCAAGCCATATAGTAGACATCGCTAGTCAAAGTGTTTGCAGCTGCTGCATCAAAAATAAATTGACTTTCTTTTGAAGCAATTGCTTTGAACATCGCCACCACCGAAGTGTCTTTTACATCTTTGTATGTGCCTGGCTGATTCAATTCATGTGAACTCAATCCCGTACCAGCTGCAGGTGAGTAGGGTTGAATACTTACACTTTGATATAAATATCCTTTTTTATAAAGGGTGCTCAATATCCACCACAATGTTTCAATATAGTTATTTTCAAAAGTGATGTAGGGATTGTTTAAATCTACCCAATACCCCATCTTGTTAGTGATATCGTCCCACTCTTTTTTATAGCGCAATACTGCTTCTCTACATTTTTGATTGTAGGCTTCTATTGTAATTGATTTACCAATATCCTCTTTTGTAATTCCTAATTCTTTTTCTACCCCCAACTCAACAGGTAGGCCATGGGTATCCCATCCTCCTTTTCGTTTTACCTGAAAGCCCTGCATGGTTTTATAACGACAAACCATGTCCTTTAAGGTTCTTGAAATGACATGGTGTATGCCTGGCATTCCATTCGCGCTTGGAGGCCCCTCATAAAACACAAATGGTGTTTTTCCTGCTCTTAATTGAACAGATTGCTCAAATGCTTGTTCTTTTTTCCAAGCTGCTAAAATTTCTGCCTCAATGGTTGGCAAGTGTAAGCCACTGAATTCTGGATATTGATTACTCATAAAACGCTTGTCCTATCTGATTTTTAGGCCATGAAGGTACGAATAAGCGCGCAAAAAAGGAAACGAAATTATGCTTGTTCCTCTGATGGGAAAAACTTGCTTTGAAAAACAAATAAGGAGATCACTCCAGTACTAATGGCCATATCGGCAAAATTGAAGACTGGTCGGAAAAATTCAAAGGATTCACCTCCCCAAATAGGCATCCAAGATGGGAATTGTGCATCGGTGATGATTGGAAAATAGAACATATCTACCACTTTGCCATGTAAAAAACTAGCATAGCCCCCACCCTCAGGTAAAAACTGAGCAACCATCGTAGTATAAGGAATACTTGCATCAAACAAAATACCGTAAAACATACTATCAATCAAATTACCCAATGCGCCTGCATAAATCAAGGCAGAACAGATAATGAACCCATTGTGGTATTTTTTTTGAATAAACCCTTTAATCAAGAATGTGCCCCAAATCACAGCAATCAATCTAAATAAAGTCAAAGCGATTTTCCCAAACCCACCTCCAAATTTTAAACCCCAGGCCATGCCTTCATTTTCAACAAAATGCAACCTAAACCATGAACCTATGATTTGATGCTCTTCGCCCAAGAAAAAATTTAGTTTGATATAAAATTTTAAAAGCTGATCAATTGCAATGATGGCAATGATTAATGCTGCTACTTTTTTTCCATTCATCTTGAATTGCATAAATTATATAGTATTGTCCTTTATATCCTTTGGAAGGTTCTTTTGGCGATTTGAAAAGATGGAATATAAAATTGAACCAGTGATTGAAAAAACGATGACCAAGAGCGATAATAATACTTGTGTATTTTTATCCATGACCATGTTAATATAATGCTCTCCTAACATTTTTACACCTATAAAAATCAACACAATTGCAATTCCTTGTTGCAAATGCTCAAATTGATTCACTGCACCTCTTAATAAAAAGAACAATGAACGCAATCCAAGGATGGCAAAAATATTAGAAGTATATATCACTAGGCTACTCATTGAAATTCCCATCACAGCAGGAATAGAATCTAATGCAAAAACTAAATCAATCGCAGCCAACAAAACTACAACCACAAAAAGGCTCGTATACATTGGCTTGCCGCTTACACGTATCATGAATTTACCATGTCCATCTTCATTGGTAATTGGTAAAAACCTTTTTAAGAAATGATAGATTTTTGAATTGTGTGGATCAAATGCCTCGTCTTCATTTGCTGTAAACATCTTATACCCTGTGTACAGTAAAAACAGACCAAATAAATATAAAATCCAAGCAAATTTTGCAACCAATGCTACACCTACAGTGATAAAGATGACCCTAAATACAATAGCAATCAGAATACCTATTAATAATACTCTTGAAATATGTTGTTCTTTTACCCTGAAAGCATCAAAAATTAAGATGAATACAAAAATATTATCGATACTTAAACTCCATTCCATCAAATAGCCACTCAAGTATTCAAATGCTAATTTTTGTCCTTCTTCTACCCACATAAACACAAAAAAGCCCAAAGCTAACATCACCCATATAAAGGTTTGTTGTAATGCTTGACGTATTGTGATGGTTGTGTTTTTTTTACTCAGAAAGCCTAAATCTAAAATCAAAGCAGTTAGCACAACTACTCCAAAAACAGCGTATACAATTTGATCTGTTGTCATGCTGTAAAGATAAGCTATCATTTAGATACGGCAAATCGAGATTGGCGGTAATAAAAACCAAGCCAATAAGCAAATCCCAATAACAACAATGGTCCAATCAACAAAACAAGTTGAATCCAAAATCTATTTTCTGCAACCTTACCTGGATCTAAGTGTCTTAGAACAAGGTTCTTTTTTCTTGCCTCTAATAAATGCACTGGCTCATTTAAATAGGCAATTGCATTTTGAAAAAATACCGGGTTGGCAAATTGAACCCCTTCATATGGAATCACCCCCATTGGCAGCGGACCCTTTTGTGGGTCTACAAAATTGGTAATTAAATTGGCATCTGAAAGCACAATTTGCTTGGATGGTTGATCGCTTGAAACTTTAAATGCTTTCCCAGTAGCAGATTGAACAGTATCCATCAAGGCTTTTGTAATCCTGCTTGCAAAAGCAGATTTAAATTGACCTTCTAACAATACAGCAACCGGCACATGTCTTTTTGTGAAACTAGCCAATTCGCCTTCTTGCTGACCACTATTGATTTGTATCATTGTTGGACTACTAATAATTCTACTTGTAGTATCAGTAGTTAGTAAAATAGTTTTGGAGATTCCAGATGCCCTCACAGTATCAATACTTGCTGGAAAAGCTGTAAGTACTCGATCCATATTTTGTACCATTGGATGTTCGGAACCAGCTTGAGCAAAGGGATAGTAAGGCCATGGAACTCTTTGAATGATTGGCTCATTTGCAGCATTGACGCCCACTACCATGGGCAATTTAGCACAATTTAAGTCTTGCACTAAATTTGGATTAACTCTTACACCATACTTGAATAATTGAGCTTCTAGTCCCAATCCTCTATCGTAAGCAAGGTATTCACCAGCAGTATTGCGCAAACTATCATACTCTGCAAATAATGGATCCAATGCCCAAATTACATTGCCCCCTGCAACTATAAATTGATCAATTTTTAATTGATCTAATTCTGTAAAGCGCTTAGTTGGTTTTACAATCAGTAAAGTATTGATTTTTGTTGCATCTGGAAATCCTTTTTGCAAATCAAAGACACCAAGATTGTATTGATTTTTAATGGATATTCCAAGGTCATTTACAGTATAATCTAATGGTTCGCCATTCCCAATAAGATAGGCAATACTTGGTCGCACCGTCCTATTCAACAAATAAATTGCTTGAACAATTTTATATTCCAACAAAGCTTCTGCCGCATTGAAACTTGCCTCTATATCCAATTCGGGCAGGTCTTTGATCACATTATAAGGCTTGAAATATTGTTTGCTACTTCTTAAGTCAATTGCAATAGGCTTTTGTCCATCTACTTCAATTAATAAACCAGGCACCAATAATTGATCTAACTTTTTATCAGTGATCGTGCTGGTATTTTGAAAACGATCAATCGGTAAGCCTTGCTTTTGCAAGCTATCATAGAAATTTAATAATGCGCTATCCTTATACATTTCACCTGGAACAGTTTGCTCCCAGCTAATCCAACTTGGATTGAGTTGTTGTAATTTATCCAAAAACTGCATCGTTGCAAGCGCAAGTTTAGTGTAATGTGCCGGCAGCTCTCCGCCTAAATAAAGATGAATTTTAACTGGCTGATTCACTTGTTGAATCAGGGATTTGGATTGCGAGCTGATCGTATAACGCTGATCCTTTGTTAGATCAAGTTGCAAGGGGTATAAATAACTCAAGTAATTCAACAATAAGAGTATAAATAACAACCAACTGTATTTGAACTTTCCGGACAATTGTTCAACAGTTCCTAATCCAAATAGAAGTATAATTGTTTTGAAATAAAGCACATCTTGTAAAACAATAGCTCCTTTATTTAAATTTTGATAATGTGCAGATAAACCTAATTGGCGTATATAATAATCATATCCATTTTTGAAAAAACTTAATTCCGATAACCAATCAAATCCTTTATATAAAAAAATACAAATCAATATAGATGCTAATAAAGCCACCAAAGAATGCTTTGTTGTACTACTTACAAAAACACCCACCGCAACATATACAGCAGCCAGCGCAAATAAGCCAATATAGGATCCAATGGTAGCGCCCCAGTCGATACCTCCAATTGAACTTAAACTGTTGAGTGTTATAGCGTAAAGAAAAGTAGGTAAGATGGCTAAAATAGTAATGATCAAGACTCCAAGGTACTTACCAATCAAAATGGATTTAGAATGGATTGGTAAACTTTTTAAAATTTCATACGTGCCTTGTTTATACTCTTCTGAAAAACTCCGCATCGTAATAGCAGGAGTCAATAATATCAATACCCAGGGTGCAAAATCAAAATACACTTGCAAGCTCGTGTAGCCAAAGTCTAATATATTAAAATTTGGCAACACAAATAACAATACACCATTCACCAGTAAATAAAAACTAATAATAAGGTAGCCTGATAAGCTCCCGAAATAATGTGCCCATTCTTTTTTACATATTGCCCACATGGCTCAAAGCTACAAAAAAAGCCCCCGAAATTCAGGGGCTTGTAAATATTCTTCAGAGGAAGCAAGTGTTTCGAAAAAATTACAATTTTTTGAAAAAATCAAGGCAGTGCTATTAAGCTACACCGCAAAACTTTCTCCACATCCACAACTTCTACTTGCATTTGGATTGTTAAAATAAAATCCTTTCCCATTCAATCCATCAGAAAATTCTAATTCGGTATTTACTAGGTATAAAAAACTCTTAAGGTCTGTTACAATTTTTACACCATTGTCTTCAAATACTTGATCCATTGGCTTGATTTCATTGTCGAAATCTAATTTGTAACTCAAACCTGAACAGCCTCCACCCACTACACCTACTCTTAAAAAATAGTTGGGATCTTCTGCTATGCCAGCGTCAAGCATCAGTTGCTGCACTTTTGCTTTTGCTTTTTCGCTTACATAAATTGTATTTGCTGCTACTTCGCTCATTCTTAGTAATTAGTGAATACGCTCTTCAAATACCAATTGCTCCAAGCCATTCTTTGCACGGTAATCATTGATTGCTGCTTTAATTGCATCTTCTGCTAGAACTGAACAGTGAATTTTAACTGGAGGCAGGTTTAATTCTTCTACCAAATCCATGTTATCGATTTTAACTGCTTCGTCAACTGACTTACCTTTTAACCACTCAGTAGCCAAAGAGGAAGACGCAATTGCAGAACCGCAACCAAATGTTTTGAATTTAGCATCTGTGATAATACCTGTAGCATCATCAACTTGAATTTGAAGACGCATTACATCACCACATTCTGGTGCACCAACTAATCCAGTGCCTACTGTTTTAGATGACTTGTCTAAAGTGCCTACATTTTTAGGATTAGAATAATGATCGATTACTTTATCTGAGTATGCCATAGTTTTTAATTTTATATATTTTCGAAATGAAACATAACTTTTTTATAATTATAATGAATGCTACTTCCAAAGGTTTTCCTTAGTTCATATTTCAAGATGCTATGCATTTTGAAATATTAATGGTGTGCCCATTGAATTGAATCAATATCGATACCTTCTTTAAACATTTCCCATAGTGGACTCATTTCTCTTAATTTCAATACGGTATCAGTAACAGCTTTGATTGTGTAATCAATTTGCTCTTCTGTTGTATACCTTCCTAAGCCAAAACGCAATGAGCTATGTGCTAAATCATCCCCTAGACCTAATGCTTTTAAAACGTAGCTAGGCTCTAGAGAAGCGGATGTACAAGCCGAACCAGATGACAATGCGATATCTTTATTAAAGCCCATCATTAAACCTTCCCCTTCTACATATTTAAAGGAAATATTACTTACATGAGGTAAACGATGTGCTGGATTTCCATTCACATAAGACTCATCGATTTGCTTTAAAGCATTTTCTAATTTATCCCTCAACTTTGAAATACGTTCTGTGTCCGCTGCCATTTCTAGTCTTGCCAATTCACATGCTTTGCCAAAACCAACAATACCAGGCACGTTTAAAGTACCACTTCGCATGCCTCTTTCGTGTCCACCTCCATCTAGTTGGGCAGTGACTTTTACTCTCGGATTTTTACGACGTACATACAATGCACCAACACCTTTAGGTCCGTACATTTTATGCGCTGTAAATGCCATCAAATCAATTCCATCTGTATTCACATCAACAGGTATTTTTCCTACTGCTTGTACTGCATCTGTAAAAAATAATGCGCCATGTTTTTTAGCAATCGCACTAATTTCTTTCACTGGTTGAATTACACCAATCTCATTGTTTGCATACATAATCGCCACCAATATAGTTGTTGGTTTCATTGCAGCTTCTAAAGCCTTTAAATCAATCAAACCATCGGGTTGCACATCTAGGTAAGTCACTTCAGCACCTAATTTTTCCAAGTGCTTACAAGTATCTAGTACCGCTTTGTGCTCTGTTGTACAAGTGATAATATGGTTCCCTTTACTTGCATACATTTCATAGACACCTTTGATGCCTAAATTGTCGGCCTCAGTTGCACCTGAAGTGAAAATGATCTCTTTTGGATCTGCACCAATTAATTGAGCGATTTGTTCACGTGCATAATCGACTGCCTCCTCTGCCTGCCATCCAAAAGCGTGGTTTCTGCTGGCCGCGTTTCCAAAATTTTCGGTAAAATAAGGAATCATTGCCTCTAATACCCTTGGATCCATCGGGGTAGTTGCATTATGGTCAAGATAAATTGGTAATTTTAACATAGTTCTATTTTATATTTGTCTAAGAGCACAAAGTTAAAGATTGAACAGCAATATGTTAGATTTCGTTAGCTTGAGTAGGCAATTTTTTCCCAATTCGTAAAACAACTAATGATGGATTATAAAGTGGACCATATTGGCATTGCAGTACATAGTTTAAAAACAAGCATTCCTTTGTATGAACGCTTATTAGGCAGCCCATGTTATAAAACCGAACAAGTTGCTGGAGAACAAGTAGATACAGCTTTTTTCCTGGAAAATGGTAGCAAAATTGAATTATTAGAAAGTCTTGATCCCAATGGAGTCATTGCAAAATTTATCGCAAAAAAGGGAGAAGGTTTGCATCATATTGCTTTTGAAGTGCCAGATATTCTTGCAGAAATGGAAAGGTTAAAAAAAGATGGTTTTACCTTACTCAATGAAACACCCAAATTGGGCGCCGATAATAAATGGGTGTGCTTTGTGCATCCAAAGGATGCTGGAGGCGTGTTGGTGGAATTGTGCCAGACCAAAAAATAATCCTACTAAGTAATCTGTAAAATTTCGATTGCTTTTTGTGCCGCTATTTGGCTGGCATCTTTTTTTGTAAAACCCTTTTGAGAAGTGATGGTTTCGCCATCTATCACTACATCAATTGTAAACAATCTTCTTCTACCCTCGATTTGCTCATTGGCCAAAACAAAATCTATTTGTTTCCCTTGTTTGAGCGCCCAACCAATAATTTTATTTTTAATATTGATGTCTATTTGTTCCAACTCATCCATGAACAAATAAGGCTGGATCATTTTTTCAATAATCCATTTTTTTGTAAAGTTATATTGCTTATCGAGGTAAATGGCTCCCACCAAGGCTTCTAGGGTATTGCCAAAAATTTGACTACTCTTTAATCCACCATCTAATTTATTAAAACGGGTCATCTTTTTCAACCCCATCTGAATAGCTATATGATTCAACTGTTGCCTGTTGACCATCTTACTTCTCATCTCTGTTAAAAAACCTTCTCCTTTGTAGGGGTATTTTTTAAATAAATATTCGGCTACTACTGCACTGATAATAGCATCTCCCAGAAACTCCATACGTTCATTGTTCTCGGCTGGATTGTCTTTGACAGATCGATGATTGAGCGCAGTGTGAAAAAGTACCATTTTAGTCGTCTGATAACCAATCAACAAATAGACCGCTTTTTCAAATTCAGATTTTCTGAACGAAAAAAGGAGATGGTATAAACGTTTCACCTGTGGTTTGGTTATGCTTTATACTTCTTAACAATCACACAGGCATTGTGTCCACCAAATCCAAAAGTATTACTTAAAGCTGCATTGACAACACGCTTTTGAGCTTTGTTGAAAGTGAAGTTTAAACGTGGATCTAAATCTGGATCGTCCGTAAAATGATTGATTGTAGGGGGAACTATATCATGTATTACTGTTTGGATACATGCAATCGCTTCAATTACACCTGCAGCACCAAGGCAGTGACCAGTCATTGATTTGGTGGAGCTGATATTTAAATGATAAGCATGTTCGCCAAACACTTCTGTAATTGCTTTAGCTTCTGCAATGTCGCCCAATGGTGTTGAAGTGCCATGTGTATTGATATAGTCAATTTCATTGGCTTGCATACCTGCATCTCTAAGAGCAGCCAACATCACATTTCTTGCACCCAGTCCTTCTGGATGTGGCGCAGTTAAATGATAAGCGTCAGCTGTTGCACCACCTCCTACTACTTCACAATATATTTTTGCACCACGACGAATCGCGTGTTCTAATTCTTCTAAAACCAAGACGCCACTTGCTTCACCCATGATAAATCCATCACGATCTTTATCATATGGACGACTTGCTGTTTTGGGATCATCATTGCGTTCACTCATTGCTTTCATCGCATTGAATCCACCCATTCCTGCAACACCAATCACTGCTTCAGCACCACCAGTGATAATGATATCCGCTTTGCCTAATTTTAAATTATCCATAGCTGAGATAATAGCGTTGGTGCTAGAAGCACATGCGCTTACCACTGCATAGTTTGGACCTCTAAAACCATGCTTCATGGAAATTTGTCCAGCAGCAATGTCTAAGATCATTTTTGGAATGAAAAAGGGATTAAACCTTGGTGTACCATCTCCATTTACAAAATTGGTTACTTCTTCTGTAAATGTGGTTAACCCGCCAATACCACTAGCAAATATGACGCCCACTCTATCGTGGTCCACATTTTCTTTTGTAATGCCAGCATCTAATACTGCCTGATCACTTGCAACCAAGGCAATCTGCGCAAAGCGGTCAAGTTTTCTGGCTTCTTTACGATCCATGAATTCTGTTGGATCAAAACCTTTGATTTCACATGCAAACCTAGTTTTGAACTTAGAAGCATCAAATTGAGTAATCATATCCGCACCAGAAACACCATTGATTAAATTATCCCAATATGTTTCTACATTATTCCCAATTGGAGTAAGGGCACCGATTCCTGTAACTACAATACGTCTAGCTTGCATGTAAAATGTTTTTAAAATAAGAATCCGCCTTTAAAGCAAGGCTCAAAAAGGCGGATTAAAAATATGCCGAAGGTTTAGCTTCTAAAATAATAATGGTTATTATTTTGCGTGCTCTTCTAAATAAGCAACAGCTTGACCAACAGTAGTAATTGTTTCTGCTTGTTCGTCAGGAATAGAAATATTGAACTCTTTTTCGAATTCCATGATCAATTCCACTGTGTCTAATGAATCCGCGCCCAAATCATTTGTAAATGAAGCCTCATTTGTAACTTCTGCTTCATCAACACCTAATTTGTCAACGATAATTTTTTTAACTCTAGTTGCGATGTCTGACATTGTAAAAAGTTTTTGTTTACGCGGCAAAAATATACTTTTTGTCAAAATACCAAGAGTTTATTTGCTTTTTTGTTTTCACATTTTATTATCCTTTGCAAGCAGTGCTGTTTAAAGGCCGTTTAAGGCAGGATTTCGCCTGAAATGCTAACAATTGCTAATTAATTTTTAAAATAGCGCCTGATTTTTTGTTGGTCTTCGAAGCTAAAATGTGCTTTTGGTAGGATGAAAAATGATTTTGGCGCAAAATAACAATGAAAAAATAAGGGACTTTCGAAAAAACGAGTCACATCGGACCATGCCCATTCTGCCCTTCCATTTTCTGATTCCAAACTTCCCCCGTTATCATTAAAATTAAATTCCCAGTCCTGTTTGAACATGAGCGTCCTCCTATAAAACAACCAGGGTAATAGATACCAGAAAAAAACCATCAAAAGAAGCCATAATAATGAACCCAATAAAAAAAGCTCTGGTCTAATTTTTTTGTAAAACAATAAAATGGCTGTGACAATGGCATATGCATTTACAAAAAGCATTAATCCTTTGATCTCGGATTGCTTTATAAAATGGTATCTAAGCCCTTGAATGACTTGGGATTTTTGGTATTGAATTGGGATAGACATATACTGAAAGTAAAAATTGTACACAAAGATACAAAGCGCAAAGGTTTGCATTGAAAAAACAACCTAAAAATGCAGAATTAACCGTACACTAAAATGAGTGAAAATGACAAATTCACTATATTTAGAGAACGCATTGCTTAAATACCATACTATGTCTATTAAACCCAATTTGCGCTTTTCGCAAATCATCAACATGAATGTTGGTTTCTTAGGAATTCAGTACAGCTTTGGATTACAACAATCCGCTGTAAATCCAATTTATGATATGTTGGGTGCTAGTCCCGACCAGATCCCCATGTTAAACTTAGCAGGCCCTATGACGGGCTTATTGATTCAACCGATCATCGGCGCCATGAGTGATAAAACTTGGTCGCCCAAATATGGAAGACGTAAACCCTACTTTTTAATTGGAGCGTTACTTTGTAGCATCTGTTTATTCCTTTACCCTTTTAGTAGCGCTTTATGGATGGCAGTAGGTTTATTATGGGTACTCGATGCAGCAAACAATACAGCGATGGAACCATATCGTGCATTTATTGCAGATAAACTACCAGGTAAGCAACATGCTGCAGGTTTTTTAACACAAAGCTTTTTTACAGGACTAGGTATCACATTGGCCAATATCTCATTATTCGTTTTTCAGAAAAATATTCCCGGAACTTATGGAAGTCTCCCATATTGGGTTTATGCTTCTTTCTTTTTGGGTAGCATTTGTTCCATAGCAACAGTGGGCTGGTCTGTCTATAAAACTCCTGAGATTCCTCCAACCGAAGCCGAATTAACTGCACTTAAAGCAGAAAAAATAAATGTATTTACTCCATTTTTAGAAATTGGTGCAGCAATTGGAGATATGCCCAAAGTAATGTGGCAATTGGCTTTAGTTTATTTATTTCAGTGGTATGCACTTTTTTGTTATTGGCAAAATGCGTCCAAGAGTATTGCTAAATCAGTATGGAATACAACAGTTTACCAAAACAATCCTCTTTACGATGAAGCAGTAGGATGGTCTGGACTTGTAAATGGATGGTATAATATTGTCACTTTTGCAAGTGCATTTTTTTTACTTTGGTTGGCCAAAAAAATGAGTCCAAAAATGATTCACATCATCTGTTTGATGATGGCGGCATTGGGGCTTTTAGTTTTCCCGCATATCACTGATAAAAATTTATTATTTATTCCAATGGCAGGTTTTGGAGTCGCATGGGCAAGCATGATGGGGATTCCTTATTTACTCGTGGTAGATAAAATACCAAAAGAGAGATATGGAGTGTACATGGGGATAATCAATATGATGATCGTAATCCCAATGCTTATTCAAAATATAAGCTTTGGTTATATTTTGAAGCATTTCTTAAATAATGACCCAGGAAAAGCCATTAGTTTTGCTGGCGTCTTTTTATTGATTGCTGCAATTGCAACTTTTTCCATTCAAAGCTCAGGTAGTCAACCAAATAAAGATGCGACGATGCCCATGAGTGGTGGACATTAAATAGGATTTGAAAAATATAAGATATGAAAGTACTGTGTATTGGTGAAGCATTAATTGACATGATTTGTACCGACAGAGGCAGTCGTTTAGCCGATGGACAAAATTTTTTAAAGAAAGCAGGTGGCGCACCAGCCAATGTTGCAGCAGCGATTGCGGCATTGGGTGGCAAAGTGGATATGGCCGCCAAAGTGGGCAAAGATCCTTTTGGACAACATTTGATTGATTTATTAAATGAAATGGGGGTGTCCACAAAATGGATCATTCAAGACCCAAATGCATTCACTACATTCGCATTTGTATCTTTAATGGAAGATGGTGAGCGGGATTTTTATTTCAATAGAGGTGCAGATGGCCAACTATCGATTGCTGATTTGTCCAATTTAGATTTAAATGAATATGGCATTGTACATTTTGGTTCTGCTACTGGATTTTTACCAGGGCCATTACAAAGCACTTATATAGATTTATTAAATAAAGCAAAAGCTGCAGGCGCATTGATAAGCTTTGATCCAAATTATAGACATTTATTGTTTCCAAATAATACAGCTAGTTTTGTAAAGCAATCATGGCATTTTATTCAGTCCTGTGATTTTTTTAAACTAAGTGATGAGGAAGCCTTATTGATCACTGGCTTAGATACTGTTCAAGCCGCTGCAAATGCATTGCGTGAAAAAACAAATGCCGTATTTGCAATTACACTGGGCAAAGAAGGTACTTTATTAGCTACCTGCCACGGTACAGAAATTGTCTCTAGTATTCCTATTACACCTGTTGATGCAACTGGAGCGGGCGATGCTTTTGTTGGGGCAGTGCTCTATCAATTATTAGATAAGCAACCAGCTGATCTGCCAACTTTATCACTTGATACATGGCGCACAATCATCACCAACGGCAACAAAGCTGGAGCGAGGACTTGTGAATACATGGGCGCCATGGAGGCATTTAAACATTTAAACAATACTATTTTCAATTCTTAAATTGCAAGCGCACTGTGAACCTGACCCCATTACACCAATTTGGAACTGACTTATTAGCTCAATTCAAAATAGACGCTAAGAAAAAAGATAAAGATTTCTACCAACGTTTTTTTACACACTTAGATGCCATCGAAAATTTATTTGATGAAGTGTATGCATGGCATCCAAAAAGAAACGAACAATTCGAAGCACTCTTATGCACGCTCATTCAAAAATATAAAGAGCGCTCTAATGTGTTGCTACAAAAAGATGCTCAAAAAGCCAGTTCAGGACATTGGTTTTTAAGCAATGAGATTACAGGTATGAGCTTGTATGTAGACCGTTTCAGTGAAAATTTAAAAGGCTTACAAAAAAAGCTAGATTATTTTAAAGAACTAGGTGTAAATTTTTTACACTTGATGCCCATCTTTGAAAGTCCTGAAGGAGAGAGTGATGGTGGTTATGCGGTTTCCAATTTTAGAAAAGTAGCAGATCGATTTGGTGATTTACAAGATTTAAAAAATCTGATTGCTGACATGAATGCATCAAAAATGTATTTAATGTTAGACATCGTCTTGAACCACACTTCTTACCACCATGAGTGGGCACAAAAAGCAAAAGCGGGTGATCCTTATTACCAAGATTTTTTCTACTTCTATGATCATCGAGGCATACCTGATCAATTAGATCAAACGATGCCCGAAATTTTTCCAGAGTCTTCTCCTGGTAGCTTTTCTTATGTACCAGAATGTGACAAATGGGTGATGACCGTATTTCATAAATATCAATGGGACTTAAACTATAGCAACCCAACCGTCTTGGTGGCGATGATGGATACCATTTTATTTTATGCCAACCTTGGCGTCGATATTCTACGCATTGATGCACCTGCATTTATTTGGAAAGAACTAGGCACTACCTGTCAAAACCTACCAAAGGCACATACGCTACTGAGATTGATAAAACAATGTACCCTTGTGGCGAGTCCAGGCATGGCCTTATTGGGGGAAGCCATTGTAGCACCTAAAGAAATTATTAAATATTTTGGAACAGATAATTATACTGCGAATGAATGTGATGTGGCTTACAATGCTACTCAGATGGCATTACAATGGGACGCACTTGCTACTGGAGATACAAGGATCATGTTAACGGCTCAGCATGATATCATGCAAAAGCCATTTGGATGTACTTGGATTTCTTATACAAGATGTCATGACGATATTGGACTTGGTTATGATGACGAAATGATAGCAAGGGTTGGATTTAATCCCTACCACCACCGAACATATTTAAAAAATTATTTCTCGGGCAACCATGATGGATCTGTTGCTGCAGGCGCTTTATTTTCGGTCAATCCAAAAACGAATGATGCAAGGATTAGCGGAGCACTCGCCTCTCTATGTGGTTTAGAAAAAGCAATGGCTTGGAACAATGCAGGTGAAATAGAAAATGCTTTGAGAAAAATCATTTTAATGCAAGCACACGCTATGTTCATGGGTGGCATTCCAATGTTGTATTATGGAGATGAAATGGCTTACACGAATGATTATAGTTATTTAAACGACCCTGGTAAAAGTTATGACAACAGATGGATGCACCGTCCAATCATTGATTGGCATAAAAATGAGCAGCGCCATAAACAAGGCAGTATGGAACAACGTATTTTTAATGCAACAAAGCAACTGATTCAACTAAGAAGCAGGCTGCCCATTTTAAGTGATTTTAAAAATACCACATGGATGACGCCACACAATATTCATGTGGCTGGTTTTATTCGTGCCCAAGAAGATAAAAAAGTATTCTGCTTATTCAACTACAAAGCAACAGACTCTTATGTGACTTGGTTTGCATTTAAAGAACATGGTGTAAGACCATCCAAATTAAAAGATCTTTGGACCGGCCTTATACACCATGTCGGGAATGATAACGAATACTTTGTATTAGGGGGTTACCATTTTGCTATTTTAGAAATAGTAGATTAAAATTTAAAACTCATTCCAAAATTGATACTATAATCTGCAAAAGCAGCGTCACCTCTTGCAAAAATACCTGTATCATTTGTTCTTAAAATATCCGCATAACTTTGTGGACGTTCACGTCTCAAAGCAATAGGAGTATATAAAAAGAAATTATATTTCTTATACATGAAAGTAATTCCAGGTTCGGCAGATAAAATATTACCTGGCCTTCTAAATCCAGTACTTTTACCAATCAAGTCGTAGGTTGGAATGCACTCAAACCTGAGACCTAGTGAATAGGCCCAAGCTTGATTGCTATAATTAAAGCCAGATCTCAACATGTACTGATCTGCAACACTCATTACATTCGAAGTGTATTTAATTGCAGTTGCAGAAGGCGTTCCACCTCTCGCAGTGCTTACACCATTATGATCTCTTGGATTCAACAAATAAAATGCATTGGCATACGCACTCCAATTAAGATTGATTTGTCTGAAACCATTCAATTCTACAGTCACACCAACGCCTCCATCACCAGGTTGGATAGACTGATCAACATAACCAACTCTCCTTGCATTAAGTTGATATTGAAACTCATCTTGTGCTTTAAAATTTCCAGTTGGCAACTTGATTCCTAATCCTGCCATTAAATTTCCTTTTTTATTTACTGATGGGGCAATTAACCATCTATAAGCACTTAAACGAATATCACCCAAGCCCCTTGCAGAAGTTGCAAAACGATAAGGGCTGGTATTTCCTAAATGTTCATATTTTGACGTTCTTTCATAATTTACTAAGGGAATATTAATACCAATCATCCATTCTTTTCGGAGGATCCTTATTAAAGAAAAATCCATAGCACTGGTATAATTGATTACCTCAGAACCTTCAGCAACTCTATATTTTTGCTCATCAGTTCCATTAAAATGTTTGTATGATTTAAAATACCTATAATTTATATTTAAATTCCATTTTGAACTGTCTTCCTGGTGCATTGCTGCATGCTCCATAGTGCATAATCCACCTACAGTTCGAATCGCAACACATCCTTGAGCACTTAAAAAATTGATAGAATAAAGGCATAATAATGCCATTATGAAGATTGATTTTTTCATTAGTTTAATTTTTTAAAATGTATAGGCAAAACAACTTGCTGGAACATCTGTGTGAAATGTACCAGTTTGCCAAGATTCGAATAATCGAGTCTTACATTTTCATTTTTAATTTAGAAACAATATAACTCCCAAGTGCCTGCCCCTTTTGGGTACTTGTAATACAGGAATTATGAAAGTGAATACCCCCATAAAAACGTGCCCAGTTATTCTCATCTGCAGCATGTCTAAACGATTTAAAGCTTCTGTTCTCAATGCCAAATTCTAATTCTGTAGAATCTGTGTAGGCAAAATTATCGCCATAGACACTTGTCAAAGCTTCTGCCGCAGCTGATGAAATAGTGGAATGACCACATGTATATTCTGGGAATGCAGGCGTTTGCAACAATGGCCTCCAATTTGGATCAATGTATTTATTAATCACTGTCTCTGGACGTACTGTTTTATAAGTATATTTTGCATCCCAAGTATGAATAAACGCATCAAATAATGCAATGGCGGTTTTTGCATAAGCGTACACTGCTGTATTAAAATCTTTTTTAGCCGTTTTATTCGCAATACCAACAATACTCATCCAATGCCCTGGAGGAGAAAACTTTTTGGTACTAAACATAGCGTGTCCTGTTACATTTACTTTAAAAGGATTGTCATCCCAGAAATTGGCAATGTGTTTTTGCTCTTCTGTTAAACTATCGCCAGCATTTTTTACCATCATCAAATGTTTATAGTATTCGCTATTTTTATCCGTAACATTAAATGCTGGGGGCGGTAAAGGTCTAAATTGGCTTGCACTATCAATAGCCATTGGTCTTATTTCTGCCCAATGTGGTTCTGCAGCAGAGGCATACATTGGAGGAGTTGGCACCCAACGGCCTGGAGAATCTTTTACAGTATATCTTTCTGCACTTCTTGTTTGTGCATAATTATCTTTTTTACTCCATGCAATAATTGCCCCACTTACTTCCTTCGCATAAGCTTCTGATGCTTTAATCATGCTGCTGGACATACCATTTTGCTGTACTAATTTTCTTAAACTATCAGTATAATCTTGCATACTTCCTTCAGGAAAAGTAACTGCCTGACCAACAGTTGTGTAAGCCACCAAAGCAGCATATGGAAAGTCAATATTTGCGGTATCTTTAGGCTTTGGGATAGCCGATAATCCTTTTAACTGCCCTGCCAAACTTTGATACTCAGTGGGAGCTCCTGCTGCAACTACTTCATACCCTGCTATCGCAGCGTAAGCATAGTTCCTGGAGGCAACTATTGGGCTAAAATTATTACCCATGACCACTTTGTTTAATTCATGCACTGTATAAGCATATAAATCTGGATTGGAGGTGATTTTTTTATAGTTATCTGATTGTGTACAAGCTAGCATTGTCATTGCAAATAGCAATACAGCAAATAATTTATTCATTGAATTCAATTGAAAAGTAATGTGTTTAAAATAAAAAGTAGTAGCTGTAGATTCACAAATCTAACATGCTACAATTAGGATAAGATATATCCTAATATGGAGTAATTATTTAATAAGCAACTATTTTTGGTGGCGGGCCCTGAACCGTTAAATAATTGCTTATTAAACGCGCACTGTAACGATAACCAGTCGTTACATCCGCCAAATTTACTGGAGCTAAATGCCAGCTATTGTCTTGTTCAATGTAATCGAAACTCAATAACTTCGTCATTGATTTGCCGATTGGAATTGACTTTTTATCTGTACCTGTATTTGAAAGGTCTTGTGCTAATTTATAAAAATCTTCTCTTGCATTTTTGATATGCAAACGGTCTTGGTTAGGAATTACTTTCAATTCAAGACTGTCATTGTAAATCCTTCTTTGTACATATTGGTAAACAATACCTTTAATCACAATCTCTCCATCTACTCTTTCAAATTGAGGATTATTGGCATAGTAAGGAAGGTTGATTGGTGTCTTGATTGTCACTAGATAAGATGCATCATAGTCGTTTTCTTCAATTAATTCAACCAACTGGTCAGCTGCTTTTTGATCAAAATAATTCGATACCAGGCGGTACCCAAATCCGTTAAAAAGCATAATGCCCAAGAATAATATAGCGCCTAATTTTTTCAATAACCTAAGTTAGTCATTTTTTGAAAAATGGTACTTTTTAAAGGAGAGTTTTTTTGTAATTTCACGCCCTCAAACAACCATAAGCCATGCATAAAAGAATCTACATATTGTTAGCATTGTCTCTGCTGTGCTTAGTTACTGTTTATGTTTTTATTCCCAACCAAATTGTAATTAAAGGACAACAGATTGTCAACCAGCCCACTGCAAGCGTGAATAGAGGAATGATGCAGACGAAGAAATGGGCTGCTTGGATGCCAAAAGACATTGAAATAAATGTGATTGGCAGCTTAGTAGCAACCATACAGGCAGAATTGACCGTGGATCAGTTAAAAGTACCTGTCTTATTCTCAATCATGGACGGAAAAGACAAAAATACAATCATTAGCTTTGAAACTACAATGGATAATAACCAGTGGTCTCCAATTGCGAGGGTTCAATATTATATTTTTTCAAAAAAAATTCAATTCAAACTTGACCGTATCCTCAAAGCTGCTGGAGCATACTACAATTATACCAAGAGTATTTATGGATTTGATATCATTGAAACCCGTGTAAAAGACTCAAGCTTGATTGCAATTGATCAAACTTTTAATGACACCCCATCTCTTGTTCAAATTTACCAAATGGTTGGACAATTAGAAGCGCAAATTGCCAGTCAAAATGGAAGGGCAAAAGGTGCTCCGATGGTAAACATAACAAGGATTGAAGCGAATGAGGTTTATACTCAAGTTGCGATTCCACTAGAGAAAGACATTCCTATACAAGCAGGATTTACGATTAAAAAAATGGTACTTGGAAATCTACTTTCAGTGGATGTCCAAGGAGATCAAAGAAAGGTGCATCAAGCATTTGAAGCGACCAAACTTTATATCTCTGACAAGCAAAAGTCTTCTCCTGCGATTCCATTTATTATCTATAACACAAATAGATTGTTAGAGAAGGATTCCAGCAAATGGAAGTCAACGATCAATTATCCAATTTTTTAATTTCCGAGAGAACTACTTTTAATTTTTAAATTGAATCAGCCTCAAACTATCTGAATTCATTGCTAAAACATATCCTATTTTTTTGTTTAATTGGATAGGAGCAATCTGTCTTACCTGACCTTTAATACTTAGTCCATTCATTGGTGTGGCTTTAAAATCTTGTTTTCCATTATTGATCAATAATGTTCCATAGTCAGCGTCATACCTGCCCATTTGAACATTGTTATCGTAAAAGTTTCCCATTATTAAGATGTCGGGCCACTTGTCCCCATTTGCATCTATCTTGACTGCTGCTTTATAGGCTGTTATTTGAGCTTCCCATGGTAATACTTTTGCAGTAAATTCACCGCTCCCATTATTGATAAACAAAGTATTTGCAAAATGATAAGCTTTTACAACTTTCGAAGATTTTAATTTTTCCTTTGTGAAAATATCATAAAGGTTTGCTTTTGCAAAATCTTCTGCATACAAGAAAGACTTTTTAATCTTGGGTATTTGTCTTTGAATTTCATCTTTATTTGCAAAAGGGATTTCTTTGCCTTGAAGATAGAAAGTGATGATTTGTTCAAACTTACCATTGTCATCAAAATCATTATAATACATACTAATTGGTTCTTTTTCTGTCGCCTTTAACCTTGTATTCAATCCTAGGTTTCCAGCAATAAAATCCATATCGCCGTCTAAATCTATATCAACAGGGGTTATAAAATTCCACCAACCTGGCAAATTAGTTACAGTTGCTTTCTTCCATTTTTTTGTAGATGGATATAATACATCGATACCCCCCCATTGATGCGTCAATAAAATTTCTAATTTCCCGTCTTTATCGATATCGATTTCTGTTGCACTTGTTATTAATCCAATACCAACTAAATCTGGTGCAAAGGTTGTTGTTACATCTTTAAAATGCCCATCGCCAGTATTGTATAACAAATAACTATTAGTTGGCGCGCCATAATCCATTGCAGTCACCCTACTTGTGATCAATAAATCTATTGAACCGTCTTGGTTAAAGTCACGGGCAATGATGGATGAACTTTGATTATATATGGGGATTGCTTTTTCCAATGCAATAAATTGACCATTGGGATTATTTAAATAGACCCTTGGCATCATATGCTTGTCTTTGCCAAAATATTCATTCCCTCCTGAGCCAACCACAATATCCTTCAGCCCATCCTTATTAACATCTACCATGACAGCGGCAACATCCTCATAGTTACTATCTAATCTAAATGCTTCTTGCTTGGATAAAATAAATTTGCCATTTGTTTGTTGATAGTACAAGGCCGCACTAAATCCTCGAGCGCCTCCAATAAATATATCTTCTAAACCATCTTTATTTACATCTCCCACAGCCAAAGCTGGACCCTCTGTTGAATTCATTTGAGGAATTAATTGTTCCCTATTAAACTCTTGGAAGCTATTTTCTTGATGCTTGAATTTTACACCAGCACTTGCAGTAATATCTACTACTTGTTTGGTTACTTGTGGCCAGTATTGATTGATTAAATTGTAATCAAATTTTGGTAAACCAATCTGATAAGCAAATGCAAGTTGTTTTTTCTTAAAATCAACTGGTTGAATTTTTTGAAAACTATTGTCTGGCCATATTAAAAAAGCAGAATCGACTTTGGTATTTTTCAATCCAATAGACAATGGAATTTCCATACTGGATAAAAAGCCTTTTACTGGAAATTTTTCATAGGTCCTGATTTCCCCAGGAGTGAACAATACAAGCTTAGCACCAATCGCATTGATATTGGCTGCTGCTCCTTTTAATGTCACTGAAACTGCATGCGCAGTTGTATCTTGATTAGTCTTGTTTTCATAAATAAAAGACTTGTCGTTTACATTATTCACTACTAAATCTAAGTCGCCATCATTATCGAAGTCTGCATATGCAGCGCCATTTGAATAAGAAGGTGGATTGTTAATGATTGCCTTTTCTTGATCATCAAATGACAAACCTTTTTTATTTAGATAAAACTGATTGGGGATTTTAATTTCAGGGAAACGATCTATTAAGGCCATGTCTTTTTCGCCCATTTTATTGTCTCTAATTTTCTCTTGAATTTCTTGATTGGAGACATAATTCACATAATCCATATCATTCATCCTCTTGGGAATGCCATTTGCAATAAAAATATCTTTGTATCCATCATTATCAAAATCCATTAATAAGGTAGCCCAAGACCAATCAGTAGCGAACATGCCAGAATACATACCTACTTCACTAAACTTTCCATTGCGACGATTCCATTGTAAGTTGTTACGGGTAAATTGATAGTCATACCCAACGGATATTTTATATTGATAGATATCATAATCATCCTCTCCCAAGGATCTTTTCAATATATAAGGATCTTTTGGTAACATATCCATAGATACAATTTCAGGAAATCCATCATTGTTTAAATCTCCTGCATCTACACCCATTGAATACTGACTAGTATGCATCAACCGCTCTTTTTGTTCATCTTTAAAACTTCCATCTTTCTGATTGATGTATAAATAATCGTTCTCATGAAAATCATTCCCTGCATAAATATCTACCCAGCCATCTAAATTGATATCACTCATTACCACACCCAATCCATAACTAATAGCTGTGCTATTGATTTTGGTTGCCTTGGTCACATCTTCAAAATGCCCATTTTGATTGGCAAAAATACGATCGCCTGACAATGGATCAAATGTCCCCATAAAACTTGCCCTAGGTGCAAAAGTTCCGTTCTGGTGTACTGAATGATTTAATAAAAAAACATCCAAATCACCATCTTGATCGTAATCAAAGAAACTTGCTTGTGTGCTAAATCCCGAAAAATCTAAACCATATTCAGTAGCCGCTTCTTTATATTTTGGAATCCCATTTTTGATACCCTGACAAACAAGTAATTGATTTTTGGAAACAAATTTTTCGAAGTTTCCTAACCTACAGATATAAATATCCAACAAGCCATCATTGTTAATATCTACTACAGACACGCCCGTATTCCAGGCGCTGTCCTGAGGAATAAGTGCCTGCTTACTTACTTCCTCGAACCTTAAGTTACCTTGATTTAAGTACAATTGATTATTCCCTTCATTCGATGCAAAAAAGATATCCGCCTTACCATCATTATTAAAATCACCCGTGGCAACCCCTGCCCCATTATAGTAATACATATAATGAAACATGTTGAACTGTTCATTTGGATGTAATTTATTTTCAAATTGTATACCAGTCTGTTCAGCATTTAAAGCTTCAAACAAAGGCATTTCTTTATTTGACTTACTACATGCAAAAAGCAGTGTACTCATTCCAAAAATGAAAATGCCTTGTTTAAACATATTGATCAAATTGAAGCGCATATATTTATTTTAATTTCATGAAAACAGGAACTTGATTGTTCCTAATAAACAAGATTCTTTTTTGAGTTGGCATATCAAACAAAACCATATCTCTCACCTGTCCAGTGATGGCCAATCCAGATTGTTTATCTTCTAACACTTCAAGCCTCCTTTTACCATTATTGATAAGCACCAAGCCATAATTGGCATCTAATCGGCCAAACTGTGGCAAGAATCCAAACTGATTTCCTCCCATCACTAAATCCAATCGACCATCTGCATTTAAATCCGTACTCACCATCGCATTCAAGGAAGAAAATTGAACCTCATTTGGTAAGCGTTGAATCTCATACTGCCCATTACCTTTACCCCAGGCAATAATTGAACTTGTAAAATCATATAATTTCATGCTCGCTTTTTCAATTAATTCTTTTTTAAATAATTCTTGAAAAGACTTCTTTGCATAGATCTCATAATTTAGATTTTCTTTTTTGAGCAGTGGTATTTGTTCTTGCATCTCACCTTTTAAGAATACTGGCACATCTTTACCATTGACTGTTCTTGTTAAAATTTTATCAATACTTTCATTGCCATCAAAGTCATTGATCCATAGTTTAACTGGCGTGGTTGAAGTTGGTTTTAAATAACCATTCTCTCCCATATTACCAATAATTAAGTCCTGCAATCCATCCCCATCGACATCTGCCATATGAATAGATTGCCACCAACCATGCATATGCTTTAAATTTGAATTTTGTTCCACCATCTTCCCTTTTTCAAAAGCATAGATCACTGGATACATGTACTCCCCTACCACCACTAAACTTGATGGATGTTGATTATCTAGTTTACCCCATATTGCACTCGTCACCATTCCCAGTTTTGCAAAATCTGGAGCCACGGTCGCTGTGACGTTCTTGAATTGTCCTAAACCATTGTTTTGATACAATGCACTTGCAGGGGTTACGCCGTATTTTAAAGGCGTATTTCGAGCGCCAACAAATACATCAAGGTCGCCATCTAAATCATAATCCAAAGGCACCATCACACCTGTATTGAATTCAAATACAGGAAAAGCATTAGGACTATGTGTAAAATTTGCTTTGCCGTCATTTAAGAACAATCTGTGATTCAATTCGCCCCTTGTTGACAAGCGATTGTTACCGCCTGACCCCACCAATAAATCCATGTCCCCATCCTTGTCTGCATCAAAAAATACCGCTGCTACATCTTCGTAACTCGCAAATGGTGCAAATGCAGTTTGAGGCTTCGGTTTAAAATCTCCCGTACTTGTTTGAAGGTAAATTTGACTTCCTTTATTGTTGGCGCCTCCAATAAACAGATCTACTAACCCGTCACCATTGATATCGGCAGTTGCCGCTTTTGGTCCTTCTTGAGATAAGATTCTCGGAATAATTCTTTCTGCGTAAAAATCAACATGATCGTCTTCGGTATGTTTTTCGAAATTGGCTTTTACTTCTTCAAAAATTGGCGCGACTTTTTCTTGCACCACCACAAATGGCTTTATAATTTGTTGAGCTTGATCAATCGTGTATACCGTATCGAGTTTTTGTACTTTAAAAATACTTTGAGTTAGGTTCGGCCAAATCACTTGAACAGAATCAATTTTTTTGAATTGACCTAGCCCAAAGATCTGTTTGTAATCGACAGAGGACTGGAAGCCTCTTGCAGGAATAAGTTCTTTACTTAAAATTTGTCCCTGTACAAAAACATTAATCTTTGCACCAACCGCATTCAAATTCTGCGGCAGACCTTTTAGCTTAAATCCAATGTAACTATTCTTATTTTGCTCCCTACTCTTATTCTTAAATACAAAACTTGGCATATTGTTATTGTTCACCACCATATCCAAGTCACCATCATTATCTAAGTCACCATAAGCTGCTCCATTGGAAAAACTTGGAATATCCAACCCCCATTCCTTGCCCATATCTTTAAAAGTTAAATCACCATTGTTCTTAAACATTTTATTTGGAATGGGCTGACTACTCATTTTTTGAATGATACTACTAATCTCATCCTTCTTTCCTGATAATACCATTTTTTGAATCATGGTATTGGCAAAAAAATCGATAAAATCTTGATTCGTCAAATCACGATAAATGCCATTGCTTACATAAATATCATTATAGCCATCATTGTCTGCATCAAAAATCATTTCGCCCCAACTCCAATCACTTGCTTCTACACCTGCAAAACGAGCAACTTCTTTGTATTTGCCATTTTTATTATTCAACTGCAATGCATTGTGCATGAATTGATGGTAGAAACCACTTGCTACTTTTAAACGATAAATATCAATATTATCAAATGAACTAGTTGTCTTTAATCGATAATCATTGTCTGGCAACATCTCTGTTGTAAAAATATCAGGATAGCCATCATTATTAACATCAGCCATATCAGTCCCCATCGAAGCTATGCTATTATGTTCGGTATAATTTTCAATTTCATCTTTGAATGTGCCATTTTTTTGATTGATATATAAATAATCTCTTTCAAAAAAATCATTGGACACATAGACATCTGGCCATGCATCTCCATTCACATCACCAATAGTCACCCCCAAGCCAAAACTAATCAATGTGCCATGTATACCAGCTGCGGCAGATACTTCTACAAATTTTCCTCCCTCATTTTTATACAAATGATCTCCACCTCCTTTTAAAAAATTAGCAACGTCTGCATTTTCTGCTCTTATATCTCTTGCATTCGCATAGTTCAAAGTATTCACTGGAATTGGACTATTATTCACCATAAAGCAATCTAAGTCACCATCCATATCATAATCAAAGAAAGAGGCATGTGTTGTATAGCCGTTATTTGCAAGGCCATATGCTTCTGCACTATCTGTAAAAGTTAAATTGTGGTTATTAATGAATAATTGATTCTTACGTAAATTTTCATTCATCATATGTCCGGCATTGGCTACATAAATATCCAACCAGCCGTCATTATTAATATCTACCATAGTCACGCCTGTGCTCCATTGGTCTTTTTTTGAGAAACCCGCTTGCTCAGATATATCTTCGAATTTAAAATTGCCTTTATTTAAGAATAATTTATTCGCACCTTGATTGGCAGTAAAGAATACATCTGCTAGTCCATCATTATTTATATCACCAATTCCAACACCACCGCCATTATAGAAATTACGATATTTAAAAATATTGTTTTCCTTTTCGTCTGTAACTGTATTTGTAAATTGAATGCCGCTGTTTTCAACTTGTTCAAAAAGTTGCCCCTCTTTTGACTTTGTACAAGCAGATAAAAAAAGGGAAATAAAAAGTAAAATGTATATTTTTTGCATAAAACAAGTTCGTATTATAAGCTATAAAAATACAAAAAGGCCGTGGTAAACCACGGCCTAAAATCATAATAGTTTGTTGTTTGGAGCTTTACTTTTATAAAGATTCAAACAAAAAAAAGGCCGTGGTAAACCACGGCCTTTTCTATAATAGGTAAACTATTTAAAGTGTATCCTAGTAACCAAAGTTTTGCTTCAAATTAGGGTTTGAAGAAACAGCTTGGTTAGGAATAGGGTAAACCACTTTGTAAGCATCAGACTTAGCAGATCTTTCGTTTACTGGATCGTTGTACTTTCCAAAACGAATTAAATCTGGACGTCTTACAGCTTCTAAGTATAATTCACGACCTCTTTCAGCTAAGATATCTGTCAATGTCACAGCAGTTAACGCTGGTGCACCAGAACGTGCTCTTAAACTGTTCACGATAGAAAGTGCAGTTTCACCGCCAGTAGCAGTACCGCCTCTTAAAATCGCTTCTGCTTTCATCAACAACGCATCTGCGTAACGGAAGAAAACATAGTCGTTTTTACCAGTAAATGAATTATCAGAAGCTTTGTACTCCATTGGATATTTCATTGTTCTGATACCTTTAGATTCAGTAGAGAAGAATAAAGATACATCAGGAGTAAACACTAGATCAGCTTGTGCACGATCTTTAACTTTTACTTTTACACCTTTATCATATTTGTATTGTTGACCAGCTAAGAAACCAGCATTGAAACCAGTTAACTCAGTGTAGCCAGCGATATCAGCTTGTCTTCTCTTATCAGCTTCAGGGAAAGAGTTGTAGAAATCAGCAGTTGTAGTGAAACCATTCCAACCAGAGAATGTTTGGTTGTAGTGCGTTCCCATACCAGTTGCCCAGTTTACGTTAATTGTACCACCTTGTTGTACAGCACCATCACCACCTCTTGAATAAATCATCTCAGTAGATAATGTGTTATTGTTCCAAACAAAGTTATCCCAGTAGTTCGCTGATAATGCAAATTTGTTACTTGCAGTGATTTGATCAACTAATGCAATTACTGAATTCATATCAGCCGCTGCATGTGTGAAAGTTGTTGGAGTCTTAGGATCTGCTTTGTAAACTGCTTTGTTTAACATTAAACGCGCTTTTAAGAATTGTGCAGCTTGTTTTGTTGCTAAACGGCTATCAGTTTTTGCAGAGTAAGATGGTAATGCAGCAATTGCAGCATCCAAATCAGTCATGATCCAATCAAAAGCTTCAGATCTAGTTTTAACTGCAGGAATCACGTCTGGACCATCAGTTGCAGCACGGTAAGGTACTTGACCGAATAAATCCATTACTTGACTCGCTAAAAAAGCTCTTAAGAACTTTGCAGCAGGTTGATCAGCAGCAGCACCTTTTTCAGCCACTAAAGTCGCTTTGAAAAGACCACTGTTGATACCGTTCCATGTATCATACAATTGATTGTGTGCACCATCTACAGCATGTAAATGGATTTTTCTCCAAGTACCGAAGTCATCCCAGTCAGTACCACGTGTTGGTCCAAGTAACTCGTCTGTTGAATGCTCTTGTAAAGCATACCAGTTTCCTTGTCCGATCAAAGCGTTGGTTGCTTCATATACTGATTTTAAATCAGCTGTAGCAGCTCCGCCAGCACTTGCAGTGACAACAGACTTAGAACCAAACACTTTCTCATCTAATTTAGAACAAGAAGCCGCACCCAAACTCACTGCGATTGCAGCGGTGTAGATTGCTGTTTGTTTGATAAAATTATTTTTCATGTTATATGTTATTTATAAAAATTAAAAACGAGCGTTGATACCTAAAGTGAATGTTCTAGCTCTTGGAGTTGCAGTATAGTCAAATCCACGAGAAGGTACACCACCTCTAGCTTTGTCAACGTTCACCTCAGGATCTAATCCAGAGTAGTTCGTAAACAATGCCAAGTTTTGACCAGACAATGTCAAGTTCAAACCTTTGATGAATGAACCTTTCTTCACGTCTATCGCATAACTCAAGCTAGCATTCGCTAAACGGATATAATCACCTTTTTCTAAGAAACGAGTTGATACGTTACCTGGGTTGATTGAGTTCTCAATAGAATACACTACATCTCTTGTAACGTTACGAGCGTTTTTCAAACTACCTTTTAATAATACAGCATTTGCAGTGTTATTGTATACATAGAAACCAGTTACTGCGTTAAAGAATACGCTAGCAGTTAACTTCTTATATGTAAAGTTGTTTGTTAAACCTGCGTTGAAAGTAGGCAATGCAGAACCTTGTAATTCATCCTTCGCACCGTTTGCATAAACACCATTTCCGAAAGCATCAAATCTTAAGAAAGTAGGCATTACGAAAGTAAATAATGGAGAACCATCACGGATTGTTTGTGCATAAGCACCAGTTAAACCTTGTCCAGAAACTTCACCTGTATTTACTACAGTAGAACCGAATCCTTCAACTTTGTTCTTTAAGAATGACATGTTGTAGCTTACATCCCATCCAAATGCACCTCTGTATGCAGGACGCACTAATTGGTAGTCTAAGCTAAATTCCCAACCTGTATTGTTTACTTTTCCTGGTAAGTTTACCCAACGATCTGCAGATGCAGCTGGTTGAGGATAGCTGATTAAGAACAATAAATCTTCAGTTGACTTATTGAAATAATCAACAGTACCAGATAATCTACCATTGAACATTGAGAAGTCAACCCCTACACCAGATGTAGTTGTTTGCTCCCAACGTAAGTTAGGGTTAGAGTTTGTAATAATGTTTGTAGTACCATTAAAGTTAACTTGTTGTAAAGCTAAAGAAGCATATGCAGGGAACTCTTGGTTTCCTGTGATACCATAGTTTAATCTTACATCAAAATTAGAGAAGATTTTACCCAAAGTATTTTGAGCAAATTTTTCTTCTAACACTCTCCACTTAAATCCAAACGCAGGGAATGTACCGTATTTGTTACCAGAGCTAAATCTTGAAGATCCGTCCACTCTCACCAATGCAGATAAGATATACTTGTCTTTCATTGTGTAGTTAACACGAGAAAAATAAGATTGCAATTCTACTTGAGTACTATCGCCATAGATTGGTGTAGAACCACCAGTATAAGCGTTATAGTTTGTAGAAAGTGCAGTCATACTCTTACCCCATCTTTGTTGACCTCTGTAATAATCAGTTGATTTTTGATAAGAGAAGGCAGCTAAAGCTTGTAAGCTATTACCATTCTTGAAAGTCTTATCATAGTTCAAAGTATGTTCAATCACTGTAGATGCTTGATCAGCTAATTGCTTTACAGCTCTACCATTCGTATTGATTTGTGTATTTTGATACTCTTTTCCTCTAACGCTCACGTTGCCTTTGAAACCTGCATCACTTAAACGAGGATCTGCGAATGTGAAACGCTCTGTGTTAGAGTTTTCCATACCGAAGATAGCCTTGTAAGTTAAGTTATCAGTTAATTTATAAGAAACTGATACGTTCGCTAATAATTTGTTATAAGTATCATTGTCTTTGAAACCTTCTAAGATTGCAACAGGGTTTCTGTTACCGTCTTTGTTATCATACCAAGTACCATCTGCATTGTATACAGGCGCTGTTGGATTGAAAGAAATAGCTGCACCGATTAAAGATCCTTCATAACCTGCGTTATTAGAAACTTGTGCATAGCTATTTTTAACAATAGATTGGTTCGCAGTCACATCTAACTTTAAACGAGAAGTTAATTGATTTGAATATTTCAAACCAAAAGTATAACGCTTTAATCCTTGTGTTTTAATGATACCTTCTTGGTTGTCATAAGAACCATTCAATTTCAAAGAACTCTTTGAATTTGAATAACCCCAAGCTAAGTTGTAGCTATTAGAGATTGCAGTTCTAAAGATTTGATCTTGCCAGTCAGTATTGAATCCTTTATCATTAGCACCTACAGAAGAAAAGTCGAAACCTCCATCTTGTAAAGTCTTTTTGATACCATACATGTACTCTTGAGGACTAGCTAAATCATAACGATTTGCAGTAGTAGAAATAGATGTAGTCGCATTGAAAGTTAAGCTAGGCTTTCCTTTACCTGATTTTGTAGTAATTAAAACAACACCATTCGCACCTCTAGCACCATAAATAGCTGCAGAAGACGCGTCTTTCAAGATAGAAATGTTTTCGATGTCGTTAGGGTTGATGAAAGACAATGGGTTTCTTGCAGATGAAGAACCGAATAAGTTGTCATTACCAACAGTACCACCACCATATAAAGGCACACCATCCACTACATACAATGGATTGTTGTTACTTCTTACTGAAGAAGTACCTCTAATTGTAATGTTCACTGCACCCCCTGGCTCACCAGAGTTTGAAGTTACGTTTACACCAGCAGTACGACCTTGTAACAATTGCTCTGGAGAAGAGATCACCCCTTTGTTAAAGGATTTCTCACCCAAAGAAACAACTGCGCCAGTCGCATCTTTTACTTTACGTGTACCATAACCAACTACCACAACTTCGTTAAGTTGCTCACTAGTTTGGTTCAATGATACCGTTACGTTTCCTTCTGCAGCTACTTCCTTAGAAGAGTAACCTACTGATGAAACAACTAATTTTGTTACAGTAGAAGGTACTGTGATAGCAAAAGTTCCATCAGCCGCTGTTTTCGCGCCTGTGAAAGTTCCTTTAGCAACAACTGAAGCCGCTGCAATTGGAGAACCATCTTTTGCATCCAAAACCTTACCTGTAACTGTTTTGTTCTGCGCTTGTGCATTGATTGCAAGCAAGCCAAGAAACAGTCCTACAAAAGAGGACTTTACAATTTTTGAAAAATTCATAATTGGCAGTTTATTGGTTTAATAAGCAGATACAAAATACACATTTTTGATATCAAACAAATTTTTTGTTAAATAATTTTTAACTTTTTGATGAAAGAAATAACAAGTGTTAGCATTGATATGTGCGAAGGTGCTCTAAAAGCCTTTATAATTCAATAATATATTGATTTTCCGTCAATTGGGATTCAATTTTACTAACAAAGACTAGTTTATAAATAAGTGCATTTTTATGCCAAATTGCAAACGTTTGCGATAAAATTTGTGTTAATTTTCCTTAAATTGAAGGCTCAAAAGCTGCTTGCTATGACGAATACCACGCTAAAATTATTGGCTCAACAATTACAATTGAGTATCTCTACTGTGTCAAGGGCATTGAAAGACCATCCAGATATTTCTACTGCTACCAAAGAAAAAGTGCACGCATTAGCCAATAGTTTAGATTATGAGCCCAATGCCTATGCGATACAACTTAGAACACAGAGCAGTAAAATCTTTGGCGTGATTGTACCTGCGATTGCCAATTTATTTTATGATAGTTTTATTGCTGCAATAGAAGAGGAAAGTAGAAAAAATGGATATGCATTGATGATTTTGCAATCCAGTAATAATCCAGAAAATGAATTAAACAATTTAAAAATTTTCAGACAAAACCGTGTCTCGGGCGTGTTTGCTTGTTTATCAGCGCATACTCAAAATTTAGAAGTATATGAGAAGATGGGTGAAAGAGATATTCCAGTAGTATTCTTCGACATTGTTCCTAAAGAAAATAAATACACCAAAGTGAGGATGGCAGATGAAAGATGTGCAGTACTCGCTGCAGAACAAATCATTCAAAGAGGATCGAAAAGAGTACTTGCATTGTTTGGTGATCCAGTTTTATCAATTAGTCAAAAACGTAAACATGCATTCCAGCAGTTCATGGAAAAATATGCACCCAAAACGCATTGTACCTATTTACATACCAATAGTTCCAATGAAGCAGAGTTGACATTCAAAAAACATTATACAAAAACTCAGAAAATAGATACTGTTTTCGCAATGACAGATGAGATTTTAATAGGCGTAATGAAATCCATTCAAGCATTGAACATCAAAGTGCCGAATGAAATAGGCGTAATTAGTATTAGCAATGGTTTTATTCCAACTTTATACCATCCCAATATCAGTTATGTAGAAACGAGTGGCTATGAATTAGGAAAATTAGCTTTCGTGCAAATGCTTGCAAATATTAAAGGAGGAAAAACATTAACGGAATTAACAGTGGATGCAAGATTTGTTGAAGGTGGCTCGATGTAAGCAATAAAATAAAAAGATGCAAAAAATTAATGTTCAGAAATATAAAGCCTTTCTTTTTGATTTAAATGGCACCATGATTCATGATATGCCTTATCATGTAAATGCCTGGCACAAAGTCATTCTTTCCCTTGGTGGTAATTTGTCTTTAGAGCGGATGAAAGAAGAATGTTATGGCAAAGGAGAAGAAATGTTAGAACGCATATTCCCTGGTAAATACACACAAAAAAAGAGAATCAAAATTAGTGAAGCAAAAGAGGCAAAATATAGAACTGATTTTTTACCGGACTTAAAATTAATTGAAGGATTGAGCCGATTCCTAGAAGATGCAAATCAAGCTCAAATTCAATTAGGTATTGGCTCTGCAGCAAATAATTTAAATATTGATTTTGTATTGGACAATTTGAATATTCGTCATTATATGAAAACAATTATTAGTGGTGAAATGGTAACTGCAAGCAAGCCAGATCCAGAAACATTTATTAAATGCGCTACAGATCTAAATGTGCCAAGCAATCAATGTTTGGTTTTTGAAGATACGCCCAAGGGTGTTGCTTGTGCTGCAAATGCAGGAATGGATGCAATTGTTTTAACCACAACACATCCTATGAGTGACTTTGAAGGATTTAAAAATATCATTCATTTTGCAAATGATTACACAAAGTTTCAATTAGTCGTCTAGCCTATTTTCCGATACAAAATTTAGAAAAGATAAAATCTAATTGATCTTCATTGGTAATTTCACCAGTGATCGTTCCTAGATAATGCAATGCTTGTCGAATATCTAATGCCAACAAGTCTCCAGTCACATTTTGCATTAATCCAGTTTCTACATCATTTAATGCAAGCATTAATTTTTTGAGAGAAGCAACATGTCTTGCATTGGTCACAATTGTTCCTTCTTTATTGAACGCATCTCCAACGACTTTTTGATTCAATGCATTTTCAATGGCACTTATATTTTTTTTGTCTTTGGCAGCAATAAACAGCACTTCCTTTAGTGCTGGATTATTTTGTAAGGATGTATTGGACGTAAGGTCTATTTTATTTCCTACTAAAATTAATTTGTCATTCGTTACACCTAAATCTGATTGCCATGTAGTAATTTGTTCAATGGTATGTGTACTTGCATCAAATAAAGCAATAACAATATCTGCCTCTTGAATTTTAGTCCTACTTTTTTCTATCCCCATCTGTTCAATCGCGTCATCAGTTTGTATTCTAATACCTGCTGTGTCTATTAATTTATACAATACCCCTTGAATATTTAAATACTCTTCTACTGTATCCCTAGTCGTGCCAGGTATATCACTTACCAGTGCCCTGTTTTCATTTAATAGTGCGTTGAGTAAAGTTGACTTCCCCGCATTTGGCTTGCCCACAATGGCGACTTGTACACCGTTTTTAATAACATTGCCCAATTTAAAAGAATCATATAATTCCTGCGTTTTCAATTGCAATTGATGTACCAAATTTTCTAATTCTTTTTTATTTGCAAATGCGACGTCTTCTTGTGAAAAATCTAATTCCAATTCAATCAATGCAGAAAATTTTATAAGCTTTTCACGCATCAGTTTCAAATCATTTGAAAAACCTCCTTTTAAATTGTACAAAGCTGTTTTTCTTGCCGCCTCTGTGTTACTTGCAATTAAATCAGCCACCGCTTCTGCCTGTGTCAAATCTAATTTTGCATTGAGAAATGCACGTTGTGTAAATTCACCGGGCTTAGCCATTCTTGCTCCTTTTTCAATCATCAACTGTAAAATAGCATCTTGTATGAAAGGGGAACCATGACATGAAATTTCGACCACTTCTTCTCCTGTATAGGACTTAGGCGCTTTGTAAATACTTGCAACTACTTCATCTAACACCATACCTTTATCCACCAGCTTTCCAAAATGAACGGTATGTGAAGCTTGTTTAGAAAGGTCTTTTTTTTCAAAAACAGCATTGACAATATCAATCGCTTCAGGCCCGCTCAAACGTATCACAGCTATCGCTCCTAAACCAGGAGCAGTTGCCAACGCAACAATGGTATCATTCCAAGCACTTAGTGTAGTCTGCATAGGTGCAAAATTAAACAAAAAAGGCTCCCGTTTGGGAGCCTTTTTATATTGAATCTGATTGAGTCTTAGTCTTCAGAAACCATGAAAACAATCGCTTGTCTATGTCTGTAAATTACATTACGTCCATTCTGAACAGCTGGTTTCCATTTTGGTCCTCTTTGAATTACACGTACTGCTTCTTCTTTTGTACCATAACCTGGATCATTCTCAGCTCTTACTTCTGAAATAGAACCATCTTTTGCTACTATAAATGAAACCACTACAGAGTATTTTCCAGTAGGTGCACCATTTTCGACAGGTAAATCTCTATTTAAAGTACGCTCTAAGTATCTAACCCATCCACCTTGTCCACCAGGGAACTCAGCAGGGATTTGTACTACAGTAAATACTTTATCATAGTCATCGTCTACTTTTGGCGCTTCAACAGGACCAGTGCTTTGCTCCACTGGAGCAACCAATCCGTCGTCTTTTGAACCTTCTTGGTTAAAAGTACCGATTTTGGTATCTTCTAATTTTTCAACTTCCTTGATTTCATCTTCTTCCTTCACTTCCTCATCTTTCACAATCTTTGGTGGAGTGAACTTAGTCACTTCAACCTTAGGAGGCTCTTGCTTTGGTGGTGGAGGTGGTGGAGGTGGTTCAGGCTTTTTTTCATCTTGATTTACATTCTCTAAAGATAAATCTACAGCAACCACTTCTACTTTATCATTCTTAATAGAATTCGATAAAATTGCACCAATAGACAAACCCGCAGTCACAAGGACCATGCCTATAAGACCGTTTCTTAAACGCTTATTATACGTTTTACGTAAATCATAAGCGCCGTAAGCTTTGTTCCTGCCTTCGAAAAGGATATCAAGAAAATCGGCGGTTAATATTTTATTTATGTCCATGTTTAATGCTTTTAATTACTTGCCGAAGTTTGTGAACTTGCATCAGATATTTTCACTAGTTGGGCTTCCCCATCTGAGATATCTACCAATGCATATTTTTTTACAACGTTAATCGCCATTTCATCCAGGATGTCAATTACATTTTTGTAATTACAATCTGCGCTAGGTTTGATCACCACTACGAAATCTTTGTAGGGATTTTCAGCATCTGTTGATCTACTTCTAACGTCTGCTTTCTTTTTCAAGATCACATCACGGATTGAGTTTTCACCGTTATAAGAGGCAGAAAGAAAATTAGAACCATCTGGTTTTAATTGACCTTCATAATAATAGATATGATTATCCGCCCCCATTAAGATAGTTAGAACACCAGACTCCTTTGCTTTGTTTTGGTCCTCTGGATTCACTTTATCATCAGGCAAAAACAACTTTAACGCTGTTGGTTGGCTCATAGTTGTGGTAAAGATGAAGAAGGTAATCAATAAGAAACCTAAGTCCACCATTGGCGTTAAGTCAACGCGCGTTGATAACTTTTTTCCTTTTTTGACCCCTGGTCCTTTCTTATGGCCACCACCCGAGGTATCTAATTCTGCCATTGTAAGCGCTTTTAATTAGTTATTAAAATTAATCTTCCTGTTTTTCACCCTTCATAGAACTCTTCCATAATTCAGAGCCTTCTGGAGCGTTTTCAGGATTGGTAACCATTTGAAACTTCAACAATTCATTTTTCTTGAATGCTGCAATGACGTTCTTAAATGCAGGATACTTGGCAACATTGTCCCCTTTTAATAATAGGTCCATTTTCTCGCCCGCATATGCATCTTTCACCACTTGCATCCAATAGATCAATTCATTGTTGGTGCTATCCTTACATGGTATACCAGGTAATTGATCGCCTTTTCTGTTTTCTTCAGGAATAGATAAAAAAGAATTCAATCCACTTAATGGAGCACCAATGAAACCTGCTTTCTTGAAAGCCGCTACATTGATACCTAAGTTACGTTGGCTGTTCACCGTGTTCGCAACTAATTCTTTCTTTTGTTCATCATCCATGGTTAGGAAAACCTTACCATCCTTATCAATTGTAACTAAAACAAAGTCCTTATTTGGAGCAACTTTAGAAGCCACCGAACTAGGTGTCTCAACTGCAATTGCTTCTGCAGGCTTGAATTTAGTTGTCAAGATGAAGAAAGACAATAAAAGGAAAGCCACATCACACATGGCTGTCATGTCGATGCTTGTACTCTTACGAGGTAATTTGGCTCTACCCATTGTATAGTCTTTTAATATTTATAAGGCCAGGCCTTAATGATTAATTTATTTATAATTTGCTGCGAAACTTTGAGTCAAAGTGAAACCAGACTCATCAATTCCGTAAGTGATACCATCAATACTTGTAGTAAATACGTTGTACATGATGATTGCAACAGCTGAAGTACCGATACCTAAAGCAGTGTTGTACAATGCCTCAGAGATACCTTGAGATAATTCACGTGCAGCTTCACCACCACCTTCTTCACCTAATTTAGAGAAAGAACGAATCATACCTAATACCGTACCGAACAAACCTAATAAGGTTGCAACAGATGCGATTGTTGATAAGAATACCAAGTTCTTTTCTAACATTGGTAATTCCAATGCAGTTGCTTCTTCGATTTCTTTTTGAATATTCAATACTTTTTGATCTGTAGTTAATTCTGTGTTTGAAATCATCTCTTTGTACTTAGTCAAGCCAGATTTCATTACATTACCTACAGAACCTTTTTGCTTATCACAAGCAGCCAAAGCTTTATCCACTTCTTTATTTGCCAAGTGGAATTGTACTTGACGGATAAATTCAGCAATATTACCTGCACCTGCAGCTTTTTTGATTGTCATTAATCTTTCAATAACGAAAGTTAAAACCACCAATAAGTTACCAATCAAAATTGGTACAACGATACCACCCTCATACATTTTTGTAAATGTGCCTTTAGGTCCTTTGTGCGCTGGCCAGAAACCACCACTTGGATCAGGGTTAGTGAAATTACTTGCGTTACCTAGTACAAAACGCCAGATAACATAGCCTGCTACGATACAAGCGATAGGTGCTAAGG